>Ga0302126_10000155_pt1 | contig 48898 bp, 58 predicted proteins | sample CB4_20m_MG_FD_203108 | JGI IMG/M metagenome (GOLD analysis project Ga0302126, IMG submission 203108) | Marine microbial communities from Western Arctic Ocean, Canada - CB4_20m | ecosystem: Environmental > Aquatic > Marine > Oceanic | place: Canada: Western Arctic Ocean | collected 2017-09-24 | reverse complement strand
GGTAATGACGTAGACTTTAGTTTAGGAACAGCCGCAGGTGGTGGACAGATTATCGCTACTGAAGCTATCCTAGATGACGGTGGTTCTGCTGTAACTTGGGCGGCTAAAGCTCCTTTGTATCTTATTAAAGATTCTCACGGCCACGGAGCTAACGCTTTTGTAAGCACTTCAGTAACCGCAGGTGTTGTAGGCGGCCCCGCTACTTCAGAGGCTATTGTAATTGCAAGCACTTTATACAGTGCCGCTGACCGTACTCTACACGCTCGACTAACTCCAATCGGAGCAGACCTAGCTACAGCGGCTACAACTGTTAAGTACATCGTTCAGTTCCAAGCTCTATAAGCAATTTAAGTTTAACACCTGCCTAATTCTAACGATGACGGCAGGTTTTTAAAGGAAGAATACATGAGTGAAGAAGAGAACGGTTTATTCGGAAACGCAGGTGAAATTTACTTTGCACCAGTAGAAGGTGAGAGTGGTCTTGACTTGACGCTTGAAGAATCTGTACGTCTTAAATTTGTAGGCTTGGTCGAAGATCGTTTTGAACAAGCAGAAAGAGCTAGAGAGCATGATGAAGCTCGATGGCTCCAAGCGTATCACAATTTCCGTGGATTATATCCTAAGAATGTACGCTTCCGCGAATCAGAAAAGTCCAGAGTCTTTATCAAAGTAACTAAGACTAAAGTTATTGCGGCTTTTGGTCAACTTGTAGATGTTATGTTTGGCACAGGACAATTTCCAATAGGTGTTAAAGAAACAGGCGTTCCTGAAGGCGTTCCGACTTACAAGCATTTAGATAATGCTCCCAGTATTGAAAGCTCTCCTGCTAAAGAAAAACCAGAAGAGCCGGAAGAAGCTGTAAATCCTTTTGACGTAGGCTATGAAGGCGATGGTAAGGTTTTAAAAGCGGGAGCTACCTTTTCATCAGGCGAAACAGCCCTTGAAAATGCTTTAGAAGACGCAGATGTTAAATTTAAAAACGGCCCTAACCCTGACCCACAGGCTTTACAGCTTGCACCCGCTAAAGATGCGGCAAGAATGATGCAAAGATTAATACATGATCAGATTGAGGAGTCTAATGGCTCTTCTGAACTGCGTAATGCGTTGTTTGAGTCTGCATTGTTTGGAACTGGAGTAGTCAAAGGCCCATTTAACTACAATAAAACGCTTAGTCGGTGGGAAAAAGACGAAGAGACAGGCGAAAGAAGTTATAATCCGTTATCTGTACGCGTACCGCGCATTGAGTTTGTAAGTATTTGGGACTTTTTCCCAGACCCTAACGCAACAACGATGGAAGATTGCGAGTATACTTTTCACCGCCACAAAATGAACCGCTCACAGCTTAGAGGTCTAGCAAAACTGCCTCACTTCAACAAAGATCAGATTCGTGAATGCTTAGGCATGGGTTCAAACTACGTCGAAAAAGATTATGAGGCTGAATTAAAAGACGATCATCGCACCGAAGAGTATGGCGATGGTCTTTTTGAGGTTCTAGAGTATTGGGGCGTAATGGACGCACAATATGCTCGTGAAGCGGGAATGGAACTTCCAGATGAGGTCGATGATTTAGATGAAGTACAAGTTAATGCTTGGATTAGTAATGGTAAGTTGCTACGTGGGGTTGTTAACCCATTTACACCTTACAGACTACCATACAATGCCTTTCCTTACGAGCGTAATCCTTACTCTTTCTTTGGTATTGGCGTTGCTGAAAATATGGACGACTCTCAGCAAATAATGAATGGTCATGCACGTATGGCAATCGACAACTTAGCATTGAGTGGTTCATTAGTCTTTGACGTTGACGAGTCTGCGTTGGTTGGTGGACAATCAATGGAAATATATCCGGGAAAAGTGTTCCGCAGACAAGCGGGAATGCAAGGTCAAGCGATTCATGGGCTTAAATTTCCTAACACCTCTCAAGAAAACATGATGATGTTTGACAAGTTCCGTCAGCTTGCAGATGAGCAGACAGGAATACCTAGTTACTCGCATGGACAGACAGGCGTACAGAGCATGACTCGTACTGCTTCTGGTATGTCTATGCTTCTAGGTGCGGCAAGCCTCAATATCAAAACAGTAGTAAAAAACATTGATGATTTTCTTCTTAGACCACTAGGAAGATCATACTATCAATGGAACATGCAATTCTTTGAAGGCGACCTAAACATTGAAGGCGACCTAGAAATAAATGCAATGGGTACTAACAGCCTTATGCAAAAAGAAGTACGTAGTCAGCGGTTGACAATGTTCTTACAGACTGCACAGAACCCTGCTATCGCACCGTTTGTTAAGATTTCTAAAATTGTAAGTGAGTTGGCCTACAGCCTAGACTTAGACCCAGATGAAATCCTCAATGATCCTGAAGAAGCCGCGATGATGGCACAAATAATAGGAGCGCAAAATGTTGGACAAGCAACTGGCGGCGAAGCTGTCGCCCCTAACGAGCAACAAGGAGCTATGGGAGGCCCTCAAGGAGCATCTCAACAGCCTCAAGAACTTGGAGCTACAGGCACTGGCGGTGGCAACATCGGAACTGGAAATGTACCGCAAGCAGGGGAGAGTGAGTTCTCTGGTTAATTTGTTACAACTAAAAGATCAAATACGCGAAGCTAAACAAAGAATTGAGGATTGAGAAATGAAAGAATCTATGGATGACAAACGCTACAGAATGCAAATGGAAGAAAGACAAGGCAAGATGTATGGCGGCAGAGCGAAGTATTCTGACGGTAAGCTAGTTAAAGCTAAAAATACGACAGTTGATGAGCTTGAAGAAGAACTTGATCCTGATATGTTTATGTCAGATGAAGAAGCCGAAGACCATCAGCGAAAGTTAGATCAAGACAAAATGGATCGTGATTTAGATGAAGCTGACAAAAGATTTAAAGAAAATCAAAGACAAGGAAAAATGTCTGGCGGCTCTATGTTAAGTTCTCCTGAGCGTGAAGAGTATAGTGTAGGTGGTAGAGTATTTTCTTTAGTTGCAAAAGCTCTTGGTAAAACAACCAAGTCTGGTAAAAAACCAACTAGGGCTAAAATACAAAAAGCTGTAGACGATGTTAAAAAAGAAAATCCCAACCTTGAAAAAGAAATAGCTGACGATATACAAGAAGTAAAAGATTTAAGATACGTGGAAAATTATGGTGTTGGCGGTGGCGGCCCTCGTGATATAGATTCAATGTTTACAAGTCTTTTACGTGGTGATACTGAAAGCATAGCTATGACTTCAGCACCTATGAAAGCTACTAAAACCTATAAAAAAGGACAAATGAAAGCAGGGATAGCAGGGGCCATAACTGCGTTTGGCGGGAAGGAAGCTTACGATAAGCTTACTAAGCCCACGCAAAATAGATTTCAAAAAGAATTTGCGTCTGCACAAAAAGAAGGCTTAGATGTTTTTGAGTTTACAGATGACGAGGGAAAAACATACCCTGTTAAAGTTGCTTTAGCCGCTGAGAATAACTCTGATGTAACATATACAAAAACTAAAAAGGCTGAAGGAGGCTCTATGCTCGTTCCACCTGAAATGGAAATGGAAGACGAGATGCCAGTGGACACATACGACAACATCCCTGAAGATGAGAAAGAAGCGGCAGAAGCTTCACAGCTTCCAGACGATGAGATGGAAGAGGACTATACTAGTTATGTACTAGAAGAGTCTTTAGACATGGAAGAACAAGAATATTTAATGGGCGTTCTAGAAACTGACGAACGTCTAAGCGGCATCTTTGATAAGGTTATGGATGTTGCAGGAGAGTTTTCCGGTGAAGGCGAAGTATCTGGCCTTGGCACTGGAGTATCAGATTCGATTCCCGCAAGGTTATCGGATGGTGAATTTGTTTTCACCAAGAAGGCTACCGATCAAATGGGCGCTGATCAGCTACAAACTATGATGGACGAAGCTGAAAAAGCCTATGACGGTGGTTTAATGAAGAAAGCGTTTGGAGGACTAACTAGCGATGACGCACCCGAAATTGAAGAAGAAGAAGAAGCTTCTCTTGTTCGATCAAGGATGGTAAACGCAGATAGAATGCCAAGCACTAACAAGGGATAAGGCTACTCTTTAACTAGACCCCTTATCAAATTTTACCTAGAGGCCACCTTGAAGTATCAAGACCCTGTACTGTAAACGCGAACAGCACAGCCACCTTGAAAGACTAGCAAGCCCCAACAGGAGTGTGATTAATATGTCAACTGCTAATGAACAAATTGAAGAACCAACTGCGAATCCGTATAACTCTAAGAAGGCTTGGCACACACCAGATGCCCCAAGTAGAGGTAAAGCAGATGCGCTTTTCTTTGAAGAAGACTCTCCACAGGCTACCCGCGAAGCGGCCCCTGAACAAGAAGAGCCAACTTCTAAAGGAAGAACTAATTATAAAAAACGATACGACGATCTAAAGAAACACTACGATCAGAAGATAGCATCTTTTAAGCAAAAAGAATTAGAGCTTACCGCGATGGCACAAGAGACGCAACATGCGTATGCCCCGCCTAAGACCACTGAAGAACTTGAAAACTTTAGAGAGCAGTACCCTGATCTATATGAAACTGTAGAAACTGTTGCACACTTACAAAGCGAACAACAGCTACAAGCTTTAAAAACTAAGATGACTGTTCTTGAAGAACGAGAACTGAACATCCAACGTAAAGAAGCAGAGTCTACATTGCGTTCTAGACATCCTGATTTTGAGGATATACGCGGAGATGATAAGTTTCACGAATGGGCTAAGGAACAACCTGAAGCAATTCAAGGTTGGATTTACGAAAACCCAAATAATGTTTCATTAGCTATCAAAGCTATTGATCTTTATAAGATGGAAAATGGTATTAAGATTGGAAGTAAGCAGAAGGCAAAGAAATCACAAGCCCCCAAATCTTCAGCGGCAGATATGGTGTCCACACGGACAACACAAATAGATGCTAAAGAACCAAAGATTTGGTCACAACGGGAAATCGCTAAACTGTCTATGGCCCAATTTGATAAATACGAAAGTGATATTGACCAAGCCATAATAGAAGGCAGAATAGTAGATTAAATATTATTGTCTTTTTTTAGGAGTAACACACAATGGCTTATAACGCCTCAGACGCTCTATTTGAGCAAAGTACAGACACTAACGGTAACTTTGGTAACTCAGTTTCCGGTCAAACTAACAGCTTCTTTATGCCCTCAATCTTTTCTAAGAAGGTTCTTAACTTCTTCCGGAAAGCATCGGTAGCAGAAGCAATTACTAACACTGACTATGCAGGTGAAATCGCAGGTTTTGGTGACTCTGTAAAGATCATCAAAGAGCCAGAAATCACTGTATATTCATATGAGCGTGGTGCTGACGTAACTCAGACTAAGCTGACTGACGTTGAAACTACTTTGATTGTAGATGTGGCTAACGCATTTAAATTCAAAGTTGATGATATCGAAACTGCTATGTCTCACGTAAATTTCAAAGAAGTTGCATCTTCATCTGCCGCTTACGCATTGCGTGACGCATTTGACGAAGGCGTAATTGCTAAGATTATTGCGGGCGTTTCAGCTTCAAGCCCTAACCACATCCTTGGTAGCGACAACGCTACTGACATAGCCGCAGGAACTTTTGACGGCACTGGTAACTTGGATTTGGGTTTCGGTACTAACGAGCATGACCCTCTTGACTTGATGGCTCACATGGCGCGTCTACTTGACGAGCAAAGCATCCCAGAAGAAGGTCGTTGGTTCTTAGCTCCACCTAGTTTTTACGAGCAACTATCTCAGTCTAGCTCTAAGTTGATGTCTGTTGACTTCAACGCCGGTCAAGGTGGAATCCGCAACGGATTAGTATCTTCTGGCAAGCTACGTGGATTTGACATGTACAAGTCTAACAACATCGCCGCTCCAAGCAACGCGGCAGGTCAAGTAGTATGTGGACACATTAGCTCTACTGCAACTGCACAGACCATCACAAGCACTGAAGTCCTACGCGACCCAGATAGCTTTGGTGATATCTGTCGTGGACTGCACGTATACGGCGCTAAGGTTCTACGCCCAGACGCATTAGTATCTGCGTTCTACGGTATTGACTAAGTAAGTAATTAGAGATGGGGGTGTAAAAACCCCCTGATCTTTGAGAGGACAATATGGCTATAGTAGGAAGCGATGCAAAGCCTGTAATGATGAGAGGCAAGAAGAGAGGAAAGATATTAGGCGATACAGGAAGTTGGTATAAGCCTGAAAACAAAAAGAAATTTGATGATAACTGGGATGCTATATTCGGCAAGCCTACTAAAACTACAAAGGCGAAATAACTCATGGCAACAACCTTTTTAACTTTAGCGAATGAAATCTTACGCGAAATAAACGAAGTAGAGCTTACATCTAGTTCTTTTTCTTCTTCCGTAGGAATACAGACGCACGTAAAAGACGTTATTAATAGAGCTTATTTTGATATTGTTAACGAGGAACCTCAATGGCCTTTTCTGTCTTTAGAAGAAAGTGGCGAAACTGATCCTATGTACGGCAATACATTTGTTGAAACAGTAGCAGGTACTCGTTGGTATGAGCTAAAACCTGCAAGCTCGTCACTCACTACAGATTATAATTATATAGATTGGGACAATTTCTATTTAACTACAGTCGGTGTTTCCGGAGAAACTGCTCCGTATGAAAGCCGCAATTTAAAATTTACAACAATTGAAGAATGGAAAGATTTTTTTAGAGTTAGTGAAAACTTAGACGATGCTGACACACAACAGTATGGTACGCCTAGCCGTGTAATTAAAAGCCCTGACAATAGAAAGTTTGGGCTTAGTGCTATCCCTGATAAAGTATATAGAATTTGGTTCTTTGCTTATGTTCAGCCTACAGCCCTTTCAGCATACTCTGATGTATTAGTATTCCCTGATTCGTTTTCTGCTGTACTATTAAACAGAGCGCGATATTATGTACATCAATTTAAAGACAACGCTCAAGCGGCGGCATTTTCAAACGAAGATTATAAAAAAGGTTTAAAGAATATGAAACTTATTCTTATGGGGCCAACGCCTATTTATATGAAAGATGACCGAATGAGATTCGTATAGTATGGCCGGTTCACAACCTTTTGGTTTATCGTGCAAAGGTGGTTTAAATACTAACCTGAACCAATTTGAAATGTTAGCACAGCCGGGGCTTGCAACAGACCTTGAAAACTTTGAAGTCGATACAGACGGCGGTTATCGTAGAGTTAACGGCTTTCAAAGATTTGGAAACAGCAACCCTAATGGCGACAACCCAATTTTAGGATTGTTTGTTTATGCTGATGGCTTAATAGCTTGTTCAGGAACAAACATTTTTTTCACGCTAGAGGGTTCTACATGGCTACAGATTAACAGAGCAAGCGTTGCCGGTGGCGGTGATAACTATACAGCCTTTACAGGCCGCTCAACGCTAACTAGAACCAATCAATCGCAGTGTAGTTTCGCAGTATACGAAGGCGATACAACTTACGGCGAGCTTGTTATAGTTGACGAGTCTTCAGCTACAAAACCTTTCTATTTTAAAATGACAGGCACTGGAGCATTAAATAATAGAACATATTTTGCCGAAGAAATAACAGTATCAGGTTCTGTGTTTCCTACAACCTGCACAGTACACGACAGACACTTAGTAGTTGCAGGAGATATTAATAACCCTAACACAATTTACTATAGTGCTACTGACGACATTACTAGTTTTTCAGGAAGTGGTGCAGGAAGCATTAAGCTAGATGACAAAGTAATAGGGGTTCGTGGCTTCCGTTCTGACCTTGTAATATTTTGTAAAAACAGTATTTATAAACTTATAAATATTAATAATTCTGCGTCTATTGCAGTCCAACCAGTAACTAAAAACGTAGGTTGTTTAGATAAACACACAATTCAAGAAGTTGCAGGTGACTTAGTATTTTTAAGTCCTGATGGTGTAAGAACAATTGCAGGTACAGCACGTATTGGTGACGTTGAGTTAGGCTCAGTAAGCAGACAAATACAAAGTGTTGTTGAAACAATAGCAAGTAGCATTGCAACTTTAATTGTAGATAGTGTTGTATTGCGTCAAAAATCACAATACAGAATTTTTTACACAACATCAACTCAAGCCGCTAATGAATCTAAAGGCATTATAGGTTCCTTAACTTCTAGCGGCTTTGCATGGTCAGAAACATTTGGTATCCAAGCAAGAGCAATTACTTCTGGCTTTAGCGCAGACGGCACTGAAAAAACATTCCACGGAGATAGCGAAGGATATGTTTATACTCATGATGTTGGAAACTCTTTTGTACATTTAGGCGTTGAATCTAATATACGTGCAACTTATAAAACACCTAACTATGACTTTGGAGACTTTGGAACACGAAAAAACATGCGCTATGTTAAGCTTTCGTTTAGTCCCGAAGGTATTGCAGAGCCTGTACTAAGAGTACGATATGATTATGAGGACGATGATGTTCCTCAACCACTAGACTATACGATGACAGCAGTGCCTACCCCCGCTATTTTTGGCACTTCACTGTTTAGCAATACTATTTTTGGGGCATCTAATGATCCTTTAGTTCGCCAAGCAGTACAGGGTGGTGGATACTCAGTAAGCTTTAGAATAAGAACAGATGATAAGAACCCACCTTTTTCAGTAAACGGTATGTATATAGATTATATGCCATCAACACGGAGATAACTAATGTCAGGCACTAGCTATACAAGACAAAGCACTTTTGCTGATGGCGATACAATCACAGCCTCACTTTTTAATACCGAATATAATCAACTAGTCGCATCTTTTGCGTATGCTAGTAGCGGTACAACAGGACACCAACACGATGGAGGCGCAGGAGAAGGCGGTAATATTCATACAATTGGCGATCAAGACTTCTTAAACAAGATAGTTGTTGACAGCACTAACAACCGTTGGAGCGTTTTTGTACAAGTAGGCAGTAGTGCCGTTGAGCAAGTACGCATTGAAGACGGTGTAGTATATCCGGTTACTGATAGCGATGTAGACCTTGGTACAAATGCTTTGCGTTTCAAGAACGCTTACATTGATAGCCTTACAGCTACAGGAAACCTTACAGTCGGTGGCAACATAACTGTAACAGGCAACGTAGATGTAGATGGCATTATAGAGTTTGACGGTCTATCCGGTACAGGATCAGTTACAGTTACGGACATTTTAGATCAAGATAATATGTCAGGCGACAGTGCTACAGCCCTTGCAACTCAACAGTCTATTAAAGCCTACGTAGATGCACAGCAAGATACTGTAGACACATTCGGCGAAGTCTTAGCACTCAGCAACACTACTGCGGGTACAGACATTTCTGTATCGACTGACGATAAAGTACAGTTCCGTGATTCAGCTATTTATATTAACTCTAGTGCTGACGGACAACTAGACATTGTTGCAGACACTGAGATTCAAATAGCCGCCACAACTGTAGATATTAATGGTGCTGTAGCACTTAATGGTGCAGTTACTGGAGCTACCAACATTACATTGAGCGGTGAGCTTGATGCGGCTACAGGTGACTTCTCAGGCGCAGTAGATATTGATGGCGCTTTAGATGTAGCAGGAACAACTAACCTTGACGTTGTTGACATTGATGGCGCTGTAGATATGGCTACAACGCTTGCAGTAGCGGGTAACGTAGACTTTAACGGCGACTTAGATGTAGATGGAACAACAAACCTTGATGTTGTAGACATTGATGGTGCAGTAAACATGGCGACTACTTTGCTTGTTACAGGCAATGTAGACTTTAATGGCGACCTAGATGTAGATGGAACAACCAACCTTGACGTTGTTGACATTGATGGTGCTGTAGATATTGCTACAACTCTTACAGTAGGCGGCAACGTAGACTTTAACGGCGATCTAGATGTAGACGGCACAATAGAATTTGATGCTATATCAGGCACAGGCTCTGTAACCGTCACAGACATCCTAGACCAAGATGATATGTCGGGTAACAGCGCAACGGCTCTAGCGACTCAGCAGAGCATTAAAGCCTATGTAGACGCACAACAAGACACGGTTGATACACTTGCCGAAATACTTGCACTAAGCAATACATCCAGTGGAACTAACGTAGAGTTGACTACAACCGACAAGGTTCAGTTCAGAGACTCTGCAATCTACATCAACTCAAGCACTGATGGACAGTTAGATATAGTCGCTGACACAGAGATTCAGATAGCGGCTACAACGATTGATATCAACGGAGCTATCAACGCAAGCGGTGAGATCATTGCGGCAAGCCTAGACATCTCTGGGGACATAGACGTAGATGGCGTAACTAACCTTGATGTTGTTGATATCGACGGCGCTGTTGATCTTGCCTCTACTTTAACTGTTGCGGGCAACGTAGACTTCAATGGCGATTTAGACGTAGGTGGTACAACTAACCTTGATAATACTGACATTGATGGGTCTTTGAATGTATCAGGGCTTACATATGTTAACTCATCAAATGGTTCTGGAGTCGCTTTAAGAGTTGGTGGGGAAAGTGGTAATGGTCTAAAACAACAATTTATATTAGCTAGTGGTCAATATAATTGGCAGATTGGAGCGGCTACACATGTATCAAATACATTCTCAATTGTTCCTTCTACCGCATCAGAAGGTACAACTTTTTCAAATCCCGCTATAAACATTAGTCAAAACGGTAATATTGTTTTTAACGAAAATAGCCTTGATTCTGATTTTAGAGTCGAATCAAACGGCAACGCTAATATGTTGTTTGTTGATGGTGGTAATAATGCGGTAGGAATAGGGGGGGCTACAATATCTGGAGGTTCAACTGTTCTACAAGTAAACGGAGATATGCGAGTTGAAAACTCAGCAGTTTTGACAGGTCGTGAAAGTGCGTCCACTCCTGCACATAGTTTTCACGATGATTCTGATACTGGGATGTTCAACATTAATCCAAATATTCTTGGCTTTTCTACGGCAGGAGGCGAACGCTTCCGCATAGCCGGAGACGGCTTCGGTGATTATGTTAGTTCTGCTAACGATATTATTAGGTTTGGCGGTGCTAACTCTGGCTCAATTACATTTAGAAACGACACAGCTAACCAGTTTGTCATGCACACAGGTACAAGTGATGATTTTGTAATTGGTACAGGCGGCAATAACGACAGACTTACAATTACAGCGGCAGGTGCGGCTACGTTTAGTTCTACAATAGCGGCAACATCTGCAACATTTACCACAGCCGACAACCTCCCACAGCTAACCCTTATTTCTACAGATGCAGATGCAAATGCAGGGCCTTTGCTTGTACTAGATAGGCAATCAGCAAACCCTGCTGATGGAGATTCAATAGGTACAATTTCTTTTAATGGTAAAAATGATGCGGCAGAAGCACATGGTTACGCCAAGATAGAAGCTAGAATCGTAGATGCAAGTAATGCAACAGAAGACGGTAGGCTTGAGTTAATGACGAGTCTTGCTACTGAAGAAGGCATATCTCGCATATTAATGAACGCTACTGAAACTGTTATTAATGACAACTCCAAAGACCTAGACTTCCGCGTTGAGTCAGACGGCAACGCCAATATGCTGTTTGTTGATGGTGAAAATAATGCTGTAGGAATAGGAACTGGCTCACCTGACGTAGCTTTAGACGTTATTGGAACAACAACTTCAGGCATAAGATTAAAAAGTCAAGAATCATCTTCTAATGGTTTTAACATATATAACGACAGTTCTTCTGATACTGCTCATCTAAACAATCATTTTAATGGGTCAATGATTTTTTCTACTAACAACTCTCCTCGTTTTCAAATAGCAGGAGACGGCTCTCTATCCACCCCAACCGCAGGAACCTCTAACGTCCGATTTGGTGTCAACGCAGGTAACAGCATTACAAGCGGTGGTAATTATAATGTTGTCGTAGGCGATGAAGCAGGTACTGCGATTACTACGGGTGATTACTCTACGTTTGTAGGCTATGGAGCAGGTGACGCTATAAATACAGCAGATTATAATACTGTTGTTGGTGCAAACGCTTTAAGTGCAGAGACTAAAGGAAATAGGTCGGTAGCTGTAGGAATGAATGCGTTATTAGCGCAAAACTTTACATCTTCTACGGACGCATACAATGTTGCGGTGGGAATGTCAGCAGGAGCCGCAGTAACCACAGGCGTTAAAAATACTTTCCTTGGTGGTCTTGCAGGTGATGCTACTACTGACGCTGATGAAAATGTTGCTATTGGTTATGACTCTTTAGGGACAAACATTCTAGGAGGCGCGTCAGTTGCTGTTGGAGCATCTGCGTTACGAACACAAAACCCTGCATCAGCCGTTACTATGTACAACACTGCGGTGGGTCATTTTGCAGGATACGCAGTAACCACAGGCGTACAAAACACCCTCATTGGCGGTTTAGCAGGTGATGCAATGCAAGGAGCCAATAACAACGTAGCAGTAGGATATAATGCCGCAGGTGCTATAACAATCGGAGGACAAAACGTAGCAGTTGGTCATGGGTCACTCGCAACAAATACAGTTTCAGATAAAAATACAGCAGTAGGAACAGACGCACTTGCCACACATACTTTAGGTTCAGGTGCAAATGGATATAATACTGCTCTTGGTCATTCCGCAGGAAAAGCAGTAACCACAGGCGTTAACAACACCCTTATTGGTAGTCTTGCGGGTGATGCGCTAACAGATGCTGATTACAATGTAGCTGTTGGTTCTGGTGCTTTAGGCGGTGATACTCTAGGTAGTAGAAGCGTAGCTATTGGCTATCAAGCCTTAGTTGCTCAAAACTTTACATCTGCTACAGATGCCTATAATACCGCTGTTGGTATGTTTGCAGGTGGCTCAGTATCCACAGGCATCCAAAACACCCTCATAGGTGGATTAGCAGGAGATGCTCTTCAAGCCGCGGCAGACAATGTTGCAGTAGGTTTTGAAGCATTAAGCACTGAAACAGGCGGTCAAAATAACGTAGCAATTGGAACACGCGCTTTAAAGGCTCAGGTTAATTCGTCTGGCAATATTTACAATACCGCAGTAGGGTCAAATGCAGGAACCGCAGTTACAACAGGCGTTCAAAACACCCTCATCGGTGGTAACGCAGGAGATGCCATTACTGATGCAGACGCTAACGTAGCTGTAGGTTTTGGTTCGCTAGGTTCAAATACAATAGGTAGCAAGTCAGTAGCAGTTGGTATGGAGGCTTTAGCATCACAAAACCCTTCTTCAGCTACAGATATGTACAACACCGCAGTAGGTCACGATGCAGGATACTCAATAACCACAGGCACAGCTAACACATTCGTGGGCGCTCTTGCAGGTGATGCAACTGATGATGGTGCAGGATGCGTAGCTGTTGGGTACTCAGCATTATCAGCTAACTGTGGCTCTTCTAATACCGCAGTAGGGTCAAGTGCGGGAGTTCTTGTTACAGGTCAAAATAACACTCTTATGGGCAATGCCGCAGGTTTAGCATTAACAAGCGGCGGTAATAATTTATTTTTAGGTAAAGATTCAGGACGCACAGGAAGTCCTGGCGGTAACCATGTAACCGCAGACAATAGGATAGTTCTTGGCGATGGAAACATTACCCATGCAAACATCCAAGTAGATTGGTCAGTAGCGTCTGATGCGCGAGATAAGGCAGACTTTACCGCTTTAGACTTAGGCTTAGACTTTGTAAAAGCCCTAGCACCTGTTACCTACAAGTGGGATAAAAGAGCCAATTATGGCGACAAGTACGCTGAAGACTATGACCTTAACGCACAGACTCCAGATGGTACTCACAAAGAAGATTGGTTGGACATAGGCTTTAAAGCCCAAGAAGTAGAAGCCCTAGAAATAGCGGCAGGATACGACAAAGACAACAAAACCAACCTAGTCTCTAGCCACACAGAAGACGGCAAGCAGATGGGTCTACAGTACAGCAAGTTCGTACCAATCCTAGTCAAAGCTATACAAGAGCAACAAGCCTTGATTGAAGCATTAACCGCACGAATAGAAACCCTAGAAGGATAAATAATTATGAGTGAAGAAGTAACAAGAACCGATGAAGAAAAAGCGCAGATGTATTCTGCAATGTTAGGTAGCGTAAGCGTTATTACAAACGCCCTAGATTCAGACAACGATTTTTGTTCTGACATGACAGACGATGAAGTTAAAGAGCGTGTTATGAGAAGTTCAGGATACTTATCAGGTGGCGTAGCAATGGATGATTGGGGCAGTGAAGATATGTCCACCATCAATGCCGCTATTACAGCCGCAGAAGCCGCGTAAAAGGAGAAACAAAATGGCAGTCACTTGGAACATCACAAACATAGAATACAACACAGACTCTGACAAGGGCGTAGTACATGCCGCTTGGAGCGCATCAGAAACCGATGGCGATCACACAGGCACAGTATCGGGCATGGAGTCCTATACGCCTGACGCAAGCGCAGAAGGCTACACAGCCTACGATAGCCTTACGGAAGCTAATGTAGTCGGTTGGGTAAAAGAAACACTAGGCTCAGACGAAGTTACCCGCGTTGAAGACAAAGTAGCCGCGCAGATTACAAAGTCTAAGACACCTCCTACAGCTTGGGGAGTACCGTTTTAATGGCATATTTATTAGACCTATATGTACTTGCGACTTCACTAGTAACTATTGCTAGTGTTGTTTGCAATTACACAGAAACCCCAAAGGATGACGTATGGGTTGCTAAAGCTTATAAGGTTTTAGAGCAATTCGCTTTTCTTGGCAACAAAGCAAAGGATTAAACCTTATGAACGAAACCAAAGAAGTAATAGATATAGCCGCCGCAAGCACAGGAGTACTAACTATGATTAGTTGGCTACCACCTACTGCTTCTTTGTTTACAATTATATGGCTAGGCATTAGGATTTATGAATCAGAAACAATTCAAAAACTTGTTAATAGAAAGGTAGATAACGATGAGTAAAAAAGAAAACAAGAAAAACGCTAACAAGACTTTGAAGTCTCTGAAACGTAAAAAATACGCTAGGGGTGGTAGCCCTGCTTTTATACCTAAGCCTATGCCAAAGTCTCCTGCTCCTTATGATGACAGCGGCAATCCACCTAAAGGTGCGGCGGGTAACAGTTCAAATGTAGTTAAGCCCGATGTTTCAGATGTTTTCGTAGCTCCTAACATAACACAACCAACCGCTTCATCCTTAGCGCAACAAAACCCTATGAGCAGTGGAAGTGTAACTAGAACAGGCCCAACAACAGCGACTAGCGAGGTTCAAGGAGAGGGAAATCCAGATAGTCCTTTATATGGTACTCCGCGTCCTATTCCTGCAAATCCGGCTTTTCCAACAGACGCAGAAACAAGAGAGCTAGGTCGATGGAACGCGGCTAATGGTTTTAGCGCAACTACGGGTGGCGGCAGTGCGTCTTTTGCTACTGCTCCTACAGATATAAAAGTTACAGGCCCACAAGCTAACATTCGTCAAGCAGACTCTGTAAGTATTGATTCACAAGAAGGCATTACTGACCGTTCTGCTGTTCAACAGCTTACCGACGCTACAGACGCTACATCAAGTACTGTGACTGCGGAAGCCCTGACAGTCGAACAAGGTTCTGCAAGCCAAGCCGCTGAATCAGGAGTACCAGAAGGGTTTTCTAGGACTCCTGCAAAAAACAAAGGCTACCCTCAAGACATGCCTAGCGAAGGAAATATATTTGTTTATAACAAAGAAACTGGTGCGCGTAGACAAGTAGAAAATCCTGACACTAAAAAAAGAGAAACTTACGATGCTGAAACAGCCGGAAGTGTAGGCACTACTAAAGCCGCTAAATTTGATAAACAAGTTACTCAAGCTAAAGCAGGTGGAACCGATGGGGGAGCCGAAGCTTCTAAAGCTGATCCAACTAAACGCGATGATGCTAAAGAAACAGAAGCAAGAGGAACTGCGGCACAGCGCGACCCCGATTTAATTGATAAAAAATATGCTACAGCCGCTACAGATGGCGTTGCTGAGATTGCTTCTGTAGTTGAAGGCCCTGATGTAGACACACGTACAGGCGTAGTAATACCACAATCTAAAATTGATGAAATTAAATTAGATGCTGAAAAACGTGGCGTTGATCCTGATCAAGCTTTAATAGACTACAGAAACTCTAGAGAGTTTAGAGAAGCCCAAACAGGCACAGCCGCAGAAGGCGATGCCGTTTCTATGAGTTCTTCTGAAGGAACTACTGCCTCCGCAGATTTCTTAGAAGCCGCTAATGTTGCCGCAGGACAGAAAGAACAAATAGCTGACGTAGGCGAAGCAGGTTTTGCAGATCGTGAAGGCCGTCAAGCCGCTGATCAAGGCGACATGGCTTCTGCAACTGTGGGTGACGTACAAGCACAAAAAGACCGTAGAGATGCAGTTACAGAAGATCAATCTGCTGAAGCTACGGCTGAACAAACAGGCGAGTTACAAGATTTTACATTGGAACTATCGCGCGAAAATCAAACAGGCGTGGCCGTTGAACGACAATATGAGCCAATGATTATTCCTGAAGATAAAAAACCTGCACAAGCAGAATACTATGCCGCAGACTTTACACCCGAAGGCGGCAATACAGACATAGATGCCATACCCGCTTATGAAGTAGCCGCTACAAGAACCGCACAAGTAGGAGAAGCCGCACAGCGCATTGCTACTGAACTAGGCGATGCAGAATCTGTAGATTTAGTAGGCCGTGAAGCTATTACAGGTGACGCGCCTCAAGGAGATGCCGCACAAATTGGTGGTGTTCCTACAATGGCCGCCGCAACTATGCAAGCTGTTACAGGCAAGGACAGAACCGTAGCCGCCGCAGATATGAACGCGGTTGTTGCAAACGTACAGCCAGAAATAACAGCCGCTATTGCTGAAGACCCTGCAACAGTTCGTGTAGAAAAAGACGAAGATGCTGACCCACAGACTATTGCGGCTATTGCGGCTTTGCCTGTTGAAGCACTTGTCTCCACACAGATGGAAGGTTTACTTGCAGGTATGGAAGATGGTAAAACTCCATTGTGGGCTAAGCCCGCTATAGATGCAATGAACCAACAAATGGCCGCTAGAGGTTTAAGTGTTTCTACTGTAGGCCGTGATGCTTTGTTTAATGCTATTATCCAAAGTGCTTTGCCAATGGCTCAGAGCAATGCTCAAGCTTTACAGCAACGCGCACAGCAAAACTTGTCTAATCAACAGCAAGCTAATCTTTCGACTGCTCAAGGTGTTATGCAGATACGGATGCAGAATCTTGCTAACCGTCAGACTGCCTCGTCACAGACTGCTCAAATGGCTCAGCAGATTCAAGTACAACAAGGTACATTTAATCAACAAGCTGTTATGACTTCAGCAGAGCAACGTCAGCAGACAGAATTAACTAATGCACAAATGGCTCAGCAACGAGCGCAACAAACATCCGCACAGACTCAACAAGCCGCTATAGCTCAGTTAAGCACAAATGCTCAAATGGACTTAGCAAACTTGCAAGCTTTAAATCAAGCAGAGTCTCAAAACATGACTGCTGATCAACAAGCAAGATTACAAACGTATAATGCTCAAATAAATAAAACCATGCGTCAGGCAGAACTTAATCAGGACATGGAAAAAGCTAATATTTCACAGTCTTTACAGGTTGAAATGCAACGTGTGTCTGAAATGAATGCGGCCTCTAAAGATACAATGACCGCAGAAAATCAAAAGCGTATGACAAACATACAAACTCTTATAGACTTCCGTAAAACTGACGCACAGTTTGCTCAGCAAATGGACTTAGCTAATATGTCCAATGAGCAACAAATGGAACTTGCTAACTTATCTGAAAGAGCCGCTACAGACACAGCAAACTTTACAGCAGAGAATCAATTTGAGTTAACAAGACTTAATAATGTTGTTACGCGAGCTAGTCGTCAAGCAGAACTAGATCAGCAAATGGAAGTTGCTAACTTAGATAGCAGTTTAAAAATAGAACTATCTGAACTGTCTGAAAAGAACAACACCTCTCGTGCAAACATGAGCGCAGATCAACAAATGCGTTTAAAAAACTTAGAAACTTTAGTAACCTTTAAAACTACAAACGCTCAACTAGCTCAGCAAATGGACTTAGCTAGTATGGGCAATGCACAGCAAATGGAAATGGCAATATTAGCTGACAAATCTGCTACTGACAGTGCTAACTTTACAGAAGCTAATCGTTTTAAACTTACACAGCTACAGACTGCCGCACAGCACATGGCGCAGAACACTGGGTTCCGTCAGCAGACTGAGTTAGCTAACATGAGTTCAGAGGAGCGTTTACAGCTTGCTAATCTTACGGCTCAAAACCAAGCGTCTTCAGAGAACTTAAATGCTCGACAACAAGTAGAGCTTGCTAACTTAAACGCTAAGCTAACTACAGGCGTAAAGAATGCTGAGATGCGTCAGCAAGCAATCTCTCAAACCTTTAGTACTGATCAGCAAACAGAGCTTGCAAACTTAGAGTCTTTAAACCGTGCTGATTCTGAATCATTAACTAACGAACAGCAGTCTAAGTTAACTACATACAACGCTAAAGTTCAACGCTCTATACGCCAGACTGAGCTTAACTCGCGCATGGAAGAAGTAAATTTAGATGCAAGACTTAAAGTAGAGTTGTCAGAACTTTCTGAAAAGAACACAACAGAAAGAGCTAACATGTCTGCTGACCAACAAATGCGTCTTGCTAATCTTAATACTCTTGTAGACTTTAAGAAAACTAATGCGGGTTTTGCACAGCAAATGGAGCTTGCAAACTTAGGTAACGAACAGCAGATGGAGTTGGCTGAGTTGTCTGAAAGAGCCGCCGCAGATAATGCAAACTTTACTGAAGGAAACAGAGGACGATTACAAGAGCTTAATACTTATGTTCAGGTCATGTCGCAAAACGAACAGCTTGAACAGAATGCTGACATGGCTAATCTTTCTATGGAAGAGAAGATAAGCCTAGCTAACCTTAGCTCACGGAGTCAAGCTGACATGGCTTCTATGTCTGCTGAGAACATTGCAGAGCTTCAAGTCTACGAAAAGAAAATGGCGGCAGGACAGGTCAACGCACAGCTTGCACAGCAAATGGGACTTGCAAATCTTAGCAACGAACAAAGCGCGGCAATGTTTAACGCTCAAATAAACGCTAACTTTGATATGAGCGAGTTTAGCGGTGAGCAACAAATGGCACTGGCTAACAGTAAGTTTATGCAGACTATGACGGCTACAAAGTTCAGTGCCGATCAGCAAACAGCAATACAGAACGCTACAATGCTAACACAGGTTGATCTTGCTAACGCTGATGCACGTACAAGAGTATCCGTAGAAAACGCTAAAAACTTCTTAACTATGGACATGGCTAACCTTAACAACGAGCAACAAGGTATTGTTATGGATCAACAAATGGCTCAACAGACTTTGTTGTCTGACCAAGCCGCTAAAAATGCCGCGTTACAATTTGGCGCTACTTCGCAAAACCAAATAGACCAGTTTATGATTAGTCAGTCTAACAACATGAAGCAGTTTAATACCAGTGCGCGAAACGCTATGGAGTCTTTTAACGTCACTGAAGCTAATCGTACAGCGGCTATTGAAGCAGGAAATACGTTGCAAGCTGATAGCCTTACAGCACAGCTTGAAGTTGATATAAGCAAGTTTAATGCTTCTATTGATAATCAACGTGATCAATGGAATGCATCAAACGCACAGGCTGTTGAACAGTCTAACATTCAGTGGCGTAGACAAGCTAATACTGCAAACACTGCCGCCGCTAATGCGGCTAATCAAATGAATGTTCAAAACGCGTATAACATTTCTGCACTAGATCAAACTCAAATGTGGCAAACATTAAGAGATGAAGCCGCGTACATAAGACAATCTTATGAAAACAACGAACAACGAGAAGCTCAGCTACTTGCAACAGCTATTGGAAATGAGTCAGGGGCGGCTAAAGATGCAGAAACTAGTACAGGTTCTCTTTTAGCATTACTTAAAACATATGGTGGAATTACGGGTGGAATTTAATAATGGGATTTTTTAGTAAAGTTTGGAAAGGACTTAAAAAAGGCGTTAAAAGTATTGGCAAAGGAATTAAAAGTGCCTTTAAAAAGTTTGGCAAATTTATGAATAAAATTGGTGTGCTTGGTCAAATAGCCATGATGTTTATTTTGCCGGGAATTGGACAGGCTTTAGGGTCAATGTGGACAGGCATAGCGGGTCAGACAGCCGCTCAAGGTGCCGCCGCCGCTAGTGCCGCAGGAGCCTCTGCCGCCGCCGGAGCTACTGCCGCCGCAACAGCTACAGGTGCTACCGCCGCCGCCGCTACAGCCGCCGGAACTGCCGCAAGTCAAGCGGCTATTGCAGGAATAACACAAACAGCTTCAGGTTTAGCAGGTTATACTGGAGCAATGTCAGGTGTTATTAACGGTGCCGGAAACATGATGCGATTTGTTAGCAGTACTGTTGGTAAAGCAGGAACAGTATTTAACAATATTACTCAAGGAGTTACTGAAACTCTTACAAATTTTGCAAAAACTGCGGGTAAAAAATTAGGTTTTAAAGGTGATATGTTTGCAAATGCGGCTGATAATTTTTTTGGTGCAGGTAACAGTGCTACAGGAACAGTTACAGACAGTGCGTTTTCGCGTAGTGTTGGAGAAGCCTCTAGATTTGGAAATTTAACACAGTCTGAAAGTTTTTTTACGGCTAGAGATGCGCAATATGAAAGTGCGTTTAAAGCTACAGCAGATGACGCATCTAAAGAAATTGCTAAGAAACCTGTTAATTTAAAAGATGTGCAAGAAAGCAAAATAACAGATAGTAACTTTAAACGAGTAGATTCTGATGTTAACATTGGAGTAAATACAAATGTAAACGACCCTCTTTCAAAGTATACTGACCAACAAATTACTGATATAGGCGGTGAATATACAAATAAAGAATTAATTGATTTTAAATTTTCACCGAAAGGAATTAAAGACGACATTCAATTTAAAATAGGCGATAACGAATGGTATATGTCTCAAGACAACTTTAACACTTTAAACAATGCTAATAAAAATATGTTTAAAAGATTTCAAACAGGTGACATACGAGGAAGTGCATTCTCAGAAGGTGTAAAAGATTTAGGTCAAAACTTCTTAGACTTGCCTAAAAATATGTACAATGAAGGAAGAAGTTTTTTAAGCAATCCCTTAGAAGGAGCTACTGGTAAGCTACAAAACAAAGCAGTTACTAGACTCGCTCAAGAAATGGGTCTTGAAGAAAAACCAGTATATAATCAGTATTCGTTTGGCGCAGATATTCCTGAATTTCAAACAGCAGATGTAGGGACTTACGGCGCTCCAGAGCTAATGAATGCACGTTCTTTTGAACAACAAGTTTCTAATAATCCAATGGCTTTCGGATACACTGCTTTTCAGTACAACGGATATATGAATCAAACTAATCAGTATTCCAACACTACAGTTTAAAGGGTTTTAAATTATGGCAACAGCAGAAGAAGAGTATAAAAAAATCCAACTTAGCGGTAAGCGACCAATTCCCGGCCAATCTTTAACAAACGATCCAGAAAAACCTGATCTGTATGAGCAAGCACCTGAGTTTGTTTCGGTGCATGGCGCTTCTGAATACATGTTTGGTAAGCTTATAGAGCCAGATGTATATACTTCAATTATGAACGCTGTTGGAGATGGTACTGCAATTATGGACATAGCACAGACTTTACTTTTTGTAGAGTTTCAAGAAGGTAAATTTAATCCCGACTTAATGTTTATGTTAGTTGAGCCTGTTGCCTACATGATTATTGCTTTAGCTGAAAAACTAGACTTGCCAATGGTTATTTATCGCGGAGAAGAAGAAGACGAAGAAATAGAGCAACAATATCTTGGCGTTACTGTTGCAGAAGATAGACTTAAAAAGCTTCAAAAAGCAGGACAAACCGGACGAGTTCCGGCTAATGTAATAACGCCTGAAATGGAGCAACAAATAGCAGAGCTTCCTAAAATAGAAACTAAGCAAGAAAGTTTATTAGCTTTCCCTGAAGAAAAACCTGCTCCAGATCAACAGAGTTTAATGTCTCCCCCACAAGGAATTTAATGTTATGGCTATAAGAGAATATGGAGAATCGCTTCTTCAAGATGTCCGTAAAAGAAAAGATGATCAAGCTAAAGCGGCACGTAAGCGGAAAAAAAAAGCTGACCTGCTAGAGCTTGGTGGAGTTTTAATAGGTAACATTGGGAACAGTAAACTGGCTAATCAGATGAATAGCTTTGAGCAAAATAAAGAAGTGTTAGATACTAACATTATGATTAGACAAGCAGAAAAAATAGACAAGCAACTAGATGGTGTAACAACTAATTTAGAAGCTTCTAAACTTTCAGGAAAAGATTATTTTATTGATGAACAAGCAGACTTACAACTAGAACAAGCTCTTAGAAATAAAAAAAATCTAAGGTGGAACTCAACTCCAGAGCTACAAGAACAGTTTAAACGAGCCTATAAATCAGAATTTTTAAAACTTGAAGAAGTTAAAAATCTAGGTGAAGAAGCATATAAAAAGTATTCTAAAAGTTTAGAAGCCCAAACAAAATTTAAAGGCTCTGGTAGTAAAGAAAAAGCCTTTGAACTTGGACGATCTAAGATATCTACTAATCAGTTTACTGCTTTTTTTGGTTCAGAAAAAAGAGAAGCTGAAGCAGTTGAAGCTTATAGAAACTCTGCGTATGCTCAGAGCGCGGCTAACCTTATGATGTTTGATCAGATTTTAAAAGATACAGGTGGGGATTTTGTTGAGGCTCGTGAAATTGCAAATACTTTTGGTTTAGATGAAGATAAATCAGTTCGAGGCGCTTTACAAGAATATAAAACAAGTCAGACTGTAACTAGCGACGGAATAGTTATTATAGCGCAGACACCTATAGATATGTTTACTGGAGAGCTAGATATAGCAAATACTGTAATTAAAAAAATAGACGAACGAACAGATGAAGCTAAAACAACTCAGCTTAACTTAGTATTTAATGTTACTACGCAGTTTAATAAACACATTACTGATGAAGGAAGAAAACTTGGAATAGAAGAAGGGTTCAAAGCGGGAGCTACAACTGTATTACAAAGGACTAAGAATCTTGAAATTTATAGAACGCTACTTGGAACTCATCCTGTTCCTACTTATTCTAAAAGACAGTTGGCGGCAGATGACGCACTCTCTGCTAGTATATTAGCCGTTTCAACAAGCAAACCGTATATTGATGCAAGAGTAAACTTAGCGGAGGCTGAAGAACTGCGGACACAAGCTGAAGCCAAAGTTCGAAAAAATAATGAAGGACTAACTGAAGAACAGTTAAACGAAAAGTACGTAATTAACCCAGATCGTAAAGAAGCAATTTCAGACATTATTCGCTTAAAAGCAGAGTTGCTTGCGTATGACGAAGCGGCATTACAGTCTGTAGTCGGCGCTTATCCAGAACTTGATCCTGACAATGCTAACGGAGTAAACGATAGTCCTTTTGAACAAACAGGAGCAGTAACAGAAGCAGGAACAGGAGCAGTAACAACAGGAAATACAGGAACTGGTAAGTTTTCAGTAATCGGTACAACTAGCGATGCTGTTTCTGTTGAGGCTAATACAGGTGATAGCATAGCAGTAACCGAAGAAGTTGAAACGGACACAATTACTGAACAAGAAATTAATGATTATAAAAATTATTATAAACTTACAGATATTTCAAACGACGAAATTCTTTTAAATGATTCTGAAGCTTTAACGACTTTTACAAACACTCGACGCAGAAACACAGAGAATAGAGAAGCCGGAGCCGCTAACGTTACCGCCAATACTTTGCAACGACTAAAGAAAAAGGCTACAAAAGAATTAGAGTCAAAAATATATCGTGAATTAACGCCATCAGAAAAACAAATATATGATAGAACTAAAAAATATCCGGCAGATATCGTAAGAGAATATAAAAACCAACTTAACGAGCTAGGACTACTTTAATTATGGCTGAAACAACTATAGAACTTCCAGACGGAAAAACCATTACTATAGAACATGGTGAAGATGCAACTAAAGAAGAGCTTATTAATTATGCAAAGTCTCAATATAAGCCTAAAATTAGTGCAACCGCTCAAGATGCTAATAACTACTTTAAAGCTGATAAGGAAAAAGAAACGCCTAGCGTAGCTACCGATTTAAAACGCGTCTTGCTTGACACTCAACGAGATGTTGTAAGTCTTATTGACTACTTGCCGGGAGATGCTTTTGGACTTGACGAAATGGGTAACCTATCTAAGCAAAAAGAACTTAGCCGCCTTGCAGGGTTTGGATATCTTGATAGCTCTAAAGACATTGATCCGTTAACAGGAAAAATTAAAGCTCCTGAAACTGCAATAGGCACAGTTGCGTCTATAGTTCCATACATTGCCGGAACAGGAGCATTAGTTAAAGCCGTACCAAAGCTTGCAATGAAGTTTGCTCCTAAACTAGCGTCTCGTTCTGTGCCTAAAATGGTGCAATACACTGCGGCAGGTGCGGCTACTTCACAGGTTTTAACTGACTTAGATGAAAATCTGTTTAACGTAGTGTCTGACGTTTTTCCAGAAGGTACAGAGAACACAGTTATTCAAGCTTTACAGGCAGACGAAAACGACACTCAAGCTTCTAAGCGTCTTAAAATGTTAATAGGCGATGTGGGTTTAGGTCTTGTTGTTGACGGTTTGTTTAAAGCCGCGCCTGTGTTTAAAAACATGCTGACTGCTAAAAACCCCACAGCCGATGATGTTGTTAAAGGCTTAAAAGAATTTAGCGACTCTGAAAAGCTTGCAAAAATAAGTAGCCGCAGAGTTGATGCAGAAGCAAGAGCAGTAGGCGAAGAGGCTCCTTTCAGGGCCGACCTGCCCACTGAAAGACAAGCTCTAGAAGCTACTCCCGAAGACCTTGATCAAATTTATAAGCAACAGTCAGCTAATAAAAAAGGAATGGAGCTTGCAAAAGCAAAAATAAAACAAGTCGGCCAACAGTTTTTTACTTCAAGAGGCTATGCGCCTCCTAAAATGTTTGCTTTTTTTAATCAAAGTCAAGCACAACAACGAGCTACTCTTGTTGAAGCCGGACAAATAGCTAGGCGTTTAAATAATTCTTTTGAAAGTTTTGCAGATAAGGTTACTAAAGAAGCTAACATGGAAAAAGCGCAAGACATCTTAGGTATGGATTTATCTAAATACACGAAACTTGATTTAGATAAACAAGCACTTAAATTAAGCACAGACAAAGGGATCAGTGTAGATACAGCAGACGCTATTTTAGATGCTCGTTTTTTAATAGATAAACTATCTAAGCAAATAGCAGGGACAAAGGGGTTTCAAACAGAAACTGTAGAGGCTATTAAAAATAATATGGGTACATATTTAAGAAGGTCTTATAGAGCTTTTGATGATCCAGACAACTGGAAACTTGATAATGTTTTAAAGCAAGACGCTATTGACGATCTTCTTCCCTCTAAAGTAACAGAGGTCAGGGCGCGTAGCACGAGTAAAAACCTTAGCGAAGATAAAATTACAGAGTTAGCAGAGAGGCTTGCAACAAAAGACATAGACGATATTTTAAAGAAAGTTACTGATAAAGAAACTGTTGATCACCTTACACAAGTTAGACGGGTTGGAAAGTTTCACAAAAAAACTGAAGATATGCCAGAAAGCATTAGAAAACTTTTAGGTGAAATTAAAGACCCTGCTGATAATATTATTTTGAGTGTCACTAAAGCCGCTCGTATTCACGAAGTTAATAACTTTTATCAAATAGCTAATCAACTTGGAAAGTCTGGACGTTATATACAAGGTGCTAAAAGTGAAGGTGTGCGTAGTAAAAGATTAGATACTAAAATTGTAGGTACTAACTCTATTCTAGACGGCAAGTTTACTACGGCTGAAGTAGCTAAGTTTTTAAACAGACAAGAAGAAACTTTAGGATTTTTGCAAAATGATAACAATGCCGCTGAAGCTTACAAAGTATTTTTAAAATATAAAGGATTCTCTCAGGCATCTAAGACTGTATATAGCCACGTTACAGGACTGCGAAACATAATAGGAGGCGCACAGTTTTCAATAGCTAACGGAAACCTTGCGGCTTTAAATCCTTTTTCTAAAAACAGAGGCCACATGAAAGTTTTGTGGAATAACATGCAGGGCAAAGGCGATAAAGAGTTAGATAAAATATATACTAAGTATGTAGACTTGGGTGTTATTAACACTAACTTAAAAGTTAATCAATTTAGAGAGCTTATAAAAATATCTAGTAGCGATTACGGCACTACTAGCATCAAAAAACTAATGGAGAAAAATCCTGTTTTGAAGTTTATGGAAAATTCTTACATGGCAACTGATGACTATTTTAAAATGTCAGGTTTTATAGATGAACTAGAAACTTTGAAGAACGCACGACCTAACGCCTCTATAGATGTTTTAGAAAAAGAAGCCGCAGATATTATTCAAAACACTATTCCAAATTATGATCGTGTTACTAAAGGGTTAAAAAAATTAAACTACCTTCCTGTAGGTAATTTTATTTCCTTTCCTGCTGAAATAATAAGAACAAGTTTTCATATTGTTAAACAAGCGGGTAAAGAAATAAATTCTGGAAACGCTGTTTTAAGGAACAGAGGACTTAGAAGACTTTCGGGTTTTACAGCGGCTTCTGTAGGCGTAAGTCAAGCATCTAAGCTGTCAGCAGATTTAATGGGTTGGTCAGCAGAAGAAAGAGATCATCACACAAAATTAGCTGAAGGTAAGTACGAAAAAAACAGTAACTTTATCTGGAATAGAAAAGAGAACGGAGAAATTACAAAGGTATCTACTAAGTATTTAGACTCATATAATACTATTAAAGAACCAGTGTTGGCTGTACTAGATAGAATTATAGACGGCGAGTTAAAAGGTGAACAGCTAGATGAGTATATGTTTAAAGCAGGAGCAGACGCAATGCTAACGCTTACCACTCCTTTTATTTCAGAGTCTATTGCAACTAAAGCGACTCTAGATGTATTAGCGGCTATGCGTTCGCCTGAAGGCAGAACAAGCGAAGGAAAAATATTGTTGCCGCCTAGCATGGATACATCTAAAAAATTAATGGCTGTTGTAGAACAGCTGTATGACTCAGTTGAGCTTGGATCGGTTACAAGTTTGCGTAAACTTTTGGATAATGTAGATGCCTACACAGGAGAAGAGCTAGAAAAACTAGGGCCAGTAAATAAAAATGCGTTTATAACAAACATAACTGGAGTTAGGATTACTCAGCATGACCCTGATTCAGCTATTAAGTTTGCAGTTTCTGACTATAATAAATTAACAAGAGCTAATGTAAAGTCTATTTATAAAGTTGGAAAAGACAGTGCTGTGTCAATGCTAGACAATTATGTAGCTCGTCAAAGTAAAAACTATGAGTATCAACAAGACCTGTTTAGAAAAGTAGGCGCTTATGCTTCTATTAACGGACGTACTAAAACTTTAAAAATGTTAAGAGAAAGTGGAATGTCCGGCCCTGCAATTCAAGATATATATAGGGGCAGATTTAAACCTACAGCGCCTCCAGAAGCGGAAGGAAGAATTTTAAAAGTTTTAGAGGCTTCTAAAGAAAAGGATGAGTCTACTTACCAACATCTTAAAAAAGTTACTCGTGAATATGAGGCAGTGTTTAAAGAGTTTAAAGGGCTGTCGTTATATGGTGAAGAAACTGAAGACCCTTTTGATGATCAAGACGATATATACGAAAGGCTAGGTAAAGCAACAGGAGGCGTAGTATCCACACCTGTACCTAATGCACCTTCTGAGCCTGACGAGCGTATAAACAAGCTCACAGGGTTGCCATACAATGAGGGTGCGGGGACAGCGTACATGGATCAAGACGATCCTATGCGTAGAATGAACATGGCCGCAGGTGGTAAAGTATTAAACCAACTAAGAAGGAACTGTAAATAAATGAAAGATGATTTTAAATACTTTAGCCTATCAGACTTTGATTGCCAAGAAACTGGCGAGAACGAGATGGACGCTGATTTTATACATGCTTTAGATCAACTCAGAGCGGCCTGTGGGTTTCCGTTTAACATTACAAGTGGCTACAGAAGCCCTAACCACAGCATAGAGAAAGCAAAAAAAATTGCAGGAACCCATGCATCCGGTATTGCCGCAGACATCAAAGTCTCTGGAGGCGCACAGCGTTTAGCAATTGTTAAACATGCGTCAGCTATGGGCATGTCAGTGGGTGTAGCTAAGTCTTTTGTTCACGTAGACATCCGTAAAACCGAACCAATGTGTTGGTGTTATTAATTTAAAACAGGAGATATATCCATGTCAGACAATACAATCTCAATCCCAACGTGGGCGTTGCCGCTAGTAGTTAGTCTTTTTGTAGGCGCTATAAGCTATGGAGCCGCCCAAGCTAACGCAGAAGCTACGACAGCAGACGTAAAGCGTATAGAAGTTATCGTTAAAGAAACTGCTAAGGCCGCTCAGAAGAACGGACAGAACCAAGCCGTAACTGAAACTAAAGTAGAAGCTATTGTAGAATCTTTAGCTAGGCAGGAAAAAATTCAAGAGCAAACGAACGAACAGATACAAGCTTTAGTCCAAGCGTTGTTGGCTAAGTAAAATGAAGATGGCGTTTGCACTATTGTTCTTTCTTAACGGCAGTGTCGATGAAAGTAAAACTGTGTACTACAAAAACCTTCAAGCCTGTAGATACATGTGCCAACAGCTTTCTAAAGCACAGCGTAACTATCAACCTACGCAGTGTATCTGCAAGCTAGTGTGGGTTGAAAACAACGCGAAGGTTCTAAAATGAAACAGCTTGTATTTTATCTCGTTGTAATTCTAACGGATTCGGAAGGCTATGAAGAATCCAGAGAGCAGTATGGGCCGTGGGCTGACATGCATCAGTGTATCTATTTCTCTAGGAATCTAAGCACTCAAAACATCCGTGGCGGTAGCGGTACGAGCAAGTGGAACCAAGCTTTTAAAATCCCACTGACAGCTTTTTGTGAGCCAAAATACGTAGACCCTAAAACTACAGAGGTATATCCATAATGTTAGATAAACTAATAGGCCCAGTAACAGGATTACTGAACAAATTTATTGTTGATAAAGACCAAGCTAGTGCCTTAGCCCACGAGATCAGTACTATGGCAGAGCGACACGCTCAAGAATTAGCCAAGGGCCAGTTAGCTGTTAACAAAGTTGAGGCGGCACACAAGAGTTTGTTTGTCTCTGGATGGAGACCTGCGATTGGGTGGATATGCGGATTTGCTTTAATGTACTCTACAATCTTAGCACCTATACTGGGCATATGGTTTACTGTCCCTCCTGTAGATAGCTCACTTCTTACAAGTGTACTCATGGGAATGTTAGGTCTTGGAGCAATGCGTACAGTAGAAAAAACAAAATCAGTAGCGAGGGACAGGTAATGGCCGCAAAGAAGAAGTCAACAGTTAATAAAGCAGGTAACTACACTAAGCCTACAATGCGTAAGAATCTATTTAATAAAATTAAAGCAAGCACTAAGGGTGGCAAAGCAGGACAGTGGAGCGCACGAAAGGCTCAGATGCTTGCTAAAGAATACAAAGCAAAAGGAGGGGGTTACAAATGAAAGGCGTTAATCATTATAAGAAAGACGGTACACTACACACAGGAGGCACTCACAAAATGCCTGATGGTTCTTTGCACACTAACAAGTCCCACACTAAGACGAGTGTAAAACTATTTCATTTAAAGGACTTGTCCGATACCGCTAAGAAAAAAGCAAGGAAGAAAAAATAATGGCGCTTGCAAAATCTCAAAAGTCTTTAAAGGATTGGACAAAACAAAAGTGGACTACTAAGTCAGGTAAGCCTAGTGCTAAAACTGGTGAGCGTTATCTGCCTAAAGCGGCTATAAACGCTTTGACACCTGCACAGTATGCCGCAACAACTAAAAAGAAAAAGAAAGACACAAAAGCAGGTAAGCAACACAGCGCACAGCCTAAGAAGATTGCAAAGAAAACTAAAAAATATAGGGTCTAAACATGGCTACTCCCAGAAAAGGTAAAGCAAAAGTAAAAGTTACAGCTAGTGGAAAGAAGGTTAGCTATGGTCAAGCAGGAAAGGCAAAAGGTGGTGGGCCTAGAGTACGTGCAGGGACATCTAAAGGTGACAGCTACTGTGCCAGAAGTTTAGGAATCAAGAAGGGTTTATCTAAGAAAAAACAAAATGACCCGAACACTCCTAACAACTTATCTCGCAAGCGTTGGAAGTGTTCAGGTGCTAAAAGTAAAAAATAGAGTACTAAAGCTAACAAAATTAAGTAATAGTTATTTAAATTTAATAGCCATAAGCTTAGCCCACAAAGTTTCTATAGGGGCTAAGTCATCATGGTTCATAACTAACCTATCTCCGTATCCAAAATCATGTTCATAGCGTTTAGTTTCAAAGTCTTTTCGACTTACCCATCCATTGACACGCATAATATTTGGGTCTTCAGTACGTCCTACAAGTACAGCTATTTGTGATTTAAACTTTGTTATGTTGTCAAATATAAGTTTACCGTGTTCTGAGTTATTAAACTTAACATCAATGCTATAATTATCAAACCACAAATCAACTCCTCCGTCACTAACTACATTAATTGTAGGCAGTTCAAGATTAAACAGTCTAGCTACTGCAAACTCTGCTTTAAATCCGTAAATGTTAGCCTCAACTCTAGATTGATTCTTGTTATTTAACCGTGGACTGAAGCCTTGCATTTCACAAAGCTTAACAGTATCAGCACCCATTACTGAGCAAGTGTGTACATCTTGTCTACTTAATTTTATTAACATGTTAGTACCTGTTCAATTATAAAACTTGATGGTTTAAAGCGTTTAGTTCGTCTTCTAAAAAAGAATGGATCGGCTCTAGTTTTTGTTTCGTAAGTTGTACAATGTTTCTTATAATAGCCAATTCATCCCCCTTCAAAACACTTGACAACTCACTGAGGGGTATGCCGGACATTTCTGTCACGACATTCCCTTCACAGTTGATTAAGACTTTAAAGCCTATGATGTTGGCTTCCTTGCCGTTAGACGATTTCACAAGCACCACCTACACACGCTAACTCTTGTGACCCTGTGGTATTGTCCTCCTGTTCAAAGTTCCCCAAGTCTTCCCAGTTAACATCCTTTGGCATGGCCGCTAGTAGTTCTTTATATGTAGTAGCATCTATATCTTCATAGGGTGCTTGCTGATATACATGGTCACTAACAGGCAACAAGCTAATGCCACTACAGATATCAAAGTTATCCCATATCCACTGAGCAACTTGCAGGAACTCATCGTCTGTGTAGTACACCGTGATGCTTGGTTTGTGTTCACACCAGTGGTTCTGATAAGACTTCCACAGAGCTAACTGTTGCATAGCTCCAACTTGTTTAACTGTTGTACTGGCCTTGGGAGCTTGTACAGGAAAACTAAACACAGAGGAACTAGGCGACATTACATCCTGCTCTACTGGGAATCCTGCTTGCTCCATAAAGACTGCAAGTGGGTCTTTCTTATCGCTACGAACCCTCCTAATGTAGTGCTTAGAGAAACGAGGGTGTATCCCAGAAGCACTATCAACAAGCTGAGAGACTGTACCACTTGGCTTAACACATGTAATAGCGACAGACTGATTAATGCCAAGCTTCTCAGCCCACTTCTTGTTTGTTTTAACAGCCACATTCTTTAGTTCCTCCAACCATTCTGCGGTTTTATCTGACGCTGTTCCGATAACAGGGTGATCCATAATGCCTGTCATGCTTAGACCTAACAGTGCTTCTTCTTCTGTGTTACGCTTCCATACATTCCGCAAGTACCGGAAGTCAGTGAGTGTTGCTTGCAGTGTGCCGATGATGGCGGCTGTTTCTACCTTAGCTTTAAGAGTCTTTAAAGTATCGTCAGCACGTACTACCACCTCAGATAGATTACAGAATTGATTACTGCGTAGAATTATCTCACTGCAAGGATTGGTTCCAAAGTCATGCTCTACGTCTCTACGTCCGTTTCGACCTGCAATCTTCTGTGCCGCTACGCGACTAAAGATACCACGCTCACCTGCTTTAGATTCATACATGGTCTGCATCTCTGACAGGAACGATTCAAAGTCAGGCTTTTCTGTGTACGCCACGCTGTTGTTAGCCAGTGCGCGTTGACCTTCAGTTCTCCACCAATCTCCTGACTTAGCTTTAGCCATACGCTGATCAGATAAATTAGACAAGCTTATTAATGCTGAACGTCTGACACCGCCAACAACTACAATGTCTGCAACCTTACATACAATATCGTGACACTCAATGCTTGTTAGCTTACGGCCCTTAGCTTTCTGAAAGATTTCAATACAGAAGTTAAACAAATCTACCAAAGGCTCTGGGCCTGATGCACGACCACCAAAGGTTTTAAGGCGTTCGCCTGACCCTCGTACCCTACTGACATCCCACTGAGGTATCTTACCTGCGTACAGCATGGCGATCAACTCACGAAACGCAGAAGCCCAACCAATCTTACTGTCGGACACAACAATAACGCTGTCGGTTTTGTGAAAGGACTCTGCAATCTCAGGTAGCTTGTTGATAAAGTTACGCTCAACACTAAAGCCTACACCTGTGCCGCACATAAGAACATACATCAACTCATCAAAGGATCGCGGAGAATCAATGTGCAAGTAGCTACAGTTGAACCCTGCTACGTTATCTTTATCTAGGGCTACTCCGGCTGTCATCATACAACGCATAGAGGGCATGACTTCTAGGTTGTGGATAGCATCATATAGTTTCTGTCCTTCTCTTACTGTAATCTGCTCACGATCTCTCCAGAATGAAACATAACGAAAGACTGTTTCGCTCCATGTTTCTCTGCGAGTATGCTCTGGAATCCAACGTGCGTAGCGGCTCTTGTGTATAAACTGTTGATACTGATCCATTATGTTTTGTCCTCTAGTGTGCTGATTAATTTATTTAAGTACCACTGCGCTTTCTTGCAGTCCTCTAAAGCTTTTTTCTTATAGGACATCCTCCAAATGTATTTCAAAGTGTTGCCCTTTAAGTAACCTTGGAATGCTTCAGGCTCCATGCTTGCCTCAATAGCTTGTATGCACTCTATGCCACCGCTGTTGTAATGGCTTGGGCTATTGACGACATCTTCAGCCACAGTCTGTTTAGTTGCAAGGTCTTGTAAAGCTTTGCGTATGGCTTCTTCGTGTTCATATGCATGTGCTTCTTGCATAGCCATGTCGATGTATGGCTTATAGTCTATGGAGTCTTTCTCAATAGCAGGGTGTTCTCTACGTACTCTGTCCCAATCTGAGGGTGTTGCGTCATTGAGTCCCATGTTCTACCTCTGTATGTATAATAAGTTTAGGTTCTTTGCGCTTAGTATCTTTTAATTTAGAAGAAGAACTAATCTTCTTGAACTTCTTCTTCCTTTCAAACCTATCGCGCCTCTCGTCTTTGCGGTTGAAGTCAGTCAAAACTCTCCCTCTTCTTTGGGTTGATCCAACTATCAGGAATACTATCTTCACTAAACCAACGGAAGTCGTTAGCGCTTGCCCACTCACCGTGGCTTCTTTTAGTGCCGTCCTTTCTACGCTTAGCCTGTGGCATCGGCGCACTGGGGTTGGCAAAAAGAAACACTAGCTCCGTATCTTCTGGCAGTGTCTTACTAATCCAGATGTATTTACTGAACTCTGCGTAGTCCCAGAACCTACCTTTAGCTTCAAGCAAAATCTTCTTGCCTTCAACCTCGCGTATAAAATCTGGGTGGTAGTTGTGTTCAACAGTGTATGGGACTTTATCGGTGTGAAAACTCCAGTTGTCTAAGATGCCTGTGTGTAGCTCGTATTCCCAGTTGGAGTCGTAACCCTTAACCAAGTCTTTTTCTACTGGCCGCTTGACTCTAGCTTTGCGATAGCCCTTCTTGATCTTGTTCAATGGACGGTTGCCCCTCTGCGCTCTAGCTCTGCGTCTATTACTAGACGTAAGTCAGAAAGAAACTCATCATCAATATCTGTAATGGAGTTGCCTGAGTTGTATAAGAAACTGCCTGTAGCTATGATCATCTCTTCGATACTCATTTGATGTCCTCTAAAGTAATCTCTTCCAGTACACGCTTAGGATTGTTTCTCATCAGTCGCTGTATCTTATTGCGTATCCACTTGGGGTGGTAAGCGTTGAGATGCATAGTTCTGTTTGCCATGTAGTGCGTCTGCGTAGGCATAAAGTTTTTGTAGTTATCAACCGTAACACCTTTGCCCTCTTCGTCACTGAGTAAAGACCGTAGCCAATCAACTATGATAACTCCTGAGTGCTTCCTAATCCGCTTAGCTTTCTTGCCATTCATAATAGAAGTTCCTCTACCTTGGGTTCGACCACAACATTTGTCAGGTGCGTTAGGCCATTTGAGTATCTAAAGGTACGTAGACCTTCACCGTCATTAGAATCTTTGTAGCATTCGTACTTATACTTACACCAACTACAACCCTTGGGCAATTTCATGTTACCTTTCTTGCCATCAGGGATGGGAGTATAACATAATTCAGGCGGTGTGTCAAGGTCTAATGCAGGTAAAAGCTCACTGATAGATGCTTTGATGTTAGGCTTATCCATATCATCAGGCACGTACATGCACAACTCACCGCTCTCTTTGTTCAACACCAAGAAGCCACCGTTGTCTGTACCTTCTGCGGCTTCGTAACCTGCAAGCTGACCAAGGTATCCGAAAGGATCGTCTTCTGCTAAGCGTCCGTCCTTGAACTTGTTGAATGCAAAGCGAGAGGCAGTCTTAACATCAACCACTTCACCGTTTATCTTGCAGTCCATGTGACCCACGATGCCATCAACTGTAACTTCTTTCTGCTCGTCTGTTACTTTGTGTCCTGCCATGCGTACAAGCATCAACACAATCTCTTCAAGCAAGTGGCCGTACAAGAACTTGATCTGTGTTGCGCCATCAATACCGCCACGACCTTTAGGGTCACGCTTCTCATACCACAACTGCCGTGAGGGTTTACCTACGTTAGACATACGCACAGTGAAGGTAGTGTCACGCTCTCTAGGTGTTGACCAAGATACTAATGCTTCTCTCATGCCCACCAAGGTCTTATCAATCTCTTCTTCTGTGAGAGGTAACGGTGTGCCGTCTGATAGTTTTTCTAAGTGACTATAGATGTCAGGTACTAGAGTATCAAGCTTCATGCTGTTCGCCTTCTATGTTTTTAATTACATTTTGTATAATCTTTAAGTCTTCGTTGAACCACTCGCCTGAGTGTGGCGTGTCATTGGCCTTCAATATCCCATGAACTATGCCTTCAGCTTCTTTTCTATTCTTAAAGAACTTACAGTATTCTACCTTATAATCTCTAAAGGGTGAAGAGGTTTGATAGCTTGCACATCTATCGTAAGCATCTAAAGCCATGCCCACTTTAAACCACCCCTCCCAAGCAGGATTAGATACAATGTATACGTAGCCCTTTTTAATCCCACTGTAGTTACGCTTTGCAACATCACCAATATCACGCGCTGTTCTTTTTAGCCTGTTGGTTCTACGTTTAATTGTATCGCAAGTGTTACATATATAATTAGACTTCTTAATGTTAGCAGGATACCAAGTATGTTCGTCTAGTATCTGCTCACAACGATTACAGTTTTTAGTAGTAAGTTTCATTATAGTATCCCTCAGTGTCAATTATTTTGTACTCATTATCGTCCTCAAAAGTTTCGAGCTTTAGTGGAACTACTTCTTTGTCTCCGGTGTGTACTGTTACCCGACCTGACACTAAGTATATACACTCTATCAAAACAATTTCATTGTGTTGTACTACTCGTATAACAGTCATGGGTGATTTTCCTCTGGGGAGCCTGAAGAGGCCGCCCCTAGAAGTATTATATTTAAGATGGACATAGTTTTGAAGCTCCACTACTTTAGGTTTAATGTGTTTCACTCCAGTTCTCCCCGACTTTATAGTCTCCGTCCAGTGGACAGTTTAAGTTAAGCATACATCCCGCCTCTCTAATAGCGTGGACTCCGGCATTGCCTACATCTACTGCGTCATCAAGGTGACACTCTATCTGCCATTCGTCGTGTACATTGGCTACAAACTTAGCGTCCCAACCATGTTTAATTATCTTATCGTTCAAGATAATTAAAGCTTTCTTCATCACGATTGCTCCTGCACCCTGTAGCAAGGTGTTCAAGGCGGCGTGTTCAGAGCGTACTGTGAGCCTACGTCCGTCTAGTGCTTTAAGGAATCCGCTTTTAGCTTCTCTTTGTACTCTGTCCGTAAGGTTCTTAAATGATGGTAGACCATCAAAGAAGCGTTGTCTAAGTCCTTTACCGTGCGCTCTACCTCTTCCAACCACAGACCCAAGCTTAGCATCTCCTGCCCCGTAGAGTAGGGCATAGATGAAAGTCTTTGCCTGATCTCTTGATTCAAGTCCTGCAAGGTTTTGATTAGCGGTGTGTATGTCTCCGTTGAGAATTTCATTAGTGTATCCCTCGTCGTTTAAATAGTGTGCAAGCATTCTAAGTTCTAGACCAGAAGCATCAATACCTACAAGCCTATAGTCCTCCGGCACTGTCCAACAAGCTCTGCAATCTTCGCCGTATGGCGACGAACTACTTGGAATCTGAGCCATGTTGGGGTGGCTATGTGTCATGCGCGATGTCACTGCGCCATTAGGATTAACGTAACCGTGTACCCTGCCTGTAGTATCGTCAAGCTCCTTGATCCAACTCTTAGTCTGAGCCAAGCGTTTCTGCAACATAAGATACCTAGCAATCATTGCGGCCTGTGGAATCCCTCTAACTTTATTTAAAGTTCCCTCATCCACAATCGGCTGACCTGTTGGCGTATGTTTCAAAGGCTTCCAACCAAAACGAATTAGATACTCACCGATTTGTTTACGTGAGCCTAAGTTAAAAGGTGTTTCAGTTTTACGTGCAATGGGCTTGCCTTCTATATCTAAAGACAGTCTTTCATACTCGTCATCTGTCAGCCTAGTACCCTTGCCGTGTTGGTCTGTTGCTGTCTTAGCTACGTGACCTAACGCTGTATACTTAGGTGTCAGTATCTGTGTGGTAACTACAGGCCGGAACTCCTCGTGAACCTCTTGCTCTAAGTCATGTAGCTTAGTTTCAAACATAGCCATCAAGCCCATGACCTTCTTAACATCCAACACAAAACCATTGGTGCGTTGCTGATCAATGATCTTAGCTACTGCATGTTCTATCTGTACTGACTCTGGAGTGAACCCACGGCTCTCAACCTTCAAAGCCTCGTACACTTTAGTGTTCAGCAGTACATCGTTCTTGCAGTACTCTAACATCTCAGGCGTATACTCATCCCACGCATCATCTTGCTTTCCAAAGTCACCCTTCCTGAAACCCAAGCGATAGCCCCAACCCTCAAGGCCGTGGTTACCTTCGCGTGTTGGCTTGAAGAGGCGTGACAGTACGAGTGTATCAACGATCTTCTTGTCGAACAGATCAATGCCTGAAATCTTTTTAATAGCAGGGATGTCATAGCCTATCAAGTTGTGACCGATCAGTTTAGTTGCAGATCGTAGTAGGCCATAACCTTGCTCTAACTGTGTGTTGTCGAACGTGAATACGTCCATAGTATCAACGTCTTGTGCCACGATACAGTGTATCTTCGTGGGGTCTAAGCCGTCTGCTTCTATATCAAATACTAAGCTACTCATATAATATCTCCGTTGAACTGCGACTCATCGTAAGCGTCTAGCTCTCTCAGCCTACCAGTACAATCATCGTACAGTAGACTACAAGCGACACCAGTGTTGCCAGTGTAGCGAGACTTCAACACTCTGACCTTAGTGGTCGAGGCTTCAATAGCATCATCACTCTGTTGATTACGCTCTAAAGAAATCACGCAGTCTGATAACTGAGCAATACTTTGTGACCCACGGAGATGATTTAGTCCTGTTTCAATTCCGTTCTCATGTCCGGTGTTGCCGTCCACTCTACGTAAGTGAGAGACTAGAACCATACCACACCCTGTCTCCTCTACCATAGTGCGTAACCGATGCATGATACTGTCGATTGATTTACGCTCGTCGTTCTCAAGCGCACTCAGCACTAGCATGTGTAAGTGATCTAGCACAATCCATTTACAATCTAGGCCGATGATCATGTAGCGTAGCTTGCTAAAGATTTCGTCGATGTTAGTGATACCGTGGTGACTGTGTATCCATACACGCCCGTCGTTGTCACCCATAAAGACTTTCTTATAGAACCCATCCATCTGCTCGTCGGTGTACGTTGCCTTAACACTATCAAGGTGTAGCTTAGCGTTAGCCTCTACAGCCATGATGCCTTCCGCAGTACGCCCCCAGTTCTCCTCAAGGGCTATGACACCTACGTTATCTTCCGTGTTGTTGATCAACCAGTGTTCAATCTCACGAGTAACAGAGGACTTACCTAGACCTGTGCCACCAGTAAGTGTTATCAGTTCACCTGCTCTCATGCCTTCTAGCTTAGTATTGAGGCCGCCCCAAGGATAAGGGATAGCTGTTTTCTTTTCTGTACGTAGTTTCTGATACGCTTCAAACTGATCAGAGAGATTCAAAACCCCTGAAGGTGTATAGACTTTAGCATCCCAGAAAGCACTGACGTATGTGCTATGCTTGCCTTGACGTAACATATCGTTAGCGTCTTTAAAGTCTACAGGCATTGTCATTATCTTAGCTTTTCCCGGAGTCAGAAGCTTAGCAATTAGGAGTGCCGCTTCTTTACCGTGCTTGTCGTTGTCCATATTGATGATAATATTTTCATAGCTTTCCAAGTACTCAAGACTTTTCTTAACATCTCCGACACCTCCTGCCGCACCAGACCTGATAGAAACTACAGGCCACTTGCTACCCATAAGTTCATAAGCGGACATCGCATCGCACTCGCCTTCGGTCAAGGTTATAAACTTACCACCTGCCTTGAAGAGATTCTCACCAAACAAACCTACTTCTTTTGGGGAACTTGTCCACGCAAAGTCTTTGTTTTGTAGGCGTACCTTGTTGCATGAGAACTCGTGGCCGTTGTAGTAAGGGTAGTAATGCTTGTCGATGTTGCCGTTGATGGTGGTGGATTTAACGCCATACTTCTTGGCGGTGTCTCTGCTTATCTTGCGGTCAGTTAGCGCATTGAATGTTGCGCCATGATCTGTCGCTCCTGTTGATAGGTCTTCCATCTTGCTGTTCCTTTGATACACTCCAAAGTCCGTTACGGTATCAGTTAGTTGCACTTCCGATGTGCTGTAGTTTGGTATTGCTTTAACGCAAGTGAAGCACCACCCAGTACCGTTATCGTTAACCGATACTGGGTCGCTCCCTCCGCATAAAGTACATGGTTGCTTATGCAGTACAAAAGGCATTCGCCTTACTCCTCAGTTGCTTCAACTTCCTCTGTTGCTAGTGCCTCATCCGTGAGGTGGTTTGATTTAAGATCAGTCATCAGTGCGACTGTCGCGGCTTGCATCAAACCCACAGTCATTGAAGCTTCTCTCAAACTCTTGTCTGCCTCCATTAAGTGAGCCAGTATAGACCGTCCCTCAACTGAGATCAGGTCTGACTCATACTTAACATCGTCTACTGTTACTATCGCCATTATAATTCATCCTCCATTGTGTACTCTTCGGTGGTCATGCCAAGCTCCTCGCCATCAGGAGTCCCTACCTCTACGAGATTAAGAACCTGCATAGCTTGGAAGTCTAAGCCTTTAAAACTTCCATACTTGTTAGTGGTTTCCCACTCGTTGTACTGTACCTTCACGGTAGAGCCGTTACCTACACGAGCGTCTAAGGGCTTCTTGAACTGGTCGATCAGCTTAGGAGCTTGTCGCACCATTCCGTTTGGCCCTTCGACCTTACGCTTAATCAAGATTGATGGGCCTTCTTCCATCTGCTTGATGTTAAATCCACGAGCCTTGAAGTCTGCCGCAGTCGCTTCATCAACAACTAGGTTGACTGAGTACGTAGGTTCAAAGGTCGTGTTAGGTGTAGTCACTGCCGCCCAGTATGCTGAGCCTTCTAGTATAGCCATGTTACTTTCCTCTTGTGGTTTTAAAATTGAGCGTGGAGTATACCACGATTGTTAATTGTTGTCAACACTTTTAATTAAAAGAATTTATCACTGAACCAACAGCGATAGCAAGTAATATAAGGGCTAGTATCAACCCTTTAATTTCATCGGGGTCACGCGGATCAAAGCTCATCTCCTTTCCTCCTCATCAATGTGTCGTACTCAGTGCTGTCAATGATAAACTGTATGACGGTCTGCTCTCTAACATTATACATAGCACACGCCCTGCTTAAAGGTATCTTACCATCGACTACATCTGTCGCGGCTCTAGCTGTTGCAATTGCGGCAGGGCTAGGGCTACCTGAGATACTCTCTGCAAACATTACTTCTTCTCCTCGTCTATCATAAGCTCTGAAATGTATAGCAACTTAACTGCAACTGCTAATGTTAATGTACTTACAAACAGTAAAATTATTTCGTGTATCATACACCACCTCTCTGTAGTAAAACAAAACAAAATATACATACATATACTATTGAACAGATCACCATGAACCTTATAACTCTTACACCTGCCACCGGCGCAGGGTACTGCTCAATAACTCTAGTCCTTATCACGTTCAGTATTGATAGGGCTGTCTCGCTGAGAACGCTTGTCATTCTTTTTAGCATCTATTAACTCCTTAAATTTAGTTTTAAATATAGCATCAAAGTTAGAACTATACTTCTCCGCATTTACTTTGCGTTGTCTATCTCCTTTGCCGCCATGTGTTGCGTTACTCATCACTGCCCTCCATGTATATCTTACCGAACGTAATAACAATAAACGGTACGAGCAACACTGTGCCTTCAAAGCTCGCCGCATTTAGTGAGTCATCTAGTGAGCTAGTAACCCACACTGGTCTACTGTCTGTGAACTCTAAGTCTAAGCCTACGCCATTGCGTAAGCCCAAACTCAAGTAGTACTCTCCTAACTGTAGTGTCATGTTATGCCGCCTTCATTAAAAATGAATTAGATCGTACAGCTTTACGTACAGTCTGCTGTCTGTCGTGTTGTATAGCCGCTATGTTCTGCGCGCTTGATTTTCTAACAGCACCAAAGTGTGTTGACCAATCAGTCATAGCATTGTACACAGCCCAGTAGTTAGAGCCTAGCCTTTTCTTATATACACTGGAGTATACATTCCACATGTAGTTTAGGTTTTCGTTACGTCTTGGAAGGCTAGACAGTACAGTGGCAGGGTCTAATAAAGTAAAACCTGTCTCTAACTTAACATCCAGTGCATCTGCAAAGAACTTTAAAGCTTCCATGTCTCTGACTTGTGTTTGATTCCACTGCAACCATAGCTCTCTTTCATTGTGGAAAACATCCAACGCTTTATTAATTATACGACCGCCCATCTCAATGTCTAAAGACCTAGTGTGCTTAGACTTATAGACCGCTACCTCACCACCAACAAAGACCTGAAGATTAGTACAAGCATACTGGGTCGCGGCGGCACTCATCATATGTAACCATGATCCATCATAAGAAGATATACAAAGTAAACTTAGCGATGCCGTATCTCCATCGGGTGTGTCAAAAGTATAAGCAGGTAGTGTGGTTTGAATTGCAATTCTAGAACCGTTGTGACTTGTCTGTATACTTTCTTTAATACCTGTAGTATCAATAGGTGAACGCTCCAAAACATTCCGAAGGTTATCAACTAATTTTCTAGGTTGCGGTGCTGTCCTGCCATGACCTGCAACACCTAACTCCTCGCCTGTATCAGTGCGATAGATAACAGACTTGGAACTACTGTAACATCTCTGCGGTGCTGTGCCTTCATAGCCTTGCTCATCAACAGTATATTTTAAGGGCGCAACAGCAACCTCAAAGTCTGCTGACCCATAGCCTTGATCTCTTAACGCTTGAATCGATTTGTTGTTGTTAAACATTGATTGAACAGTATTCATTTTCTTTTCCTTATACCTGTTATAATTTATTTAAAAGATTGTACCACAAATCTCTTCTGTTGTCAACACCTCAATGAGTGCTTGACTTTCAAAGCGATCTGTGCTATACTCAACTATATAGTTTAAAAGATAAGAAGAAAGAAAACAAGAACATCTTCTATAATAAACTATAAAGAACTACATAGACTCTATAGGTCATGCACCTCCAAGGCATAGTCGCCCTCCTCAACAATAGTTTTATCGTCCTCAATTCCATACTGTTTACACAGCGTTTCAATCAACTGTAGTTCTTCATCCATTGTCCTTCTCCTTTTCGATTAGTTCGGCAGATACCACAGCGGTTTCAACCACCGTGATCTCTGACATACTTGGTGTATAATGTTTACGAGTAACAGGGTTGTTACCGTACTCCATCGCCTGTTCAGGTGTCTCAGCCGGTATAGTTATGTAGTAACCATTCAACTCAGACATAAGAACCTTGTAACGATTGATGGGTTTGGTTGTATCTATGATGCCTTTCATATCTTATCGCTCCACTGTTATTTTAAAGTCTGTTGCATCTAGCTCAGCCTTGACTGCATCCATGACCTTGGTTTCAAGTGCATCATCTATCATAACTTCGATTGCATATGAATCTGGCAGGTCTAAATCGCCCACTGCATTTTGAATTATATCCTCAACCTCATGGCTGTCTGTTTTTTCCTCCATGATACATTCAAGATCGTCGAGTCTACTCTCAATAGTAGTGGCGCGTTCCGCGTCGAAAGTATTATCTCCATCCAAAATCATAACACGCCTCTCTAACTCTGCGATTCTGTTGGCATCGCGGATATGTATCTTCTCCATCTCGTTAAACTTCGCTTCAAAGATTGCGTTTTTGTTGTTAGCAAAAATTCGTAAGTCAATCCATTCCTCTACTGCGTTTATCAAAGTCTTCATTTCAATCTCCAGTTTAATTTAATCCAACACGGAGCGCACACATATACGCCCCGATCTTTTATAGTAGCATTACAGCCACAGCTACATTGTACCATTATGATAAGAACCTTTCAAGATAACTTTCCTGCGCCCCTGCCAGTGTCATATCATAAACACCTGATACTAGATAGTAATTGCCATCTTCTCCTAGCAATAATCTATTAGTACTGTAGGATTTATCCAACGGCACATCTCTCAAAGGGTCATGCGGTCTTCGACATATCGCTAAACCTTTCTCTAAATCAACCACTACACCCTCCCAGTTCAAAAAGTGTATTGCTTCTAGTGCCTTTTCCATAGATGTATTCATGCCGTCACCTCCATACAATATAGTTCATTAAATCTGACTAACCTGTCTTCAAATTCATCTTGTATGGCTAGTTTAACGCTGAGTCGGTTATATACTGCACCGTCTGGTGTCTTTGCAGGTAACGCGGCTAACAACGTGCTGACAGCCTTATTCAAAGAGAAGTGTTCAGGCATCCAGTTAAAAAGATTATATAAATCTTCATCATTGTGTAACCATAATGCTACGTTCCAAGCGTTGTAACTTCTATGTCCGTTGTATTCTTTCATGCCCTCACCTCAAACGCTGATTTAACTTCTGATATATACTGGTCGGACGCGCAGACCGTAGCACCGTTAGACAATACGCACAGATCATAGGGTTCTATTCTCACTACGCGCAACCATGCGTAGTTGGAACCGTTGAAATTATGCCATAGTCGTACAAAATCACCCTCAAAAATAATCATATCATCCTCCTATTGCTATTATGTCATTGAATTCTAGCACGTTTGAGAGTGTAACAAAAAACGATTCACTCTGCAAATTATCTCTAGCCCTTTCCTTTTTGTTGCTACCTTTGCGCGTCAATGTTCCGACCACGTTGCCGTCTAAGTGGCGCAGGTCTGTAGTGTCGAATGATTTAAGACTGTGGTTAATCTGTAGCCCATCATCCGCTAAACCTTTGGTATTGTACGCCATCGCTATTCGATACTTTGCGCTTACCGCTTTGCGTAACGCCGCTTTGCTTTGAGTGCTAAACATACTACCCGAAAATGTAAGATCAAAGTTTGGCAGTGTGTTTTTGCGTACCCTACTTAGGACTTTGCTATAGTCATAAAACATAGAGTCGGGACGCTGTACCATGATATCAGAAAAATCTATATCACTAGTGCCATTCAGTCTAAATAGTGCAGGGATGCCCGTTTTTAACGCCTTACGCTCCGCCTTGTCTATTTCAGCTAGTAGGGTAGCTCTAAAGCTTAATGGCCTTAGAAGCATTAATACAGTCCTTTTCGTGGCGGCGTTCTGTCCGACACTCATTCCCAATTGACCGCTAGAAATCAGGCATGGAGATTTACAACCTGCCAAATCTGCAAAGCTACATAGTGTTTCCGTGGCTACCTTATCCGCAGGTTGTAAATACATGACGTAAGTGTCGTATTTATCCGCACCTTTCTCAACCTTAAGACTGCTACCAAAAAAGCGCATTGGTTTGTTCAAGTACTCTAGGTTATCAATGCACCATTGTTTGGCCGTTGAATTGATCAGCGTGGTTGTTTGTATGTCTGTTAATGTAATCATTATTCAATTCCCCTTTTAAAATTCAAAATCAATATAGACAACGGTCGAACCTTTCAGATATATCTCGCGACAAATGTCGTCCGTATCTTCAAGCGCATATTGGTTGTAAGGCTTGCCAGTGTTCCAGTTTAAATCGCGTATGTAACCACCGCGAGTGAATGTTTTTAATGAGTCAGGCTTACGGCGTACATAGTCGCCCAATTTCACGTCTTTCAGTTTGATAGCTTTCATAATCATTTACCTATTTTAAAAGTTAATTTAATAAAGCCTACCCAATTAGATAGGCTTGATAAACTTACTTACAGTGAATTATTAAAGCTATCGTCCACTAGCTTATTTTTGATCTCATTCAAGCGCGCTTCCAACTGGTCAATCTCTTCACATACTGCTTGATCAAAATCTTTTGCAAAGACTGCCATGCGTTTAACATCGGTGAATCTAGCATCCACCCAACGTGCGTGGAACTCTTCTCTAGTGAGTATATTTTCGCCAGTCCAATCTGTAACGGTGATAGTTTCCATTGTCTATTTCTCCACAAATATTAAGGTTTTTATTTCTTTAATTTCAAGTAAACAAGCGTTCAATTCATCCCTTGTCATAATTGCATCCATAACATCATCGCAATCATCGGTAGTTTCAATATAATAATCTTGGGTATCTCGTAAGGCTGATAAGTTTTTAAACATCGCTTCCAATTTAATTAAGGCTTTAAAATTTTGCATTGTCTGTATTCCTTTTGGTTAATGATAATGATTCTTATTTACAGTTTAATTTCTCGTTTTCTCGCCATTGGCAGGATCATAACACTATTTTAAAACAGAGTACAACACTTCCAAGTAAATTAATTTTTACGCTGAAAAACATCAAAAGTCTTATGACCTTTTATACACCAATTTTTTTCGGGTAGTTTTTGGGCAGTTTTTTAAGATTGTGAAACCGTCGAGAAGCCGCGTATTTTAACGCCTAACAGGTTTACGCGTTGGATAGCATACGGTATAGGTTTAACTTAAATAGATTAGAGAGCTTTAGAGATAGCTTAGATCGGATATGTCAGTGGTTGTGCCAATAGTTTTATTGGTTAAAAACTGATCAGTTTCAGAGATTTTTTAGTTTGTCAAGTGTTCTAGGTTATTTATTTGTGGTGGTGGTTGATATATAGTTAAACTATTGAAATTGTTGGGACTGTATAGTTTAAAGCTATTAGTCTCTACAGTCTCTAAAGTCTCTACAGGATTGGCAACTAGATAGCAAGAGTCTTTTATGACTGAATAGTCGCATAGACTTCAAAGACTTTGTAGACTGTAGAGGTTTTTTGTGGTAGGGCTTTGGAGACTGTAGAGACTTTAGAGGCGGGGCAGGTCGCCATGGCCCCTCCCCCCTATATATACACAATGCTATACATTTTACAGGCTAATTGAGTTGTATACCAGATAGCGGCGGGGCTTCAAAGACTCTACAGAGGGGAGGAAACAAAAGGGAAGTTTCTTTCTTTTCTTTTTTCTTTCTACTAAAAAGGGGGATGTAGACAAGGTAGGTAGTAGGGGCGATATAGGCTATATAACCCCGAGGGCTTAATATCTATTATACTGCGATATTGGCATTTTGTCAAGTTATTTCTTACATTTATTTTAACTAAATGCAAAATAAAGCTTGACAAATGCTCAGATCGCAGTATAATAGAGTACATGAGTAATAATAAAGAACTAACAACAAAACAACAGACATTTCTTGATAGCCTAGTTACCTGTAATGGTGATACAAAGCTTGCAGGAGAAGTAGCAGGTTATGCACCCACAAGCCTTAATAGTGTTGTTAAAAGTTTAAAGACTGAGATACTAGACTTAGCTACAAATATCTTAGCGCAGAGCGCCCCTAAAGCCGCTCTAAAGCTCGTACACATCATGGACAGTGCAGAACCTATACCGCAAGCTAACATGCGTATACAGGCCGCACAGACCATCCTAGACCGTGTAGGCTTAGGCAAGACAGAAAGACTAGATGTGACCGTTAATACTGCCGGAGGTTTATTTATACTCCCCGCTAAGAACGAAACAGTAATAGAAGGTAACTATGAGGAGGTCTAGTAGCACTATTCCTTTTGGTTATACCCTCAGTGAGACTAACGCAGAGTTGTTGACTCCAGTACCTGAGCAACTAGAAGCTTTAGAAAAGATAGTCCCGATGATTAAGGACAAGGCTTTGAGTTTGCGCGAAGGAAGTATGTACCTCGAAAGCATGACAGGCCGCAAGTTATCGCACATGGGCTTAAAGAAGATAGCAGATAAACATGCAGAATGATTGGGATGTTAATCCTGACAACTATGCAAAGGATGACGACGGTGAGTTTATACTTAAAGTCGACGGTACTCCGCGTAAGAAAGCAGGTAGAGCTAAAGGGTCTAAGGGGCGTGGTTACACTTTCCACTCAGAAACTAAAGCAAAGATGGACGCAAAGAAAAGCGTCAGAGAAAAACAAAAGAAATTAAAAGCGGCACAGGCTAAAGTTGAGAATTACAAAAAGTCTATCGGCACAACCAAAAAGACTCTTAACAAGCTAGAAGGAACTGGAAGCTCAACCATCATTGAAGATGTAGAACTAGCCTCCATACCTAATGCCTTAGCCGCTGAAGCACAAGAAGAGGTTATCTTCAAGGCCAACGAAGGCCCACAAGAAGACTTCTTAGCCGCAGGAGAGACAGATGTACTCTACGGCGGTGCGGCAGGAGGCGGTAAGTCCTACGCCATGCTAGTAGACCCATTACGTTACGCCCACAGACCCGCTCACAGAGGTCTAATCATAAGACGCTCGATGCCAGAATTACGAGAGCTTATAGACAAAAGTAGAGAGTTGTACCCCAAAGCTTTTCCCGGCTGTAAGTACAAGGAAGTGGAGAAGCTTTGGAACTTTCCAAGCGGTGCAAAGATAGAGTTTGGATTCTTGGAGCGTGATGCAGACGTATATCGGTATCAGGGACAAGCATATAGTTGGATAGGTTTTGATGAGATTACTCATTTGCCTACAGAGTTTGCTTGGAACTACCTAGCTTCGCGGCTACGTACAACCGATAGCGAGATAACGCCATATATGCGTTGTACTGCAAATCCCGGCGGTTCTGGGGCAACATGGGTAAAGAAGCGTTACATTGATCCTGCGCCTTCTCACGAGTCTTTCATAGGACATGATGGCTTAACACGGAAGTTTATACCCGCTAGGCTACAGGATAATCCTTTCCTAGCAAAAGATGGACGATACGAAAAGATGCTACAGGCTTTACCGCCTACACAGCGTCAGCAACTCCTAGAAGGAAACTGGGATGTTGCAGAAGGTGCGGCCTTTACAGAGTTTGTTCCGCAGTTACATGTTATTACGCCTTTTGAAATACCAGTACATTGGGAAAGGGTTAAAGGAATTGACTACGGTTATGCATCAGAGAGTGCTTGTATCTGGGGAGCAGTTGATCCTAGTGATGGTACTTTAATTATCTATCGTGAGTTGTACCGTAAAGGCTTGTTAGGTACAGAGCTTGCAGAGATGATAACTGAGATGGAAGCACCAGACCCCTTCTCAGTGCAAGGAGTGCTTGATACAGCGTGTTGGAGCCGAACAGGTACTACAGGCCCAACAATTGGAGAAACGCTTCAGAGAGCAGGACACAAGCTCAGGAGAGCAGATAAGAATAGGATACAAGGAAAGATTCAAATCCACGAATACTTAAAAGTCATGCAAAGCGGTAGGCCCAGAATACAACTATTTAATACATGCCCTAACCTGATACGCGAACTACAAAGTATTCCTCTGGATAAACGCAACCCAGAAGACGTAGATACACATGCACCAGATCACGCATACGATGCACTACGTTATCTGATAATGTCTAGACCACGTATAAACGACACATTGAACCAAATGAGACAGTTCCACAGAGAAAGAAGTTATGCTCCAGTGGACTCAACATTTGGATACTAAATAAATTTAATAGGAGATACCCTCATGTCAACCCCAACAGGCATAGTAAACATTCGCAAAGACGTAAACGATGCGGCGATAGCATCAGATGTTCGTAGACTTTCAGCACGAGCAGGTGCAGAAGTAACAGTAACCACAGCAACAATTGCAGTAACTGATGACACTAATACTGACGTTAGCTTTACTCAACCCGCAGGAACTATTATCCGCAACTTGATTGCTATCCCTGCCGGAAACATCGTAACAGGTGGTACAAGTGGTAATGACGTAGACTTTAGTTTAGGAACAGCCGCAGGTGGTGGACAGATTATCGCTACTGAAGCTATCCTAGATGACGGTGGTTCTGCTGTAACTTGGGCGGCTAAAGCTCCTTTGTATCTTATTA
>Ga0302126_10000148_pt1 | contig 49928 bp, 42 predicted proteins | sample CB4_20m_MG_FD_203108 | JGI IMG/M metagenome (GOLD analysis project Ga0302126, IMG submission 203108) | Marine microbial communities from Western Arctic Ocean, Canada - CB4_20m | ecosystem: Environmental > Aquatic > Marine > Oceanic | place: Canada: Western Arctic Ocean | collected 2017-09-24 | reverse complement strand
TAAAAATCCAAGCGGAGGCGCATCCGCATTTGGTTCGCTCACGTCGGAGGCTAACAACAAACAGCCGCTCGTTTCGCTCGCCTCCTCGTCGTTAATCATCGTCGACGTCTCAGTGTCGTTCGCGTCACCCCGGAACCCGCCGACAGCGGGCGACTCCGCGACAAACGGCGGCTGCGTTCGAATCGAATTACAGCACTCGCTCGCAGCGGCGACGGCTCTTACCACGCGCATCTCGCGTTCGCGACGGTCCCGCGCGGCTTGCCAATCGTGGTGGTCGGCGTTTCCGTAGTTCTCGCCTCGTTGATGTTTGTGGCGGCCGTGCGCGCCGGTGTCATCCGGGAAGAAGCTGGACAACCGGTCTATAACGATGAGGTTCGGGAGCTCGTTTGGAGGCAAAAGGTGCATCACGCTAAAAAGCTTGCACAGATCCAAGTCGGTTGTGATGTATTTCATGGAGATGCGTTGCGCGGCGTCCAAATCAGCGGCGCTTTGGGGAAGCAAAGGAGGTGCCGCCTCAACCACGTCGCGGCGGCATACGAACAGCACGCGCGCGTCCGGGTCGCGCTTCACGAACGCCAAAGCGTGCTGGAACAAAAGTGTGGTTTTCCCCGACCCTTCGGGACCGAAAAGCAAACAATGGCATCCGCGCTCGATGGACGCCGCGGGTGGGTCCACGTCGTGCAGCTCAAAGAAATCCATTGGCACCCACGCGCGGCGACCAAACGCGTGGTCCATCGCTCCCGATGGACCCGCGCAAGACGAGTGACGTGGGAGAGAGGTGATGCTCGAGTCGAGATCTTCACGGTTTTCATTTTTTTTTTCGACTGTCAACAAAGGCCGCGTTTTCGCAGCCTCATTTCTCCACAACGGCAAGCGCCGTGCACGATGAACATGGACATGGAAAATATGTTTGCCACGGTGCAGAAGGATTTGCTACGTGAAATGGCAGAGGGTGAGTACCTCGCCGTCGAATCAACAAACGATGAAGGCCCCTCGCTTGCTTTCCGCAAAGGCGCATTCGCGGTGGTGGAGATTTCGGGCGACGTTTTGAAAAATGAACCAGGCGCCAGACTCGTTCGGTTGCAAGGCAGTGCCGACCCACTCGTGCACCCTGACTTGTTACGGTCCGGCGCGGGGTGGTCTTTGTTGCTCGATACGCTGGACAAGAAAGTTCCCCGTGAGTACCTCTGCGCGTTGCTGTGTTACTCGCGTTGCGCCGCGGACCGGTCGTTGGACGAAAAGGCGGTTTCCCAAATCCTGGACGATTGGAATAAAGATAGGCAAGGCTTGACACACGCCACCGCCACCTTACACTACGGAGGGGGCGAGAAATCCACTTCACAAAACCAACATGATCGCGAAGTAAACACGCGGCACGTTCCCGATCGCGTTTTCGTAGCGGTGTATCCGTCGCACGTCCCCGAAGGCGATCGATTCCGGGATTTCAAAAAAATCGCCCAGCAAAAATGTCGAGACGCCGTCATGGCGAACGCGTCGCCCGCGCAGCAATACATGATTCGGATGTTCGGCGCGGACAAGGTGTGAGTGCGGTTTCGAGGTGTGATATTGTAATAGTAGGATATTTAAGCAGGTGGCCGTTCGTCACGCCGGCTCTAGTTTCTTCGCGAGCGCGTCACCGCGGGGGACGGTTTCTTTTTCTTGGCGCTCGGTGATTTCGGCGATTTCGAAACGGATTTCCGCTTGTTTGTTTTCTTCGCCTTCGGGGTCTCGTCGTCCTCCTCCTCGTCCTTTTCCGTGTCGTCGTCGTCATCCTTCGCAGGCGGGTGGTCCGCGAAATCCGCGTCGATCATTGACTGGTAATCATCGAGGGACGCGAACGCGTCCGCGCCGCCGCGGCTTTTGCCCGGAACCGCCGCGGTGAGCGTCACTTCGTCGTCGTCAACAGCAACGGCGCCTGGGGCGTCGTCAACAGCGCCGTCGTCATCGTCCGAAGCACCTTCTTGTTCCGAATCATCCTCACCTTCCGAAGCATCCTCACCCTCCGAATCACCCTCACCCTCCAAATCAACAGCACCCTCCTCCTCCTCCTCCTCCGACCCATCGCCCTCGTACTCCCAAACCTTCACGCCGTCCTCGTCGTCGTCCTCCTCCTCCTCCTCCTCCTCCTCCTCCTCACACACGTCCGACTCTGACTCCGCCGCCGCCGCCGCCTCCGCCGCGCGCGCGTCCATCTGCCGGCGCAAGTACCCCGGCTTCTCGCCGTACGCGTCCACAAGGCTGTCGTAGTTGTACGCGTCCGCATCGGCGGTATCCTCCTCCTTGCGTTCCTCTCGGTCCGCAGCCGCGTCTTCGTCCGAGTCGTAATCCCCAAACCCGGCGGTTTTGGGATCGATGCCGCTCGGTTTGAGGGTACCTTTGCGTCCGCCCGCGCTGGGGAGCGCGTCGTCGTCTTCGTCGCTGTCGTCGTTTTCAAACTCGCCGAGATCGGGGTCGTCCGGGTCGCTGTCGTTTTCGTCGTCTTCGTGGTCGAACCCTTCGATACCCGCGCGTTCCGCTTTCTTTTTGCGTTTCTCCAGAACCAAGTCGTCATCCTCGGAGTCGGCGTCGGAATCGCCCGCGGTTTCGTCGTCCTCCCCCGCGCCCCCTTTTTTCTCCTTTTTCTTCGTCTTCCCGTCGCTTTCCTTGGCGGCGTAGTACCGGTGGAAGAAAACCTCCGACGGGTCGACTTCGTTTTCCGCCAGTTTCGCGAACTCGGTGGTACCCGGCGCGAACCCCAGCGACCCTGGGTCCACGTCCCGTTTCTTCATCATCACCTCGCTGCCGCCTTTACTGACCTTGGCGCGCTTCGGTTTCTTCTGCAGCCACTTGTCGAGAAACGACGCGAGGGTCATATCCGCCAGCGGATCGCCGGCGTAATCCACGGAAAACCCGCCCAGTAACGACCGCGCCATCGCCGCGACGCTCGGGTGGACGTTCCGTTCCAGCAACGAGAGTTCCCACCAGCAAACCTGGTCCGCCCTCGCGTACAGAGGGTCTCGCTTAGTCATGTCATACCGCATCGACTCCTTGGTTTTCGCCTTTTGAGCCGCGATTTTCTTGGCGTCGCTCGTTTCGTCGTCGCCATCCGCGTCCGAGTCGCTTGTTTCTTTGTCATCCCCGTCATCCGAATCGGATCCCCCCCCTGATTTCTTGACAACTTCGGACTTACTCTTCTTGTCACCGGAATCATCCCCAAACCCCTCGTCGTCGTCATCCGCGTCAACGAACCGCTCCACGTCGTCATCCTCGTCCCCTTCCCGGGGCTGACGCACCGCGTCCCAGTGCGAGGGTTTCTGTTTCAGAAACTCGGAAACGAGCATCAGGGCGCCGCACGCGAACGGCGCGCCCGCGTGCTGCGCGACTTGCAACAAACGCTTCACCACCGCCGCGGCGCGCTGCGGCCGCGGGTCGTCCTTCAGCGAGCGGAATGTGAGGGACAACAGCTGCCCGGCCGCGGCGCTTGACCCTCTCGGGGCGCCCGGGTGTAACAGCGTGGCGTACAGGGCTCGGTAGAAACGGTCGGAAACGGCGGCTCGCGCGGACAGGAGCTGTAACAGCAACGCCAGGGCTTGCAGTGCGCCTCCCAAGTTAGGGCTGTGCGCGATCGCGAATAGCGCGGGGGATACTTTCTCCACCAACGGTTCCACCGCGTCGCCGTCGACGTACGGAAACGCGCGGTTGATTCCCGTGAGGAGCGCTGAGACGACACGCGCGTCCACGCCGGCACCCATGGGCGTGGCGGGCGCGCGCGCGACGCCGTTGTGCACCAACCCCCCCGGTTTTTGGAACTTTTCCGGTTTTGGACCGCGACCACCGCCTCGACCGCCACCTCGGCCGCCGCCTCTACCTCCACCTCTTCCTCCGCCCCTGCCGCCCCTGCCGCCCTTCGCGCCGTCGCGCCACCGTTTCTTCTCCGCGGCTTTCTTGTCCTCGCCCTCCTCGCCCCCGTTTTCCAGGTTCTCCTTGCTCCTTTTGTGCAGGGTCTGGAACAGCGCGAAGTAGAACTCCACGAGCTGCGCGGCGAGCCTTTCGCCGTCGCCCGCGTGCGACAACGGAAACTGGTTCAGAAGCACCGCGGCGTAGTACTGCGCTTTCAAGCCGACGCCTTTCCTGAAACAAAAAGATTCAACCTCGCGCGCGACGATTCGTTTCATCGCGGGGTGTTCCTTGGAAACCAGCTGTAGTAACAGGTGCGCGGCGTTGGACGCGGTTCTGCGCTGCGGGTCCCCGAGTTTGTTCACCAGAATCGCGAGCAGAGATTGTTCCGCCTCGGGGCGCGAAATCAACAGCTCGTACGCGCTCTTGGTGCTCTTTTCCTTCAACACGGGGAGCGGGTCTTTGGATAACGCGTCCAGGGCGTTGATGAACCGCGCGTACGCGCGTTTCACCAGGTCCTCTACGTGCCAGTACAACAACCGCTTGCGTTCGTTCGGAAGCGTGTTCGATTGCGAAAGGGGTTGTTCGCTGAAGTACTTCAGTTTCCGGTTCGGCGGTAACAGCGCGTCGCGAAAAAGTTCCGTCAAAGCGCCCACCGCTTGCACGGCGCCTCGCTTGCCCCCCTTGACTCGCGCTTTTTCAAGCAACGCGAGTAGGTGTTCCAGGCTTTTCAAGTTCGCAACAGGGTCCTCCTGCGCCAACACCGTCGCCGCGGCTATTTTATCCGCAGCGGTACCGCTGCTGCGCACCAGGGATAACCACTTCCCATCCGCGCTGCCACTTCGCGCCTGATTCTTTTCGTGATGCGCGGTACGTTCCTCAAGCGCCGTTATCGCGATTCGCTCCTTCGCGTCCATCTCGGTCTGCGGAAGGTCCTTCGCCGCCTTTACCACTTTCGGGGGTAACGCCAGCGTGTTGCTAGCCTCGTGCCACACGTTGGAAAGCCGAGTCGTGTCCTCGCCGCCGCCGCCGCCGCTTTTCTCAAAGTCGGGTCGCGGCCCAGCCCCGGGGTTCCAGCCCCTTCCTCGCCGGGGAGGAAGGTCCCCGGGCCGAAGCGCCTTGCCATCGGGGCGCTTCTTCTCACCATACACGGGTTTCTTCCCTTTGAAAGACTTGCCGCCGGCACCGCCGAGGACCCCACCGCCGCCCGCCATTCGTGCGTCGTGGTGCGGCGCCTAATGGATTTCTTGGAAAAGAAGAAAACCGCGAAGGCGAGCGCCGACTTGTTTTGAGTGGCGAATTCAGGAGGTACAAACCAACGTCCACATTCCCAAAAAGGGAGACTGTTCGCCTGTCGTTCCACACTTTTTTTGCGTTTTCGCAGGTCGAAGCCCTTTGCTGCAGCAAAATATCTGGGGATGACGTCGCCCCAAAGTCGTCACTTCGCGATGAGCTTGCGACGCAAGATCCTGGGGGCGGCGGCCAGGTGGGCCGCACCCTCGTGGACCCGCCAGGGTGTGTGCGGAATGCACACCTCAGGCGCGGCCTCGTCCTCGGCCAAGGCACCAGGTACGTGCGACACCGCGATTGCGTCCGCCCGTCATCTTCGGACCGAAGATAGATTTCGTTCGTCGTTCTTTCGCCTCCTGGATCGATTGGACTCCACCAACCCCGCTTTTGGATACTTCCTTGGTGCCGAACTGAAGCACGGGAGGGAGGCCTATAAAAGACGCTCCACACGAAACGCCGCGTCGGCTCTGTGTACATCTTCTCTGACCACCCCCCCAAATACCCATCCCCAGGTACTGCCGCGTACACGATCATCGACCACGAGTACGATGCCGTGGTGGTGGGCGCCGGCGGCGCCGGTTTACGAGCCGCGATCGGTTTGTCCGAGCACGGGTTGAAAACCGCGTGCATCACCAAGCTTTTCCCCACGCGGTCGCACACGGTCGCGGCGCAGGGCGGAATCAACGCCGCGCTTGGAAACATGACGGAGGACGATTGGCGGTGGCACGCGTACGACACGATCAAAGGCGCGGATTGGCTCGGGGATCAGGATGCGATTCAGTACATGTGCCGCGAGGCCCCGAAGGCGGTCATCGAGCTGGAGAACTACGGTTTGCCGTTCAGCAGGACGGACGACGGGAAGATCTACCAACGCGCGTTCGGAGGCCAATCCCTGGATTACGGCAAAGGCGGCCAGGCGTACCGGTGCGCGTGCGCCGCTGACAGGACCGGGCACGCCATGCTGCACACCCTGTACGGCGCCGCGCTGAAGCACGACACCCAGTTCTTCGTGGAGTACTTCGCGATCGATTTGATCATGCACGAAGGCGAGTGCGTAGGGGTCATGGCGATGTGCATGGAGGACGGCACGATTCACCGGTTCCGGTCGCACAAAACCATCCTCGCCACCGGCGGGTACGGCCGCGCGTACTTTAGCGCCACCTCAGCGCACACGTGCACTGGCGACGGCAACGCCATGGTGGCCAGAGCGGGGTTGCCGTTACAGGATCTGGAGTTCGTGCAGTTCCACCCCACCGGGATTTACGGCGCCGGGTGTTTGATCACGGAGGGGAGCCGCGGGGAGGGTGGGATTTTGCGGAACAGCGAAGGCGAGCGGTTCATGGAGCGGTACGCGCCGTCGGCGAAGGACCTGGCGTCACGTGACGTCGTTTCCCGGTCCATGACCATGGAAATCCGGGAAGGCAGGGGCGTGGGGCCGGACAAAGACCACATCTACCTGCACCTGAACCATCTCCCCCCCGAGCTCCTCGCGGTAAGGGCCTTTCCCACTCACCACATTAAGAGACGACTGATTGCCCATACCCCGACTGACATTTCTTTTGTCACAATCAGGAGCGCTTGCCCGGGATTTCCGAAACCGCCGCGATTTTCGCCGGCGTCGACGTCACGAAAGGTGAGATTTCCCATTTACCACATTCCGCCGACTGATTGCCCATACGATACTGACACTTTCTTTTTTCTCTCAGAACCCATCCCCGTGATTCCCACCGTGCACTACAACATGGGCGGTATTCCCACGAACTACAAAGGCGAAGTGGTGACGTTGGGGAAGGACGGGAACCCCGATACCGTCGTGCCCGGGCTGCTCGCGGCGGGCGAGTGCGCCAGCGCGAGCGTGCACGGCGCAAACCGTTTGGGCGCGAACTCGCTTCTTGACATCGTGGTTTTCGGCCGAGCCTGCGCCAACACCGTGGCGGGCATGCTGTCGCCAGGAAAGCCGCACAAGAAGATCGCTGCGGATGCGGGCGAGCACGCGCTTGTGCACCTCGACGCCGTGCGCCACGCAAGCGGCCAGCACTCCACCGCGAGCGTGCGCAAAGCCATGCAGCGCGTGATGCAGGACGACGCCGCCGTTTTCCGTACCCAGGAGAGCTTAGCGGAGGGGTGCGCGAAGATCGACGAAGTCGCGTCGCGTTTGGACGACCTGTCCGTCACTGACCGCTCGTTGGTGTGGAACACGGATTTGATCGAGGCGTTGGAGCTGCACAACCTGATGCCGAACGCGCAAATCACGATGCACTCCGCGGAGCAGCGAAAGGAATCCAGGGGCGCGCACTCGCGCGAGGATTTCCCAAAGCGCGACGACGTGGATTGGATGAAGCACACCGTGGGGTTCATCGACGACAAGAGAAAAGTACGAATCGACTACAGGCCGGTGCACCACCAACCCCTGGATGACGAGATGGAACACGTCCCGCCCGCGGCGCGCGTGTATTAAACCTGTACTTCGCGAATTGAATTGATTTGGTGTCCCGAAGGGAACCAGGGAAGAGAGAGTGGGACGACGCGTTGTGATGAAGTGTACTCGGTACCGTTAAAAACATATGCTACATTCATGTCATGTCATGCCCTGACCCTTAAACACCCTTAAACACCCTTAAACCCTAAACAAAACTTAAGCCCTAAACCGACCCCGGCTGCATTGGGACAATCCACCCCTCTTCCAGCATGATGCCAAGGACTTGCGACAAAACGGGCGATTGCAGCAACGTCTCGCCGCACCCGACTAACACGAGCTTACACTTTGCTCTGGTCAGGGCGACGTTTAAACGCCGTCGGTCCGCTAACAGTCGGCCGCACTCCTTACCCAAGTTGCCTCGAACGAACGAAATCAAAACGCAATCCACGTCCCGTCCCTGCGCGCGGTCGATCGTCAGCGCCTCGGTGTTTTGCGGAATCGCGGACGCGCTCTTTTGCAAATCGAGGGCCAAAGCGTCAACCTGCGAGTTGTACGGCGACAAAACAGCGCAGCTCCCCACGTCGGCGCCTCGCGAGTGTAACACCCGGAGCACTTTCAAAATCACGTCGCGCTCCAGTCGGTTGACGTGCTTGTTCCCTCTGGAGTTTTTTTTGTTCATTTGTTTCCCGTCGGCGCTTTTTTCGTGTGTCTCGGATCCACCACCCCCGTTTGTCTCGTACGCGTCGCGCCCAAAGTCGCTCGTGTCGAGGAAAACCACCCGGTTCAACGGGTCCGTCGCGCGTACGAGCCACGCCGGAGTTTGACTCGGAGCAGGGGTAGTCAACGTCAAAACTCGGTTCGCGACGAAATCGTTCGCCGCCCTCAACCGCCCGCCGTACGAAATCAAGTTCGATATCCGGGCCAAGTCGTCCGCCATGCGGTACTGCGTACAGAGCTCGGCGACGCATGACGGGTGCGTCTCGGACAGCAGCTGCATGGGCGAAACGGAAAGCCCCCCAGCAGACGCAGCCTCAGACTGCACCAGAGGCGGGAGCTGGTGCGGGTCTCCTACCAGCACGAAAACGCCCGCGCGAAGCAGCGGGGGCAGCGACGACGGGAGCGTCATCTGGCCGGCTTCGTCCACCAACACGACGTCGAAGAAACCATTGTGTGTTTCTTCGATGTTCCCAAGGTCTGGCGACCCGGAAGCTTTCGTCGTTTTCGCGCGTCTGCGCGTGATAATAGGGTGGTTCGCCGCGGCGTAGCACGTCGCCCCGACCACGCTGCACGAATCCGCCAGGTTTTGGAGCTCGGTGGTGGACTGCGCGTTGTGTTTTGGACCGCCCGGGGTGAACGCCGCCGCGAAAACCGACGCCTTGCCGTGCTCGCCGCCCAAACGGACAAATGAGTCAACGCCCACGTTCGGCAGCCGCTGCAGCACGTTGTCCACGGCGGTGTGCGTGTGCGAGGTTATCAGCACCGACTTCCCAGAATCCAAAAGCGCGCGAACGGTCGCCGCTAACACTTGTGATTTACCCGACCCGGGCAAACCTACGATCAGACAGTAATCCTTCGCGGCCAAGACACGGCGCACGGCGCCGCGCTGTTCGTCGTTCAAGTTCCACACGTGCTTCGCGCCGGTTAGGGAGAGGTTCGCCAACAGAGTATCCGCCTGGGCGTAGTCGAAAACAGGCGGCGCCAGGTCAAACAGCTGTCTGCGGAGATTCACCGCTCTTGCGTCACCCGACGAAAACGTCTCCACCAACGCTGCCCGCGCGCGACCGGACATCGTCCCGCCTCCGTCATCCTTGTCCAACCGCCACGTTTGGTCGTCCTTCGCCGCGCCCGGACCGTCGAAACGCACGGCGCGTTCCGACGCGAGACGCACGAATCGTTTTTGGTCGCGCGCGCCGACATCCACCACGATTACCCGCCCCACCACGATTTCGCCGTGATTGCGGCTCAGCACGAGGCGGTCGCCTGGCCGAAGCGTGTGCAAAAGCTCAGATTCATGTTCGGATTCGGATTCGATTTCGTGTGTTTCGCGTGTTTCCGCGGTCGGCACCGCCAGCGCGTACAAATACGGCCGCGGCGCGTTCGCGGCGAGAGAGCTGTCGGTCGTGTCCCCGGCGAACTCGTCGTCGTCCTCGGCGCAGTTGAATTTTTCGCCAAGCTTGGTTTTGTGTCCATGTTTCGTGCTGGGCAGGAACCGCAAGCCGCCAACCGCGAACGCGCCTCGGTTTCGGACATCGGACACGGGCATCCACGGCGTGGCGCGCCGGCTCGAGGAAACGGAAGCTTCCAGGTCAACCAAGTTGAGCCACTTTTTCAGGCACTCCGCGAGTTTTGGGGTCAGGTGCCCCACGGTTTCGCGGGCCAAGCCGGCGACTGCTTTATCCGCCATTTTGTCACCACCCCCCTCCAGCGCCGCGTTCACCGTGAAGCACGTGTGTTTCACGAAACACCGCTCGCACTCGGTGGCGCACTGTTCCATCGGGGGAAGCGTACCTAACGCGAAAGGAACGCCGAAATCTTTCGCGGTTGGGTTTACCTTTTGCGACTCGTTTAAACGTCGCTGCGAATCGTCGTTAACCGCGTCTTCCGTTTGCAAACCAAGTAAACCCCCGCGGTACGGGTTCAACGCGGACGCGAGTAGGTTTCGCCTTAACATGAGAAACGCGATGTCGCGTTTTCCCGGGCGAATCGCGACGGTTTCGTCGTCTTTTTTGTTCCGCAAACCGCTCCCGCCTTGCCCGCCCGGGTCTGCGATTGTTACACGAAAAGTGTCAGTCTTGTATGGGCAAACAGTGTCGGGATTTGAGAAAGGGAATACGTACGTCTTGTGTAGTGCAGCAACCCAAACGGCACCCTCTGTTTGTACCGCTCGGAAAGCATCAGGGTGTACAACGAAAGCTGCGCGCCGTGCTCCACCGGTGAGCGCCAGTACCCGGTTTTCAGCTCCACCGGCGTGATCCCGGTCGCGACGTTTGGTTTGCCGGTTCCGTCGACGCCCACGGCGGGCCGCGTTTCAAGCTTCCCAACCGCCACCGCGTCCACCACGCCCCTTAAACCTAGTTTCGGCGCCCAGACCGTTTCCTCCGCGTCGATCATTTTCGTGAGCACCACGTTCCCGACGCTTCGTTTACCAGGGCCGTCCAGGACCTCGCAGGTTATTCCGGGCGGAGGCGAGGGTAGCGGCGCGCCGGCCGGAAGGGCACCGCCCCGCCGGACAAGCGCGCGGCTCCACTTGTGCACCCCCGGGCCGACGTACCGCAACCGCTCTAGGGCCTCCCGTTCGCCCACGCCAGCACCGAATATCCGCCCGACGTTGTCGGCCACGATTCGCTCGGCGTGCTTGAAGAACCCGACCGCCCCCGGGCCGGTGTTGAACGCCGTGGAAATAAGCGAGCCTTCGCACAAGTCGTGCGACAGCGTGCCCAGCATAGCAGCTTGCCCGCCGTCGCCGCCCGCGTTGTCGGGAACCTGCGTTTGTAACACCGACCTGCGCAAGCACTGCATGCTCCCGCCAACCGCGGTGGCGTTGATCAGCACGCCGGGGTGCATCACGAACAGGGAGTCGCTGTCCATGGTGATGTCAATCACGTTTGGGATTTGATTTTGGGTGTCGGTCTCGGGTGACTTGCCATCAACGGGCGTCGACGACGAACAGGGCGGATCGGGTTGGCTTTGAATTCGCTGCGCGTTGAACGGCGTGGTGACTAAACACGTATCGCCGACCAAAACGCAGGTATCACTCCACGCGTCGTGTAACCGAATCAGGGTTTCGCGTGAGGTGTTTTGCGTGCTTTTGTCGTTTGCATCGCAACGGCCCGTCGAGACACCGTAAGGGTCGCAACTAGTCGACAAAGACCTCGAATCTCCGCACCGGCGAACCAAAAGATCCAGGCGTCCGTTTGTGTGGCGCGTCACTTTCGTCACCCGGAACGCGCCGAGCGCCGTGCCCTCCGCTTCGACGCGCGTTTCTTTCTGTTCGCGTTCTTTCTGTCGCCGCGTCTCGTTTTGTTTCAGTGTTTCAAATTCGCTCAAAGTGTTTGTCACCCCTCCATCCTTGGCGTCGGTACCGGCGGACCCGGTACCGACCCCTCGCGCGTTCGTGTTACTCGCCCCTCGCGCGTTTCCCGAAACGTCTCGCTTCCGGTGCTCCGCCTCCGCCGCATTCGTCGCGACGGCCAAGTCAAAGTCGCGAACGTCGAAATCGAAATCGTCACCCCAGTCGTCGCACGCGAAGGTTTTGGTTTGTACCGCGTGGGCGACGGTTTCGTTTGTTTTTGTTTTTGTTTTCGTTTCTGTGGGCGCGACGTTCTTTTCGCCTTCGCGGGAAGCGCCGGCGGCCGCCGTTTCCGCGATGGGCGCGGAAACGGCGATTGGTAAACCGGTCAACGGAACCAACACAGGAAGTATCGCAACGGAAGGAGATGTACCTCTTCCGTTGACGTCGAACACCTGGGTCACACCACCAACGCCTTGGTTGTCCAGGGAACCTCGTCCTGTCGAGTTTGGCGTTTTCTGCGTCGGCGCGCCGACGGACGGCCGGCCAACCGACGCGGGCGTTCCCCCCGCCGCCGCGTCGAAGGCCCATTGCATCGCCTGCACGTCCGCGAGGAGACACAGGGCTTTGGAACGCTCGGCGTGCGCGTCGTTCGTGTTTTTATCGCCGCCCCCCCGATTCGAGTTTGCCTCCGCCGGCAACAACGACCCCAAACTCGCCGACCCCGACGCCGCCGCGGTGTTTGCGTTTTCATCCTCCCACGTGTCCAAGCGTTCGCACACGCGCCGGCGCGTGTCTTCCCGTTGCTTCGCGTGCTGCATCGCCGCTGCGCTTCCCCGGCCGATGCGTAACAGCTGGTGCACCACCGCGCCACCCGCGTTCTTTGACGACCCGCCGGTCGATACTTGTTGATTGTGTCCCGGATTCAACCCGCTGCGAAACCGCGGCGGCGACACGCTTTTCCACGAAACCAGGTTGGGTCGGACCTCCCCCGTGTCCTCATCGACCTGGGAAAGGTTGTACCCATCCCCCGCCGCGTCGTCCACCACCAAGTCGTGGTGAACCCCGGGAACGCGTCGGCGCTTCACACCAACCCCGGTAGCAAGACCACCCCGTAAGGTGTTCTCTTTCTCCACCTCAGACACCAAACCCGTGGTCGCATCAGACACCAGGTCGATTGGCCGATCCATGGCTCCAAGCAACCCAGAACTCGGCGTGGCCCGCGCCCCCGCACCGCGGTCGCGGTCGCCCGCCATCGGTGGTCCCGCCCGCGCCGTAGCCGCGAGGGACACGTCACCGGTAGCACGCTCGACCCCTCGCCTGGGTCGCGCGCGCGCCGCTCTGCGAAAGACGCTCTTGGAGCCAGAGATCTCGAGGGTGCCAACCTTGACACCGTTGCTGCTTCTCCTTTTTGAACTGGGACGCCTCGAGGCAGATTTTGGCGAGGCAGATTTTCTTTCGGCTCATTACCTCCTCACAAGCGACCCCCGCGGCCACTCCACCCGGTTTGCACGCGAAATGGGCGTCATCGCTCCCGTTAAACCCACCGGCGGCGCCATCGGCATCGCCACGGTCGTCGCGTTCGCCGGCGCCGCGGCTTGCACGCAGTTCCTCTCCCTCAACATGCCCTTCGGTGCGTCACCGAAATACAACCCCCTAATGGGTTTTCCCCAGTCGCCTCCCCCCTCGCTTCGTGCTGATTTTCGTGTCCCTCTCCTCACGCACAGGCGGCAAGCTTCCCGGCACGGTAACGGACCCTGAGTGGGCCAAGGCTACGAAAGAGAAGATGAAGTCCTGGGACCGCGAAGGCGCGCCCGACCGCCCGATCGCGCTCAATCCCATTCGGAAAAACAAAGCGCTGCAATAAAGCAAGGACAAGGCAAAACGCGACGACACGGCAAAACACGAGCAAAACACATGGACAAAGACATGTTAGAGTGTGTATTACGACGAATGTATGAGCTGTTACACATTAAACTGAAGCTGTTCGTTCCGTGACCTATCAGGGAACCGCTCTCGAGTCATCTAAAGTTACCGCGTGAATTGCCGCCCATCCCCCGCGGCTTTTTTCCCGTACGGGTTATCCGCGCTGAACCCGTGCCCGCTGCCTTTCTGTCTTTTGTAGTCCGACCCGCCCCGGCCTCCACTGCCGCCCCGGGACCCGCCACCGTCCCCGATCTTCTTCCGCCCGTTCGAGGCCTTGCTGTCCAAGTTCAGCTGCACTTTCGGCGGCCGGTGGAACCCAAACGACGACGCCACTGAGACGATAAAAAAGAAAGTGTCAGTCTCGTATGGGAAATCAGGGAGACGGAACGTGTAAATGGGAAAGGCCCTTACCCGACGCGAGGTTCAACTCGTGTACGTTGTACACGTCCTTCAGGGTGTGCGAGTTGTACGCCAGGATGTACGCCCGGTACGCATCCCTCGCGCTTTGGTGCAGGTAGTAGTTCTTCTCTACTAGTTTCTCTAGCTGGCTTTGTACGTTTGCGATTTTTTTATTCGGGAACTCGTACTCGTTCAGCGGGACTTTCGCGGACTTCAAGTACTTCAAAAAAGCGAGCTCTTCGGGAATCAGAAACAAAAGCGCCTTGCCCTTACCTTCCGTGCCGCGCGCGGTTCGCCCGACTCGGTGGATGTACTCCCGTGGGTCATCGGGAGGGTCGAACTGGATGATCCAGTCCACCGCGGGGATGTCCAACCCTCTGGCCGCGACGTCCGTGCACAGCAGCACTCCGCGGTCGGCTTTGCAAAACTCAAAAAACGTCGTGGTTCGGCGTTGTTGCTTTTGCTTGCCGTGAATGTCGCTCACCGGGATGTCGATGTAATTCAGCAGCTCGGCGTGGTACTTCACGCTGTTGCATGACGAAAAGAAAACCATTATCTTCTTCTTCAGGTTCTTCTTTAGAAACGTGAACAACAGCAGGAACCGTTTTTCGGAAGGCACCACGCAGTACCCTTGTTCCACGCCGGTCGCCGTGGACACGGCGCGCGCGTCGTCCACGCCGATGTAGGTGGGCGACTTCAGCGATAGCCGGGCCAGGTCCTCAACCTTCGTGGTCTGTGTCGCGCTGAACAGCATGGTTTGCCTGTCCGTCGGGATCATCTTAACAATGGTCCGCATTTCCTCCTCGAACCCGATATCCAGCATCCGGTCCGCTTCGTCCATGCAAAACACCTTCAGTGACGAAAACGTAAACCCGCGCGTGTTTTGCATGTGATCCAGCAGCCGCCCTGGCGTGGCGACTAACAAGTTGACCCCCTTAACGAGCTTCTCCGCCTCCACCCTGCGATTAGCACCGCCGATGATCAGCCCGTGCGTCTGCGAGTGCTTCTTGGAAAGCTGCTGCGCGACGTTGTAGGTTTGCAGGGCGAGCTCGCGGGTGGGTGAGAGTATCATCACGCCCGTGCCGTTTCGGGGCATGAACTTGGCGTGGTACAGGAGTTCCACTGACGGAATGAGGAACGCGAGGGTTTTCCCCGATCCAGTTCGCGCCGCGCCGAGCACGTCCCGCCCAGCGAGCAACGGCGGGATCGTCCGCGCCTGCACCTCGGTCATTAAGGTGTAACCGAGCTCCGCGACGCCCGCCATCGTGTTTTTCGACAAACCAAGGCTCGCGAAGGTTTTGTCGCTTAAAATCCCATCCACCTGCACGGTGATGTGCTCGCCCGGAGGGGGGAGTGCGTCTGCATCCTCAGCATCACCAGCCACAGCTTTGGTTTGTTTGGCAAGTTTTTTGTCATCCGCGTCGTCGTCCGACTCGCTGTCCTCGTCACTACCCTTGTCGTCGTCCCCCTCGTCGGAACCCTCAACAGCCGCCGCCGCCGCCGCCTCGCGTTTCGCCAGCCTTTTCGTGGCTTTCCGTTCCTTGGGGCTGATACCCGACCCGTCATCCTCCGCGGCTTCCCGTTCGCGTTTCTTCACCGCGGTCTTCGTCTTCTTCTTGCGCCGTTGAAGAGCCGCGAGCTCCTCCGCGGACATGCCCGAGGCGCCCATGGTGAGCTCCGTGGGGGTCGGAAGGGCGTCAATGGGAATGTGGGCGTGCGCTAGGGAAAGGCCGACACTCGTCATTTTCTCAGAAACCGAAATCACGATTTCCATTTCCGCCGATCCAGCGCCGCCGATCGGGTTTTCACGGAACTCCGGCGCGTCCCACGGTCACTTCGTTCCGCGCCGACCCGGCGCGGACGTCGTCACTCGACGCGCGCGCGTCGCGCGCGTGTGTCACCGCGCACACGCGCGTGATGCACGCGGCGCACGTCGCGCTCGAGTTTGTTTCGCGGCGGCGCGTTTTCGTTTCGGCCGCCGACGACTTGAGGTGCGATTTCTCCCCAACGATCGGGGTCGCGGCTTCCCTCCGATCGCCCCCGCCGATCGCGCGCACCACGCACGCGCCACCCGGAGAACCTCGGAAAGGCGATGATGATCTTGTTTATGTTTTTCTGACACCTCTTGTTTGAGTGCGGTTTGATCGTCGTCACGATGCACTCACCCTAACCTTACTGAGCTTACCGAGGTTCTCCAACCGCGATCGGTTTTTTTTGTTTTGTTTTGCGACCCCGAGCCTGGGACAGAACTTTACGCGAGTAAAGACGCACCACTGACAACGCATCCCCAACCCAATACGCGTGGAAACACAGACGACGTGTGCTCGGGAACCCTAAGCCGTGACGTATGGAGAGGATTCCCACAAAAAATGAAATGGATCCCAACCGAAAGGTGCGTCTGCGAAAAAGAACGAAAAAGCGACTCGACTCGCGCTATTTCCGCTCGCCCGCCCGCGCCGCCCGCTGCGAACAATCCCGCCGTACCACCCGAAAACCTAAATGTGGATGATGATACTTGACCAAATAATTAGATGACGAAGCTGAAACTCCGTGTTGACCACTTTCAGCCTTGACTGACACGTTTTGGACGGGGGTACGGGTTTTTTGTACGCGTCGCGCGCGGCGTCGGGTTTTTGCCCGCCATCTTTTTTTTTCTTTCTTTTTACCTCGAAGGTATCTTTTTTTATCGCAGCCAAAGCCGGCGGAAACGAATGCGCGATTGCGTGGGGCAACCCGCCGGGCCGTCAAATCCTGGTGCGATCGCGAAATAGGTGTTCTCGTGACTTAGTTGCTGCGTACACGAACGAACGCATGTCTGTTTGGGCCTACTGAGTAACGTCGGGATGAAGTCCAAACCTGATGCATGTTCCACAATCTTTTGCCGTTTTTGTTTTTTGTTCTCGACAATCACGACACGACCCCCTCCGCCGAGGACGATACCAGCAACAATATCATTCATGCGTGTCAAATGAGCGCTTGAGTAATTACTTGCGCAACGATAAAAATTTAGAATCCGAGGCGTACTTTTGAGGAGGGTTTTGTGCCACGCGCGGCAGCCGGGTGTCCGAAACCCGCGCGTCCAGATGCGCGAGCATTGAGTCGCCGTCTCGCGCTTATCGAGAATGGCATAATTAGCGCTCGCCATATTTTCGCGCCATCTTCCATGTGTCGACGCCTCTCTCCGGAGAATTGGCCACGACATCCATACTTGAGCGCGAAATTTGCCATGGCTCACTCGTCGCCGGTTCCCGGTGAGGAAAACATATCAAGATCTGCTATGAAACTCTGTGATCTCACCATATACATTCTTCTATTCTGAGGGATGACGGCGACTTTAAAAACAAGCCCGAAAAAAAACCCGTGTTTTGGAACCCTTTTTCTGATCTAACCCTTCACCTCTTCACATTTCCTGAAAGCAGAGCCACGTCGTGGCAGAGTCGAGTACTTGTACGTCTCACTTGTAATTTCAAGTCTGTATTTCAATATTATCTCTTTCTTTTTGTAGCAGCGGGCTTCTTCAAACGAACCCCTGTTGCGGTAACCGCGTCGCGCATCGCTGGACTCACAACTCGAAGCCGTGCAAGTTCAGCTTGGTTAAACACATTGCTCAAATCGAGGACGTGTTTGACGACGACTTCGTTGTTAAGCCCTGGGATGGCCTGGTGTCTCCGTTCAAGCTCCTCGTTGTACAACCTCTGCACCTCGCGATGCCCTTCCCCGACAGCCCATGAATTTGTCCACGAGTTCCACGGGCAGCCGTTCGCACGCGCGTATTTCAGCGCTTCGATGTGCCCACCCTCTGCCGCGTTCTTACATATCGCTTCGTCCCACGGACATCCGTTTTCGTGCGCCCACTTCAGCGCTTCGAGGTGCCCGCCCGCCGCCGCAGCTGCGCAAGTCTCGTCCCATGTCGCATCGTTTTCGCGCGCAAACTTCAGCATATCGACAGACCCGCGCTGCGCTGCCTGCACGCACGTCATCTCGACACTCACGGTGGGTACCGATACCCTTACCGTAATCACCACTTCGTCGTTGCGTGACACCAAGCCTTTCTTCCAGTCTTTCACGTCAGCCACAGACACGAGATTACTCGGACCGAAACCTTTTGCGCTCTCTTTGAACGTATGCGTCAAGTATGAGGATCGAACGGATCGAGCGTTGATAGTGGCTTTGGACTCGTCGTCGCTCTTCGAGGCGCCGTGCACTGTAAACCTGAAAGTCGCAGCCTTCTCCCAGCCGTCGGGTAACTTATCAGCATCTGTCACGCAAAGGTACACCCCAACCTGCTCATAAGGATCTCTGTCCCCGTGGGGGTACACCAAAATTCGCCACGTGACCCCACCGACGACGAACTTCTCGGAGGTAAGTCTCGTTCCCTTGGGGGCGTATATCGCCTTGCTCCAGTTCGGTATCACCCATCGGTGCGTGCCTTTCATCGCGTGTCTTTGTGTGGTCGGAGCAGGTCGTGGCTATGACGAGCAGAAAATTCTCGGAAGCTGCTTTGGTTTCGCGAAAATCGGTGGGGCTCGCCAAGTCAGCATTCGGAGACCACACGAAAAAAGTGCCTTGGCGACGCGGTCCACGGGGCACAGCGCTGTGCCCGCGCCTCCGCCCTTTCCAGCGACGCGTACACTCGCGCGACTTTTTGCCGGGGTATGCTGCGCAGGGCGGCGAGCGCGGCGTCGCGAGCCTCGAGAGGCGGTTTATCTTCGTCTCGGTGGAAAGCGCGTGAAGATTATTCGTTGTGGGCACCGCTGGCACGATGGAGTGCGGTCACCAGTACCTGGTTCGTGCCTGGACAACACGCGCGTGCGTTCACCACCGACGACACGCCTCGGTCGGTGTTAACCAACCACCCGCGACGCAGGGAAGTCGCGTCGGTGTTACACGCGCGTCCGTGGCAGCGCATCGCGTGTCCTTCCCTGATTTCTTCAATAACCACGACGCAGAAGTTCCCGGTCGTGGTGGACGGCGTGTCGTGCCCCATGGCCGTGGTGGTTGATTCAAAAGCTTCCTATGACAACGACTACACTCACCTGGTGAGTTTGTGTGAGCACTTTTTAGTAACGCCCCCCCCCCACGGCGTGGCTTTTTGGACGCAAGCCATGAGCGGAATATCTCTGCGATGGGAGCGGCACACGGAGGTGTGCACGTACACGTTTTCGCGCGAGTTAACCGCGCAAGAAGAGAGCGCTCCGGGGTTGTTTGACCCGTTCAGCGAGAAAAACGTCGTGAGTTCCCTTCTTCCCAAAACGTGGCTCAGCAGCTTCCCAGGCGGCGTCGTGAGCGCCACGCACGTGGTGCTTACACAAGGCGACGCGCGCGACGGGTGGGGTAGTTCCGCGTCTGAAGACGCGTCCGAAAACACTTCACAAAGCGCCTCCGAAAAGCGCGCCCTGAAACAAAAAGAAACCTCCCCCTCTAACAACCCGTTACACAAAATCAAACCTTTGTTCAACCACTCCGAAATGATCACCGGCTCGCAAATCGACCGAGGGCGGTTCCGGGTGTATAGTGACTGGCGAGTGCACGGCGACGGGTTCGGGCGGGTACTTATTTACCACGACCCGAGTGACACGCGGGCATTTGTGTCAAGCGCCGCCGGGAAAGCGGCGCAAAGGATGATCGAGCTGGGTACGTATTGGGCCTTTCCCAAATCTCAACACGGTTTACTGCCCCTGGTCGACTGCAGTACATACAATACTACAGTACACCCATTCCTCAAGTTACGAACGTTACGAAAGACTGACACTTTTCTTTTACACTCGTAGATAAGTACCGGATGCTTTCCCTGATGGGGCTGCCGTTCGCTTTGGCGCTGAGCAAAACCGTGGACGGGTTGAACGAAGAGGTGATGCAGGTGATGGATGCGATCGGGTCGGGTGGGTACTCTGGGGAAACCGAGGACCAGGGGGACGGGAACGAGGAGGGGACCTCGAACTCGGGTACCAAAAACCAAAAGCGACGCACGCAAAGGGCGCTGTTACGCAGGCTCACCGCGCTCGCGGCGACGGCGCAGAAACTGAGCGCGGTGGCCAATGACCGCTTCGCCGCGTCCGCGGCGTATGCCGAGCTCGTGAACGACCGCGTTGAGTTCCTGGCGATGGACAAAATCAATTCGGTGCCTGGCATGGCGTCGTTTCTGCAAAGCGCGCTGAAACCGGCGACGCGCACGTGCGCGGCGGTTCAAAAGCGACTGGATAAACTCGCAAACTCCACGCACCTCACCGCGAACATCATGCAGACCTCGCTGAGCGTGGAGCAGCACGCGCGTTCCAACGAGAACCTGAACCACCTGAAAAAGACCGCCACCACGCAGCTCACGATGCAGCACAACGTGGAAGGTTTGTCCACCGTGGCGCTTACGTATTACAGCATCGGCGTGCTTGGTTATGTCGCGAAAGCCGTGGCGTCCACGGTGGGGCTCCCCGTGTCCCCGGAAGTCGCCCTAGGCGTCTCGATCCCGCTGGTGTGGATAGCAGTCAGCGCGGCGGTGCGCAGGATGAAAGCGGCGGCGATGGCGGAGGGAACGGGGGGGACGTTTTAACAGTGGAAATTCTCGCAGTCCTATTCTACCTTCATCACAAGAGTCTCTACAAGGCTCTCCGGCACTCCGCGCAGTTCTTTCTCACCTTCCCGTGAGGGCAGGGGGTGCACTCCGCGCAGTTCTTTTTCACCTTCCCGTGAGGGCAGGGGTTGCACTCCGCGCAGTTCTTTTTCACCTTCCCGTGAGGGCAGGGGTTGCACTCCGCGCATTCGCCTTTCAGCTTGCCGTGAGGGCAGGGGTTGCAGTCCGCGCACTTGCCTTTCAGCTTGCCGTGGGGGCAGGGGTTGCACGCCGCGCACTCGTTTTTCAGCCTGCCGTGAGGGCAGGACTTGCACTCCGCGCACTTGTATTTCACCTTGCCGTGGGGGCAGGGGTTGCATGTCGCGCAGAAGCTTTTCACCTTGCCGTGAGGGCAAGGGTTGCACTCCACACAATTTCTCCTCTCCTTTCCATGCGAGCACCGTTTCCCTCCCATCGCGTCTCAACTTGCACGACGGTATCGCGGAGATTCCACGTCCAACCGCGTGCGGCTATTGCATCGTCACAACTATTCACTACGCCTGTGTCGGTAGCCTCGGAAGCGTCCGTCGGAGCAGACACGAGAGCGCTCGCGCACGAAGTGTGGCGAGTGGGTCATTCGGGGCGCGTCAAAAATAAATTAAAAGTCCAAAGCAGTGGGCACACCACTTTCCACGTCGTCACGGATTTCGAAATAGTGTTCCCGCACGCCGCACGCTGCGGCTTGGGAGGGGTTTCGGCAAGGCTATCCGGCGAGTGCGTTTGGTCGTTCTTACGTCTGCGGGTTTGGTGTCGCTTTTCGGAAGCCGTGGCGCGAAGGCTGAAAGAGAAAGCGAATCTGATAGACGCGAATCCGTCAGGTGTTGTTTGTTTGACCACGCGTTTCCACAACAAGACTGGTCTGATGAATGGGAAAAAGCGTGAAGCGTCGGCACCCCTCGGGGATGCACCCCCGAGGGAAGACGACAGCGGCGGCGAACAAACCCCCGCTGCGCGCAACGCTCGCGTGCGTCGTCGTTTACAGAGCTCGTGGCGCGTTCCCGAAACCGCGGCGGGTGGGCGTTCATCGGAACGCGTTTCGTTACCATCGCCCGTCGATAACACCAACTTCTACGCGTCTCCAGATCTGATGAGTCCGAGTCGGGGCGGGGACGCGCTGGCGCGTTTGCGCGACGCGTGGGTGCGAAAAAACGTGGACCGTTTGCGAAGGAAAGCGTCCGCGAGCGTTACTGAACCCCCGGGGGACGAAACGAAACAACACCCGTCGACATGGTACAAAGAATTTCCACGGCAACAGTTCGCGTTCGAATGGGGCGACGCCACGGAAGCGGCGTTTGAGGCGCGTTGTGAATCGCGCGACGACGGAACGCAAAACACCGCTGACGAAAATCTCCATCCCGAGCTGCGCGAGTCGCACGATTCGCGGACCGAAACCAAGGCACCGCAAACGTCAAGAGACGCACGTAAAGACTCGAAAATGCGATACTTCTCCCTGGAACGCCAGTTAGACGGAAGACGCGCGTTCGTGGCGGCTTCGCTGGCTGGGTTTTGGAAGAAATACGAATCCCTTCCAAACGAAGGTACGGCCTTGCGCGTTTCCCAAATCCCGCCTCCACGTTTGCCCATGCAAGACTGACACTTTCTTTTATTTATCCAAGCGCGACACCACTACGAACTCATCCGCGCCGACCGGCCGTGTCACTTGTTTTACGACCTGGAGTTTTCCACGGGGTGTAACGAGGACGTGGTTGGTGCGGATGCGGTGGACGCGATCGTGCAGTTAACCCTGGAGCGACTCGCGAGCGAACACGGCTTGGGCGTCGCAACAGAGACTCCTGGACACGGAGAAACAAAAAGTTTGGGAGAAACAAAAAGTTTGGCAGAACCAAAGGTCGCGCCGTTTGACCCTAACGACGTGGTGGTGGAGTTGAAGTCCACGGGAAGCGAATTTACGAAGTTCTCGCGGCACCTGGTGTTCCGGCTTCCGCACGGCGTTTTGTTCAAATCAGCAGCACACGCAGGGGAGTTCGTGCGGCGGTTACACGTAGACGCCGCGGCGAGACGCGAAACTGACGCGCGGTGCGATTTGCTCTTCGTGAGGAAAGAGAAGGACGAAAAAAATAAAAATACAGAAACAGAAACGGCACCCGACGAGAAAACAAAAGCGCCGCGCGACACTTCCTTCGTTGATCTCGGCGTGTACACCCGGAACAGGGCGTTTCGTTTGTACCTGTCATCCAAACACGGTAAAAAACACCGACTGCTCCCCACTGGGAGGTTCTGGGCGCCGGGGAAAAATGCCGGTAAAAACGAGGACGCGACGAAAAAAACAAAAACAACACCCGCCGACCCGTTCACGCGCCCCGATTTCCGCACCTTCGCGAACTGCTTGGTGAGCGACCCGGTGTGCTGGGAGGATGAAACCGGCCCGGATTTCTTTCAGGGTGAAAATGTCTGTGACGACTGTTTGCCTGTCACTGCGTCTCGCGTGATCCAATACCACGGCGTCGGTGTGGACGGGCCGTACGGCGCGACGAAAAGCGGGTCGATTTCTTTGACCGGGTACGGCGTGAAACAAAGCGCCGGTTTCGGCGGCGGCGGCGCTGCTTCAAACTCGTCGCAACAGGTACGGCCTTGGTCCTTTCCCAAATCCGCCACACACTGTTTTACCTCTAACGCTGGTGACTGTTCGGACCGATTACTACGACTGTTCCGACCGATTACCCCTCCCTGTTGCCCATACATCGTCCAATACACGTCCAATACACGCCCAACACGCGACGTTAACCGCTTTTCCTTCACAATCACCCAGGCGGACTGTCCCGTTCCCCGCGCCGCGAAGTTCGTGTGTTCCGATTTCGACGGATGGACACCTCGCGAGTTCTTCACTACCAACGCTTCCGTTCGGTCCTGGGCCGCGTGTCCCGATTCCGGTTGTGTCACGTTCCACGTGCAAGGCAACCGTTTCTGCGAAAACGCGGGGCGGGCGCATAAAAGCAACAACGTTTCGTTTACGTGCGATTTTAGGGAAGGCGCGTATTACCAGCGGTGTCACGACCCGGATTGCAAAACGTACAAAGGCCATTACCGGCCGTTGCCCGATTTCTTACTCCCAGAAGCGGTAGAGTTCAACAAGCTTGTTTCCTCGTTAACAAGCAACGCCTCCCTGAATCAAGAAGGAGTTCAGAAAAAAAACGCGTGGTCGCCTCCGCGAATCGCGGACGACGACGACGACGAGTTTTTGGCAAACGCGGCGTGCGTACGCGCGGAGACGAAATACGAAGCGCCGCGATTCGAAGACGACGATACCGAAAAAGCGTTCTGGGTCGAAGCCGCGGCGTTGGTGGGGTGAAGAGACGATGACGTAGCAGTGGTGGGTAGTAGTAGTAGTAGTAGTAGTAGTAACTGTGTTGGGAATGGAATCTAGAATCTGGTCTCTAGTTTTGCTGGTCAAAGCCGAAGTAGCCTTGAATCGTAAACGGCTCTTGCTTGATCTCGGGCTCGAGTTTGATCTCGGGCTCTTGTTTGATCTCCGCCAGACCCGCGCGAGCTGACTTACACGCCTCGCACTTGTATTTCAGCTTGCCGTGCGGACAGGGGTAGCACTTCGCACAGATGCTCTTCCGCTTGCCGTGGGGACAAGGAGTGCACTTCACGCAGCTGCCTTTCACCTTGCCGTGCGGGCAGGGGGTGCAGTCCACGCAGCCCTGTTTCCGCTTGCCGTGAGGGCAGGGGTTGCACACCGCGCAGGAGTGTTTCCTCTTGCCGTGAGGGCAGGCGTTGCACGCCGCGCAGTCGTATTTCACCTTGCCGTGAGGGCAGGGAGTGCACGCCGCGCAGAAGCGTTTCAGCTTGCCGTGCGGGCAGGGCTTGCAGTCCGCACAGTCGAGTTTCACCTTGCCGTGAGGGCAGGGGGTGCACAACGCGCAGTGGCCTTTCCGCTTGCCGTGAGGGCAGGGGTTGCACTGCACGCACTGGTGTTTCTCCTTCCCGTGCGAGCATCGTTTTCGTTGTTTTACCATGGTTCGCGCAGAACAACAAATCCTTCTTCGCATCGCACCTAGCGCGACGTGCGTTGTGCTCGCGAAGAGGCGGAGGCGTCGCTTTCGTTGGAAAAAAGTCGTTGCTTTTCGGTCAAGATCTCGGACGGACCGATAGAACCCCGAGAGTATCTTAGCCAAAACGACGACACCCTTCGGCACATCCCGCCGCACAACTCTTCCTGACCACGATGTCGAGCGTTGAGACGCAAGTCACTCCCCCCTCCGTGACCCGCGCGATATCACGCGCGCGTGAACTTCTCGAGGCCTGGACGGTGGAGCAGTACCTGACGTTACGAGCGACCCCAAAACACGCCGTGTTCGTGGACCCCAGGGACACCCTCGGCGACATACTCCGCGTTCTCGCGAAGCACAATATCTTGTCCACCCCGATCCTGGAGCGCACCAGCGGCAGGTTCGGCGGGTTCGTTGATGTGGGCGAGATCCTGGGTTTGTTCGTGAGCCGCGCGCGGCTGTGGCTGGAGCGTCCGTGTACGTATTGTATTTCCCAAATCCCGCCGACTGCTTGACCATACAAGACTGACACTTTGCTGGCAAAACTCCAAGACGGCACGTCCGTGTACGGCCACGAAACCCCCGGTCTTCCTCAGAACAAGGCGAACGAAACGATCGGGTTGTACGCCGGGGCGCTTCGCAACGCGAACTACGCGGACGCGGATGAAGGCTCGTTGCTTCCGGAAACGCAAGACGCGGGAATGGGTGCTGGGATGTTCACCAAAACCCTGAAAGCCGCTCGGGCTGATTTCCCGGAAACCCCGCCGGGCGACGGCGAAACGATCTTCCGCGGGTTCCGCGACGCCTCGCTCCTGGCGATGATAAGCGCCGCCTTTTTACACCCCATGTCTAGCCCTGTTTCCCGGCCTTTCCAAGGCACATGCGCGCTCGCGTCGAACCACCGCGTGGGCGTGTACGACTGGGACCCCGCGTTCGACGACGGGACCCGGATCGCAAATCCAACGCGGTTCGAAATCGTATCCCAGAGCGACATGGTGCGGTTTCTGTTTGACAAGAAAAACGACGCGAACTTGGTGGAGTTTTGGAAACTCGACCTGAGGGACGCGGGTTTGCTGCAACCACGATGTGTCATGCAGCAGCAGCAGCAAAGCACACCACAAGGCGACCCGCGAGACGGCGGCGTGCTGTGCGTCGACGCCGGGATAAGTTCCCTCTCCGCGTTCGCGCTGATGCACTCCGAACGCGTCAGCGCGCTCGGGGTGTGCGACGCGATCGGCGTGCTTGTTGGCAACCTCTCCGCGAGTGATTTGCGGGGCATAACGCCAGATACTTTGGATGATTTGGAACAAAACGTCGGTGCGTTCATCAAGCGCGGGACGAAAAAGATCTTGACATTGCCGGACACGGCGACGGTGGGTGACGCTATTGCGTCGCTCGTTACCGAAAAAACGCACCACGTGTACGTGTGCGACGACCAAAACAAACCGGTCGCCATGATAACCCCAAACGACGTTTTGCGGGTGCTGGCGGACGTGCTGGTGGAGGGGTGAGTTGAGAAGAGAGACGAAAAGGAGAAACCGACGAAGAACGAGAACGATAGGGTCTTTCTTTTTTCTAATACACGACTGCCTGCTTGTAAACGTCGGCGTCTCTTCGTCTACTCGCCGATGCCGAAGTAGCCGCGGATGGTGAAGGGCTCTTGCTTGACCTCGGGCTCTTGCTTGACTTCGGGCTCTTGCTTGACCTGGGGCTCTTGCTTGACTTCGGGCTCTTGTTTGATCTCCGCCTGACCCGCGCGAGCTGACTTACACGCTGTGCAATGGTATTTCAGTCTGCCGTGCGGACAGGGGTAGTACTTCGCACAGTTGCTCCGCAGCTTGTCGTGGGGGCAAGGAGTGCACTTCACGCAGCTGTTTTTCACCTTGCCGTGCGGACAGGGGGTGCAGTCCGCGCACTTCCATTTCACCTTCCCGTGGGGGCACCCATTGCACTCCACGCACTCGAGTTTCAGCTTCCCGTGGGGGCAGGGGTAGCACTTCACGCACAAGGTTTTCCGCTTCCCGTGGGGGCAGGGGTTGCACAACGCGCAGCCGCCTTTCACCTTCCCGTGGGGGCAGGCGTTGCAGTCCACGCAGTTGCGTTTTAGCTTGCCTTGGGGGCAGGGGCTGCACTTCACGCAGTCGTGTTTCACCTTGCCGTGTGGGCACGGGTTACAAACCGCGCACAGGTGTTTCTCGCTCCCGTGCGAGCATCGTTTTCCCATGGTTCGCGCGCGATCGCCTGAGCGCGCACCACACCACGGGCTGGTGCTCGCGAGAGTGACGTCAGAGGAAAAGTCGTAGCTTTTGTTTCTGTTTCTCGCGCGGATTTTGATTTCGCGCCATTCCGAGGAAACCACAAAAGCACCCTCTCGTTGTCTCCGAGGCAGTGTCAATCGCGCTAGTGTCGCGCTTTGTGTTTCCCGTACTCCACCGCGGTTGTGCATGCACAGCCGTCAGCGGGCGGGGGGGTACGACACGACGAATTCCCCGTCCATGGAGGTTGCGCAACAACGAGTTGTCCGCGAGACGGATATTTCACAACCCGACCCAGAAGACATGTCCCTCCGCGATGGCCACAACAGCAAAGGCACCCTGGAGTGGCTCGCGGTGCAGTCCGTGTGCACGGTGTCGATTTTCGCCGCGCTTTTGGGTTATGACATCGGCGTCATGGCGGGCGCGCTTCTGCCCATGTCCAGGGACCTGGACTTCAACTCAACGCAGGGTGAAGTCGCGGTGGGGTGTTTGAATTTCATCAGCGCGGCGGGCGCGATTGGCGGCGGCGTGGTGTACAACAAACACGGCGCGGTGCGTTGTGTTAAGTTCGCCGTGGTGCTGTACGCGGTGGGGATGGCGGTGATCGCGATGGCTGGGTCGGTACGTATGTCAAGCTTTCCCAAATCCAGGCATTTCGTTTTACCGACTGTCCGCCCGTAATTACGTAATACACGTTGCGAAAGACTGACACTTTTCGTGTAACAATCAAGTTCACGGCCGTTTTCGTGGGAAGGCTGGTGTGCGGTTTGGGCGTGGGCTTGGGGTTCGCGATTTGCCCGCAGTACATCGCGGAAATATCCCCCCCGAAATGGCGCGGCGTTTTGGTGTCGATGTTCGAAATATCAATCAACCTCGGGCTGTTGTGCGGGTACGTCGCGAACTTGGCGTTCGAGACCCTTCCTGATTCTGCCCGGTGGCGGTCGCTGATGGTGCTTCCCACGATTCCAACCGCCCTGGTCTACGCGTTTCTCCTACCGAAGCTCCCCGAGTCGCCGCGGTGGTTACTGCGGGACGGCTCGCCGGGAAAAGAAGCCCTCGCAAGAGACGTGCTCGTGAAAACCTGCGGCGAACTCGCGGCGGGAAGCGCGCTGGCGGATATCAAACAGGTGCTCCACGCGCAGCTTGAATCGCGAAACGTTTCCGTTTCGGTACGTCCCCGCATTTCCCAAATCCAGGCACACTGTCTGTTTTATCTCTCAGCTGGTGACTGTTGTCCATACATCGCGATATACACGACGTTAACCACTTTGTTTTACCTATCGCAAGGGAAACGGCGATACCGCCGGCTCGAAACGGAACAACGGATGGCGGGGTTTGTTTTTCGACCCCGTCCCGCGCAGAGCGCTGCTCATCGGCGCGGGAACCGCTTTCTTCCAACAAGCCAACGGGTCGGAGGCCGCGGTGTACTACGTCCCGCAAGTGTTAGCCGCCGCGGGCGTGAAGAGCGAACACTCGCAGCTGCAAGCCGCCGCGCTAGTCGGGGTGTGCAAAACGATTTGTATCGTGGTAGGGCAGTTCTCGGTGGACGTGTACGGCCGACGCGTGATGCTGCTTGCATCCGTGGGCGCGGTGACCGCGTCCCTAGCCCTGCTGTCCTGGTGCTTGGGGAACGTCGGCAACGGCGCCACGGCGTCCATCACGCTCGCGGCGCTTTGTTTGTTCATGATGAGGTAAGGAACTTTCCCAATCACCACACACCGCCTCCCTGATTGCCCATACGAGACTGACACTTTCTTTTTTATCGTATCAGCTTCTCGCTCGGCGTGGGCCCGGTGACCTGGGTCATCACGAGTGAGATTTTTCCAATTCAAGTCAGGTCCAAAGGCGTCGCGTTTTCCATGGCCCTGAACCGGCTTACCTCCGGCACCGTCGCCATGACGTTTTTAACACTAACCGAGCACATCACCGTGTCCGGGGCGTTCGCCCTGTTCACGTGCGTAAGCGCGTCGCAGTTTGTGTTGACGTTTCTTTTCCTCCCGGAAACCAAGGGGAAAACACTGGAGGAAATCGAGGCGTTTTTAGCGTTCGGCGTCGCGGAACAAGGCGCGCGGGGAGGGTACAACAGAGTGGTGAACGAAAACGCAGCGTGAGGGTTACCGGAAGTGACCAGAGATGAAGGAGTCGGACACGGTCGTGAACGGTAAAAAAGTAGTCGGAATATTCGTAACAAAAGAGTCGGATAGTCTATGTAAAACAGGCGATCGAGGTTGAAAACGTTTCGCTGACGCTACCAGAGGCAGTAGTTCCGAAAAGGACCGTTACCTCTGATACGTCCGCTCGTCGGGAAATCACGTAAGCACGCTTCAACGCGCCCGCTTCGCGTTCGTCTCTCTTCGCGGGTCTTCGTTCTCCTCGTCCGAGGACACGTACGCCTCCGCGCCGAGGTCATCGTTTTGATCGGCGGCTTCCCTTTGTCCTTCCAAAGATGAATCGTGTTTCGTCATTAACGTTGCCACCGCGAACGCGCTGGCGTGTTTCGCGACCATTTCTTTGACCTTTTGTTCGTACGCCAAAGGGTCCTTCAACAGCAACCCCGCGGCTTCGCCGTTGAGCGGGTCGCTCGGGTTCGGGTCTGCGATTGTGAAAAAGAAATGTCAGTCTTGTGAGTGTACAAGTAGCATGTATGGGCAAACAGTCTACTTGTGATGTGTGTAGTTGAACAGTTGCCAGTAAATGATACTAGTAGTGTAGTCACAGAGTGGCTGTAAACAGTGTGTCAGGATTTGGGAAAGCCCCTGCACGTACACAGCAGCAGCTGCGGAAGAAAGATCTCGAAGACGTTCACCAGGTCGTACATGGGCGACCAGGTTTGGTTGATCACATCAAGGCACACGGCGCCGTTCGTGGGGCACACGTTGGGGTGGTATATTTTGTTCACAAACCCGATCGACGGGCTTTTGTACGGGTACTCCTCGGGAAGCTCGACTTTTACGCGCCAAAGCCCGTTCGCGTACGGCGAGTGAACAGGTCCGCGGAAAGAAACGTGGAACTTGGGAAGTGTCAGTCGTATGGGCAAACAGTGTGCCTGGATTTGGGAAATGCAACACGTACCTTGCTCACGCTGTCGTTCACGAGCGCGAGGGAGTAGTCGCACATCATGCTGTTTGAAAGGTTGGTGGAAGGGGGTTGAGTCCGGGGGTCAGCGAGTTTAATAGTGCACACAGTCTGACTGTACAGTGTGCGCACAGCTGTGACGATTTCTTTTCTCCGACGCGCCACGCTTTTTGTTCGCTTTTTGCGGGCAGCTGTTTCCGAGTAAAACCAGCGCCGCGACGCGTGGCCTGCGTTTGGCGCGCGCGGTGGTTTCGGACCGTAAGGGGTTGGTTCTGGTATATCAGTACCGGCAGCATCACTCACAGTTTGGTGACGTCCATCTCGCGACGTTTCAGGGACCCGTTTGAGGCGGTGGCGGACATTCTTGATGCGCGAGATTGCAGCAACGAGATGAGACCACAGTTTCCAGACACGCGTCGCCTGGCTCGACTTTGCGCCCGGAAAGATCGCGTGAGACGAGGAGGTCGTAAATGAAGCGGTAGGTGGTCGAGAGGGGCGGAGACGCGAGCGATACACCGCTCGATACACCCCTCGGCGCGGTGGGGTGTGCGTCTTTCGGAAGCGCACTTCGCGCGATTTTTGGTGCAAATGGCGGAAAAAAAGGGAAAGAAAGGGGTTCGCTGCGCAGCTGAATTTGAAATGTTGGACCGTGAGAAACGACCAGCGCGCGGCGACGGCACATCCGGTGGCGCGGCCTCGAAGACGGTTCGGAAGGACCTCCGAGACCGATGTCGGCTGACACCGAGACGCGGTCGATGGGGGACGTCCCGTCGACATCCGCGGCGCCAATCAGGGCCGAGGCGGATGAAATCCTTTCCGCCTCCAAGAGACTGCACTTCACGTACGGTCGGCATGTTGGGTCACCAACCGTGGCGCACAAGGAACCCCCCCGGCTTTCTGCGTTTGGAACGACCCCGTTAGTGGACCCCGCCGCGGTTCCTGACATTCTCCGAGCGGTGCTTCTTGAGGATGGGTGCGTCAAGGTGAACTTCAGAGACAACACCGTGGTTCGTCTGGACCCCACCGGCACTGCGTTCACGGTGACGACTCCCGAGGGGGAGACGTTACGGCAACTCAGCGAGTTCGCGGTGACACGATTCCTTGGCAAGGTACGAAGCGCGCTTGAGTTCCGGAACGCACACGCGGACGTGCCGTTCTTTCCTGCGTCAATCGCGGCGCTTCCGTCAGGCGCGGGGGGGGGGTCATCTTCTTGCCAAAAAGATTTGCGGTTCCGCGCATCTGTGAGGGTCCAATTCGCCTCGTGGAGTTGCGACGCCAAAGACGCGGAACAAGACGGTTTCCTGACTCGCTTGGAGAGCGGCGCGTGCGCACTCGAGTCAATCGATGGCATCGCACGCGTGGTGCTTTCCGCGCACGGCCTGGTCGCCAGGGTGACGTACCCCCTGCTGTACGCGGCAAAGGACTTGGACGAGCGGGCGTCCCCGGCGAAAGCGAAAGAAACGTCTAAAAAAGATGACCCGAATGAAGATCCACCGACGTGCCGCGTCGCGCACGACTACGTGTGGCACACGCAGACGTTCAGCGCGGATGCGTGTCCTGGACGGTGGCGGTTCCCGGTGGCGCTGCTGACACAGGCCGTTTTTGCGGAGACGGACGTGTCAGAACAGTCTGGAGATAAGGAAAACGCAGCCGGTGAATGGTGGAACACGACGCCGACCGCGGCGCGGCCGGAAAAGGAAAAACTAAAACTAAACCCCACCACGCGCGCCGGGTCCGTCACCACGCTTCCCGTGTCCCTAAGCTTTGGAAGTGGAAGGTCACAAAACAGTGGTGGTTTGTCACACGGCCTGTGGGTCCACGAAGGCGACGAGCACGAACGGTTTTGGTGGAGCTCTTGTTCGGTGGTTGGGTTTCCCGACGCGCGAGGCGGGGGTAAAGCTAACCCTCGCCGGCCGGTCGTGGAGTTCGCGCCCGGACAGACCATTTTCGTGGTGCGCCGAGGAACCGCGCGGTCGAAATCAGGGTTGATAGGTACACACGATGAAGCACCAGCGGGTGGGAACTGGGTAGAGGTGGTGTCCGTGTTGGCAATGGACGACGACGCGCTCGTCACCGCGGACGCCGGGCGGTTCGTGGTGCACGTGCCTGATGAAAAAAACGGAGCGCGGAGCGCCAAGATGTACGACGCAAAAAACCTCCCGGACCGAGTCGCGCCCGCGGGACGACTCGGGTCTGTGTTCGAAGCCGCGGAGGCGGGAAGGGAGTTTGCGCAGTCTTTTGCAGGGTCGTCTGGGACAGCAGAGGCGACGGATAACAGGTACGTATTTCCCAACCCAAATCCCAAGACTGTTTGCCCATACAAGACTGACACTTTCTCCACCAGCCTTTCTCTTCCCGGACACCGCGTTCCAATCGGCCGGTTCGCGGAGCGGTGCTTCGCGACGAGGGCGGCGGCGGATGTCGTCGGTTTGGATCAAACGTCCAAACGAACCGATTTATCAAGAAACGTTTCCTTCGGAAGAAGCGTGACCACGAACTCGAACGCGTACGCGTGGTGCCAACACGACCAACACGACCCCGACCCCTGGAGCGTGCTGAACGCTGACGTGGTGGAGGAAACGAGCTGCGAGGGAACCGGGGAGTTCGTGGCGTTTAAAGACGGGCGCGCGAGGGTCAAGTTCACAGACAGGACTTTGTTAACCCTGCGACGAGACCACCAGGCGTGCAGGTTGCTGTTGCCGGATGGCGAGCTCGTGGAGGTGCGGTGTGCCAACCCGATGGCGTGGAGTGCTTACGTCACCGCCGCCACGGAGTTTGGCCGGTGGGCGTTTCTGTCGCCCGAGTCGAGGGAAGCGGCGGCGGCGGAGGACCGCGCACGCGACGCGCGGGTGGCAGCGGAGCTGGACGGAATACGCAGGTTTCGCGTGATTGACTCTGGAGTCGTTCCGTGTGGAACGTCGTCTGAAACGTCTTCAGTAAATGGAACGTATGTACCTGGAACGTCGTCTGTACCTGGAACGTCAGTACCTGCAACGTCAGTACCTGCGACTCCATGGAATCCGCCGTCGACTCCCGATCGACCCAAAGCGCAGCCGTCGGCGCCGACCACGCCTCAGTCGGAACACGCCTCGCCGCTGCGCGCGGCGCGCGGCGCGTCGCCGCTGACGGTTTCCGTTCCCGTCTCGCCCCTGGACGGGTCCAGGATTCGAAGACAGGAAAGCCTTGAAAAGCTGAAACAGGCGTGGGAGGCTGATTCGGCGGCGGCGCCGCCGCTCGCGCGAAACCGGGCTCTGTTCAGGGATGACGGCTCGGAACGCGCGCGCGGCGCAAGGAGTGACTCGGGTGACGGCGGTTCCGTCGCCGCAGTCGCCGCGGCGGCGGCGGGGGTTTCGTTGCATGACTCGCCACCCGCCTCTGTGACGGAAGCGCTGGAGGCCACTGAGCGGTGGCTCCAGGGCGTGAAGGATGAGCTGTCTCCCGGTGCGACCGTGACGCAAGAAACGCGCGTCGACGCGGGCGCTGGGAACCGCATGGCGAAAGTAGTGCAGGCGCTGGACGCGAACGAAAAATGGCTAAGCGCCGAACTCGAGGAGAAGGCCAAAAACGTGACCCTGGACTTCAGCCAACCGCCGGACTTTTGATTTGGCATATCTCATATTTATGTAGCAGTGGAGGTGCGTATGCCTTCTGGGAAGATAGAGTGTCATGCGGAGGCGTGCACGGTGTAAAAAATACCTTCTTTAAACCCTAAAGAAGGTATATTTTTAGGTCTCTGTCTATCTCTCTTTACGTTATTAACGTCTCTCGCGGCTGTTTTACTCGCCGATGCCGAAGTAGCCGCGAATCGTGAACGGCTCTTGCTTGATCTCGGGCTCTTGTTTGATCTCGGGCGAACTCTCCAGCTCGCGCTTGACCCGCTTTGAACTCGATGCAGGTGCGCGTGCCGTTTTGCACGCCGCGCAGTTCTGTTTCAACTTGCCGTGAGGGCAAGGGTTGCACGCCACGCAGTCGTATTTCAGCTTCCCGTGAGGGCAGGGGTTACACGCCACGCGCATGCTTTTCCGCTTGCCGTGAGGGCAGGGGGTGCAGTCCGCGCAGTGACCTTTCCGCTTCCCGTGAGGGCAGGGGGTGCACACCGCGCACTTGTTTTTCATCTTGCCATGCGGGCAGGGGTTGCACTCCGCGCAGTTGCTTTTCACCTTCCCGTGAGGGCAGGGCTTGCACTTCACGCAGCTGCGTTTCACCTTCCCGTGAGGGCAGGGCTTGCACTTCACGCAGCTGCGTTTCACCTTCCCGTGGGGGCAAGGGCTGCACTCTGCGCAGTTGCCTTTCACCTTCCCGTGAGGGCAGGAGTTGCAGTCCGCGCAGGCGTATTTCACCTTGCCGTGGGGACACGGGTTACACTCCTTGCACATGTGTTTCTCCTTCCCGTGCGAGCACCGCTTCCTTCCCATGATTAGCGTGCGATCACCTCGTCGTGCGTCTCGGTGCGCGCGCGCCCCTCGCTGTGAAAAAGCCACGACTTTTCCTCGTCGATATTTCTTATCCTTTCGTTCTCGCTCCTCTCGGAACGGCTGACAAACTTCCGCAGACAGGACCGAAAAGCGTTGATCAATTGAAGGTAAAAGGAACACCGTGAGACGTTATTGAAAGTACGTCGCGCGTATGACGCGTTTGTGATACAACCCAACAGCTTTTCAGTAATTACAAGCTGGTCTTAAAATCAGTCTTCACTTCACACATTTGCCTCCTCGCCGCGACGCGCGGTCTCAGCTTAGGAACAAATAAAGCGAATTCCCCAGTTTCGTGGGCGTCCCCGTGGCGAATTGTTTCGTCATCTCTCCTTGTTCGTCGTACAGCCGGTACGAAGGAACACCTTGCACCGCCCACGTGTTGACAATATCTCGCAGCGAGTCGTCCTTGTCAAAGTAAAAGCGCGCGAACCGGGCGTTTGGGAACTTTTCCGCGTACGCTATCAATGTTGGGAGTAACAATTTACAAGGACCGCATTTACTGCTTGATATGTTCAACACGCACTTACGTTTCCCATCCGCCGCGGCTCGTAGAAACGCGGTGAGCTCATCTTTCGTGGTGAGCATGGTGACGCCTTCTTCGCGAAGTACGGGTACCGACGACGCGGTGGCGACGACACAGAAGCGCGTTTCGTGGATTCGGGTTGGACGAGAAACATCGGCAACGCGACGTGTGCCGAGAAAACGAACCGAAGATGCCCATCCTCGCGAGCGCGCGGGACGCTTATTAAGCCCTACGCCGGTCACACACGTACCGGTGACCATCACTGCGCATGGCAGTGGCATCGCGTGGCACACAACACCTCGTGGAGCGCGCGCCTTGATGTGTCAACGTATGGAGATAACAACGCGATGCTGACTGGGCGCAGAAAAAGCAACGCGCTTTTCGGGCTTTTTATTCATTTTCCAAGGCACATCATTTCATTTAGGGTTGCACCACCGCGTGCATTCGGGTGGCACCACCGCGATGGGCGACGCGGACGAGGATGGCGTTGTGATACCCGGCGAGTTCGTTCGCTTCGGCGCGATCGGCAACGCGACCCGGTCCGCGCTTGAGGAGGGCATGGCCAAGGGCAACATCCACATCGCGGGCGGGCAGGTTGGGGATCGGTTCGATTTGAGTGACGCGAGCGCGCAGACCAGGGAGCGCCAGGAGGAGCTCTTGAAAGAGCTGGAAAGTCGCAGGCGGCAACGATCGGTGGCGGTCACCACGGACGACGGCGAGGTCCGCACGCAGCTCAGGCAGCTGCGCGAACCAATCACCAAATTCGGAGAAGGCCCTGGTGATCGCCGGGATCGGTTGCGGCAGATTTTGGCCAAGATGGATTCGGTCGACGGCGGCGCTTTGGCGGTCCCTGCGGACGCGGGCGTGTTCGCCGAAAGTGAAGTGGTGGACAAGAAGGAGCTTTTTTACACTGAAGGGAGTGATGAGCTAACCAAGTGCCGCACGGAAATGGCGCTCTATTCGCTACCGAGGGCTAAGGACCGGTTACGGCGGCAACGAGAGGTTCGCGAAAGCTTTATAAACGAAACCGACCCGGACGGACGGTTCGGGGAGTGCGAAAAGTTAAATCGGTACGCCCAAAGGGCGTCGCGAATGGAAATGGAGGCTTCCATTGTGGGCGACGAGCGCCCTCTTTGTGACGTCCGGTTTTCAAGAAAAGACAACGGCGGCGTTGTGTTGTCCGCGTCCTGGACGGGAATTCTCAAGCTGTGGCGCGTGGGCGGCGGCGAGGGGTGCGCGAAGGTTTTAGCCGTAAGGGCGTCGGAGGACCGGATCACTGGGGTCGATTTGCACCCAAACGCGAGCGCGAACTGGCTTGAAGGTAATGAAGGAGGGAATGACGGAAGTGACGCCAATGCCGATACGGGTAGCAGCTCTTCCGTTTTCTTCGCCTCCGCGTCCGCGGACGGCACCGCGGGGTTGTGGAGCGCATCCGGCTCAGTACTGCGAACCCTGAAAGGCCACGTCGGGCGGTTGGGGAAGGTTTGTTTCTACCCGGACGGGCGGTTTTTAGCCACCACCGGGTTCGACAAAACTTGGCGGCTGTGGGACGTGGAAAGCGGGGTGGAGCTGTTGTGCCAGGAAGGGCATTCGCGGGCGGTTTATGACCTAAGTTTTCACGGCGACGGGTCCCTTGCCGTGTCCGTTGGGCTGGAGGCGCACGGCCGGGTGTGGGATTTAAGAACGGGGCGAAACGTTTTGAACCTGAAAGGCCACGCCGCGCCGATTTTGGCCTGCGACGTGTCGCCCAACGGCGCGCACTGCGCCACCGCTGGCGCGGACAACACCGTGAAGGTGTGGGACTTGCGGAACACCAAGGGTTGCCTGTACACGGTACCGGCGCACACCAAGAGCGTCACTTCGGTGCGATACGAACCGTTGTGTGGTGGGTTTTTTGTCACCGCGAGCCACGACGGCGACGCCAAGATATGGAGCGGCGTGGACTTTTCGCTGCGGCGGATTCTGCGGGGGCACGAAAACCGTGTCAGCGCGGTGGACGTGAGTCACGGGGGAAACAGCTGTGTGACGGTAGGGCACGACCGGACCATGAAGCTGTGGAAAGTCAGGGAGTCATCGCGAGGAGAGGGGGCGATGGAGGTTTAGGGGTAGGGCGGAGGGTACGGTGTAACCAGCAGTGAGTACCTCATCATGGTACATCAGTACCATGCTACCATGCATCATGGTACATCAGTACCATGAGCCATGTTAACTGTTACCATGAGCCATGGTAACTGTCGCCTTTTCACCTTTCGTTTCTTCCCGAAATGCGCCAAAACATTAACGAAAAGCAACGAAACGTCCGATGAGGGCAATCTGACATTACTTCGCGATGGCGGGGAAACGCCGAGGAGGTGGCGTGGGTCGCGCGTCCCCCCGGGCGCCGAAGGTGCGTCGCGCGGACGACGCTTTGGTCGCGGTGGCGCGCCGCGCCGCGCTTGTTGGCGAGTTGGACAACCGAAGCGCGACTCGTTTGTTCCTGTCAGGCGGCGACGTTGGGACGTGCGGTTCTTCCTGCCATGGCAATCCCAAACGCGTGGACTGCGTGTGCGGGCTGGTCCCCCCTCCCGGCGGGTACCGTAGGAGCGGTTTGTGGGGAAGAGATACCGAGGTGATTGTTCAAGACGCAGTAGGCGTGGACCCCACAACTTTGGCCAGAACGGGAACGGACACACCTTGTGGCTTACTCAATCTGGGCAACACGTGTTACGTTGCCGCGGCGTTGCAGTGTTTGTTTTCCATTCGCGAGTTTCGCGGAAACGTGTTCGTGTTGAATCCAGGGTTTGACCAACAGGAAGGTGCCGTGGATACCACGGTCACACACACTCCAACCGATACGACGTTGAAAATCAACCCCACCGCGGCGCTTCGCAAGTTATTCGCGTCGATGCAAAACGGCCATCGCGCCGCGTGCGACCCCACGGATTTCGCAAACGCGCTTTCCCTGGAAACCGCTGCGCAGCAGGACGGGCAGGAGTTTCTGAAGCTGCTGTTGGCGTACGTGGCAAACGTGGCGGAGAAGGGGATGATTAACACGAGTAGTACGGCGGGTACTGATGACACCAAGGGTACTGGGGATGAAAAGAGGACGGACGGCGAAGAACCGGTTAAAGAGACCTTCGTGAAACGCCTTTTCTGCGGTCAGTACACGTACGCCACGACGTGCGCGCAATGCGGGCGCGCGAGTGAGCACAGCGCTCGCCCGGTCGACTTTTACGAGCTCGAGCTCAACGTTGGTTTCCCAACCTTCGGTGACTTCCGCGTCGACGCGGTTGGTGCCAGCGAAAGTATCGATATCGACAATTCGCAAAAAGCCAGTGCTTCTATTTTCGGTTTGCGCGACAGCTTAAAAGAGTTCCTCACGGTGGAGACCCTGGACGGCGAGAACCGGTACCGGTGCGAAACCTGCAGTTCGCTTCAAGACGCCACGCGCGCGGTTACAATAAAAACGTGCCCGAAGTTTTTGGTATGCCAGCTGAAACGGTTCGTGTTTGATTTCGAAACCTTCGAGCGGCGAAAAAAAAGCGACGCGTTTCAGTTCCCGCGCCAGATTGACATGGGCCGGTTTTTAGAAAAGGATGACGTACTTACCACACTGGACGGACGACCTGCCGCGCCACCGAAAAACGACGAATACGAGCTGACTTCCATTCTGCTGCACCGCGGCCAGAACGCGACGAGCGGGCACTACGTGGCGCTGGTTAAGGACGAAACCGCGCGCGGCGCTTTCGCGGCAACCGGCGCGCGCGAAAAAAAACAAAAAAAAAACGAGTCCGACGGTGACGACTGGTGGTGGCGTTTCGACGACGAGCAGGTCACCGCGTTGCGTGGCGGGCCGTTTGGGGTGCCGGTGGCGGTTGAAACCTCTGTATCAGGACAGGTGCCGGCGATGGAGACGAACGGTACCGACCTGGGTTGCAAAAAGGGAAAAGGGGAAAAGGCGAAAGGTAAAAACAAAAACGCGTCGGCGCCGCGCGTGCCAAAGGACGGAGACACGCTTACCCCCGGGTCGTACGCGTCTTCCGATGCGTATTTGCTGGTGTACAAACGCGTCGGGGACGGGGACGCTTGGGACGCTGGGGACGCTGACGACCCGGGGACGCGCGTCCCCAAAGATACCCCCCCGCCTTCCGGGGATGTACCCACTCCCCTGCCTTTCGATTTAGCGCGAGCCGTGGCTGGAGAAAACGAAACCCTTTTGGCGATGGCGCAAACGTTTCGGGAACGCGAAGTGGACGCGAAAGCATCCATCGAGACGCGACGACGAAACGCGCGCGCCGTGGCGGAAACCGCGAGGGCTCCTTGTTTGGAGTTGGAGTGGGACGGGAATGGGGATGCGGACTCGACAGAACATCCATCGAGCGTCCCCGACACGTCGGAGTACCGCTTCGTTCCGCGGGCGTGGCTCGCCGCCTTTTGCGACGCTTCCCTCGACCCGGGCCCTGTGGATTTCGGACCGATCACGTGCGCGCACGGGTTTTTGGACCCGACAAAACCTGACCGTGTGGTGAGGATATCCCTGAGCGCTTTTACAAAAATAGCGGAAGTTAGTGGGTTTGCTGACACCGACGCAAACGCCGACGCGCAAACCGTGTGCCGCGCGTGTCTAAAATCTTTATCGACCCAACTTTTGGGCGAAAACGAGTCGGTGTCCCTACGCGCGGACGCGCGGAGTGGGTTGGATGTGTGGGAAAAGAAACAAAAAGAGAAGGAGAAGATGTCCGAAGACACTATCGACATCGACCTTACCCCTAAAGTTGAGTCCGAGTCCAAATCCGAAAACGACTCTGCCGTTTGGGTAAGCGCGGTTTGGCTGAAAAAGTGGCGGGCGTGGAAAACCGTGGGTTCGCCGCCCCGTTCGATAACGAGCGAATCGCCCACCTCGGCGATCACCTGCGTGCACTTCGGCTTGAAACCCAACGCCAATGCGGTTCGTATTGGTGGCAAAACGTGGGCGTTTCTGGTGACCAACCCCCCTGCTGCTGCGGATTGCGGGCCGGCCGGGGATTCCGCGGATGCCGCCATCACGATTGACGGCGACCACGAAGAGAGAAAGCGTCGCCAATCGCGCGTCGCGGTTGGCGCAAACGGCTCGGCGCAGAACGGGGGCAGGGGCGGGGGCGGGGACGCTCGCGTCACTCACACCAATGCACCAACCCTTCCAACTCCCAATGACAACGAAATGAAAATCACGGGAGAGATTGGGGGGTCGGAGACTTGTGTACGCGGCGACGCGTCGTTTGGCGCGAGCGAAACGCAGTCGTCAAAATCGTCAAAACAGTGGCTGACGTTTTCGTGCCGCAGCAGTGTGCCGTGCGCCCAGTGCGTTTCGACCAAGGAAGATGCCACCACGGATAAGCACGAGTTACGCGTATTGATCGAGACGCACCGTGGCGTGTGCGGTGCGCTGCGGCAGCCGTTCGATGCGGACACACTGAAAGGCACCTACTGTGACTCTGCACACGTTGAGGAAATTGTTTCGCCAACGCAGGCGCGGTTTCGCGTGGTGCCGACGACGTGGGTATTGAAGTGGCGCGCGCTGGTGTTTCCCACGGACAGTCGGGGGGCAGGTAACACGCCCGACCGGACGTGGCGCCCCACGTTACAAAACCTAACCTCCGCGGTTGCGGAACTCGTTTGTTCGTGCGGTTTGAGTTCGTGTACCGCGGAGTCGCTGTGGCGCGCGGGGGGCGACGGCGCCGACACTGGCGCCGACGAAAAATTAGAAAACCCGCTTCTGGAAACCTTGAAGCGGGAAAAAACGAAAGCCCTCACCTCTTTTTTCGGGGACGAACCCGTTTTCGGGAAATACGCAACCTCCGGGTCCGCGATTGAGACACTGAAACAGGGACGGAAACACGAGCTGATTCCAAATGCCACATTCCAGCTGTTGGAAGAAGTGTTGGGCGGCACCGTCGCGGCGCCGGGGTGCTTTTACGGTCCCGAAAAAGAGGGCGTGCGGTTTTTCCCGGAAACGTGTCAAGCGTGCGTGACTGGATGCGCACTGGTTAAGGATCCTTTTGCTGAAAACAAGGAAAGCGTCACGGAAGGCACTCCCTTTTTCGAAGCCAAGATATCTGTCAGAAGAGTCAGGGTGGACCCTTTCGTGGTGGCGAAACAGTGGGGCGACCGCGAAGTCGCGGCGCGCGTTTCTTTGCGGAAAAAACAACGAGAAAAGAAACCCGACGACGAGAGCGAAAAACCGGCAAGTATTTCCCATTTACCACATTCCGCAGACTAATTGCCCATACAATACTGACTTTTCTTTTTACAATCTCAGGGCACGACGGAAGGAACCCCCGAAAACAACCTCAGAAGCGCTTCTGTGACACCGGTAGCCAGCGGTACAAGTACACCTCAAAAGCGAACCCGGGGCGGTCGTGTGGTTTCGGCCGCGACATGTGTCTCTTCGCAAAAGCAAAAATCAACCGGGCGGTGGGAAGCGCCGATTGGTTCAATCGGCGCGAATTCCAATTCCACGAAGAACAGCGCGTTTCCAAAACTCGAGCCGATCGGGCGGGCCGTGCCGTTAACCGTGGACCACGACTACACATCCTGGCGATTGAAGCTGCTTTTGCTTGAGAAACTGGGGGTGCACCCGCTGGACCAAACCTTGTGGACCTTGTCGGTTGACGCTTCAGGGAACCCGGCTGGGATGCGGGAGTTGCGGAACCACGAAACCTTGGGTGAATGCGGAATTGGAATCGGGAAAAACGGTTCGAAACTCGCGCTGTTCGCAAAAGACGACCGCGACCCGGAAGACCTTGCCGGTTTGGAGATGCCCATGGGTGACGTTTTGTGGGAAACCGGGGGGAACGGTGTTGGGGTAGGGCAAAAGGGACAAGGCACAACAGAAACCGGGTTCAAAGGGACGGGGCTACACGGGGGGGAGTGAGGGTAAACGTACTTTTGTGTCCATCGCATAAACGAAAAAACTATAATCTCACTGCGTTGGCACATTAAAATACCCAATGTGTCTCTTCTCCCACAGTGGCTCGCGCGCCGTGCCGCGCTGTCGCCATGGTCAGCGAGCACGGCGGCACGCACCTCACGTCGTGGGCGCAGGAGCTTGTCAAGGTTAGCGTCCGCGGCGGCACGGACGGACCCGTTCGTGGAGTCGCGTGTGGCGATGCGCTGGGTAGTGTGTTCGCGGTCGCGGTGGGCACCTCTTTAAAATTAGTGAAGTGCGAATCTCGGAAGCTCGCGGCGCGCGTGTACGAGACCCTAAACGCACACGGTTCGGGTGGTGTCCTCGCGGTCGCGATGCACGGCGACGTCGTGGTGTCGGGTGGAGCGGACGGGGACGTGCGTGTGTGGCGGTTGCTGCCATACACGGACGTTCTGTGCGACGCGGGGGATGCGCATTCACCGTTAAAGCTGGTCATGGCAATCGACGCGCATTCCGGGTGCGCAATCGTGGACCTGGTGTTGTCCGTGGATGGCAAGACCCTTGTCACGTCCGCGAAAAACGGCCACTGCGCGGTGTGGCGCCTGGGCGTGGCGCTCGCAGAAATCAAGTTGCGGAACGACAAAAGTACCGCCGAATTGACCCCCGAGCGACGAGTATCGCTTCCCGTCGACGTAACGTGCGTCGCGCTTTCGCACGACGCGAGTTTGTTCGCGGTGGGCGCCAGCGACGGCAAGGCGTACGTGTTCGGCAGGAAAAGCGGTCACGAAAACACGAACCAGGAATACGTCATGACATGCGAGCACGTTATTTGCGGAGATGTGACCTCTACGAGTAGTAACGCCGCGATCACTTCGTTAGCGTTCGGGGTGCGGCGAACGTCTTCGGTGTTGGCGACGGCGAACGAAAACGGAAACGTCGATACCTGGACGCTCGGCGATTTAATAAACGTCACGACGCGAGATACCTCGCCGTTCGGGATAAAGCCTGGATTACTAGGACAGCACACCGCTAAGTTCAACTCGCACTCCGGAAACGTAACCTCCCTGTGTTTCGCGGAACTGGGCGAGGTGCTTTGCACGGTGGGCGGTGAGGGGAGCTGTAAGCTGTGGCGCAGCCGACCGACCGAAGTACAGTTCAACCACCGGACGCGCGAAGGGGATTGTACGCTGGGTAACGTGGCGCGGTCGCTGAGCATCGGGGGAGCGCCTTGTGGTAAGCGAGGCGTACTGTTTGTGGAGAAAGCGTTGCGCGTTGTTACCGTAACGAGCAAAGGGACACTCAAGGTGTGGGGGATTCCGGCGAAAGGAAACGAGGCCGGGCTGGTTTTGGGGTAACGGATTTGTAACGAGTGTAAATGGTTTGTATTGCCAACGTTCCCGAGAGACACTATTTCCAGAAGCACCTCTTCATTCACCTCTGCTATTTCAGTCACCTCCGTCCTCGTCGCCGAACCCGAAGTAGCCGCGAATGGTGAACGGCTCTTGGTTGATCTCGGGCTCGAGTTTGATCTCCGGTGAAACCGACCGCGCAGCGCGTGGCGTCTTGCACGCCGCGCAGTTGTTCTTCCGTTTGCCGTGAGGGCAAGGGTTGCACACCGCGCAGAATCTTTTCAGCTTGCCGTGAGGGCAAGGGTTGCACTCCGCGCAGTCCCTTTTCAGGTTCCCGTGAGGGCAGGGACTGCACTCCGCGCAGTCCCTTTTCAGGTTCCCGTGAGGGCAGGGGCTGCACTGCACGCAGCTGCGTTTCACCTTGCCGTGAGGGCAGGGGTTGCAGGCCGTGCAGGTGTCTTTCCGCTTCCCGTGCGGGCAGGGGTTGCAGTCCACACACTTCCTTTTCAGCTTCCCGTGCGGACAGGGGCTGCACTGCGCGCAGTCGCTTTTCACCCTGCCGTGGGGGCACGGGTTGCACTCCGGGCACATGCTTTTCCGCTTACCGTGAGAGCATCGCTTCATTCCCATCACTCGCAGTCAGTCACACGTGCCGCGCGCTACGACGTGTGGTGTGCGGACGCGAAGAAAGGAGTAGCTTTGACGTAGTTTCTTCCGAGTTTTTTTTTGAGCGGTGAAACTCTTTTGCTCGCGTCTACGTACACGAAGAGCTGTTTCAAATGACGTGAGATCGACACGCGCACCGAGCGCGGTGTGCGTTTGGGACGCTCGGGAGCACACGGCGCGAGTTCCCCATAGTCCATATACGCGTGCATCGCCCGGGAGGTCGGTGGGAAAGTCACGCACGGCGCGCGGGTGTTCTGTCTGACACGTCTGATCGGTGGCACCAAAACGCCGTTTCGCGGAGTTGGCACGCCCAAGGGGCCCAATCGTCGTGGGTGACTGCGTCACGCTCCCGCCCGCGATGTCCACCCAGGAGGTGCACTCCGCGATCCAGTCGCTGTACGGCCAGAACGGTGGAGCCGCGCAGCAAGCCGCGAACCAGTTCCTGGTGCAGTTCGCGTCCACGGATGGGGCGTGGGAAGTGGCGCTCGGTTTGCTCGGTGTGAACGATCCCGCGGTGCAGTACTTCGGGGCGAACATGTTGTACGGGAAAATTAGGAGCGACTGGTCCACCCTGCCTGAGCCGCACCAGGGGCCGTTCATGGACGCCATGGGTAACCACCTGACTAAATTAGCCTCTCGCCCCGGTTCGAACCTCGCGGCGCGGCGGTTGTGTTTGACAATGGCGGCGGCGGCGACGCGGGTGGGGCCGAGCGCGGCGTACGGGCTGGTGGACAAAGCGCTTGCGTTGGTACGTACCGCGCGTTTCCCAAATCCCGCCTCCCTGTTTGCCCATACAGCACTGACACTTTTCTTTCCCAATCCAGGCTTGTGTTTCCGAAGGTAACGACACTCAAGGCGTGGTGGGAATCACGCTGGCGCTTGAAATGCAAGCGGCTATCGCGGAGGAGACTAATGACGCGGCGTCGAGCAGGGACCGACAGAACTTGGTGGACGCCCTGGTCGCGCGCTTGGTGGACGTGTTAGGCACCGCCGAAATGGTTTTCGGGAAAAGCGCGGGTGACGCGACCTTGTCAAGCCTGCGGTGCGCCGCCCTGCACGCGGCGTTGGCGTGGCTCCGACTGGACGAAAAAGGAGGCGGGGGTATCGTGCTGTCGCCGGGACAACTGGCGGGTTGCAGGGGGACGCTGTTACAAGGCGCCCTGGCGGCGCTGATTTCGGACGACACGAAACTGCGCGAAGCCGCAACCGAGTTTTGCGTCGCGGTTTTGGCGTATGGCGCGCCCCCCTCGGTTGTGCCCGGGGAGGACGAAAACGCAGTGCGTGGGATGGTGGCTTCTTTGGTAAACGCAGGGAATCATGCGGTAAATCCGGACCACGAAGAAATCGCGATGGCGGTTTGCAAGGTCGCCGTGGCGGTGGTGGAGCGGGACGCGACCGACGTCGCCGGCGAAAACGCGTCTCCCGAGTTTCTCCAGGTACGTGTTGGGCTCATCTTTCCCAAATCCTGACACACTGTGGAGGCCCGAGTACGCCCGACTGTTCGGCCCGAATCCTTCCACTGTTTGCGTATACAAGTTACACACATGGCCCGAAAGACTGACACTTTTCTTTTCCAAAAACAGCTCACATCCTTAGTATTGACCCTGGTGGAGACGCACACCACCACGCACGTGGTGATGGAAGCCGCTTGTGATTACTTCCTCATGGTAAACACCGTGCCGTTTCAGCAAAGGCACCCGGGGTTACGGCAACCGCTTTTCCACCGGTTACTAGGCGCTTGCGTCCAACACGCCACGCTGCCGCTTGATTTCACGACCTGGCAAAACGCCGATTTCGATAGAGATACCTGGGTTCGGTTCCGGGAACAAATTCTGTGTGACTTGCTTGATAACTGCTTCGGAATCTTACCCACTGGGTACCTCGGGTTTATCAGTAACAAGTTGGACACCGCGCAAAGCTGGCAAGAGATCGAGTCCGCGACGTTCGCGGCGCGCGCGGCGGCGGGCGCCGTGAAACGACTCGTCACGCAGCGCGCTTCGGAGCGCGATTCGTCCACCCAAAGTGAAACCTCGGACCGCACTACGGCTGGAACCTGGCTACGCACCACGTTGACCAGAATAGGCGACGCGTCTCAAACCCCGCCTCCGCCATCGTCGCAGATCTTCGCGTCGCACCCCTTGGTGATCGCCGGTACTTGTCGATTAGTGGGCGCGTTTGCGCCGTGGCTGGGACTTGAAAAAAACATCGAAATTCCGCAAAAGTGCGCGTCTTATTTATTACTCGCCACCACCGCTCCCGGGGCGTTCCGGTTCGCCAGCGGCGCTTTCAGGGACGTGTGCGCACGGTGCGCGGATTTCTTCGCCTCGACGCCTGGAACCCTGGATGGGATTCTGGAGGCGGCGACGCGCGCGATGCCCGATTCGCCGCCGCCGAATTCGGAGGAGAGTTTTTCCGGGTCGGGACCGGGGGCCAATTCGTTCGGGGGCGGGTTCGGGGAATTGGACGACGACCGGTCCGGGGTGGTGGAGGGGCTGGCGCGAGTAGTAGCCGCGGTGACCGACCCGGCCGCGGCGGTTGCGGCGGCGAAGAAGCTCACCGCGCCGATCGTGGCGCGCGCGCTGCGACACGCCGAGAAGGCTCAAGCCGGCTCCGGGTCCCCCCTACCCCTCGCCCACGAGCTCAAGCTGCTCGCCAGTGCGGTTCGGTTTCTGGAGTTTCCGAACTTTGACGAGATGACACGAAGAGCGGCGTCGTGTATGGGCAATCAGTCAGAGCAATCAGTCAGAGCACGGCCGACACACCCTGCCGTGGCGTGCCTTTCCGAAGCGTGGCCCGCGCTCGCCGCGTTCAACGCCGAGCCGTGGCGCTCGAGTGCGGAAATCACGGACGCGGTTTGCCAGGTGTACCAAAAAACGTTGCTCAGTGCGAAACAACAAAGCGTCACGCTGTTACCGCACATCCTTGAGGCGCTGAAAAACACGTTCGTGGCGCACCGCCACGTTTCGTGTCTGGACTGCCTCGCCGTCGCGACGGAGACGTTTTCGGAAGTCGCCGTACCGAGTCAAAGTCAGGGCGTCGGGAACCCGGAAATCGGAAACGCGATCGAAGGAGTTTTCGTCGCCGTGGTGGACGCCGCCGCTGCGTGCTTATCCACCCACCCGATCGCGGAAAACGCCGACCTCGCGCGCGCTCTTTTCGAGTACGCGCACAAGCACGCGCTGTTCGCGCCCGCGGCTTTCCTAACCGCGAAGAGCGATGCCAACGGCGGGCTCGTGTGCCACGAATTGCTTTCCCTGGCGCTCGCCACGCTGGCAACGCGTGAGGCCCCGGACGCAATGCGGTCCGCGGTTACTCTTGTTAACTCGACAGTCCAGCCAGGGGACAAAGCCAGTGCGTCCCATGTTTGGCGAACCTGCCGGCCGGTCTCGGTGGACGCTTTCTTCGCGTCGCGGGGCGAGGCGGTGGTGAAGGCGTTGCTCGTGTCGGGCGCCGACAGCGCGCCTCGGCTCTCGTTACCGCGGATAGCGCAGACACTACACGCGATTCAAATGGCGTACAACGATCCTGGACGCAGCAATGTCGTGGATGCTTGGATACGGAACGCTTTGTCCGACCCGCGGTTTCCGTGTCCGGACCGCGCCGTGGACGAACGCACGCGGCGCGCTTTTTGCGGGATCGTCGCGGCCGGACACGACGGGCCGCGAAACGGGCAACCCCCGCCGCCGCGCCGGTGGGCCGCGTGTTGCGTCGACTTTTTTCAAATCGCAAGGGGAGAGCTGGGGGCGGATGCGCTGCTGGGGTACCAAATGTAGTGTAGCTTTTTAATGTGTGTGCAGACGTGTTTAGACACCGTACGTGCGTGTGTGACGAACGCGGAGGACGAGCTTCGTCACGCGAAACGCTGATGCGACCATCGAATTTCAAAGGTAAAGGGTCATTTGAAAAGGGTGTCATTTTGGTATTTCATAGGAAATCGCGCGTCAATGCAGCGCACGTCGCTTCTAGTCCCGATTTTGTTTTCCGGCAACTGCACTTTTGTTTTTGCCGCGAAAGGAAGGCGCGTTCGTTTGCACAGATTTTCTTTCGGTGCCAAAGCTCAAATCTTACCGCCGACCACCGGCATTGCGCTGCGCACACGTCCGTGTGCTCGTCTTCCGAGTCTGGAGCGTCGCTCGTGTTTCGTACACAACTCTCGTTCTCCAGCTCACTTCGTGTGTGCGCATCGAACGGTTTCGCGTTCGCCGGCGCGCGCGGGATCCGGGGTCCTACGTTCACAAATCTCTTTGAAAAGACCCCGTGGAGCTCTCTGCTTCCGCTCTCCAGAGATGGCACTCGAGGCGCCGCGGACCGTGGACGACGTCGCGGACAACTTCGAAAACAGACGTGAGGGATTGATTATGGCGCTTACTACAGGTGCGAAAAAACAGCTGCGTTCGCTCACAACGCGACCGCCAATTGCCGGCTGTGTAACCTTCGTTGGAAGCATGGACGCCGGAAAAAATTCTGTTGGTCGTGTCCGTGGCGTACCCCGTGAACAGCCCGCACCGTCGCACTGGGCCGTTTTCCCATCCCTAGCGTTTCACGACAACACCCCCCACATCACCTGTCCCATATCGCTGACGTCGCGCCCACCCACCATATCCCATGCACGTAACCAAAGACGTCGAGGATTTCTACGCGGAGTCGGATCCCGACAAGGAAAATCTCTGTCTCTACGGAAACCCGGATGGCACGTGGGAAGTGCAGCTCCCAGCGGAAGAAGTGCCTCCGGAGCTTCCGGAGCCGGCGCTCGGGATTAATTTCGCTCGCGACGGGATGCAGGTACGTACACCGACGATGGAACGGAACGGCGTGTGGAAAATATTTTGCGCGTCCCCGTTTGTTTTCCTCGCGTTTTCACACCACCATCCCCGTCCCGTCCCGTCCCTGACCCTCCCCCCTCGACCTCACAGCGCAAGGACTGGCTCGCCTTAGTCGCGGTACACTCGGATGCGTGGCTCATGGCGGTGGCTTTTTATTACGGCGCGAAGTTCGACGGGAAGGAGAGGTACGTCCCGGGACACCGCGACACGCTTTTTTTCCGATTTGCAACTCGCGTTCGCTCCGCGTGAACAAAAGCGACCCTAATACGCACGAAAAAGCGCCAACTCACCGTCTCCGTCCACTTCCACAGGGAGAAACTGTTCAAGCGCATCAACGCGTTACCCACGGTGTACGAGATCCTCTCAGGCAAAGCGACCGCTAAACCGAAAGCGAACAAAAAGCCCCCGCCCGCGGAGTCTCAGGTACGCCAAACACCACACCCGCGTGCGTCCGAAAATCGTCGCAGTCGCATTGTCGCGTTCCATTCCATTCGGTGTGCCTAACGCCCTTCTCCCGTCACGCAGCCTCCCGCGCAAAAGCAGAAAACAGGTACCGGGATGAATCCTTTGGGGATCAAGAAACCCTCCCCTGGGTTCATCTTGAAAGCGGACGCGTCTCTGGCGCCCCTGAACAACGCACAGATAGAGGTACGCGCGATACCCGACCAGGACGCTCTCGAGCCGTTTTCCGGCATCGCGCGTTCGAACGCGCCGAGCGGGGAAAGGCGGCTCTCCCGCGGGATTTTCTTATTCGAATCCTCCCCGTGGCCTTTCACCGGAGCTTCATCGCGGGCGGGACACGTCGTTCCTCGGTGAAACCGCACTTGACCGGCGAAAGAAAGCGCGCACACCAGTCACCATCCCAAGTTTTGGCAATTTTTTGGCAATTTTGTTTTGCCAAAAACAATAGCTTTTTCATCACCCGCTGACCGTCCCCACGACACCTTACCCACCTTAACTCCTCCATTAACTCCATTATCTCCTTCACAACTCCAATTAAAAAAACCCAGCTCTACTGGCCCGACGACGGGATGTGGTACAAAGCCGAGGTTGTTTCCCTGAACCAACGCGCGCGCACCGCGAAAGTGCTGTACGCGACGGGGGACGTGGAAACCCTGAGCGTGGATGAAATCGCGGCGGAGAGCCACCTCAACGTGTGCGCGTAGACGAGAAGATTTGGGTTTGGAATGGGGATGCGCGTATGCGTATTTAGTCTGAGGGGATGCGTATGCGGGGATGCGTGTGCGGGGATGCGTATGCGGGGATGCGTATGATGCGGGGATGCGTATGCGGAGGTGCGCATGATTCGGCGGAGGTGCGCGTGATTCGGAGATGCG
>Ga0302126_10000142_pt1 | contig 50665 bp, 36 predicted proteins | sample CB4_20m_MG_FD_203108 | JGI IMG/M metagenome (GOLD analysis project Ga0302126, IMG submission 203108) | Marine microbial communities from Western Arctic Ocean, Canada - CB4_20m | ecosystem: Environmental > Aquatic > Marine > Oceanic | place: Canada: Western Arctic Ocean | collected 2017-09-24 | reverse complement strand
TTCGTCGTCGTCGTCGTCTTCGTCGTCGACAAATGACGAGAAGCAGGTTTTTCGCCTATATCGAACAACAACGATCTGCAACTAACGAAAACTCCTACACCGAGAACTGTCGAAAACGCGCTCGCGACACTTAACGCCTTCAAAGCCTCTTTCGCCGCCCTGAAATACGTCCCTTTCGGAGCTTCTCGCTCTAGCTTATGTTTCGATGTCCTAAGAAGCACAAAACTGGCACTCAGGGCTGCTGATAAGGTCGTCACTGTCAAGGCCGAGATTGCTAATCGTTCGTGCGAGACTTTTAAGTTATTACGATTACGATCGCTATTATTATTCGATCGTTTGTCAGTGAACGATCGAATGAATTTGAATCCCTCGAACTTATTATCTTCAATGTGTTCGTTCGTATTCACTGTTATCTTCCCTATCTCGTCTCCGATTTCTCCAAAGTCAACAGAACGAGGAGGAGCAGTATCGGCAGTAAGGATTGTGGTCGTATTCTTTGAGTGAGATGATGACCAAAACAATGGCATATATATTAATTAATTATTATTATTATTATTACTCTCTGTTATTTATTTATTTATTCAGTCAGGTTTAGTATGCGAAGATAAATGAGAACTTTAAGTAAATATTATGAGGAAGTTGTTTTAGGTAAATATTAGGTAAATGTGAGCGATGAGCCGATGATGACATTTTTATGTCAGTACCATGTATGATTTATCTCTACATACATAAATGCGAGCGGCTCGCTATTTGTGTACTATATAATATAATCAATCAATCTTTTTACGGCCTTTGATTAGACCGTAAGTGAATCAAACCAGAATCGAACGCATCAAACACGCGGCTCGCTAGATTTGTATACTACTGGTATATAATATAATCAATCAATTAAATCTTTTTCCGGCCTTTGATTAAACCGTAAGTCATCAAACCAGAATCAAAAGCTCTATGCATGCGTTCTAATGTAACTATTTCGCGAATAGTCTTGTACCATATGCGCGGACCGGCAAACACGACTGGCCACGGGTCCCAAACGCCTACCCATATTGAATGTCTCCAACTTGCGATAGTGTTCTTGACCCAGTTTTCGCCTTTAATTTTATCCATTTTATCACTTTTAAGCATTAAGCGTTCATATTCTTCGATTGAGACGAAAAATGGATGTGCCCATTCTTCGTATAAGAAGGCTAAATTTTTCTTTTCTTTATCAGTGAACGGGTTTTTGAGCGCATCGGCTTCGCGTTGACACCAAGTTGCGATGACTAAAACCCCTCCAGGTTTCAAAACTCTGATCATTTCGTCGACGTATTTTTTCTTATCAGGCATGTGTTCTCCACTTTCGCACGCCCATACGATATCGAACGAATCGTTCGCGAATTCCATTTCCAAAGCGTTCATGACCTTGAACTCGGCGTTTGTTACGTTTTGCTCTTTGGCCAAATCAGTCGCTCTATCGCGCTGATTGTTCGATAACGTTATCCCAGTCACTTTAGTACCATCACCGAACCGTTTCGCTAGATGTCTAGACGCTCCTCCGATGCCGCATCCGACGTCTAGAACGTTCTCTGGTTTCTTCCCAAACAATTGATCGACGCTCCAGTCGCACATTTTATCCACAAACGCAAACTTCGCTTGTTTGAAATCAACGACGTCATTCCCTATTAAAGTCCCGGCCCCGTTTATTAAATCTTCATCTTCGTACCATCCCAAATGTATGTGTTCGCCCCAATAATATTCTAATATTCCTTCCTCGGTCCAAGCGTCGTATTCGTTCCCAACCGTGTTCGCTCCATCGACGTATGCGCGCGACGGCGTATCCAGAATCTTCTTCATTAAAGCTCCTGCGGTAACTACTGCAACTGCCGCTGCGGCAATACTATAATACCGAGAATTCATTGGATCGTTCATCGTCAACGTTTTATTATTAGTTGATGATGATATAGATATAAAACTGTTCTGTTTGTTCATCTTCCTCGTTGGAGAACTTTCAAGAGCAGTAGCAGTAGCAGCACTCCTCCTACTACTACTCCTATTACTACTACTACTAAACTGATCGATGCATTCGTTCGGTTTCATTAATAATTCTTCCCTCGTCATCCTGTCGACTGTTTCGTTATCAGTAATAGTTTTCCTTAGTTCTTCTTTGTTGATCTTAATCGCTCGCGTTCTCACTACACATATATCCTTTTTGCTTATCCAATGACGTAACTGATTATTTCGTTCACGCAGTCGCAGTCGCGCTTTGTCGATGTCGTTATTAAGAAAAGAAGAAGAAGAGGAAGAAGTTTTAGAGTTCATCGCAAATGATCGCATTTTTAATTATACGTGTTACTTATGTACTTCTTTTATTTAAATGTTGTATCCGCAGAACGCGATGCGCAATGGAGCAAACCTGTCCAATCAGCTGCATCAGCAGCTGCTTAAGAAATAACAAAAAGGAGCACAGAGTTCGAAAAGAGTACTACTTATGTGCATACATACTATTGTTTATGTATCGTTATTTAAATTAAAACACGTATGTATATGACTTTACTTTTTACCGAACATTTTACTCAAAAACTTCGAAGCGTTTTCGTTAAATATAGGTTCGTCGAACATGTTCATGAGCTTTGAGAACTCTTGCGACTCGCGCGTCTTTGCGAGCGAAGGATCGGTTCTAATTTTTCTGTAATCAGTCCAACCAGAGGCCATACAACGCCTTAAAGCCAATAACGATTCATCGATTTTACCAATATTCGAGAAGCAACAAGCGATGTTGTATTGACAGACGCGGTAAATATCCGTCGTCGTTTCAAAGTTATCGGACATGTAATTCTTTGGTTCGAGCGCGGCGACTTCTTCGAATTGTATCAAAGCGTCGTCGAACTTCTTTTGGTTATATAAAGCAATAGCTTCATCGAACATATCAAGACGTTCGTTCTCGAGTTCTCTTTTCCTGGAATAATTGTTCATTTGTTGTTCTTTCGTACCTTGTCCATAATTCCCTCCAGCTCTTTCGCTCTTAAACTGCGAGTTCTTCTCCACTTCCATCGCTGAGAAGTCGCCGTAGCACTTTTTCATTTTCAAATAAATATCCCCATTTCGGTTCTTAATTGCATACATGACTTGACCGAAGGACTCTGCTGGCCATACTTCGTCCCCGAACGATGCGCTAACGCCCTCTATTTTATCACCGATTTCGAACTTTTCGTATTTTGGCTCATTCGGTGGTATGAAAGCGACGTAGCAGCCACCGTCGTTCCCTCTCGCGAACTTCACGTCCAACGGTTTCGGTAAAGTCAGTTCATAGAAATCGTCCTTCTGTGGTCGATTCGTTTGTTCCGTCACCTCTGACGCGTTCAATTTATGATTAAATCTCTTCGCATGATAGTAATAATAAGTAGTCGTCGTTGTTGTTCTTTTTAAGTGTTTATTGTTGACGTGTCTATTCGCCCAAGTGCTGTTATCATTAGCGATGTTCATAGCGGCACAACGAGCAGTAGTCTGACTGGTCACTCTCGAAGAACGAGCGATCGAGAAAGAAGAAGCGAGAGAAGCCATTCGCTGCGTCAACTTATTCTTGCGATCTGTTGTTTTCTTTGCGCGAGAGCGTAATTAATCGATCAAGATAAGTCGATTTTTTTAAGGACCATCACTGTTACTAAGATGTTGGTTTTAATTTTAGTGGCCAAAATTGAAAGCGACAGAGTTTGATCTCCCCTGTGTGTGCAGCTGGCAGCAACACGCTCTCCTCTAATACTTCTCTAAACAACAACAAAAACAACGACACACAGACAAACGCATAAAGTATTACTATTACTATTATTATTACTATTATACAAATTATTAAAACACTAGAGCTATCTATGGCATCAATCAATCAATCGAACGAACGAAAACTGAAATCAAATCAACCGATCTTTGTCAATACGATTCGTCGCATAGTCTAACTGTCGATCGATATGCTTCAAGGCGGCGAGTTGATTGTTCAAAGCAGAGACGAGTGAACGAGTAGCATCGCCTTCACCTTTACGTAAACCGCGTTGCTCTTGCATTGTTTGGTACCGCGCGATAGTTTTCGAAGCATCGCGTAAGGAATTACCAATTTGTAAAATCTGCCCCGATACTTGTTCGGCGAGTCCGTATAATCGAGCCGTGGACGAAACGTCCCTATCGACGTCGAGAGTTTCGCCGAGCTGTTGGTACAAACGATCGACGCCGTTTTCCATTTCAGTTAAGGCGAATTCCGTATCTTCTTGGTGTTGTTCGATCACTCTAATTTGTCTTTCCATGACGTCTTGCTGCGATTTTGCGTTCACTAAATCGACTTGCATTTCGAAAAGCTCTCTCCTTCGTTCGATTATTTGTTCGTCCCAATCTGCTATTATTTGCGCTTTTTTCTTGAAATCTATTGTTCTTTGCGCGAGTTCTTTGTTCCAATACTGTAAAATTTCAGTGACGGATTTTCCGACGAGTTCTGTCGGTTTGTTCAAGTTTACTGGCGGAGGACCGGTTTGATTTATTTTTGTTGTCGTAGTGGTGGTGGTGGTCGTTTGTTGTGCAGGAGCTGCTGCTGTTGTATCAGTAGCAGTAGCAGTAGTCGCGCCGGCGGTGCCACCGAACAAACTTGAACCCATTTTCGGAGCAAACGTCGTCGTCCCAGTAGCAGCAGCTGCTCCTGTGCTGCCACCACCAAATAACCCTGCACCCGCAGGCGCTGGCGTTGGTGCCGCTGCATTTACTCCAAACAAAGAAGGCGCGGCAGGCGTTGCCGCCGTAGGCGTTGCCGCCGGTGCGGCACCAAAAAGGCTTCCTCCCGTAGTAGCAGCTGGTTTTGAAGCAATAGCGGCGCCAAATAAACCACCAGCAGCGGCGGGCGCAGCAGCAGCAGGTTGAGCGGCTCCAAACGAAAACCCAGTAGCAGCCGGTGTCGCTGGCGTTGCAGTAGGAGCGGCACCGAACAATCCTCCGCCGCCACCAGTACCAGTCGATGTCGTCGGTGCCGCCGCTGCCGGTGTTCCGAACGAAAACGTACTAGTAGACGGTGCAGCGGTAGCAGCAGCGGGTTGTGTTGCTGCAGCTCCAAAAGAAAATCCACCACCACCAGTTGATACAGGCGCTGGAGTCGGCGCTCCTCCAAATAATCCTCCTCCCCCCATAGCAGGTGCAGGCGTTGCTTTAGCTGCACCAAACAAACCAAATCCAGTAGAAGGAGCTGCTGCACTGAACAAACCACCACCAGTAGAAGGAGTAGCTGCTGGAGCTGCTGCACCGAACAAACCACCACCAGTAGAAGGAGTAGCTGCTGGAGCTGCTGCACCGAACAAACCACCACCAGTAGAAGGAGTAGCTGCTGGAGCTGCTGCACCGAACAAACCACCGCCAGTTGCTCCACCAGCGGCAGGCGCTGCAGCGTTACCGAATGAAAATCCTCCGCCAGTACCCGTCGTACCAGCGGGTTTTGATCCGAAAGAAAATCCCGACATCTTTTCTCCTCTTTCCCCTAAACTAAACCACTATTATTATTATTTTATTTCTTCTCCTTCTTCCTATTAAAGAGATATTGATGAAGAGAAACATACGGTGAGCGAGTGAGTATATACACGGAAGGAGATAAAAATAAAAATTTAGTCCGTGAGAAAAAATAGTGATCCGCGAGTATTGACCACCCGCGAACCGTGGAGTTGGACCACAAACCGGTTTGTCGTCCGGCGCTTTTTACGGCAAGATTTATCTTCGCTGCGGAAGTTAAAAAAAGCAATCCCATTTTAATTAAAGGATGCCTTAGGCAAAGCAGCGTTTCAATGAAGAAGAAATAAAAAAACGCGTATATGTCCAATCATAAGCGCGGCGCGCATGCTTAGCTACGGTTTAAAAAAAGTCTCAGGAAGTTTGAGGCATAACGAAAATCACAGACGTGTCTCACGCTATTGGAATTTCTCGTCACCGACTTTTTTCAAACGCGCGGGACATATCACATACAAATGAACACGCACATAAGATACGAAAACAAAACATATCGAACGCGTCGTGTATATAAATATATATAACTCATTACTTCTTAGAGGTTGAATAAGCCCCAGTGACTAAAAGCCGTCAGCTTCAGTGTTTTCGAATCACAGTTAACACACAGAGACACACACGTACGAACGAACGAATGAAAGAATGAAAGGTCTTCCAAAATGTCGCATCGGAGATTGAGAAAGAAACAGTAGCTTTAGACTGCAACGTCCTCACCCATTCCAAAGCATTTTGGCTTTACCTGGAACTGACGGCACCGCAAAATATTGGCGAAATTTAGCCGTGTGCTTTTGTCCAGGATGCGAACGAGAGAGAAAAAACAAAAATCGTCTATCTAAACTACACACAAACAATTGAACTCACCGCTGCTCTCTTCGTGAAGTCGTTTATTGACGCGCTATATAATTTATTTGTTTTTGTCTGTCGTTATTAAAAGTGGAAGAAGAAGAATATTTTGGTTGTCAGAACGTGTTGTATATAGAACAAAATGTCCAACTCTCTTTCTCTGGTCTTACGAGAGAGCGCGTCAACTCACACAAACACACGCACGCACAAACAATTTGAATAGTAACTTTATTTTTCTCAGTCGAAAGATGGTGATTTTGTTTTGCTCGGCATCGATTAGTGGTCTAAGCCTTTTTTGGACAAATGACTTCTTCACGGAAACATCACTATTATTATTTGTTTGTTCGTTTTTTGTTTTGTCTTATTCGCGCGTTTCGTTTTGATAAAATCATAAACACGTACGCACTCGCGCTCGAGCGATGATAATAATAATAATAAAACAAATTCTCGTTTGGTTGTGAGGAAAATGGTTGTGTGGTTTCGGAACAGGGATCCGAGCCAACCGTAGTATCTCCCTCAATTTTTCTAGGCAAGCGTATAAATATATACAACCTTCGGAAAACCGCACGGCGGTTATCAAGCGCCAAAGCTGAACTCCGTACACATATTTGCCAAAAAGGGACGATTATTCGCGCAAAAAACAATATAAACTAACGCTCTCGATCGCTCGCTCGCTTTTCGTGTGTTCGTTTTGTTTTTGTGTGTGTGTCTCTGCAAAGTTAATTATTGCGAGCGAAGAAGAAGAAGATGAACATATTTTAAGACCCAAATGCTCTCTCAAGTGTTCAAGTGATTCGGAAATAAACTGCTCTCATCAACTCGAGTGACGGAATTTTGCCCGATAACTACTCCGGTTCCGTAATCGATAATCAGCAGCCAAGCGTTAAATTGACATCGTCATCACCAAAAGAACACGCAGAGGTCTTCTTTCTCTTTCATCTTTTCCTTCTTTATGCGCGTAATCTTTACGCACTCATTACACACACAAATAGGAACAAAAACGAGTTAGATAGAGATCAAACTTCTTCTTCACAATCTCTCTCGCTGTTTCCCCAAAAACGGATTCTCAAGTTCTTTTTTTCAAAACGCACAAAATAAAGAAGAAGAAGAAGAAGAAGAACGAGAGAACGAGATTAAGAGAGATTAAGAGAGTTATATAGAATAAAGTCGCGTACCTTTTAGTTACTTCTTTTTCTTTTCTTTCCTCTGTCGCGTTTGAAGAGTGCACAGCCGATTTCTCGTTCTTCTGCAGAAGAACACAAAAAGTGAATAACACGAAAAAGGGTTTAGGGTAGCACTTTCACTTTCGCCTCTTCAAAAATCAGTCTCGGTTTCGACTTGCGGCATAAAAATAAAATAAAATAAACCAAAATGGGTGTAAGTACTATTCTTCCTCTCTTCTCTCGAGTATCGAATGCATTGAATATGAAGCGAATAGTTTTCTATCGATTTATCGTGAATGATCGTTTAATGTATAGTCGCGTGTGTGTGTGTGTGTTTATTTGTTTTCTAGTCTCCGATTTCGGATTAAAAAAAGCCCTATATGAAAGCGGCGATTTATGAATGATCATAAGTATTAACATACATGCGAAGCGAATTGAAAGTTTACGATAAATTATAATAATAATAATAATATGTATGCATACATATATGCAGAAGCGAAAAATGAAACTTTACGATATATATATATATATAACTAACGAAATCATACTTATTTCTCTTTCGTATAAATGAACACGATACGAATCTAATCAAAAAAACATATATAGGCTTATAAATACGTGGAAGAACTTTGGAAGAAGAAACAATCAGACGTCTTACGTTTTCTCCAACGTATTCGCGTTTGGGAGTACAGACAACTTCCATCGATTTGCAGAGTCACGAGACCGACGAGACCGGATAAGGCGAGACGTCTTGGATACAAAGCGAAGCAAGGCTTTGTGATTTACAGAGCGCGCGTGAGAAGAGGAGGCCGTAAGCGTCCGGTTCGTAAAGGTATCGTGAACGGTAAACCGGTACATTGCGGTATTACTAAATTGAAGTTTGCGAGAAACTTGAAATCGGTAGCCGAAGAAAGAGCCGGTAGACGATGCAGCGCTTTAAGAGTCTTAAACTCGTATTGGTTGAATCAAGATTCCGTGTATAAGTACTACGAAGTCATCATGGTCGATCCAATGCACAAGGCTATTAGATCAGACCCACGAATCAACTGGATATGTAACCCTGTCCATAAGCACAGAGAAAACAGAGGTTTGACATCGGCGGGTCGTAAGCATAGAGGCCTCCATGGAAAGGGTCACAACTACACGAAGAACAGATCGTCGAAACATGCACAGTGGAAAAATAACAACCGATTATCGTTGCGTAGATACCGTTAAAAATCGATTTCTCCAACGCTTAGGACGTTTAGGAATACAAATACTTAGCCGATGCTTATTAAGACAAAAACGGAGAGTTTTACGAATAATAAAACGCATTACAACATACTAATTAAACACGTATATATTCTAGAATGCATCAAATCCTTTCGCTCGCTTCAAAGATACACAGCGATAGATTGTTACAGTACTGTATAATGTAATGTTCTAATTCGTAACTACTAGAAACTAAAATCTACTATCATTTCGCGCACTTAATTGTATATACGCCGCTTGTAATGCTCTTAATTTCGCCACCGCCGTGAATCTTGAATCCACTGATACGGCTGTGACGTTCATTTCTTGGAACGTTTTGTATAAAGATTCGTCACCGCGACGGCCGCACATTTGCCCACACATGACGACGTCTATTTCTTCATTAGCCTCACGAGCTTCCGCTATTGCAGATTTCACAAGTCGTCCGACTCCTTTTTCATCCCACTCAGTGAAAGGATTCGAACCCCAAATTATATCGTTCTCCCCTTCTTCGCGTTCTTCTCGCGCGATATCGTCATCATCGTCGTCGTTATCATTGTCATCGTATTCGTCTCCGTTGATGTTCATATCTTCGCCACCGTATAAGTATCGAGGGAAGAATTTTTGAGAATCTTCAATAGAAACCCCGTACGTAGTTTCGGTAAGCTCGTCCAAACCGACGATTAAAAACTCTGCGCCTATTTTCGCTAAATCACTTGCGATTAAACATGCCCTTGGCGTCTCTAACATCGCGCCGATACGGAATTTAATTTTTATCTTCTTATTATTAGTATTTTCCTCATTCTCCTCCGAATCAAGAAATTCTTGCGCAACGTTTTTTATTAAATTCATTTGATGTTCGAATTCCTCCGCAGACGCGACGTTTGGTACGCATATATCTATCATAGGTGGCTCTAAACCAATGAAGAATTGTTTCACAGCGTAAGCAGCTGCTAGAATTGATCGTACTTGCTCTTTTGTGATTTCTGGATATAACGCGCCGACTCTTGCTCCGCGCAAGCCAAATTTTGGATTTATTTCATCTAACAAGTTCCGTTCTATGATTTCAACGACATCTTTTTCGCTTTTACCCGAATCGACTGCTAATAAGGGAACTAAATCGTTCAAATTTTCCGTATCTGGCAAAAACGCGTGCAAAGGTTCATTCAACAAACGTACAATCACTCTCGAATTTTCTTCTTCGTTCTTTAGATGCGGTTGGAACGATACTCTGAACATTTCTTCGAAATCATATTGCAAATGCGGCGATAACGCGTTTAACGCTTCTAACCTTTCTCCTTTTGTTTCTGCGCATAACAGCATATGTATAGCTTGCCTCGCGTCTCCGCTTCGATATTTTTTTAAAACGTTTTCGATTTTCACTAACCCGATACCGATAAAGTTTGAAACACTGCCGCTCAAATCAAACCCATCATCCGCACGAGTGTTATTCTCTTCGACGTATTCTTCAACAGATTTCACATCATCACACTCGGCATAAATTCGAATTGCATTTAAGGATTTTGACTTTTCAGCCAACCATTCGAAGAATATCTTGTTTCGCACAGATTTTACTGGCGGAACTAACTCTACGACACCACGATATAAGCAACAATTTCTTCCATCAATGGTGACGTAATCGCCCGAATGTAAAATTGTCGTGTTTTTCCTTTTTTTCGGTTTCCTCTTTGGATGATGACTACTCATCATCGTCGTCGTCGTGAACTTTGCAAACTTGCGCGATACTTTATCAATTTCCACGCAATTAGTATTATTAGCATTATTACCATCGCTCTCGTCGTCACCATCGCCATCATTTTCGTTATGGTCAGAATTCACTCCGGATATACACGCTAATCCAAATTCTTTCTTCGATAACTCTGCGCCAAACCTATCGTCCTTTAAGAAGATTACCCCTGATACTTCAGCTAAACAGTCCACGAGAGCTTCCTCGTCCTCAGCAAATCTCCTTTCTTCTTCAGTTATTAACAAACTCGAATCTAGACATTCGCACATCAATATCACGTTTCTGCCTTTTTCTTTCATTGCTCTCGCATCTTCTACTGTGAAGCAAATCTGTCCAATCTCACATTTTCCGTTCTCTATCGCCGACGTTTGCGTCGTCTGCGCCTGCGTCTGCGTTGCTACTCTATCATTCTCATTACTATTATTATTATTATTATCACTCCTGCAAATTATATCGTATTTGACGCGCTCTCTGTTCTTAACTCTCAACATTCGCGCTCGTTCGACGATATCTTTCGTCACAAAATCAACGAAAAGCTCTTTCGTATCAATTTTACTGCTCGCACGTAAACAGACTAGTAAATCGATTTCGTTCAATTCCATAGACTGTCTTTTACTACGCATTAATTGCGATGATTGTGATCGTGATTGTAACAGTGACAACGTACTCATCATCATCTTGAAATTCTCTTCTTTCGTTTTGTTCTCATCGTATTCCCTATGAACGAACCTCGTTAACTCATCTTCAATCACGTGTTTACTGTTATTATTTCCATTTCTATTATTTATATCAAATCCATCATCATAAGAAGAAGAAGAAGAAGAAGAAGAAGAAGTAGTCGTACGAGTATGATGAGTAGAACTGTTCCTCCTCCTCCTTCTGCTCTCCCTACTACTGTTATGCAGATGGTTATTATTCGCGCGATTAAACGTCGACACCGACACAGGAGTACTCATACTCATTCTGATTCTTTATACTGACGTTAAATACATAAACGATAAAATTAGCATAATGGGGAAGGCGTCATTTTTTCATCGTCAACAAAGTATAGTGGAAAACTTACTAGTAGTTACTGTATAATTAATTAATTGGAACAGTATCGCATACGTCTTCGATTATTACTTATTACTTAGTACTATAATTATAAACAAGTAGAGTAGAGTAGAGTAGTTCTTCTTTGTACTACTGTTTAATCTTTCTTTACTATGGTCAAACATCAAGCCTCTAATGTTGCTACTGATGCTCAATATGTTCAATACCTGGAACAGATCAAGGAAACGATTGGATATGTAACGAAGACGATTGTGCGAGGGATACAATCGGAAGATCTACAAGTGATCTTATTAATATCGTTCGCGTTTTTAGGTTTCGTGACTTACGGGACGTATTGGATACCGAGAACGATAGTGTCATTTTTACCGAGACAGGATTTGAGGAAGAAATATAAGGGCGCGAAATGGGCGTTAGTCACTGGATCATCGACTGGGATCGGGAAAGCGATCGCGAAAGAACTCGCGAGACAAGAACTGAACGTCGTCTTAGTAGCGTTGAAGGAGGACGTTCTGGACAGAACTTTCGATGAGTTAATAAAAGAGTTCCCTGAACGAGAATTTAGGAAAATTGGCGTTAACTTAGGCGTAAGAGACGGGTCGTACATGAAAGAAATCGAAGAGAAGACTAGAGATATCGATGTACAGATCGTTTTTAATAACGCCGGATTCATGTTAACTGGGTTCTTCGATAAGACGAATATAGATTTGTTAATGCTTAATCATGAGTGTAATTGTACGAGCGCGATGCAAATAACTCATTTGTTCGTGAAACGCATGTTACAAAAACAATTAAAAGGGTGCGTAGTGTTCACTTCATCGGCGGCGGCGTGTCAACCGACTCCATTTTCGGCATTATACGGAGCGACAAAGTCCTATATTTCCGCGTTCGCGGCTAATATCGCTTGCGAAGTTAAATCTCGAGGGATCGACGTATGCGCCGTACATCCGAGTCCAGTGGCGAGTAATTTTTACGATAAGGCGCATAAACTCGACGCTTTAGCGTTTTTCCAAAAGTTTGCGGTTACCCCTGATCAATTGCCAAAGGAAATATTTAGACCGATTGGGAGAATTGTTTGGTACGATATTGGATTCGTCGCTATTGCGTTTAGGAATTTATTAAAAATGTTCGATTATGGATTCTTCGCGACTTTGATCTCATGGACGGCGCATACCATGGGCGATTACAAGAAGAACGTTTAATAATAAAAAATACCTATTTGATGACTTTGAACGATTGTATACTATCGCGCAAGAGTGGTTCCGCTTTCCTCCATCGTCTTCCATCGGCGTGTACGGCGCATAAATAAACTCTCTTTTTCCAAACCGTCGCCGATACTAACCAATGCGATGAGTTCGAAATTTCGTAATTATAATGCGTTAACCCGTTCCTCGAATCTTTATACATTTCTTTTATTTGTTCTTCTTGAACTGGCTCACCCAAGACCTCTGGTGCAAATCCAAAAATGAAATTCGTTATTGGGACTAAATCCTCAATCGAAGGATTCTCTCCATCCTCTACATTAGCGAACCTTAAAACTGGCGCGAGTACGATCTTCGCGTCGCCTTCTAATTCGCTCTTAAACCTCGTATCTATTTCCGTCCCCCCAGGATCCGCTATCGACACGGCGACTTCTTCCCATCCCTCTCTCAATTTCACCGAGTAGGGCGTTATCTCGGTCCATCCTATACCATGGCCGCCAGATTTCAATTCAGGTCTCGTATACGTCATCGAACCATCCGTCGAGTCCGGTTTAGAAAATCCAGGCACTCTTCCAGCGATCGATCCCATCACCGCTTTCGCTTCATTCGTACCCGTTTCAGATGATATGAACGTTAAATACATCCCTTGTGTCATGAACATGAACGCGAAATCTCTCCTTCTTCTTCTCATCGTCGTCGTCGTCGTCGTACTAATCGTACTAATCGTTCTTTTATTAGTATCATCATCCTCGTCGTCGTCGTCGTTATTAATTCTTCTTCTAAAACAACTATTGTTATTATTATTATTATTATTATTATTATTACGAGTATTATTATTATTATTATTACTAAAACTACTCGTACTAAAACTCTTAATACCTGATGCTCGTCGATTTTGCCTATTTATCTTTCTCTCGTTGTTCTCGTCGCTCAAGATTCGAGCAGCGCTCGATTGAATAAAAGTAGGAATAGAAAACATTATTACGTATTACGTATTCCGTATTCCGTATTAGTATTAGTTTTATTGTAGAGAATGAGTAAAAAAAAAGGAGTAGAAAAAAACGCCAAAAACGGGTCAAACAAAGTGAAATTAAATAAAATATAATAATAAAACTTCTTTTCGTTTTACTAATCGCGCTCAAATGAGAGAGAAGAGAGAGAGAGAATATTATGAGTATCATAGATCTGATCATTGAATCGTCATCGAAACGATTCCCTTGATCATAGCGCGCGTAGTATGAGTACGAGTAACATAAGTTTTACGAGTTCTCCTGATATAAAGGTCGATATTGATAGAAACACTAAGCCGACGGAGCTTTTCGCTGACGTCTGTGACGAAAGAGCGAGAGGGGAATGGCCAAGGAAAAAGAAGATCTTCGTCTCGTTACTCATTCTATTCACGTTATGTTGTTTGTTAGCGCAAACGTTAGTGATCATTGAAACGCCTGCGGAGGAAGAGAGGAGGGCAGAAGCGAGAGAGCAGTACGAAAGAGCGCGAGAGGCTGTTGAGAAAATATTTTTCAACACTACGAAGTGCGAAGCACGAGGAGGATCGGCAAACGAAGAAGAGAACGAGAAGAAGAATAATTTAGCAACAGTATCGCAAGTAGAGCTTTGTAGAGATGATCGAGAGGAGGAGTTTTTACTCAGGTTCAACGAGAGTTGTTTGTTAGAAACGGCACCGGAAGCCTCGGGCGTCATCGAGGAGTTACCGTTGTTTTGCTCTTCTTTGAACGAAACGGAGGGGATGTATTATTACCCAATAGCAGAGATTTATATACATTACATAAAAGATTTAGAAGAGAAAGAGAAGATCATGAATATGAGACAATGGAATTTCGAAGGCGCGTTTTTCTTTGTTTGGATTGTATGCACGACGATTGGATACGGTAACGTCGCGCCTGCGACGAACGAAGGACGTTTGGCGGTCACTTTGACAGTGATCCCAATCTTGGCAATCTCTTTAATTTCTATAGTAACAATTGCGGAACCACTCGTCGATGGCTTGAATTTGTTTCATAAATGGATGTTGAAGAAAATGAAGAAGAAGATCCCAATTGATATCACGATCCCTCAACGCTTCATTCTAGAAGACTATTTTGGCGTGCGGAAATATCATTTAATAGGCGAAGCGTTTTGGCCTCTATCAATAGTTTACGCAAAACTGAGCACGATTTTTTCACAAGACGAGCGGCATAAGGGAGAAGTATTTACGAATGAAGAAGAATTTCGCGCGTGCTGTGAGCGTCTGCAGCTAAAGCTTCGGAAGTCTGGAAGTAATAACGAGTCGTTCGTTATCGCTGTAACGAATACTACAATCGAACAAGTCGTCGACGAGGAAAGCGTCTTAAATTTAGAAGAAATACGACTTCTACTGAACGTGATTAGAAGTAAAGCGGGTCTTCATCAAATTGGTATCCAGTTAATACATTGCTTACTCTTTTCGATTTTTATGGTCCTCTTAGGAACAGTGTATTTCGCGAAAATCGTTCCGCATTGGAGTTATTCAGAAGCTGCGTATTTTTCAATCGTGAGCATTACTTCAATCGGCTTAGGCGATTACGTTCCGGATGCACAAAAAGATGCCAGCGTAGCATTCTGGTATCCTTTCGTTTTCATTGGTTTTGGAGTCATAACTGTCTTCATTGGTACATTAGCGACGTTTGCTGAGAAAGGTCGAGAGCAGAGACAAAATGAATACGAGTTCAAATACTTGCATCATTGCTACTGCAGAAAACGCTGTGAATGGCGCAACGGCGGTGGTAATGAAACCTAATTAATTACTTAATTACTTAATTGTGTACTATTAATTGTGTACTGCTATATCTTCTAATTTATACATCATCACATTCTTCTTCTTAGCTAGCTAATACTTATGTTTTCTAAAATTTATTAATTTACCCGTTACCTACGATTGAGCTCGCGCCAATACCTTCTAAATCGTTATGTAGATGCTCAGAGTATGCGCCTAAATTATCCAATGCCCATTGTTTCACTAAATCTGCAGACATGTATACTTCATGATTAACGATTTCCTCTCTCGTCACACACTTTAAAGAACGACCGGAAAATCTTCCCGAGTTGTATACTTGCACCTCTGGATGTAAGAATGTATTTTTGTACCCATACACTCTGGAAATCCAAATCGCGTGCTCTTCGTTTGATAATTGCTCGGGATACAAGGCGCCAAAAACGTCTCGATGTGTCTTGTGAACAAATGCGTGCGTGATTTTCCTCGCATCGCGCGCATCTTCTGGACTTGCGACTCCAAAATTCTTCGCTAAATTGTTCTTCAGAAGCGAATTTATTAAAATATCCGCCCAATATTGTCCTTGAGATGGATAAAACTCTGAATCGTCGTGAACGGTCATGAAATAATCACACTTTTCAACATCAATCGCGCGATCGAAAAGACCATTCCAAACATACGTCGTAGATAACGAGACGTGAAAACGCACGAGTTTTATCGTGACTGGGTAATCTCCAATCAACGTCTGCATGCGTTTCTGTAACCTTTTCATTTTTGGAGCCGAATCGTACACAATATCGCCTTGCTCAAAACCTACGAGTAAAGTATATCTCGTTCTCTTGCCGCTCTTATCGATCGTTCCTAATATCGAAGGCAATAAGACGTTCACGAGAGGCAACGCGTCTGAATTTATCAATTTCGTGTTCAACGTAGAACTTGGAACGCCTAAGACGACGTGCATTGCTTTAAATTTATTCTTCGCTAAATCGTTCCCAAACGATTGTTCACGAACTTTCGTTTCGAATACAATTTCGGGCGGTTCTTTTTTATGTCGAACGCGACAATGGTACTGTTCTTTTAGCATAATCTTTGCCACATCATCGCCTTCACTAGCCAGTTGTTTTAAACTTTCGACTGTTGATATTTTTGATGCTTTTGAGTCCACGCATGTGAATCCATGAAGATCTGGTCGAGTACCGAACCAATTATGAAATTCGGGGATTTCCCCTGGCATTAAGGCAGATTTCTCCTCACCTACGATCGTATTCGCTCTCGGGCACGCCCCGCCTAAAGAACATTGCACGTGCATTTTTAAAATTTTTTCTGTCGCGTTATCGAATCTAAAGTATCCTTGCACGTTCGGATCGCACCCCCCTTTTATCGTTTCCTCTTGCACGAAAAAATGTTTATCTCTACTTAAAGCTTTCAAGACGTTATCGATCCAACCTCTCGCGTGCGCGCTATGATGGACGAACAAAGCGTTTCCGTTTTCGCGTAAAGCGTGCCAAATTAAACTAGGCATAATATCTATTTCGCCAACGTTTCTCTTCAAAACGGACGTTCTCGTTCTCTCTTCATTTTTATTGATTGGATTTCCGTTCTCGTCTACTTCTTCCTCGAAATCTGGTTCGTCCTCGAACGTTTGCGTGAGCATTAAACGTTCAATCTCCGCGAGCGCAAACGTCGGTAACGTTCCAGTTTCAAAAACACCTTGCCTGGTTCTCGTCCTAACCTCTCTTTGCACTTTCCCCATAACCCCTGACCCTAAATCTATCGTATCATCTAACAAGGCCATTTGTAAAGCGTCCACGCCTCTCTTCGCGTATACGTTTCTCCAATGCATTATCTCATCTCGTTCACTCTCTAACAAAGGTCCGACTTCGTATAACCAAACTATACATTCCGGGTGCCAAAAATGTAAACTCCCAACTAACTCTCTCACTTTCGCTAACGTCTTCGTGCACACTCCAGATACTAACACTGGATGTTTCACGAAATACTTCTCCGGTTGTTTCCTGATTTCTTTCTTCGCTATGAACTCGCCCGATATCGGGTCTATATCAAACGATCTCACTTGTATTACTTGTCTCACTATATTCTGCTGTTTATGATCGTTATTATTAGTAGTATTAGTGCTCCTGATACTACTGATGCCTTCTCTGCGTTCGTATATTTGTCTCTGCTTCGCCCTTCTCCCTTTGTTCCCCTCATCCGTGAAATCATTATTATTATTGTTATTGTTATTGTTATTGTTATTATTGTTAGTTGTAGTAGTACTATATTCGTTCGTGACGATATCTCTCTTGATCCACCTTAAGTTTAAAATGAATATCAAAACTTGCAAGGTTAAGATGAACATCATGATCATTCTCCCATACTTTTGCGCCTTATCTCTCCTCTTCGTGAAAAGAAAACCGAGTTCGAATTGGAACCTCTTGAAGATTTTGTCATCGCGCATTTTTAATTGGCCCGATGAGCGTTATATATAAACTATCGCTATTATTATCGAGGCATTATCGAGCAGGCATTATTCGATTTATGATATATATAGACAAGTTTAAGACAATTCGAACAACATCTATATATCACATTTGTTCTTTTCTGCACACGCGCGTTTTATGAGAAGTTATGTAAAACAATAAGGAGCAAAGCGAGCTAAAACGCTATAAATGTATAAAAGCTAAATATCTATCAATCTAAGAATCTATTAAAGGTGCGAAAGTTTCTATGCCGTTCACGCGCATGAAACGCTTCTTCCAGCGCGGGAAAACGACATCGTTTTGATGCCAGAACTTCCTCCATGAACCGAACTCGGTTCGCTCGTAATCCGCGAACGATTGTCTGATTTCTTCCTCCGTGTTCATGACGAACGGGCCGTGAGAGGCGACGGGTTCTTTAATAGGTCTACCTTGTAAGATTAAGAACGCGCATAAAGCGTCGTCGTCGTCTCCTACGTTTTTTACATAGAAATCTTTCGCAGCGTCGAGTTCGATTCCGTGTCTATTTCTTATCACAATTTCACCGATTTGTATCGCTTCGCCTTCGATGAAGTATAAATACCTATTCGCTTCGTTGGCAATATTCGCTCTTGGGACGAAGACTTTACTGTTCGTTTTCTTAAGTTCAAAGTAGAAAATGCCAACGTCGTTTTCGTCCGTATTCGCCCACGAGTTCTCAGGTCTCTCCAAAGTCGAACTCTCGTTACTTCCGAACGAACCAGTAAAGATCGTGATTTCCGCGACGTCGTTTTCTGTTTTGATTTTCTTCACTTCATTTTTCCAATGCATCACGAAAGCTGGTTCACTCATCTTACTCTTCTTCGGCAAATTCAACCATATCTGAAAGAAACGTGAAGGGTTACCTTTATCTGCGTTTATTAAAGGGAACATCTCGCCGTGTTGAATACCTTTCCCGGCCGTCATCCATTGAAGATCGCCTTCGCCATACCTCCCGGCGTTCCCAATTGAATCCGCGTGATCTATAATTCCTTCTATCGTTGCGGTGATTGTCTCGAAACCTCTGTGAGGATGCCTTGGAAACCCTGGAATCTTATGACCGTGATAGAATCTATAAGGCACGCTCGAGTGGAAGTGATTCCCGGTCCCTGTATCGCCATTTTTCAATCCCATGAACTCATCTCCTTCGGGATACTGATCGCTATGGTACACACAAAAAAGGAACGGATCTAACGTTCGCATTGGACCTACCGCGTTCGATAGTTTTTCGATTCTTTTAATCACATCAATAGCATCATCTTCATCGTGATTGGACATTTTAACTTCCTCTTCGGCATCACCTACTAAAAAAACGTTTTCATCATCATCACCGGACTGAACTGTTTTATTGATATCATAGACATTCCTTAAGAAGCGCGAGAAGAATAAGAACAGGAACACTTTAAAGATTATTACGGCATTTTCTTTCCCATTCCTCTTACTGTTCTTGTTGTTGTTATTATTATTACTTCTTACACTACTACTACTACGATTTGTTAACATCATATCTCTACTGATTTTATGTAGTAGGTGTTGTTAAAGAAATCATTCTTCATAGGGGATAGGCAGCAAAAATATCGTATTAAAAAAAAGGAAAAAAAATTCTAATGGCACCAATTTGCACTAAGTGGCACCACACCCTAAATTAAAGAACTAGGTGATTTGTTGAAAATTCAAACGCTTTAAAAGCTGTTTCTACCCCGGTAAACGCAACAACTTCGCGCATACTAGAAATGGATTTTTTTAAGAAAACATTCAAACTCTTCAGAAAACAATCACAATCGATTAATGATGTGATTAGTGATGATTTTGAACCGTCTTTAATCTTGAATAACACACACGATAGCGCGCGACAAACATCTGTTCCGATTTCAAATCTATACATGAAAGCTCAACTAAGTAGTGACATTCTTGATACGACGAAAAGGTGCGCGAATGGACAGATATTCCATATAAGTGCTACTGCACTCGCAAGACTACCAATATTTTAGATGGATATCAGAATACCGGCGTTTGTAAACATGTTTTGCACGGTTCAGTGTGTTTCGCTGGTGTAGACATCCCTGATGAGTTGAAAGATCAAATCAGGAGTAACGCAAAGAGAGGTAGGAAGAGTAAGAGAACTAAAGCTTTACAAAAGCAACCAGGGGAACAGCCGAGTCCTTGTAAACCGAAACCGCCGAAGAAGAATAAGAAGAATGTGGCTTCGACTAAGAATATAGCTTCGACATCGGAGAAGGTGAGTGAAGTGGAGAGTGAAGCAGAAGATGATGAAACTTTGTAGGTGAAGTGGAAAACACTCTTTAGGCGTTATTAGGGGAGTTTTTCTCTCGTTTGTAATATATTTAGGGTGTGGTGCCACTTAGTGCAAATTGGTGCCATTAGAATTTTTTTTCCTTAAAAAAAAGTGTGCGCGGCTCTTTAATGAACAACATAACATGATTACGTGTAATAAAAATAATCACAGGAAGAAGAAAAAGCGCGAACGAACGATTACGATGATGTTCATGAACAACACTTCCTCGTACTGTTTCATTTTAACCTTCACAACGATCGTGTTGATGATCATAACACTCAGCGGTGCAGTCATTTTACCAATCAGTGCAACAGACGAGCAACGACGCGATGAGAATAAAATAGGACAACGACAACAACAACGACGACGAAGTAGTAATAGTAAAAGTAGTAGTAGCACTCAAAGTAATAGTAATCATGATCATGATCAACAAGGAGAAGAGACGAGAAATGAAAAGAGGAAGAGAATTCAAGAACGGGAAGATAAATATCGCGAAGAAGAACTGATAAGGAAAGAACGAGAACGAGCCGAGGAGTTCCTTTTGGACGCGGAAGATTTTCCTGAGGCGGATTTTGAAAACGTGAACGATGACGAGGAAGTGAAAAAAAATGTCGCGCGCGCTGAAACGACATCATCATCGAAAGAAGAAGATGATAACAACAGTAATAATAATAATGATGATATTGATAGTAATGATGATAATGAAAACCTTGTGAAGAAGAAGAAGACTGTTAGAAGTAGTCCTCTTGTTCATCATGAATTAGGCCTCGGTTCTTCATCTTCGTCTTCTTCTTTGGATATCGGAGTCGATAACGAACGCGTTGAGCGAAAAAAGGTTTCAGATGATGATGAAGTAATAGTAGTAAGTGAGCGCAAGAAAGCTTCTTTGGCAGCAAATGTGAAAGAAGAAGAAAATGTCATCTCATCGCCGCCGGTTAAAGAGTCTTCTGTTGCGAAAGCGAAGAAAAGAACGACAACAATTAAAGAACAAACTTCATCATCGAAGACGACTTCAAATAACGACGAGAAGGAGGAAAAAAAGACAATGAAGGTGGAAAACGAGGAGCCTAAATCAATAATAAAGAACATCATCGAAGAAGAGGAACAAACAACAAAGATGGTAGAGGAGAAGAAAGCTGATGCAAAAATGTCCACGTACGATGCTCTGTTGAAAGAAGACGAGGAAGAAGAAGAAAGAGTAGAGAAGGAAAAGATTATAAAACTAGAAGAAGAAGAAAAAGAAATGAACAAAGCGAAGGTGAAGAAGGAAGAAGAAACGGCGTCAATCATAACAATCAACGAGGAAATTGAAGAAGAAACGAAAAAAGAAAACATTTTAGTTGGAGGAGGAGAAGGAAAACATGAAATCGACGATCCGCTCTACAGGGGCGATATGGAAACAAAAAGCACCAACGAAGAAAAAAAAGATGATGAAATGATAGAAGAAGATTCCGATAACGAAGAAACTACCACCATCGTTGTAGAGAAACAACAAGAAGAAATAAAAAAAGAAGAAGCTCTGCAAGAAGCGAACGCACTTTCCATGGATTTCGGTAGCACTACTACTATAGCACCTGATTCTGATAAAGTTGATGACGGAAAAGTTTTAGAAAAAGAAGAAGAAAGTAATGTCGCTGCCGAGGCGCCAATCGAAAGCAGCGAAACAGAAACAGAAGAAAAAGATTGGGAAAAGTCAAAAGGCGTGTATGAAGCCATTTTAGAGGCTGACAAAAGCGACAAAACTACTATGACCGAAGCTATCGTTGAAGCTGCAGAGAATAACGATGATAAAAAAAGTGTCGACCAAAAAAAAATCGAAAGCACGGCAAATGCAGCAACAACAACTATTGCCACTACTACTACTACTACTACTACTACTACTGATGCAAGTATTATTACTCCCGCTTCAACTGGGAAAGTTTTTGGTGGACCACCAAAATCTCTAGGCGTTGTTTCTGCGTCTCCGCTTACAAACCCTTCCCTATCTTTCGCGGCGTATAGATTTGCCAAAAGGCTCGGAAAAGCGTTTGCGCGACCAGGGAAGTGTATATGCGCTGGTTCTTGCGAATGCGCTGGCGCGTGCGGTTCGAGCTCAGATTCTTTAGAGAAACAAAGTTTGGCTTTGAAAGATGCCGGAATTGATGTAGGCATATCGGTCATTTCCGATCCATCTTTAGTCTACAATGAACATTTGAATTTAGAACGATGGATTGGAGAAGTTGCGGATCCGGCAATCTATGGTCTAACGCGGTTATACGCCGCTGTTGAATATTTCATATCGACTGATTTAGAGGATGAAAATGCAACGTTTTATGCAATCATGAACAAATCTCCGTTCCCAGAGCTAGCAAATTGCGACGTCTTTGATGCCATGTTTGAGCAAATGCGCGAAGATAAAAGGAGCGGGAAAACGGTCAATGTAAACAAGGATGCAAAAGATGAGGCAAAACTCGCCGTCCTGACCGCTTGCGCTGGATTTGTTAATAATCCACAAGCTACAAAGTTTGGAGGAGGCAAATCGGCAAAGGAAATACTAAAGCGCTTCGATGCAATAATTCCAGCAGATCGTGGATTAGATGGGTTGATTTCTCTCACTTTTATGAGCGGTTTCGCTTTATCTGACTTGGCTTACGGAGCGAATGAAAATGAAAACGTCGCAGTCGATTTGAATAGCGAACCTGATGCAGTATTGAAAAGACTTCGAGACTCGAATGAAGTCGACGCGGCGCTGTATAAGCAGGCTACGAAATGGTTAGATGATGTCAAATCATCGCACATGAAAGCGTTCAACGCTCATAAAGCGATTGTAGAAGTTTGGATAGACGAGAGCGACGAATATTGTAAGGCGCCAGATTCTACGTGCGCGACAGCCTTAGAGGAAGGAGGAGAGAATTACGACCAATTTGCAGGGCTTCTTGGTTCTTTTCCCGAATCTTGTAAAGCGTCCGATCCAAAAACGCGCAGTTGTGTGGATGAATGGTGGCAATGCCAAGGCCCTGGAAGCGAAGGAAGCGCTTTTGCGGGTCATTTTTCTTCATCATCATCCGCGTCATCGACTACTACTTTAGATGGCAGTAATAACAACAACAACAATTTTGGTAATGGTAATGGTCGCAAAAATGTACCTTCTGCCGTTGAAGCGCTTTCAAACTTCAAGTACAAAGTCATGTACGATCGCGAACACCCTTTGAATAAAGCCGCGCAGTTCGGCGCGCACCACTCGAAAAGATTTGCGAAAGGCACGATTGACGCAGCTAAATTTGGAGCCGGTCACGCCGTTCGTAATTTCAAGAAAATTCCACCTATTGTCAACTTCGCTCTCATCGCTATGTTTGTATTGTCAATGTTTGGCTATTATACGTACGTTCAGTACAAGGCTTTACAGCCGATGAGTTCGTTAGAGTTGAACACAATGTCTGTTAAGGTCTTGAAATCTTTCGGCGATAGGGAAAAGGCTTTGAAGGGAATATCATCGATACCTGCTGGAGAACTAATGCGCGACGACGCGTTTTGGGGAGCGGGCTTATCGCAAATGGAAAAAGCGCAAGGTACAGCCGGTAGAGGAAGTTCTAGAGCTACGCGAGGTAAGCGTAGAAACAATCGCGGCGCCGATCGTGGGCCGATGACTGAGGAAGAGCTGAACTTCTATGACGACGATTCGGACTAATAAAATATAAAATAGTACTACCTAATTAGACGATTGCCCATACATTAATAATTATACACATCATTTTTTCGCTCATTTGTTGTATTGTTCATGTCTCGCTTTATATTTCGCTAAAGCGCTTTCCCATTCTTGAATACCTAACCCTTTAGGCGTTCGTTTCACGCAAGGTCCTAAACCATTCTCAACACACCTACTCTCTACTGCAGCGCAATGATCTTCCCAATTACAATCATCGAAAAACAACATCTTATCATAGGGAACGTTCGTTTCTTTTCTTAAAATCGGAAAATGCGTTTCAGATTTATTCGACGATAACGGTTTCGTTCTTCCTATTTGCATATTCCCTGCGAACTCTTGCTCGAACCCAATAGCGAACACGGAGGCGCACGATACTCCTGGTATGATTTCTAACAAACTCAAAGCCGATTTCCCGATTGAAACCGCTAAGGGAGTATCGGCCGAACTCGCCGTCGCCAGCCGAGCTCCAGGATATTTCCCATCCAAGTACTCCTCCAGAGCCTTTCTGGCTCCTTCGTGTAACTCTATCACAGTTCGTTCTCCCGATCGAACACCGATGCACGTATTCGTTCTCTCACAGAATATTCTATCGCGCTCAGTACATACTACTTGTAATTGGTACATCTCTTTCGTCCAAAAACATGCATCGAGATCGAACACGATTAGTTCTGGATATCCGAATCGTTCGCAATCTGCCCTATCTTTTCTTTCCCATTTTATTATTTCCTTATTTATTGCCTCTCGTTCTCGTTGAAGTGCTCGCGTACTTGCACTACTTTTACTGCCGCGCATTGCGTTAAATATTCTTATCACGTCCGTATTTCTTCTATTATTATTTCTATTCGTATTCGTATCCGTATTCTTATTCGTATTATTGTTTAATAGTAATAACAATATATTCCTCTTCTTCTTCCCCTTCTTCTCGTTATCGTTCGCACTCGTCTTAGTACTGTTAAGTGTTCTAGCCGTTGATATCTGCGTCGTCTTCATCGGTTTCTTCTTATTCTATGGATGAATGCTATCGACTATGGATACCGCCCTCATCAATAAATTCTTCTTTGACTTCTTCTATTAAGATTTGCAACCCTAAATATAGGTTTCCATTGAAACCCTAAATATATGCACAGCAGGGTTTTTCCTTACAGCTGGGGGTTCAGCAGCTGACTGGCTGATGCAGCAGGTCAAAGATCGCTCAAAAAATAACTCTCTCATCTGCTCATCAGCATTAAGAAACACATCAGCCATCAGTTGAGCCACTTCATTACTCGTTCGTAATCGTAATCGAATAATAGAGTGATACTAATAATAGTAATAAATAAACGCACGCGTCAGTGAAAAAATCGCAATGAAAGTAACCGCTTTGTCCGTATGGAAATGGCAAGGCCAAAACCAAGACCCCGTAGTTTTAGGCAAAGCCGAAGACGTCGAAGAGTTTGGATACTTCCAAAGAAGCGCGGTGCGCGAGATGTTGATGTTCATATCAAAAACGATCGTGGCCAGGACACAACCTGGACAGAGACAATCAGTAGAACAAGATCAGTATTTAGTACATGTCATAAATAGGAACGGTCTAGCAGCGATAGCGGTGATGGATAAGGAATACCCATCGAGATCTGCTTTCTGTGTTTTACAGAAACTATGCGACGACTACTGCGATTTGTTAAAGATCGATTGGCAACAGATTAAGGAGGACGATCAGAGAGGGAACGAGTTATTAGAAGAAGCCCTAGTGAAATATCAAGACCCTATGGCGGCAGATAAGATTTTGAAGATCCAACGCGAGCTCGACGATACGAAGATCGTTTTGCATAAGACGATCGATAGCGTCTTGGCGAGAGGGGAGAAATTGGACGCCTTAGTGGACAAGTCGACCGATTTATCGTTAGCTTCACAAATGTTTTATAAGCAGGCTAGGAAGCAAAATCAGTGTTGTAATTTGATGTAATAATAATTATTATTACATCGATGAGAGCACGCGGCGTTTGATAAAATGAATGATGAGAAGTAAAATTCTTTTTTGTGTACGCGTACGTACGTACGCGTTAAAACCGAGAAATAATTGTTGGGCTATAATATGGTTAATCGTTATTAAATGATTTCGAGTTCGCTTCTGTGTGATAAGCTAGAGAGTAGTACTACGATTTGACTTCGTGTGCATATTTTTAATTTGAGAACATATATATACTAGTTATAAAATAGTAGAAATAGAGCGAGAGAGAAAAAAAACCTCCGTACTAAACGTACAACTGAACAAAGGTCACGGCAACTTTTAAGCGACTTTTAATAAGATTATTGGAAATTATCGACGAATTAAAAATATCGACGAGAACTTATCTTTGATTTAATCAAAAGATCGATCGATAGCTATAACGAATTAATTAATTGCTTAACACACACACACACACACGCACTAACAGTTATCAATTAATAACAATTTTAATAAATAACATTGAATGTTTATTATAATTATTTAGCAGAAAACGAGCGCACAAAAAATTAATTCAGTAATAATCAAAACACGATTGATTTGAATTGAACTGAATATTTATTATATTATTATTAAAATAAAAATATAATAGTAATCGTACATAGATAATCGAGAGCGCGAAAAAGAAAGAAAGAAGGAAAGAGATCGAGAGCACTGCAAGAGACGGTCAGTAAAGTACTTTGTTTGATTTTGATCGATCATGTCGCGTAGAGCGACAAAGCTTGCTCCTCGCCGAAGGACCTCTCAAAGTGACCAAAGTTCTGATTCAGGAAGAGAAGCATCAGCAGCGTCGAAAGAAGAAGAACAACAACGACATCAACAACAACGACAACGTAGTACTAATAATAAAGAGACTATTATTAATGGAGAGGAAGAAGAAGAACAAGAACAAGAACAAGAACAAGTACAAGGAGAGGCAAATATAATGAAACGTAAAAGAGAACTACCGCAACATCAAAACCCACCGCCGCAGCCAGTGCAAAAGAATCAACATCAACAGGAAAATAAAAAGACGAAGAAAGACAAGTATTTAGCCGCGTTGGAAGGGTTGAGAAATAAAGAAAATGAGGAGATTGTGAATCAGCCAGAAATAGAGATTACACCGGAATACAATCTTATACACGACCAATATACAGCGATAATGCAAAAGATGCGCGAGAGCAATCATCAAATGTCGAGATTTCAAAAGAACCCGATAATGTCTGTAAACTTGGCGAGACTCGAGGAAGAGAAAGTCGGGATAAGAAGAGAACTAAAAAATTTATCATCGTCATCGCAAAAAAAACAGCAGGAACTCTTTGAGAATCAAAAACAAAAGCAACTCCAAGAGCGACAAAAAAATTTCACGGAATTACAAAGTTACCTCGATCAACAAGAACAAATTCAACAACAACAATCAATTCAACCAGGTAATAACATGAATAGCTTGGAGATGATCTCTAGTTTGCTGTCAACTCAAAATAACATCGCGGCACAGATGACTTTTTTTGGAAACAATACCATGAACGTTGTCTCCGTGGAACAAAAACAACGTGCCGTCGAAGAAGGCGAGAAAGACGCTAGCATGGATGAACTCTTGAACTTACAAAGTTCACACATCAAAGATCCACAAGCGCTCAAGGACGCGATCATACTAGCGATTGATACAAACTTCACGAGCATTCGTTCGAAGGTATCGCTCAAATTAAATACGCGAGTGTCTGATTGCGAAAAACAAATCAATTTAGTCGAAGACGCGTGCTCTTTGCGTGACTCCATTTTTGACCTCTTGAACCTCTCTCATTAGTAGCAGAGTATTATTCTTATTATATTATTATTGTCTTAATTATTGTTGTATTATCATCGAGCAGCATGTGCAGAAGGGAAATTTTTATACAGTACTGTAAAATTGACTGCGTGCTCATCAGCAAGAAAAAGAAAGCTTCTACGTACGAATAGATATTAACAGACCTTGCCTTCTTTTTTCATCGATGGGCCGACTAAATATTTACTTATTGTTACGATATACTGATGGTATAAAAGCGCCTTCTATTTCCTTATTTCCATCAAACAACAATAATAAGTGACCAAATGTGCAAATTCTTTACTGACCAAAATATTTCTTCTTTTCACTCATTAGTATTCATTTCATTCGTTCATGCAATAATAATATAAATCAAATAATTGATAATTGATAGTCATGCAAACGAAACAATTAACTACTACGAGTATAACCGCAGCACCAGTGCATCATCGCAATCAATTCCTCCCAATCAATGGCTCTGTCTCAAAGGCAGTCGTTAATCCAATAGTTATCTTCAACGTCTGCGATTCGTACGTGCGCCGCAACTCTAACGTGACGAGAGTGATCGGAACCTTGTTAGGGTATTACGATCAAAAAAAGAACAGTCTAGAGGTGACGAACTCGTTTTGCGTACCACATAACGAACAGAATGGACAAGTATTACTGGACGTCGAGTTCCACAGGGCGATGATCGAATTACATCAAAGAGTGAACCAAAAAGAGATCGTGCTTGGCTGGTATTCGAGTGGAGACGGGATCTCGTCGGCGTCGTCTTTGATACACGAGTTTTACGCGAAAGAGATGGGCATGAGCATATCGGCACCATTACACTTAACCTTCGATGTTGAGTTTAAAGATACGGATAAGTTAGTGCGAGCGTGGTTAGGGAGAAGTCTTGATTTTGGCGTATCATCAGCGTTGCGGAAAAAAGAACAAGAGAAACACGCGAACGCGAGTACTAAGGATAACGCAAAGAAAGAAGAAACAAATAATAAGGAAAGTACAAACGAAAATAACAACAACGATAAAGATGACGAAGATGATTACGGCATGTCCTCAGCTTGTTTCCAAGAAATCTCGTGCGTAACGAATTTTGAGCAAGCCGAACGAGTCGGCTTTGACGCTTTGAGCAAAACAAAGACCGAAAAGACTTTGAAAGAAACTGCAACCGAAGCTTTACAGAAAACTGTCGAGAAGATTGAAATGTTGTTAGAGGAGTGTAAACAACGCGCTACTGAAAACGAAGATGTGTCCGCTGTCGGTAATTCTAGAGTAGGGAGGTTAGTCGCCGAGGTCTTAAGGGCGACTCCCGAACTAACAAACGACCAGTTCGAACGCGTGTTTGGAGATAACGGTAAAGATTGTATGATGATCTCGTATTTAACGAACGCGACGAAGATTCAGTTATCTTTGGCCGAAAAGTTGCATACCGCGAGCTTTTTAGTGTAATAAATAATACTACTTTTAATTCTTCTTACCCTTACCGACGTTGTGATTGCGAAAAAACAGAACACGCACGTATCGTAGTACTATTTAGATAATTTTATATATTCTTCGTACAATATTGAATTATTATTTCTGATGCTTTCCTGACTCCATGCTTTTTGAACTTCATATCTGCACTCTGAACAATCAAAATCATAATCATAATCGTCTGCGTCGATAATCACACATGGGGAACGCTCAAAGCCAAGGCGGCGATGGTAACAGTGTAATAAGTGGTACCACTACTGATAATAATAATAATAATAGTAATAATACTAATAATAATACTAATACTAAACCAAGAACGAAAGCGATTGATGGGCCAAAATCGGAATCTCAAAGGAGTTCCTTGGAAGATCAATTGGACTCCGTCTCGTTAGTGCCAGACTTTATCGTCACTAAAGAAGAGCTCTCGAAATTCACTGGGAATCACTGCGAACATAATAACAAAGAGAAGAGGATATATTTGTGTTGTAAACAGATCGTATACGATGTCACGCAAGGGCGAGATTTCTATGGACCAGATGGTCCCTACGCGAATTTCGCTGGTCGAGACGCCTCGAGAGCGCTCGCGTTGATGTCCTTAAAGTTAGAGGACTGCGTGAACCCGTCTTTGGCAGATTTAACGGATGAACAAGAGCAGACCTTGAACGATTGGGAGAAGAAGTTTAAGTCAAAGTATAGAATCGTTGGACGCTATCAAGCGGATTAATTCTATTATTATTGTTACTATTATTATTAGAAGAGAGTTGAGTTGAGATACGCATATAAGCAAACATGTATTATTATAATTATTATTTTACTGAATATATCATTCTCGCTCGCGCTTTTATGACCAATTCAATGAATCTAACATATTCGTAATGTTAGAGGTCGTCGCAGTCGCAGTTGCAGTTGCAGCAGCTGCGCCGCCGAAGATCGACGAGCTAGTATTATTATTTCTATCATCGTTCTCGAAATAGGTTTTCAAAATTTCCCTGGCTGTTTTCTTAACCGTTTCTTTAATGTTGTTGTTATTATTATTCGTCTCATCAACAGTTCGGCGAAGAACGAACAATAGATTTCCATCATCGGCTTTGAGAGCTTTTTCTAAAATCGAGTCTCTTCGCTCGAGCGCTTTTTGAACGCACAAAAGCGCCTTTTTTGAAGCTTTCCAACCCAATTGTTCCTCTTCTACGCTATATGCTAATGCTATTTTCTGCGCGAGAAAAAGAAATGAAAAGATTGTTAATAAGACAAATACAAAACGATCGAAAACATATACTGTAAACAAAGCATAAACAAAATACATACCGCAATGAAAGCTTGAACGACAAGAGACGGTTCAAGTCCTCTTCTTTCGATGTGTTCGAACAGTTTCAATAATTCTTGTTCGTCTGGAACTAATTTAATTCCCGCAACGCCGCATAACGAATCGACTCTCTTTTGTTCCTCAGAACCTTCCAGTGGCGTGAGTTGATGAGGTAATGGTGATATGTGCACTTCATTTTTCGTTTCTCTCGATGGACCTGTGCCTTTTAAAGTCCAAACTTCGGATGAAATTTTTGAAGAAGAAGAAACGTTTGTTGTTACTGATGGAACGCTTTCTGCAGCCATCATACCTAATAAATCTGCCAAAGGATCTTTGGAAGAAGAAGAAGAAGAAGGTGCTCCTACTACACTATCTTTTTGAAACGACGATGAAGTCGTCGCCGTCGTCGTTGGTTTTGTTTCCACTGCTGATTCTTCTCTTCCCCATGGGCCTTTTGTCGTCGTCATCGCATTCATCTTAGTTTTGTTCATCGAATCCGCCAAAGAACCTCCACTCATTTCAGATTTTGTATATTCTTCATCAATCAGGTCTCTATGTCTCGGATTTTCTTTCGTTATTTCGTTTACAGTATTGCCGACTTTCATCGCAACGTTCTTACTTACTTCGCCGGCGAATTTAAATAGACCAGAAGCGTGTTCGATGCCAGTCAAAGAAGAGACACCGCCAACTCTCGTCGCGTCTCGTTGCTGCTTTTTATTATTGGCTATCGTTGCATTGCTATTATTATTACTATCATTACTATTATCACTATTAGCGCCCGATATACCAACGATTTTGTTCGTCATCGTCTGCCTAAAAGAAGAAGAAGAAGAAGAAGAGGAACCACTACTGAACATGATCTCGTTCAACTCTTTTCCTAATTCGAAACTCCTTCTCCCAAAATTCACTCCCTCGTCGTTCACTATGCTCCTCACGATTTCATTACTGAACTTCGTGACTTCTAATCTGAACTCTTTAGGTCCTTTCTGTATTAATATTTGTGCCAATTTAATCGCTTTCGTCCTAATATTCTCAGAGTCATTTCGTATCCTTCTAGAGACGTGCTCGGATATTGAACTGATTAACTCCTTCCTCACTTTAGAACAATCGCTTTCGGCGAACACTATCATCGCATGGATGTTCGCGCTTTTCGTGTCATCGACTAATAAGGAGTCGACTTGAGAGTGCAAACGCATTTTTTGAACGATGTCCATTCTGTTTGTGTGTGTGTATGTGCGTGTGAATATTATGAGGTGTCTAGGTAAGTGGTGCCCTCCTTTTTTTATTAATATACTCTCGCGCTCTAAAGTTTTAACAGCCAAGACGAGACCAATGACCCATTTTCTTTAACAATTTCTGATTTTGATCCATCGTATCATTCGCCGATTTAAGCGAATTCGAAGAGCTTTTGAGAGTTTCTCGTTGTTTTCTGAGATTTTCGAGCGCGTCGATACCGGCTCGTTCGGCTTGTTCGGCTATTTGGAGAGTTTTCTGTAAAGCGATTGCGGAACGATTCGCGGTTTCGGTTGATTCACGAGCAGAATTCATCATCATATCATATTTTGATGAATTATTATTATAATTATTATTTCTTGTTGTTGATGATGTTGTAGTCGTTCCTGTTCCTCGCGTGGAAAATAATTGCTTTCTTCGCCTCGCCTCGCCATCTTCATCGTCGTCGTCATCAGCATCATCTCCATCATAGCTCATATTATTATCGCTTTTATATCCATATTGCCTCAATTTTCTAATTTCCTCCTCATCTCTCCTCTCTCTTTCTCTTTGCGTTTCGCTATATCTTTCCTCTACTTCTATTTTCTTCTGTTGTTCGTCTTTGTTGTTATATTCGTTCAGGGCGTTCTTAATCGTCTTCTTCGTCTTCGACGCTACTGAATCGATCTTCTTCTTCGCCTTTTGCAAGTACGTCTTTGCCGATTTCCCGAACAGAGAGTGTTGCCAAAAACTTTTGTTATTATTATTATCATCATCATCGTCATCATCATCGTTCGTTTCTTCTACTCTCTTTTTCTTCTCTATAAACCTCTTCTTCTGCGGTTCTGGCAGTAACTGTATTCGCTCTCCCCTCTGCAACATGAGTAAACTAGCTTCGCACTGTTCTAACTCTCTTCGCACTGTTTCTATTTCATTTTTCATCATCACGAACGATGATGATTGCGATGATTTCTCGTTATTAATATCATAATTATTCTCGTATTCGTTCGTTGATAATAACAGTTCCCTACACTTCAACAACGTTCGCCTTAAACTTTCCAAATCATCGCAGGTTTGTTTTAACGCGCTCGTTCTATCGACGCAGACAGTAGAACTATCGAACCCTTGAAACTGAACGGAGAGTTCGCATATGAGTTTACGCGCTCGCAATAAGTAGTCGTGTAATTTCGATATCGAGACCTTCAACTGCCACAAACCACTATCGTCCTCAGTATCAAAAGTAGTCATTTTTAATAACGACTCTGTTGTACTCTACTGATGCTCAAGAAATTTCGTCTCTACGAGTACTCGTAATAATAATAATATCATAATATCATAATAAATAATAATAAAGCACCGTACTACTTTTACTACTACTACTACAAATAACAATAAATGTTTTCAGTCGTGCAATCGCCAAAGCTGGTGTACATGAACGACGATAGCGTCAGGGCGAGATCGAATAACAGAAGAGAACTATCTCGTTCATCTGCGTCGTCGACCGGATCTGTTGCAGACGTTTTAGTGGAATCAGGAACATCAGGTGAAACGCGAAAAAAAAGGAAGACCGCGTTGATTACTGGTGCGAACACGGGCATCGGCTTCGAGACAGCAATAGCGTTGTTGAAGAAAGAGTATAAGATCATCGCCTGTTGCAGAGACTTGAAGAAAATGGAATCAGCGAAGGTTCAGATGTTAGAACGACTAGGAAACGACAAGGAAGACAAAAATGGATTATTGATTGAAATCGAGTCCTTGGATTTGGGGGATTTGCAATCGATCGAATCGTGTGCGAAGAAGATTTTAGATTCAACGAATGAATCAATAGATGTGATAATTAATAATGCGGGCGTTATGGCTACTCCGGAGATGGAAACGAAGGACGGGTTTGAGTACCAACTCGGCGTGAACCATTTAGGGCATTTTAAGCTTACGAACATGTTATTACCGAAACTAATCGCTAGTAATGATAAAGACGCTCGCATCGTATGCGTAAGCTCTGAAGCGCATAGATTTGGAAAATTGAGCAAAGATGACTTGTTTTATAAGAAAAGTGGAAGCTATAATAACTGGAAATCGTACGGGCAAAGTAAACTCGCAAACGTTTTGTTCGCGAACGAGTTACAAAAGAAATTAAGAGAAGAAAAAGGCATTGATTATGTCGCAGTAAACTCTCTCCATCCAGGTGCTGTGAACACAGAGTTAGGTAGATATTTATACGATATGGACTCTAAACCGAAATGGTACGAAGAAATCATATTCAACATTATTCGTCAAACAATGAAGACGCCGGCGCAAGGCGCAGAGACTTCGGTTTATCTCGCCTCAGATATCAACGCGAACGAATTCAGAGGCAAATATTTTGATAACTGCGAAGAAAAAATTCCAACAAAGAGCGCGCGAAATGAAGAAGACGCGAAATGGCTTTGGCAAAGAAGCGCAGAATTGACCGGTGTAGATTTCTTCGCTTAGGTATTTTGTGTATATTTACGTTGTTCTACTACGGTATTACTATATTCAGTCGTCTGCTGGCACTACAAAAGTCCTATTTGCGCGAATTGCTAGCCGCCTTTTCAGTGTCTAGAAGGGGCGTATTCATGCATCTTTTTTTCAGTAATGGATTCAAGCACGTTCGACAATCGCCGCATTTGTACGGTTTCCCATCAGCACCTTTCGCATATATATGCGTAAAATTTCGTTTCTTTGCCGGTTTAGCTGAATTCGATGTCGATGGCGACCTTCCTACTCCTCCTTGCGATGGAACTGTCGATCCTAAACGGCTGTCACTCGTTGGTTCTGTAGTATCGTTTCGTGCTCTAAGCGTTGTGAACTCCTTCTTATTCTTCTTCACTGTCTTTAAAATTTTCTTCGCGATCTTCTCCGTGGACTTATTGAGCTTATTTAACGTGTCAGTAAGTTTTTCAGCCTTCTGCGAAATTTTCCTTAATTTCTTAATCATTCGCGCGTCTTTCTTCTCTTTCGTCATCTTCTTCTTCTTCTTCTTCTTCTTCTTCTTCTTCTTCTTCGCGCGGTTCCGAGAACAGATTTTAATTTAGCGAGATCAGAATTCGGAAAGTCAAAACGTAATGAAGAGACATCATCAGCAAACTTTCTTATTATAGTCATAAATCTCTCTCTCAATAAACTCTCTCTCACTGACTCACTGACGCACTGACTGATTAATATGCGCTTGACAGTGTGCAACCAAACAACCTATGCAGTGGCACAAATAGAGATCGATGATTTAGCGTTAATAGAGAACTTGAAAGCGATGATATCGATCGAGTTAAACTGTGAGGGAGGGAGGAAAATGGAACTATCGTTCAATGGAACTCGAATTTTAGACGATGAAGGGAGAAAGACCGTGCGAGAAATCGAAGGGTTATCGAACGATGATATGATTTTAGTGACCTTTGTTAGTACTCAGGCGCAGGCGGGGAATATTAATACTACTACTTTTAATAATAATAATAATAATAATAATAACGCTTGGGCTTCAATTGTTCCTCCAACGAATCAACAACAACAACAACAACAACAACAACAACAACGACTTGAAAAAGATGCTAGGGAACAAATGGATTCGATTAAGAGAGAAATAGAATTCGGCGGAAGCGGGAGCGCGCCTCCTGAATTAGAGAAGATATTAAAAGAAAACGACGTGAACGCGTTCATAGAATACGTGAAGAAACAAAACTCACGCATGAACGAATCGAAGAGAAAAGAGCAAGAGTTATACGCTCGGTTAGAACGAGATCCGTTCGATGCCGAAGCTCAAAAAGAAATTGAACGTATATTGAAGCAAAAAAGGAACGACGATACTTACCAAACGATGATGGAAGAAATGCCTGAGATGGTCTTTGGACACGTCATCATGCTCTATTGCTCAATGGAACTGAACGGGCATAAGATGAAGGTTTTCATAGATTCGGGAGCGCAGATGTCGATCATGGGTATGGATTGCGCGAGAAAGTGTAATTTAGAAAAAGATATCGACGAACGGTTCGCTGGCGTTGCGCGAGGTGTTGGCACACAAAAAATCCGCGGAAAAGTACTTCAAGCGCAAGTTAAAGTTGGAAGTGCGTATTTACCTTGTTCTCTCTCGATCTTAGAAGGGCAAACGATGGAATTTATATTTGGGTTGGACATGCTAAAAAGACATCAGTGCTCGATTGATTTGAAAAAAAACGTGTTACACATTGGAACGACTGGAGAAGAGATCCCGTTCTTGGGCGAATCAGAAATTCCTAAACAATCCGAGGAAGGAGAACAAGACATGAACATCGAAGCCGAGCTTTTATCGAATAATAATAAGAAGAAGAACGTGCGCGGTGAAGACGAAGTTGCGCCAGAAGCGAGCGCCATTCAAGAAAGAGCCGATAACGAACAAACGAGAACAGAAGTTTCTGGTATCATCTCTCCCCCTTTTCCGGTCGGAGGTAGTAGTGCAGCCGCCGTAACTGGCGGCGGCGGTTCGCCTTTACCACCAAACGAGGAAGCGATTTTGAATTTGATGCAACTTGGATTTTCGAGAGACAGAGTTATTCAAGCTCTCGGGGCCTGTGGAAATAACGAAGACATGGCCGCGAGCTTGTTGTTTAGTGATTAATATATAATATATTCTTTAGCGCGCGCGTGTGTGTTTGTGTGTGTAGCTTTATTTTTTTAGTTGTGGACATGTGGAGAGATTATTGTTTACACTCGCTCAATCAAAAAAAAATAAGGGGAAAGGCAATAGGCAGATAGGGGAAATGCTGAGCTGGATTTATTAAGAAATTGCTTCACTATTTTCAAAACTATTCAACATCAAAATGTTATCGTCTTTATCAAAATCGCAAAAGGTATGTCATACGTAAATCGTATGCATGTATCTCTTTTTTATTTCGTTCTTATTATTAATCAATCAACGCTTGTTTTGATATTTTATCCAATTCAATTCAATTTCTGAGCACTCGGAATTGTCGAAACTAATTATAATTTCGTTATTAATAACAGGTTATCATAATAACGAATTTAATGGGTTTATACTTCGCTGTACTCATTTTCGGAGATAAATTCGGATTACCGAGTGCTGGAACTCGATTCTTTGGCGTGAAAAAGCCTTCAGAAGTCTTAACATCTGGCTCTCAATGGTGCGGGATCTTTCTTTGTATGATCTTAATGGATTCGTTCTATGTCTGCTTCAAATGTTCAGAAGGCGCGAGAGCGAGATATTGCAACGTTGCGTTGATGTGCTCTTTGCAAAGATTTATTCTGCAAGTCGCGCACGCTTCGCCATCAGTTCGTACAATCTCTCTCGGGACGAGCGCTGAATATTACCCAGGCATTATCTCATCAATGGTTTTCATTGCTTTGTATTCATCGGTAAGCTCGACTGCAAGGCTACCGGCCGGGAACGTATGGTACAAACCAGCGACGACGACGGCTAAAACTATCTTTTGCGTGACTATTCTATTGCATGGGTTCTTGGCTCAAATGATCGCGACTGATTTCTTCAGCACTGCGACTAAAGTGAAGGGCAAACGAACTGCTCAAGAATATGCGCAACTCGATTGGGTCATCGTCATGTTCTGCGGTGTGATTCTCAACTTGTTTTTCTGTTTGCAGTTTTTGACCGAGAACGAACAGATTGGATTCGCAAAAGCGCGCGTAATTGGGTGCTTCTGTATTTTGTACCAAACCTACGCCGAGAAAGCGATAACGCCTTGCGCAACATATAAGCAGAGCCAGACGATTACCTCCGTAATCACTGTTTTGATGATTTTTGCTGCTCATAACAGAGATATCAAAAAGAAATTGAAAATGGCGTAAAGTTCTTTCTTTAATACCCCGTATTTTAATTTCAAGCGTCCAACCGGACTTCTTTATTTATTTTAATTTAATACCACGCTTTTCCGCCGTTCGCTTCATAAAAAGCCTTCGCTGTCGTTGTTCGTATTAAATCGCCAACCAAAGTATTTATTCCAGCTTCGCGAATGAATACCTCGACATACTCCCCTTTCTTGCGTTTCCTTCCCTTGTCAGAAAACACGACGCGTTTACCGTTATCGGCTCTTCCAGTTGCTTTCAAATCGTCTCGCTTGGAACGTCCTTCGATTAGAACTAAATGCGACTTCCCAATTTCTCGTTTCGCTTTCTCTCCAGCTTCCATTCTAAAAGTTTCAATGACTTCTGCTAATCTTCTTTGCTTGATATCTTCAGGAACCGAATCTTCAAACTTTCTTGAAGCTTGCGTTTTATCTCTTAGCGAATACGCAAACGTAAATGCTTGCTCATATTTGACAATTTTCAAAAGAGAGATCGTTTCGAGATGTTCTTGCTCTGTCTCTTCGCAGAATCCTGAAATAAAGTCCGAACTAAAGAATACTTCTTCATGTCCAATTATGTCTTGGGCTTTTTCGATTAAATTCAAATAAGCTTCTCGCGTATATCCTCGATTCATGCGTTCTAAACAAGTCGTCGATCCAGACTGAGCGGGCATGTGCAACAGTTTGGACGCGTTTGGCGTCTCGCTAATCACTTTCAACAGAGAATCTGGAAAATCTTTCGGATGAGGCGATGTAAACCGGACGCGCAGTTCCGGAGAAATAGCGCAAACATCCTTCATCAATCGAGCAAAATCATAATTTCGATTCCGACTTGGCACGTAAACACTCTTGAATCCTTCCGCGTAAACACCTTCTGCTCTTCTTGTCTCACTATTACTATTAATATCACTACTACTATCGTTATTGCTCTCAACAAAACTCTTGTCCGAATAGCTATTAACGTTTTGCCCCAAAAGTACGATTTCACGCACGTCTTCTTCGTAAAATCTCTTCTTCACTTCTTCTATAATTGAACGAGAATCTCTCGACCTTTCTCTCCCACGAGTAAATGGCACTATACAAAACGCGCACATATTATCACACCCCCTTTGTACGGTTACAAACGCGGACGTGCTCATGTCCTCGACTAAACCTCTGCGCATTGGAAAAACGTCTGAATACGTTTCAGTCAACGAAAGTTCGACGTTCATCGTATCAGTTATTTTCGGTTCAAACCTTTTCTTACTATGATTATTTTCTTCTTCTATCTTCTTACTTTTCTTTTCCTCTTTCAACTTCATCGCGTTTTCAATCAGTCTCGGTAAATCTCTATACGCATCCGGCCCTGCTACGATGTCGCATAAGATTTTCCCAGATTTCTCGTCAACATTTAATAGCTCTCCCTTAATGCGTTCTCCCATACATCCTAATACGCCAATTACTTTATTCTTCCTCTCCATCTTCGACGACTGAATTTGTCTTAACCTATTGAACACGCGTTCTTCCGCTTTCTCTCTAATAGCGCAAGTGTTCACGAGAATCAAATCAGCTATGTCTATGTCTTCCTTGGAGAGTATTAAATACCCTGCGTTGGATAACACTGAAGCAACGACTTCGGAATCAGAGGTGTTCATTTGACATCCGTACGTTTCTATGTACGCATTTTTTCTCTGTCTTCTTTCTTCTTCTTTTTCTTTCGGCTTTATTATTATCGTCATCGGTTCTTCTTCATTAGTATTAGTATTAGTATTAGTATTAATATTTATGTGCGTTGTTAAATATTTCCTAGCAGATATTGGTGATGATGTTGACTCGTTTTTTGTTGCAACGACTTTGGATGATGTTTGTGATGATGATGATGATGATATTCTCGAAAGATTCCAGACGACGATGTTATTACTACTACTCTTATTTCTCGCGTTCCTAGCAATAGAGCGATACATCATCATCATCATCTGCATCATCTCTCTTCGCCTTATTCTTTAATGAATTACTATTTTTATATTGCTGATGCTCTTTTTGTCCATACTTTTGTGTTTTGCTGTCACATTTTCTACTCAATAATAATAATAATAGTAATAGTAATAATAAACTACACACAGTACGTAATAATAAACTGATAGTAATAATGAGACGACGAATAGCAGAGAAGGTTTCATCATCATCAATAGCTCGAACGAGTAGTTTGATTAAAAGAGAGAGTTTACTGTGTTGTGTTCACATCAAAACAACTACTGACAACTTTTTTAGTAATAGTAATAGTAATAATATCAGAATAGGACATCAGAGACGGAGTTCTTTTAATTATACAACTTCATCGTCGCACTCTCTTTCGATGTTTGACCAATTGAAAGGATTTTTCGGACAAACGAAGACTATGGAACTCCCACCAGCGGAATTCACTTTGAAAGAGTTTGTGACAATGAGCGAGAAAGCCGAACAAGAAGGGATGGATTTAAATACCATGAATACTGGATTAACGAAAATAGGGTTGACAGTTTCTCAATTGAAGAAAATAGCATCAGTAATAAACGAAGAAGAGATGAGAGACCCAACGAAAATTGGCATTAGTATGAAGAGAACGCGAGAAGTCGCTTCGATGTGCGACGACGAACAAATCACTTTTGAGAAAGTAAAGAAGGTCATTTTAGCGTACGCGACGACGGCAATGATGTTTAAAAACATTCGGAAAGCAGTGCTCGAACGAGGGAAGAGCTTACCGAAAAGTATAGCTGATTTTGAAGCAATAATTAAAGAGAGCGTCGCTAGTGGCGATATGAAAAAAGATGCGAGCGCTTTACGCGGCGCGTATTCAGCGAATCAAGCGTGTCCTTGTAATTCTGGTAAACGTTTTAAAAGATGTTGCGGTGTCTAGTATAATTTTAATACGACCATTGTCCATCGAGAAACTTCTTCTCAAACGCGCTTCCTTTAACGAGGCAGAACAAAGTTGGATGACCGCTGATTATATACTCCTCTTGTTTGAGCAAATCCGCGAGCGTCCAGTATTCTGTTTTAAGCTCAACAAATTTTCGATCTCTAGCGTCTGTTCTATACGCTTCAAGATTCAATTCTAATTCGCTTTGCATCATAGTCTCTTTCACTTCTCCACCGGCATATTCGGCAATTTTTAGCGCAAGAGCTTCTTCTTCATAAGGCTTCACCGCGTTCGTTTCGTAATATAATCTCACCGACTTTCTATCGTATTCATTTTTTTCGTCCCAAGGTAACGGTGGACCTTGTTGTGCGTCGAACAGAACATCTAAATGCGCTTTAAAACTATCGTTTTCTCTAAACTTTTGAATAATATCGGTTTGGTCGAATTCGGGATAAACAATTAACGTAAAAAACGCGAAAACATTTTGTTCTTCGTCAAACTCTGGTAATTTTTGCCCCGTATGTAATCTCGGCGGTCCCCATTTAATTTTCTTAGTTTGCATTAACGTTTTCGCGAGAACTTCCGAGCCGCGATTGATTTCTAATCTCTTCTCACTCTCTTGGCGCTCTATATCTAATCTTTTCTTTGCTATCTTTTTTAAAGCTTTCAATTCTGGCGCTTCTTTCTCGTGTTCTAAACCTCTTTTGCAAAATACGAGACATTTTTCGTACTCGAACAAGTTCTTACATGCAGTCGCGGCTCTGAAATATGCCTTGATGTTCTTCTCATCAATCTCTAAACATTTCTCTGCATCTTCAACACAGCGCTTATTGTTCCCCAGGTTCAACGCCGCGAAACTTCTGTTGTTATATAACTGCGAAAGCAAGACTCGCAAAGCGTCTTCGCTTTCGCCTTCTATAACTTCGTCGTTAACTTCTTCTTCTTCTTGTTCTATTACTACTGATGATGATGGTAGTACTGTTTTTGCTAATTTATCGATTATAATCGCAATCCCTAACGTATACTCCTCGATCGCTTTCCGCATATACATCTTATTCATTTTATATTTCAACTGTTTATTCCCTTTCTGCTTTTGCTGCTCAGCCTTTGCTGCGGTCGTTAAATCTGTCTCATCTTGTAACAAAGCTTTAAGTGCTTGAAATGCTTCTGAGTCTTCGTTGAACCAGTCTTCGTTTGTATTATTATTATCTCCGTTATTATTCGGTTCCCAAAACGCCGGATGCTTTCGCCAATCGTCATCATCGTCATTATCATCATCTACTTTTTGTTGTTTTCCTAGTTCTTCAGCAATTTTATCGAACGAGAACGACATTGTTATTATTATTATTTTCTTATTTATTATTTATTCGATCGTATGATAGTAGAGTCGTATTTTACGAGAGTTGACTGAAACGATGATAACGATAAAGACGATGACGAGAGAAACAGAAAAAGAGAGTACGTACTGCTCACTACTACAGTAGTAGTAGCAGTATAGCACCGTAGTAAATAGTCCGTCTATTCCTCTCTCTCTCTCTCTCTGCTGCAATAATAATAACAAATATGTAAATTGATGATGAAATAAATAATCCGCAAATATTCTTCTTCTTCTTGCTAGAGATCTAGACTTCTATACTGTTCTGCGTACTACTGCGACCTTCTTTGTTCTTCTTGATCAAAAAGCAGTGCACGATTTATGTTCAAACACACACAAATCATACATATCATCAGAGTAAAATAAATAATAATTTAAGGAACGCGAATAAAATAATAGTATACTTAATACACATATCCCCTTATACGTACGATTTTTCCCGTTGAATGCAGACGACGAGTAGGATAAGTATACAAAACAACAGGACGTCGATAAATACTTGTAAGACGAAGACGCAATCGGTGCCTCGATTCATTATCGTTGATTACGAAGGACGCAGACGAAGACGAAGACGAGAGAACGGTGCGAAAAATAGAAGTAACACTATTCTATTCGCACAAAGAAGAACATCATCATCATCATCAAATAACGATAAGAACGATAAGAACAGTAGTTACTACAAATTTAGTGACGAAAAGGGTTTAATAAACAACGACGACGAGAGATTACCTGATTACGACGAAGTCTTTTATCAATTCGGAGAAGCAGAAGACTCAAAAGACGAAGACGAAGTAGTACTGGACGATAACACGAAAAGAGGAAGGAAAGAAGTGACTGGAGAGATTGTTACCGCGACGACGACGACGACGACTATGGGAGCTAACGAATCGAAACCGAACAACAGCAACAACAACAACAACAGCGTAGAAAAGAAGGAACAACAACAAAGCAAGAACAGACCGATCGATATCACCGAGGCGAAAAGAACAAATACGAGCGAAAATAGTAAAACAAGTACTTTACATCCAAGAGGAACGGCTGCCGCCGCTGCGGCGAATTCTCTTAATAAGGACAATAACAACGTGAACTATATTAATAAACAAACCATCGGTGGCGGTCCAACGAATAATAAAGACGGTGGAGGAGGGAGAACATCCTCTAACGTCATGGCACCAAAAACTTCGCCAAAGAATTCCTCGTCGTCCTCAATCGTGATACATAATAATAGCAATAGTTCTAGTAATAGTGGCAAGAAGAAAGACGTAGACTTTCCGGCGTTGACGTTGAGACAAGTTGTCAAATTCGCAGTCCCAGCTTTAGGGGCGGTTTTGTGTGACCCCGTCATGACCTTAGTCGATACCGCTTGCGTAGGCCGCATTTCTGCGTCGTATCTCGCGGCGTTGGGACCAAACACGTCCATTTTTGGTTTCGTTGCGATGATTTTTCAATTTTTAACCATCGCAACGACTGGTATGGTCAGTAGAAACATGGACGCAAAAGACGCGAAAGGGTTAGCGATGGTTATTTCTGACGCGCTCACAATCGCCATCCTCATGGGAATACTGTCAGCATTTCTAATGATTGTCTTTGCCGTGCCACTTCTGGATCTCATGCAAACACAACCGCACGTCATGCAACCGGCTGTTACATATCTTAGAACGAGAGCTTTTACGATGCCTTGCTTTTTAATCACGCTCGTCGGAACTGCGACGTGTCTTGGTCAGAGAGATTCACAATCGCCGATGAAAATTTTTGCCTTTGCGGGAACTTTGAATTTAGTTTTGGATTTATATTTAGTCATTGGTCCGCCTAAAATGGGTATTGCTGGCGCCGCTTTAGCTACTGCGGTTGCGCAGACTTTTGCTGCGTTGATATTCTTAAGAAAGCTATCAAGGAATCATAATTTAATGTTTCGATTACCTACTCGAGCGCGTTCAAAACCGTTCATTACCGCGGGTGGTGTATTATCCGTTAGATCGGTGTGTATTATGTTATTTTATAGCTACGCGGCAGCGCTGGCATCAACGATTAACGTTGTGACCATCGCCGCACATCAAGTCGTTGCTGGTATTGTTTCAGTAGCTCAGTTCTGTCCAGAGCCGTTATCGGCGTGCGCTCAATCTGTTTTGGCAACGGCTGGGCCACGAAACGCAAACGGATTTGCGACTTTGAAAGAATCTCTTTACGTGAGAAAGGCAGGACGATTACTCTTATTAGCCGGGTTGGGATTAGGAGCAGGAGTTGGTGCACTTTGTGCTTCTATTTTAGCTTATAAACCAGAGATGTTTACGAAGAACCTCACGGTTATTGCCGAAGTTCATACCGTGGCTCCGATTGTATTTTTTTCCATCTTAATTTATTGCGTGTTGTGCGTAACCGATGGTTTAGTTTTTGCGACCGGGAGAATCGAATTTGCCGCAATTACGCAAGTTATCAATTTCCCCTTATCAGCCTGGGCGCTTTGGTTTAGCGTACATAAGCTTGGTACTGGATTAGTTGGCATTTGGTTCGTCGTTCTTGGGCTTTTCATATTAAGAGTTACCGAGAACTTGATCATTTTAGCGAGAGATTTAGGACCGGCAAAGTTTAGAAAAGTTCGCAGCAGTGTAGATGATAATCGCATATCGATAGATGGAGAAGGAACCGATGTCGAGAATCAAAAGATTTCGTAATGATAATAATAATAGTCATATTAAACTACTAAACTTTAATCAATTCTTTCTCTTTTAGCTTCACCGCGTCGTCCGTCTTTTTCACGTACGAAGTAGTTAAATCTTCAATCTTCTTTTCGAACGAAGTGAATTCATCCTCGCCTAACGTCTTGTCCGTTTTCATCTTTTTAATCTTTGTCATTGCATCTCTTCTGACGTTCCTCAATGCGACTTTGCCTTCTTCGCCCAACTTCATGACCTGTTTAGTGAGTTCTTTTCTTCTGTCGGCTGTTAAAGGTGGGACGACTAATCGAATGACGGATCCATCGTTCGAGGGCGTAATACCTAAATCCGATCTCACGATTGCTTTCTCAATCTCTTTCAACGATCCTTTATCAAAAGGTTGAATAACGAGCGTTTGTGCGTCTAAATTATTCGTATTCGATAAACTCTTCAAAGGTGTCATTGCTCCGTAATAATCAACTTCTATTCTGTCCAACATGTTCGGGTTCGCTCTTCCAGTTCGCACCGTAGCAAAGTTATCCGAGATCACCTCCAAGGCTTTCTCCATGCGTTCCATTGCATCGAGCTCAACCTCTTCGGCTTCTTCGACCGTTGCCCTCGTTGTCGTCTTCGATAACTTTGATTTCAGTCTTCTCCCGTACGTTGAAGAACTGTTGTTGTTGTTGTTGTTGTTGTTGTTGTTGTTGTTGTTATTGTTTCTGAAAAGTGCTGTGCCATTATAGCCTTGTTTGGCCGATAAAATCTGTTTTCACGCGTTCACGCGTTGATTGTCAGTAATAATAATAATACTCAAACTAACTCTCTGCTACTACTCTCTCTCTGCTCTCTCTTTAAACGATTACGTGCGCGCAGTGGATTTGGAAACTTTCTTCTCTCTTCTTCTCAGTATTCGTGTGCGTGCGTGTGTGTAGATCGGCGGTCACAGGAGAGATATTTATTATCGGTACCGATGTTACTTAAGAAGAAGAAGAAGAAGAAGAAGAAGAAGAAGAAGAAGAAGAACGAAGAACGAGGAAACGAGGAAACAAGAAAGAGATCGAAAAGAATGTTATTATTACTATCGTACTTACCTGTGCGTTTGCGAATGCGACGTGCATGGTCTCGTTAATTTTAAAAGAGCGTCGTCCGTGTCGTCGTTCTTTAAAGCACGTTTAGTAGAGAAGATTTTTCCGCGATTACGAGTAGTAATATTTTCCAAACACGTCAGCAATAATAATAACGAATAAGGAATTGATGGGAGAAAAAACGCGCGCGCGATAAAAAAAGAAATTAATCATTATAGTATTATTTTGAGCAGTAATCATTAGTGATCATCGAAATAAACGGAGATAGAGAACGATGATAGCAGCCATGAACGGTCGTACAACTAAACCTGATCCGATCTGTACAGGTCAAAAAGAACAACAACGCATCGGTAGGACTGCTTATGCTTACGCTAAAGTTCTTCACGAAAAGAGGATGATTAAGAGAATGAAGAGAAATAGATCGATGGAAGGCGATGCAGCTGAAGCGTTGGAAGCTGCGACACCGATGCCCCCGAACGTCTCCCCAGAAGAGTTCGAAAGGTTCTATGAATTAATCTCCTGCGAAACCACTGCGGATGTCATGAAAACGGCCGAGGAGTTTGGTGAAAATGGATTATTAACCGAAGGCGTCGTCGCTGCCGCACACGCGATGTTGGAAGAAGCGAAGAAGCGAAGAGATGATGAAAGAGTGATTAAATCTTTACAAGGCGTTTTACAGTTTTTAGTACAACTTTATCAGAAATATAACTCGCCTCCTTCGTTGAGCGTGATCGATAACGTCATTCGCGAATGGCAAATCATGGCCGAAAAAGGCGAAACGACGCAGGAAAATATGAAAGAAATAGTTAGAAGAGTTGCTAAAGAAGGAAACGTAGAACTCGCAGAATTAGCTGGTGCAGTCGATGGCTTTAAAGCGTCCATGGATGAGCAAGATTCGCAATTTGATAGACAGGAAGAAGAGTTAAGAAATAGCCCGGAAGGAGTTAGCGACGAAGTCGACGAAGAATTAACGCAAATGAGAACGATGCGTTTAGCAGCCAAGGAACAAATGATTCTGGTCGGCAAAATGGTCAAGGAAATAATGTAGTATTAGAGAGAGAGATTTTGTTTCGTTGTACTGTTGTACTGATGATACAAAAGTACGCAATCAACGCAGGGGGATCCGATAAAAATTCATACTCAATTTATAAGCTTTGAGCTTGATATTTTTCCAAGAAAGACTTTGTTTGGCACCACAAAAAAAATACACGCGCGCGCACGTTATAAAAATGTTTTCAAATAAAACGTTTTTAAAGAAGAAGCCTGAATTAACGGAAAAAGAAGTGACTAATACGCGCATACAATTCGCGCATAGTACCGAGTTAATGCATACGGTAAGTGCTTTTTTCTTATTTTCCTAATATTGCGTAGTATTTTATTTTTACGAGGTTATTCCTTTCTTCTTTATATGCTGTGCTGATATTTTTTTCTCCTTATTACTATACTAATAACATACGAACACGTATCAAAGGTGTTTGCCGTCGAGATCTTACGCGACGTCGCGCATACGCTCAAGAGAAACGGGGAACAATTCGTTCACCATCAGCGTTTGAATCAGTCAAAATCTGAACAGTTTGCGAACGAACTTCAATCGATCTCAACAAGGGCCGATACGGCAATTCCTGAACTGAAAGATATCCAAGAAAACAGTAACGAACGAGACGATTTATTGAAGGACGTCTTGCATATCAGCGGATTTCTCAACACGGTTTCGTTTTCGTTGAGCGAACAGAGCAAGGAATACGGCAAGTTTTTGGACACGTTTGAGCAAAAACTCGAGGACGTCGTCGCGAAAATGGAACTTTCTTTCGCGCAAAAATTGAACGGCGTCTTTGACGCGCATCAAAAAGTCTTCAATCAACTCACGCCGATTCGAGAAAAGTTATCGAAACTTCGTCAACTTTCTCCCGATGTTCAAGATTCTCCTGGTAAGATGAAGGAAATTGATCGTTACGCAATACTCGAAGCTAAAAGAGAAAGTCAGTTGACTGGAATGACGCGTCTTTTACTCGAACGTTGCCAAAACTTTGTCAAAGAACACGAACCACGAGTCCGTTGCGCGATATTCTCGTACAAGGTTGCAGAGTACGATACGTACGTTGCGATGGCTGATTCGATTAAAAAAATCGCGAGCGAACGCGAAGACGGTATCGACGAACTGCGCAAAATCGTTGAACAATACGAAGATCAAGGTAAAAACGCGTTCGTTGTTCCAAGACTCCTGAACTCTGAAAGGAAAGAAAACAGCGTGAAAGAACCGCTTACGCCTGAAGAACGAGGACCAGTGTCGCGTTCTATGCAATTTGAAGGAGAAGACGAAGAAGAAGAAGAAAAAGAAAATCAAGACGAAGCGATGAAAGAGACGACGCCATAAATCTTTTAAATAAACTACGGTACGGCCATAAATCTTTTAAATAAACTACGGCCTTCTCTATTATTGTTGACTTTCTTTTCTCTCTATTTCTATTTACTACTAAAACTTAATTAAACCTCACTACTTTTATCGCTCTCTCTTTCTTTCTCTCTCTCTCATCACAAATCATCAAATCACGAGCCAAGAAAAGTCGAAAACGAATCCACGCCGTTCCCAGTTACTTTATTTGCAACCCAACTCAAACCGTCGTTCAATCCATCGCCCGTTAAAGCGCAACACGCTTGCACGTGCCAATCTCTATCAATAATCGTATCTAACGATAAAGTTTCCGTTAATTCAACTACTGTCATCGCATCTGGTAAATCTTGTTTATTCGCAAATACTAGCACGCAACATTTTGGGTTTTGTTTCACTTCCTCCGCGTCTAACATCTTGAACAACTCTTGTTTCGATAAGTTCATTCTTCCCCTATCAGTGCTATCGACCATTAGTATCATCGCATCACACCCTTTATAATAGGATTCCCATTGCGTCCTTAAAGAGCTCTGTCCCCCTAAATCCCACACTTCGAACGATACGTTATCATGTTTTACAGCTTCGACGTTTGAGCCGATCGTTGGTTGTGTTTGTACGACTTCGCCCAAGTGCATTTTATACAAAGTAGTCGTCTTCCCCGCGTTGTCCAGGCCGACGATGACTATCTTAAACTCTCGCGCTTTATCAGCAGCACTGCTGAAATAGTGCTTGAGAACGCTGAATAATGCACCCATTCACGCTCTATTAATTGTTTGATCTATTGATGATCGATTTATTCTGAACGAGAGAGGAAGTTCTGTTGTTGCGTAAACTCTGACGCGTTCTTTACGAAGTTATTTGCATATCATCAAAAGAGGAATGCACACACAAACATTTAATAAAATAACAAAGCGCGCGGCGGAAATAAGAAATAAAATAGAGAATACGCGAGAAAATGAAACAGACAAATCATGACAGAATTTCATATACATTCATGCTGGTATACTAATTTTCTGCTCACTCTCACTCTCTCTGCTGCTATTAGGCGCACATCACACGTCTCCGCCATCATTTTTTATGTATCATTTTACAAACGCGCGTTCGCGATTGCGCGCGCGCGCACAAGTGTTCGTCGTTCGTGTGTTCTTTAACTTTTATTATTATTATTATTATTATTATTACGTATACCCTCCGCCAGGGTTTTCTAATAACGGCACGGCGCGATAGCCAGATGATTTATGATGATAATCCTGCGATCGATCTCTCTTCCCTGGGAAGAACTTCGTATGATCGTCCACGTTTGTTAGTTTCATGCCTAAGATTTCATCGAGTTCTTCACTGGTCATCTTATTCGAAATCGTTTTAATCGATACGACACTATCTTTCCCATGTAAAACTGGTTCGAAAGCTCTTCGAGCATCTCTGGGGTAATAGCGAACGTTAAAAATTCTATCCGCCTCTGCATTCGGTATCTTCACTTGATCTGGTTGAGAGTAAAAAGACACCGGTGCCTTCGATCGATATTGATCCGCTTTCACTGGGACGTTCTGCCACTCCGGGTCCGAAGCAGGGCCAGTGATGTTCCAAGGCGCAACTTTTAATAACTGCTCGACGATCTTATTCGTTGTAGTAGTCGTAGTAGCAGTAGCAGTAGTAGCCGCTGTTTGAGCGAGTTTCTTTGCTCCAGTAGTGGAGGCCATTATAATTCGTTTATTTATTTATTACTATCGTGATATTCTTACGCATGTAATTCAAAGAGTACTATATTATAGAGTAATAAATGAGGACCTGATGCTGTTGTCGTTGTTATTCGTTATTGTTTTTCACTCGTTCGTAGATATTCTTAGAATAAATACTCCCGCCTACTCTTATTCAAGGAGTATTATTATTTTGTACTTGCTTGTTAGTAGTAGGGTAATAAATTTAATGAGGTATGAGGACCATCAGCAGCACTGCAGCAGCAAACTTGATAGTATGGAATTAGTTATTATTATTACGCGTATTATTATTATATTAACAGATTATTATATTAACACGCTGCAGATAATAAACTGAACGTATATCCCTCTCTTTCTTATATACGACGACGATGACGACGAAGCTGTGTCATTATTACCTACCGCATAAAAGACAGCACAAACAATATCCACATCGAGTGCTTACTAATTATGTATCCATAGCACGCGCTCAATCATCATCATCATCATCATCATCTGCTCATTCATCATCTGCTCATTCGTCGTATTCATCGTTCGACGAAGAGGAGAATCAGAAAATGTTAATCGAAGCATCGAAGGCTGTTGAACGAGCGGAGATCGTTGCGAAAAAGGCCGAGCAGAAATTGAATAAGCTCTCGCGAGAACAAGAACGTAATCATGACGATGATAATAATAGTAATACTGATGAAAGAAAGGAAAAGATGAGTTCATCGTCAAAGCGCGTGCAAGAATTAGCAAAGTCTTTGGAACAAATGAAAAAGGCAAACGAAGAGTTGCGGAAGAAAAAGAGTAAAACGGCTTCGGCTTCTACGTCACAATCTTCTTCGTCTTCGTCTTCAAACATCAGTACAAAACAAAATGATAAAGTAAAAGAAGAAGAAGAAGAAAATGTAGTAGAGAAAAAAGTAGAAGTAAAAAGTGATACGGAGAATAACTTTGGAGGCGGTTCGCAAAGACGCTTGTACGACCAAATGTTAACGCTAAGAACGAGATTGAACGAACGCGTGGCTTCGTCGAACGCATTCGCGAAATATCTCGA
>Ga0302126_10000131_pt1 | contig 51973 bp, 48 predicted proteins | sample CB4_20m_MG_FD_203108 | JGI IMG/M metagenome (GOLD analysis project Ga0302126, IMG submission 203108) | Marine microbial communities from Western Arctic Ocean, Canada - CB4_20m | ecosystem: Environmental > Aquatic > Marine > Oceanic | place: Canada: Western Arctic Ocean | collected 2017-09-24 | reverse complement strand
TGGTTTCGTTTTCGTCGCCCGCGCCGCCCAGGTCCCAGTCGATACTCCCCGCAGGAGGCTCGACGACCCCCACGTCCACAGCGGCAACGCCTAGGTCCCAGTCGATACCCCCAACAGGAGGCGCGACGATTCCCGGTGCGTCGGTTTCGGTGGAAGTCGACACTTCGCTGTCTTCTTCCCGGAATTCCAAGCCGCACTCATCCCGGAACGCGTCGCACTCCGCGTCCGACATCAATCGCAGGCGCCACAGCGCCGGCAGCAACGTCGCAAACGTGACCTGTTGTTTTTCAACACCGACTGTTTTCGGAACGTGCGCCCACTGTGTCCACCGCGCGTAGTGCTCCGCGGCCTGGCCTATTTCTTTTCCTTTGGCCAACGTCGCGGCTTGTTCGAATACGCCGTCCAGGCCTTTGGTCAGTTCCGCAATCGCCGCCGCGAAATCGGTCGTTTCGCGCGCCACGCCGACGTCTTTGCACTTTTTCGCGAACCTCGCCCGCGCCGCCCTCGCGCTTCGTTTGAGTTCAACCTCCCGTCGGTCCAGATCGCTGAGTTGCTTTACCATTTTCGCTGACTGATTAGCGTAGTACGGCGCGTCGTATTCCGTGACTTTGACTAACAAAAGCCCGGCTTCTGATAAATGCAGACACTCTTTTTCGTAAGTCTTCACGATGTCGTCCCACGCCTTCGCGGCGCCGGCGAGCCGGCCGAAATAACCGCGGGTGGGCTTTTGGGTTGGTTGGGCAACGTCTGCGCTGTCTTCTTGTTTGTGAAACGCCCCATCTTGCGGATCGTCCCCTGTGTCCGGTGCGACGGCCACGGTGCCGCCCGCCCCGGGGCCGTCGGTACGATCCGCCGCCTCGGATGAATCCGTGCCGTCGACTTTTTCAGATCCTGTCAGATCCGCGCCGGCCACGATCAGGTCGCGAACCAGCCGCGCGCGGTGGTAATCCCACCGGGCGGGTTCACCCGAGGTGTCAGTGAGACTAGGGTCAGGCACGCCCACCCCGCTGGCGCTTGTTAACCGTCCGGGTAACGCTCGCGCCAAGTCCGACAGCTTCAAATGGACCACCGCGAGTTTCGCACGCCAGTCTTTCCCGATTTTCTTGCGATCCACGAGCCACTCGATGAGCTTGTCGTACTGCACGTCGATGATTGTGACATCGTCGGTCATCGCCCGGCAGTCACCCGGCAATCTAACCCGCTCGCACGCACCGACCGCCGCCGCCGCGGAGTGACCCGCGAGTGGCGGGCGGGCGCGGCGAAGGTCACGTCAAAATATCGGTGAGATGAGATTGCGAACAAAATCCGCAGCAATTCTTTACTCAGAAGAAAACCACAACATTCACATTGGCGCGGCGTTCGACGCGCCGCGCCGGGGTCTATTGTCCGGGTTTCCGTGGAGGAACCGTTTCGGTGCCCTGTAGGTTTCCACCGGGTATCACCTCGTTCCGACTCGAGACCGGGCCGGGACGATGGCGGATGCGTGGGCGTTGTTCGGCGACGACGACGATGGAGATGCGTCGCGCGCGCATCCATCGAAGCCGCAAAGCGCCCCACCGCCTCGCGCCTCCACACACCCGTTCTTCACGCAGACACGCGAGTGCTGGTGCTTCCATGAGTCACCCGGGGCGGTTTCCATGGCGACCGCGGACGAACCGGTTCATATTCCCAGCACCGCGTATTTGACAACAAGCCTGAACCTGGAAGGACGGGTCCCGCCGTTGGTCAAAGAGATGCGCCAACGAAACCTCGGCACAATCGCGGAGTCGCTCGCGGCGATGGCGAAGGCGCAGACCATCGAAAACGCGTCGGGGGTGATAAACGCCGCCGTGCGTGCGCTCGGGGTGATACAACCTCGCGACGTGATGGTAGTAACACACGTAAACGCGTCCATTTTGCTCGCAAGAGCGGTCAAGGCGGACCGGGCGCTGGACGCGTCTACGGCGGCGCGGATGAATTTAGAAACAGCCGAAGAAAAAACAAAAACAAAAACGACGAGCGACGATTCACTCAACGACGCGTTCCACGACGCGTACGTAGCCGCAATGGCCGCCGCGGAAGCGTCCGTGCTTCTCGCGGAGTGCGCGTTGCTTGTGGATGACCCGCCGGTTGAGGTTGAGATTGGTGGTTCCAGGAACAGCGACAACAGCAACAGGCAAACAGTCGGAAGAAACTGGATCGGCGCACGCGTAGTGGCGGCTTGTTCCGCGTGCGCGCGGTTCGAGGGAAAGAGTTTCCTTGAAACCGAAAGGCAATCGCGAATGATTGGCGACCACGAGTCGTCGGTGAAACGACCGCGCGACGGTATCAACGAGTCCGATGAAACACACTTGCGTGGTAACTCCAGAACCTCGCTACCGAAACGTTTGCGGCGACTTCCGATTGTTATGGACGATCCCTTGAAAACCACCGTGGACGTTCTTACCGATGGTTTCGTCTCGCGAGGAATGAGCCTGCTCAAAACCGCGGACCGAGTTGACTGCCAGCACCTAACCTCGATCAAATTCTACAACGAGTACGTTTCGCGAAACAAACCGGTTGTCATCGCTGGCGTGCAATTACGGGACGGCTGGACCCTTTCGTCCGAGGTTAGGGATTTGCAAAAACTCGCGACTAAACACGGCGCCGCGCCGGTTCCCGTGGAGAAGGGCGTGCAAAATTACAGCGGCATTGACGCGGACCAGACGACGACCTACTCTCTTTTATCCACGTTTCTGGGCGAGTACTTTTCGGAAGAATCAGATGGAGAGGCGGAGGCGGAGACGGATAAAAATCGTATAGCGTACGTCTCGCAGCACTCGTTGCTTCACCAGGCGCAAGAACTACAAACGCACTTTTCAGTTCCGGAGTATTGTTTTGGACGGATCAGCGCGGTGAACGCGTGGCTCGGAACGGCCGGCACGGTAACGCACCTGCACACGGACGGCGCGGAGAACTTGCTTTGCCAGGTGTGTGGATACAAACTGGTGTGCCTGTTTCCCCCGAGCGTCGCAAAGGAGGTGTATTGCGAAACCCGAAACGGAAACGGTTCGGTGAATCAGTGTGCGTGTGTGTGGTATTTCCCAAATCCAGGCGCACTGTTTGCCGATTGTCCGTACGTACACTGTTTGCCCATAAATCGCCCAATACAAGACTGACCCTTTTCTGTCACAAGCACAGTTTCGCCGGTGCAGTGCGAAGCCGCGGACGTTACGAAATATCCGTTGTTCGCCGACGCGCAAAAAAAAGGAACGTTTTTAATCCTCGCCCCAGACGAAACCCTGTTCATCCCGTGTGGGTGGTGGCACTACGTACGCGCGCTGACGCCGAGCTTCAGCGTGAACTTTTGGTTTTGAAGAGAGTGATTTTGGGACACCGTGTGGTCACTGTTACTTTAGTTTAGTTTGATTAGGTTTAGGTTTGAGTTTTTTATGACAGTCGGGTAGGCTTACAAGACCACCGCCGATGGTTTATTTTTACGTGGTGTATCTACGCCGAGGCTCCCTCTCCTCCCTTGTCCTCATCCCCGTCCTTCCCCTTCTTCGCGCCGATCATGGCGTTTAGGACGTCGACGTCCGCGTTTCCAAGACTAGTGATTTTCAGCTTTTCGTAATCCTCATCCGTGGCGCCAAAAATCTCCTTTAGCCGTTGCTTCACCTCTTTGCCTTGCTCTGCTGGTACGAATTCCTCAAGATCCGCGAGGAACATCACCTTCACAAACATGCTCGCGCCGTCGATTTTCCGTTTCAACGCCGCTTCGCTCGACATGGCGCTGTGATAAGTAAAAGAAAGTGTCAGTCTTGTATGGGCAAACAGTCGTTGGAATTTGGTGATTGGGAAATACTTACCTGACGTCGCGCATCAAGATGCCGTACTTCTTCACGATGCGCGTTCCCGTTTCTAACAGCACGTTCATCGCCGTGTCCCCGTCCAACTCGCAGGCGCGCCGCAGCGCAAGCACGTCTGCTACGAAATCAACCGTAAACGGCTCTTCATTGAGCTTGTACCTGACGTACTTCCTGAAAATCTCGGCCGGCGCGAACCCGGTTTTGCCCACCAAACCGGCGACGTGGCCTTTGGTGAGCGAGTCCCTGGAGATAAACGCCGAAAGTGTCAGTCTTGTATATCGCGATGTATGGAAAAACAGTCAGAGGGAATACTTCCTTCTGGTACGAGTATGGGCATTCAGGGAGACGTGGTGATTGGGAAAGGCGCTTACCGGTTTTGGGGGAAGAAATCCCGCAGCCGCTCCACCACCACCACGTTTTTGTTAACCTGGCGTTTCCGTTTGCTCTTGTTGCTGTTGTACCGCATGTACACGTTGTAGGCGGACAAAGAAAAACTGCCAGCCAGAACACAACCCACGAGAATTCCGCCGTTCCGCACCGCCGGGTTCTGAACGGCGCTTTGCACGTACCCAACTGCGGTTCGCAACGCGCCGACGTCATCCTCCATTACTTGTACCTGCGTTTTTTTCTTGATGCCTTTTGTGGACTTGGGAAGAAGCTCCCTCGCGTCCCTGGTTTCCTCAACCTCCGCGAACTCCGTGTCGTCAGCCGTTTGCTCGTTTTCCGTGAGGAAATCGGCGTCGTCCGCGTCGTCGGCGTCGTCGGCGTCGGCGTCGGCGTCACGATCGAACGCATCCGCCTCCTCATCCTCATCATCCTCATCCTCCACCACGGGCTCGGGCACGGCTATCTTACCCTTTCTCGCCCTCGCCGCGAGTAACGAGCCGCGCGGCAGCTGCGTCATCGCCAAACCCAACGGTACCGCGCACCCGCGCGGTACCGCCACGCGCGTCGCGCTGTGCGCACGCGAGGTGCGTGCCGGAAAGGCAACCGGTCGCCCTCCACTGGTCGCGGCGGTGACGCGAGGCACGCCGCGCGTGTGACCCGCGACGCGCGAGGTACCGGCGATCGAGCACACCGAGGCCATGGCGAAGACCATCGCGGGGCGGGAGGACACACAAGGTCGTGCGTGTCCGAATACGGACGCGCGGGCCGACGATCGCGAGGATTGCAGACCTATCCACTGCAGTTCCGCGGCGGCAACAGATCTGCTGCTGGCGTCTTTCATGGGTGAAACGGGGTGACGTGCCTGGTGCCGCACAACAGCGCACACGGTCGCGAGCCTTCCTCGCAGACTCCCCAGCGCCGCCCCGCCCGCGGCCCACGCGCCGTACGCCACCTTTACGGCGCCATGTCGTTCATGGACGCGCGGGAGCACGGGAGCAAGGTCGGCAGCGCCGGCGTGGCGTCCGCGCAGGTATAGCCACTCGTCAACACACCCAATCGCCCGCAATCTCCATCCGTCGGTTTTCCCGCCGCGTCCGCCGACCGCGCGTGACACCTGCGATTGGCGGTTCGTCTCGTGCATCACGGACACGTTTGTCATTACGCGGACCTTGATCCGACCGCGTCGAGACGTGCCGCAAACGCCGTGTTCGCCGCACCGTCGTTGTCACCGTCCCACGTGTCCTCGCACTCACGGCGTTGATGCGACGACTGACTCCACCCCCGTCTCCCGCACCCAGAACGAAGCCATCGATCGGCGCGAGCGTTTAAGGCGATTGGCCCTGGAAACCATCGATCTGGCGAAAGACCCGTACTTCATGCGGAACCACTCGGGGTCGTACGAGTGCAAGCTTTGTTTAACCGTGCACGGCAACGAGGGTAACTACCTGGCGCACACCCAGGGTAAACGGCACCAGGTGAACTTGGTGAAACGCGCGGCGCGGGATCAACACGAGTCGGTGAACGGGCCGGTGGCTTTGCTTGCGGCGCGCAAGTCGAAGACGCAGCCGCGGAAAACGGTGAAGATCGGCAAGCCCGGGTACCGGGTGACGAAACAGTACTGCCGGCGAAGTTCGCGACGCAGTTTGCTTTTTCAAATCGACTACCCGGAAATAGACGCCGCGGTTACCCCTCGGCACCGGGTGATGAGCCAGTACGAACAGAAAGTCGAGCCGGTGGTGACGTGTGGTACCGCGTACCAGGTGCGCGGAGGCGGGCTTTCCTTGAATCACACACACCACTGTTGGCCCATACCCGTACCGTCCACGACGTTGACCACTTTTTTTGCGCATTCGCAGTACTTGTTAATCGCGGCGGAACCGTACGAAACAATCGCGTTTAAAGGTACGGCCCCCGTTCCCTCAAAGCCGTTCCCTCAAAGCCGTTCCCTCAAAGCCGTTCCCTCAAAACCGTTCCCGCAAAGCCGTTCCCTCAAAGCCGTTCCCTCAAAGCCGTTCCCTCAAAGCCGTTCCCTCGAAGCCGTTCCCTCGAAGCCGTTCCCTCGAAGCCGTTCCCTCAAAGCCGTTCCCTCAAAGCCGTTCCCTCGAAGCCGTTCCCTCAAAGCCGTTCCCCGTCGCGTTACCCCCCCGAATGCCCGTCAACCCTGACACGTGTTTTTACCTCTCGCGCCAGTGCCAAACCTGGAAATCGAAAACGCGTGTGGTCAACGCGCCCTCGTCCCGCACTGGGCGCCGGACGCGAAGACGTTTACGCTTCAGATATTCATGAACGCGGGGGGGGGGGGGGCTGCTCGGGGAAACACGGGGGGGTACGCGCAACCAGGGTATGGCACGGGGGGGTACGCGGCGCCGCCGCCGCCGCCGCCGCCGCCGGGAAGGCTGCCCGCGGGCGCGCCGCCCATGGGAGCGCCGCCGCCGCCGCCGCGCAGGTGAGGACGCGACTGCGTAGGGGAGTGAAGGCTGTTCGGGGTTTTAGGGTTGGGATAGAGAGGTACTGAGCCAGAAAAGTGACCTGTGGTGCATCTGGTTCATTGAATCGAGTCTGTTAACAAAAGAGGCAAAGGCAACGTACCCTTGAGAGAGGGTTGACGAAGAGGTTGGGGTATATGACTGTATTTTACCCCCCCAGAGAGGTACTACTCCAGAAAGCCAAATTCGTTCAACGACTCGAATCACAAAAGCAACCACCCCGCTCTCCTCACGGCGCTTCGGTCCAGCTGCGTTCCACGACCTCCTGCACTTTTTTGTTATACTCGCGTTTCGATTCGCTGAACAACCGCGCGGCTTCGCTGTTCGCGGGCGAGTTCGGGTTAGGGTCGCAAAGCAAAGACTTGTGCGATTAACGCCGAAAGGGTCAGTCGGTCGTGATGGGTATGAGGGATCGGTACGAGTACGTAATCCAGCGGAACAGTCCCTGTAATAACCGTCCCTTCTTCAGGACGGGTATGGTCATGCGCAGACGCGGTGGGTGGTGTTTGGGAAAGCCCCGCACCTGGATGCTCGTTAGCACCGCGCTGACGTCGTAGATTGGGGACCACTGGTTTTGAAGAATGTCCAAACTGTTTTTTGGTGTACGGGGCGTTCCGGAATTGGTAAAAGTAAGACGGGGCAAACAGTCAGTAATGTCCGGTGTAGGTGGTCAGACGTGGTTAGACGTGGTTTCATACTAGAGGTAGTCCTCGGTTCGAAGCCAGGAGAGGACACACGGTCGTCGGAGCTCTGGTCACAGGCAAACAGTCACCCATCCGGCTCTTCTCAAAAAAGAGGACACACGGTCGTCGGAGCTCTGGTCACAGGCAAACAGTCATCCATCCGGCTCTTCTCAAAAAAAAACGTGTACGTACCAAATGCCGCCGTCCGCGTAGATGTTGGGGTGGAACATTTTAGATTCGAACTTCACAACCGGGGCTTTGTTCGGGTAGTCCTCGGAAAAGGTCAGCGACAGTTTGAACGTCCCGCCCTCCCACGGCGTGTCTTCTGGCCCGAAAATTACCGCGTGCCAAAACATGATGTTCGCCTCCGTCGGGGTTCCCGAAATCCCGGCGGGCGGATCCTTTGGATGGAAAAGATTTTGGGTCAGTCGCGAGTCGACGAGTATAGGGTGTACTGTATGGGCAAACAGTGCGTTTGTGATGTATTTGTAAGAGCCGCAAGTACTGGTAAACGTTACTAGTGTGAAGTACGTCCGTTGAATGAAACTAGTGTTCAGTCGGAAACACGCACCTTCTGCAGGCGCTTGAAATCGCGCATCAGGCGCTTTCGCGCGGGGGTGCTCATTGTGGTTTGTGTGCGTAAACAGCCAGCGATGTCCGGGGTGGGTCGGGAAGTTGTTGGTACGGACGAGTACTCCGGGTCACAAACGAAAACCCTATCGGTCACACGTACGAGCGGTACGAGCCCTGGCCGGGGTCAGGGCGTGTCCTGCCGGTGCGGTGCGTCGGGAACCGCGGTGACGAGACCAAACACGTTAGCACCGCTGAAACGGGGTGCCCGAAATCCTTCGCGATGCCAGCAGGGTCGCAGGTGCGTCACAAGGCGAGAGCCCCGACACCCTGGGCGCGTCGACGCGTGGACGTTAACGGTGCGGTTTGCGGACAAAAGTGAGGCTTCCGGGTGCCGTGCCGTGCCGTGCGCGTGCACAGGTGCACGACGACCCAGATCCGATTCCGACGAAGAACCCAAAGGGTTTGCTCGACATGAAGTAAAAAAATATCGGAAACGAAAACGTCGCCTCAAAAAAGCAACGACGGCCCTCTCGAAGCGCAGAACAGCGCACACGGAGGGGTGGGCGAGAGGCTACCGATCGTAAGTCATGGCACGGAAGCGGTGTTCGCACGGGAAGCAGAAAGACAGCTGCGTGGAGTGCGACCCCTGCCCGCACGGCAAGCTGAAACGCTTCTGTGTGGACTGCAACTCGTGTCCGCACGGCAAGGTGAAATACTTCTGCGCGGACTGCAACCCCTGCCCGCACGGCAAGCAGAAAGGCAGCTGCGCGCAGTGCAACCGTTGCCCCCACGGAAGCTGAAAGGGAACTGCGCAGACTGCAACCCCTGCCCCCACGGCAAGCGGAAACAGAACTGCGCGGCGTGCAACCCCTGCCCCCACGGCAAGCGGGAAAACAACTGCGCGGCGTGCAACCCCTGCCCCCACGGCAAGCTGAAACACCGCTGCGCGTCGTGTAAGAAGGCACGCAAGGGTGAGCCGAGTTCTTCGCAGATCCAGCAGGAGCCCGAGGTCAAGCAGGAGCCCGAGGTCAAACAGGAGCCCGAGATCAAGCAAGAGCCGTTCACCATCCGCGGCTACTTCGGGTTTGACGACTGCAAGTGAAACAACACGACGACTGGAAACGTGGCACGCGTTGAAGAGGTGACACAGGTGTGCTAGGTAGATGTCATAGTCAGCGAACGTTTTTCAGTAAGTTTTTCGCCCAAAACCGACTTCGGCAACAACGGTTGCCTTTCAATCATTTAACTTTACGACATAGTCCATGTATCACCTCACCTACTCACCGGTACCACGCGTCCCACATCGACACATCCTTCGTTCCCGTCCTCGCGTCGCGCGTGACTCGCGGGGCCGTACCGGGCATGGCGTGTCCAGCAGTGATGTCAACACACGGAACCACCACCCTCGCGCATGTCTGGCCAGGCGTCAGCGCGGTCGGCGCGAGATGAGGAGGACCGCGGTTGAAAGCTTGCGTGGTCGATGCCGAGTCGATTGCCCCGGCACAACCGTTTTCACCCAGGAACGGGTCAAAGAACATGTGCTCCGCTTCGTGCACCAGCCCCTCCGTATGCGCAATTAGCCTCGACGCCGCCAACTCGTGCAGCGCCACGAGCTCCATCACGTTCGCGCCTTTCAGTGGGTTCAGCCGCGAGCGATGGTGCGCCACCGCTTCCACGGTTCGCGCCGCGAGCTGCGACAAAATGTCGCTTTTAGTGTTTTTAGTCTCGCTTTTCCGAGGCTCGGAAAGCCGTTTCTTTCGCGAAAAAGCAAGCGCAGCCGCAGCCGCGATGCTTGAGTCGAGGGGAACACCCTCCTTCTTCCAGTTCGTGGATGCCAGGTCGTCGTGAGTGTGGTGCGCTGCGCGCAGGGATGCAGGGTAGTTCGCGACAGCGACACATATTTTTTCGTTGGGTTCGTTCGCTTCGGCGCTTTTCGCCATTTTTGCTGGATCGAACCCGCGCCCAAATGCCGCCATCCGTTTGTACCCGGCGACTTGTTTCGTTTCCCTCGCCAAGTCGTCCCGCGCCTCGGCCCGAACCTGGGCCTCCACGATCGGCCGTAACGCTTTTCTTAGCTCGATTTGGATGGACACCGTTAACTCCGCACGTAGCTCCTTAGTCAACGCATCCTTCCGCTCGTCGCGAAGGTGCGCATTCGCGTCAACATTTTCGTCGCGCGTCAGCAACATTTCCGCATTCTCAATAGTCATTTCCGCGCCTTCATCTTTACCTCCCAACCCACCCAGCATCACGCGTCGCAGCTTCCGCCGCGAGTCACTTGCGCGTTTGTTTCCCAAAGCCGCCTTGGCGGCGAGGCGCCAAGTAGTTTCCCATTTTTCACGACTCGCCGCGCCCAGCGCTTCGGTCAAAACCTCCACGTTTTCATCCGCCTCGGCGAGTTTTAGTTGCGTTTCACGGTGTGTTTTTTGCAACGCACAGTCCGCGTCAAGCACCGCGCGCAGTTCAGCCCTTCGGCTACTTTTTTCGGTGTCGAATTCGTGTGCCTGGTCCCTAAGCATTTCCTGCAGCGTCTGCGTCTTTTCGAAAACTTTTGCGTTCGCCTTTTGAATCGCCACAGCGAGGCGCCACCGCCCCAGCGACGCGCTCGCCCGCGACGCGAGCGCCGCGGCTTTCACGTCCGCGAGCGCGTCCACCAGCTCGCGCTCGCGCAGAGAAGTACCTCCGATTGAATTTATTTCACTCACGAAAAAGGAAAAGTCCTCGGGCGTCTCGGGAGTCGCTTTTCGCTTTCCGGATTTCGTCGTCGTACCGGGTACGACCGTCAGACTCGACGCTCGCGCGCCGCCAGAACACACGAGATTCCCATCACTCACAAGCCAAGCAGTGCGCGTTTTCGGAACGCGGGTGGTAACACGGTAGGACGTTTCAGGTGGCCCCAGGGTCGATTCCTCGGGCGCGCGATTTTCCCGGTCCACGGTACGCATCAGCTTCTTGAGCGTGCGCGGGGTTTGTTTCTTTTGGGAGGTTTGGAACGTCGGCGACGAAAATTTCGTCGCGCCGTTTTCCATCGAGTTCGCTCGCCGCAGCGGCGACCGCAGCTGCGCCAGGGGTGCGTTTCCGTGGAGCATCAGGTCGCGCAGGGTGAACCGCGAGTATATTTTGGCGTTGGCGGGGTTCGAACCAGCGCTGGTGGGGTTCTGTGTTACTGCCGGTTTCTTGTCACCCCGGAGGTAGGTGCCGCCGCGAAAAATCCCGCCAGCGCTGGAATCTTTCACGCTCAAGCCGTGATGGCGACTCAGGTGATGCCCGCCTGTGTGTCGTCGCGTGTTCGAGGGACTGGGCTGGGCGCCCATGGTGTGTCTGGAACGCTTTGTTAAACAAAGCGTCACAAGCGACCCGACCGGTCACGAGAGCACGCGAGTCGTGACCCGGTGTTGCGGTCCCGGGACGCTACGATCTCTGCGTGTCGACGTTATTCCGATGGACGAGTCGCGGAAACGCGCGATGGATTTCCGTCGCGCCACCTCCACGTCCGGGGGTTGACCTTTCCAAACACCGGTGCTACTGCCTGGTAGCGAAACCTAAGCACTCCGCGTCGGGGCCCCGGACAAAGGACGCGCTCGCGCGTGCGTGAGGGATGTGGCACGACAGTGTGGCTCTCGGGTCCAGCGCGTGGCCAAAAAGTTGTTTTGGTTCCCCCCAGAAACGGCCGGTGAAAATCCCGATTCCAAAAATCTTTCCCGCTCAGCGCTCCTCTCATCAGACTTTCAAGTTTTGCCCCGCCCACTCGTCGATGCCCCGCGCGTGCTTGGCTTGGGCTTTCCGCGTCGACTCGTTTTCCAGTGTTGCCAAGGCACGTTTCGTTTCCGGCAAATCCGGGTTCCGGAAACCGCGCGACTCGCAGCGTGGGCCGCGATCGGTTTTCGCGGGTACGGGATCTGCGAGTTCCGATTTGCGAGTGGACCACTACGTGCCGACTGTTTGGGGATCGCGATCAGGCGGGGTTCTGGGACGACTGCGAAACACACGCATCGCGATGACGGCCACGAAAAAGACACCGCACCCCCCCCCCGTTGTGACGGACATCGAGGACCTTTTACTGAAGCACCCCGGCGTGGCTTTTGTGCAACACGACGCCCCATCCGCGAGGAGAGATCTTTTGAAATGGTACGACCAACACCACCGCATCCTGCCGTGGCGACGGAACAAGTTCTCGAAGCACTGCTTGCCGAGGGAAAAGACGGACTTGAGCGCAGTCAAAGGTGAAGAAATCCTAGGCCCTGAACCGCAAACCCTGGCGAACCCCCAAACCCTAGCAACCGCGGCGCTTTACTGGGCGGACGTGGAAACCGCCGGCTCGCCTTGCGACGTGCCAACCGACCAGTACGCGTACGGGGTGTGGGTGTCGGAGATAATGAGCCAGCAGACGCAGATCGAGCGGGTCGCGGTGTATTGGCGCCGGTGGATGAGCAAATGGCCCACTGCTGACGCGTTATCTGACGCGACGCAGGAACAGGTCAACGAGCTGTGGGCCGGGCTGGGGTATTACCGGCGGGCGCGGTTCCTGTTGGAGGGGGCGAAGTTTGTGGTTGGGAAAGGCGGCGATGCGGGAAAAGATTCAGAGGGAAAAGATTCAAAACTTTCGGATGGAAAACAACACCCCGAGAAGACTCTTTCCCCGTTCCCAAACACCGCGAAAGCGCTGTCCAGCGTGCCGGGCGTCGGGCCGTACACCGCCGCGGCGGTCGCGTCCATCGCGTTTCACGAACCAATCGCGGCGGTGGACGGTAATGTTATAAGGGTCGCCACGCGGTTGGGCTCGGTGGTTGGCGGGGGGGACGCGGTGAAAAACAACACCAGCGCGAGCAGGGCGGTGCGGGAAATTGCAAACGCTTTATTGGACGAAACTCGGCCTGGGGACTTTAACCAAGCGATGATGGAACTTGGCGCCACGGTGTGTACGCCGCGGAACCCAAAGTGTTTGACCTGTCCGCTGCGCGCGTACTGCCAGGGATTCAAAATGGAAACATCCGAGGAACTCGAGTTAAAAGAAACGTTAAAGAGGGAGTCAACGGAACCTAAGGGTAAGGCGGACGTGACGAGCAAGGAGCTAACGGGCGAACCTAAAAGCAGTCCCTTCAGGGTAACGGATTTGCCCGAGAAGGACAAGAAAGCGGAAAAGCGGTTGGAAACGGTTTTAACGCGCGTCGTGGAGGCACGGGTTGTTTTCGCGGCGGGTGCGGGTATAGGCAAACAGTCAGGAGGTACTAACCACAGTAGTACTGATACAGAAATACTCATAGGGTATTTAGTCACGAAACGACCCGAGGGCGGTTTGTTGGGCGGGCTGTGGGAGTTCCCGTCGGTTGTCGCGCCCGCGGAAACGAAAAACGATTTGGACCGAGCAAAAATGGCGGAAAATCTGGTTTCGTTTTGTGACCCGGTTTCGCATGGAAGTCCATTTGGTGTGGACCACCTTGTTAAGAGTGCCGGGACACTAGTCAGCTTCCGTCCCGTGGAACAAATGGGCGAGGTCACGCACGTTTTTTCGCACGTCAAGCAGCAAACGATCGTCACGCGCTTAGCGGTGGAAGTTACGCTCGTTGCAGGTGACGACTCGGCGGAGGCTTTCTTCGCGCAAACAGGTGAGGGTACCAACCAAACGCCATGGCGCTGGGTCCGGGGTGACGCAATCCACGACGCGGGGCTCACCTCGGGACCGATGAAGGTGTTCGGGCTGCTCACGAAAGAAAACGGGAAGAAGAAGAATGCCGCGCCGAAAGAAAGCGCCATCGGTAAGATGTTCGCGAAGAAACAAAAGAAAGCGGAAGAGAAGCAGACCGGTTGATTTTTAGGTCACTTGACTGTAGTCGGTGTACTGTATTTCACTTACTGGTGCGTCTTTACACACACCTCGGTAGAATGGTTCCGACGCTAGCTGTTCTTACCCGTCCAAGCCGCAGTAGCCGCGGATGGTGAACGGCTCTTGCTTGATTTTGGGCTCCTGCTTGACCTCGGGCGAACTCTCCTGCTTGATCTCGGGCGAACTCTCCGGCTCGCGCTTGATCCGCTTGGAACGCGACGGCGCCGCGCGTGCCGTTTTGCACGCCGCGCAGTACGTTTTCAGCTTGCCGTGAGGGCAAGGGTTACACTTCGCGCAGTGGCTTTTCAGCTTCCCGTGGGGGCAGGGGGTGCACTTCACGCAGCTGTCTTTCCGCTTGCCGTGGGGGCAGGGGGTGCACTTTACGCAGCTGTATTTCCACTTGCCGTGAGGGCACTTGTTGCTGCACACTGCGCGACTGTGTTTCACCTTGCCGTGGGGACAGGGGCTGCACACAGCGCAACCGTGTTTCCGCTTGCCGTGAGGGCAGGGCTTGCACTCCGCGCAGTCGCTTTTCCGCTTCCCGTGCGGGCACCGCTTATGTCCGACCATCACGAACGATAGCCACGGCACTTGCCCTAACGTGCACACCGTATCTGCGCTCCGCGCGAGGTTGTGCCACGACGTGCGCAAGCGAACCAGGCAGTCGTTGCTTTTATGACGTTTCCGAGAATTTTGATTGACGAAACTTTTCGTCTTTTCCACCGAGTTTTTCTCCCCCAAACCCTGACGCGGTGCACCCGTCCCACATCGTCCCGCGTGGACGATACCCGGGCCGTTTACCGGTTCACCTCCCCCGGCTCGTCTCGCCACGCGCCATGGCTTGCGTTACGCAACTCTCGCTTTCGGGCGCCCCCCCCCCCCAACCGCTTCGCCGCCGCGTGGCGAGCCGGTCGGTTTCACGATCCACGCGCTTTTCATCCCTCGTTCCGTCCGCCATCAAAGACCCTACCTCCACGATCGACGCCACGACGGTATGGAAGGACGAATCGGAGTGCATCGTGGGTACGTACGGCCGCGGTAATACCCCCGTGTTCACGCACGGGTTGGGTTGTTTGATGTGGGACACCACCGGGAAGGAGTACCTGGATTTCACCGCGGGCATCGCGGTGAACGTGCTGGGGCATTCGGATCCCGACTGGGTCGCAGCGGTGAGCGAACAAGCCGGGAAGATTTGCCACGTGTCGAACCTGTACCACACCGAACCAGGGGCGACGCTGGCGCGGAAACTGGTGAACGACTCGTTCGCGGACAAGGTTTTCTACTGCAACAGCGGCACGGAAGCGATCGAAGGCGCTATTAAGTTCGCGCGGAAGTTTCAGAAAACGAAGGCGGAAAAGGCGGACGCGAACACCCCGAAGTGGTTCAGGAAAGTGAAAAAGCTGAAGTGGGCCACGGAAACGGTTTCCTTTTCCAACTGTTTCCACGGCCGGACGCTTGGTGCGCTGAACTTGACCTGGAAAAAGGCGTACCGGGAACCCTTCGTGCCGCTGTCGCCGGGGCACACGTTCGCCACGTACGGCGATTTGGAATCGGCGAGGAACGCAATCGTGGCCGGGAAAACCGCCGCGGTGTTCGTGGAGCCCGTGCAAGGCGAAGGCGGGATTTTCCCCGCGGATAGGGCGTTCCTGGAAGGACTGCGAAAGATCTGCGACGAAACCGGCGCGGTGTTGGTGTTCGACGAAGTGCAGTGCGGCCTCGGACGGACCGGGTACCTCTGGGGCCACCAAAGCGTGGGGGTGTTTCCCGACATCATGGTAAGGGCCTTTTCCAATCACCACATTCCGCCTCCCTGAATGCCCATACGAGGCTGACACATTTTTTTTTATCGTATAGACCATCGCGAAACCGCTGGCGGGGGGGTTACCCATCGGCGCGGTGCTTTGCGTGGACAAGATCGCGGCGGCGATGGCGCCGGGCGACCACGGCAGCACGTTCGCGGGCGGCCCTTTGGTGTGCCACGCCGCGAACGCGGTTTATGACAAAGTCACCGGTCCCAAATTCATGGAGAATGTCACGGAGCGGGGCGAACAGCTAAGGGAAGGCTTGAGGGACGCGCTGAAGGGCGACGCGCGGTTCGTGGAAGTCAGGGGCAGCGGTTTGTTAGTCGGCGTGCAGCTCACCGTTCCTGCCGGGCCGTTAGTGGCAATCTGCCGAGAAGCAGGGCTGCTCGTGATCACCGCGGGCGCGGGGGATGTGTTGAGGTTACTGCCGCCCCTTGTCGTGTCGGAAAGCGAGGTCACAAAGGCGGTGGCCATCATCAAGGACGCGATGGGGAAGTTGTGATGCGCGAAGGTATTTTAGATTTTTTGGCAAAAAGTGGGAAAATTGTTAAATGCGCCAGCTCATCTTGTTTTGTACCAATCACTCCCAACACTCCCGACCGCGCGATGAGTGCGTTCGGCGGCCGCGCGGGGCACTACACCCCGTTGTCCACGGACGGGGACGACGCGTCGTTGCTAACACGGGACGAACAGGTACGCGGTTTTGGGGTTGGCTCCACGTCTGGGCCGCGCGACTTGGCGTAAATCTGCAATCAAAGCGTAAAGGCAACAACAGATCTGTGCACCGCTTTCGGCACCTGACCCTCCAAACCCCTCCCACCTCATCACCCCTTTCCACGTGTCGCCCCTGCCCAGGACGACGCCCTGGACGACGTACCCCTGGACCGGGACGCGCAAGGCTTCGACTTCTCAACCGAAGCAGGTAAGGTTTCCTTACGTAGGATGGCGCGCCCATCCTGCTCGGAAACGTCACTTCACGAAATATGTATTGATGACAAGACTGATTAACTGACGCGTTTTTACACCTCGACCCCCGCGCAGCCCGCCACGGCGGCAGAAACTCCAGTGTGTACCAGCGCGCACAGGCCCACATGGCTTCGCTTCGTGCCATGGCGACAAGAGGTGTCACCGCTGCGACCGCGGTTGCGAACAAAGCCGCGGCGGAGATGAAGTCGAGCGTCGAGCGCGCGGCGAGCGCGTCGGCCAGCGCGTACGTTTTCGGGCTTTCCCAAATCCAGGCACTGTTTACAGCCCCTCTTTGAGGGCACTATTAGAAACATTTACGGGCACATGTTCAACTACGTACATTGCAAGTGCACTGTTTTACCTCTCAGCTGGTGACTGTTCCGACCGATTACGGTGACTGTTGTCCATACATCGTCCAATACATCGCGATATACACCCGTACTCAAGACTGACCCTTTTCGTTTCCAATCGCAGCGCGTCCCCCGTGGCCGGCAGGTACGGCGCTTTCACCGACGACGGCGTTGCGCAAAGACAACGTAACGGACACACCATTGCTGCTTCGCAGCAGCCACCTGATCAAAACTCGCCCGCGCGCATCGCGATGCGTCTCGCCGAGCGCCTGGACGCGGGCGCGGCGGCTGCTGAAATCTTGTTTGACATGCGAGCGCACTCGAGTGCAAACGGCGGCGCCGCCACCGTCACCGCGGAAGAGACCGAAACGCTGCACGAACTACGCGCGACGTGCGAGGACCACTTAAACACCCTGGCCCGAGTAGTGGAGGGGGGGGGCGTCCACGACGACGCGCTGTTGGTGCGCGCCATTGAAGTCGCGGAGAGCTTGGTCGCCGCGATTGGGGATGACGAAGAGCCGAACATCTCGAGCGCCGAGATGGGGGGGTACGCGCCGCCCGCGCGAGACTGTTTGCCCATACAAGAAACGGTGAACTATGGATACCAGGATCCCTCTACTGAAACGCAAAACGGTCATGACCGCAACGCGGTGGTGGATTTGCTGGGGGGGCTTGACGTGGGAGGGCAAGTCGCACCTCCCACGCCGGTTCCGCCCGTCTCGCACGTCGTCAAAGAGCGCCCGGCCACGCAGGCGGAGGAAGAAGCGATGGTCGCCGCCGCGATCGCCGCGAGTCTCGCGGAGAGTGAACAACCGAGGCCTGAGGAAACGCAACAAACGACGCAGAAGTCTTCGAACTTGATTGACTTTTAAGAAGAAAAAAACAACACGGGCCCTAACAGGTACCAACTGTGTTGGCGACCCGTATTCGGCAAAACCGCTTTGTCACCCGGTTGCGAGTCAAATCTGTTCGTCTGTCCGCTCACCCACGTCAGCACTGCGACATCCTATAAAAATCCCGGTATCAAACACACCAACTTTCACCCACACTCCCGCGTTTCACCGACCGCTCGAACGGCTTTGCCTCCTCCCGACCCGTTTTCTCGGCGACATAACAACAAAGACTTTTTAGGTGGCCCCTCGTAGCTCTGAAAACTGTGGAACTCCAACCACGGTCGTGGTTCGAGCCCGTCGTCATTGGTGAGTCAGCAGCACGGGCTGGGAGGTTTATTTCTCTTGGAATACAATACATCGGACCACGACTCTTCGCGACTCTTCTTGACTCTTCGCGACTCTTCTCGACTCTTCTCTTCGCGAGAAAATCAGGGTTTCGGCAAAGTCTCGTAGCTCTCGTTCTTCCGCCGCCACCGTCACTTCGACCTGCGCTCGAGCACATCACCAGCCTCCGAGCGCTTTTCGAGGCTCCTACACCCTACTACACCCTCGTGTGCGCCTTTCCAATGCGCGCGCATCTTCCTTTTCGAAAGGAACCGAGTAACTTCTTCCCTCTTCCCAAGCAACGATATGCGTTCCGGTTTCCAAACCGCGGCGCTCGCGGTCGTCGCCCTCGCCTTGTGCGCGGGCCACGCTGCAGACGCGTAGGAGGAGTGGACTCTCACCGCCACAAACGTTGTGAGCGCTAAGCGCACCACTCCGACGGTAGCCCCGCGCCAAGCCTCTGAAGGTACGTCGTTCTCCTCCACCGCGTTCCTGGGAAGCTGCCGCCGTGGACGCGTCCGAGAAAGAAATCCGGAGGCTTTTTGGAAAATCTCCGAGTTTTTTGGTAAAACCTGCCGCGCGCGCAGAGACGCGACCGCGTGTTCGCACCTGGCACCCCGAGGAAGTTTTTGTGCATGAACCCACACATCCGCGACCCAACTCGCGCTGACCCACTACCCCCTCGTCCCTCGTCGCGTTTCGTTCAGGACCTGGCGGTGTTCCGCGCTCCAAAAGCGGAACCGTCGAAGGACCGCGCACCACCAACACCATCACGTCTCCTCCTCAAACCATCACGACAGAAGAGCAGTTGTTGCAGCGCGCCGCCAAAGCCAATTCGCCTATGGATGTTCCAATCATCTCTGCCAAGTTTCATGACACCCCACTTCTTTGTGTTCAAGATCCAGCCATCATAATCAACACGATCGGCCTGGACGCTGGTGGATTGGTCGCCAAGCTTGTCGGAACGGGATGCGACGCCCCTGCCATCAGCAGCGCAACGTACGTCGGTGCGTCTGGAGCGGCGGGGACCTTCGATGGTGGAATGGACGCCAATATCGGGTTGGAGGATGGAATCGTTGTCAGCTCTGGAAATATCGCCGACTTGGAGTCCATTTACTTATTGGGTGGCATCTCAACTTCTTGGGGCAGACCTGGTGACGGTGACCTGAGTGCTTTGATTTCTGATTTCACTTACGACGCCGCGGTCCTCGAGTTTGACTTTTCTAGCGACTCCTCGACTGACACCGAAATCAGCGTCGAGTACGTCTTCGCATCGGAGGAATTCAACGAGTATGTTGGCTTCATCGACGTCGTCTTTGGTTTCTTTGTGGACGGCACCAACCTCACACTCCTTCCCGGCAACCCGGGTTTCAGTTAACAACGTCAACAAGTTCAGCAACGCTGATTCTTTCATCGACAACGACCCCGGTAATTAAAGTGCAAATGCTCCATTGGCTTCGAAATGGACGGATTCACTGTTCCGTTGACTGCCTCGGCGTCCTTGAATGGTTTACTTGGTGCGTCGTATCACGCTAAGATCGCGATTGCTGATGCCATTGATACTAATCTCGACTCCAACGTCTTCATCAAAGGTGCCAGCTTCAAATGCATTCCACAGATACCTTGCCAGCAAGGGTTTCCTGGATGTTGCGCTTGCGACGGGTCAGTCAAAGTAAGCCCGTGCTGCGCTGCTGATGGGTCGGTTCTCCAAGGTTCGTGCTGCGACGCCGATGGGCCCCTCACCGACGACTGCTGCGACAACGGCGCCGTCGCCGTCGGCACCGGCGGTTGCTGCGACGGCTCGGGCAGCATCATCGAAGACAACGTGAACTGCTGCACTTTCACTGGCTCCGCGCCGGCTGAGCCTCTCTCCAACGACTGCTGCAACTACGGCACACCTGAAAGCGATGCCGTGCTCGAGTTGAACCCGTGAGGCGGCAGCTCCGGGGCTTTCGTGACAAGCGCCTGCTGCGACGGTAATGGTTTCCCTCCGGGTTTCGACGGCATTGCCCCTGAGGACATGAAGCCCAACCATTTTGCCTACCGCGTCGACTCCACGCCCGAGTTCTACAAGCTCCCGCCGAAAGGCAACGGAGGAGGATACCCCGATGACTTCACCATCAGCGACACGTTTGGTTGCTCATGCACGGCCATCGTTGACATTTGCGGTTACGGCGCGGTGCACAAGGAAAAGGGGTGCCCGCCAAGCGACTTGGAAGCGGCGGTGCTTTCGTGCGACGGCGGTCTGTTGTCCGAGTGCGTGGAAGCCGGCCACGAGTGCATATCGACACTTGTCGGAGGTCAAAAGATTTGCTGCAAGGCCGATTGACGTGATTTTCGACGCAGGCGACAAAGACGTTAGCGAAAAAGACGACGCCACGACAGACCGAGTTCGAGTAACGATTGAAAGACACCAAGGTGATTGAGAGAGACGGCTTACAGACCACTTTTCGACGGCGATAGGGTTAGACGCCCACGTCCCGGCAGATTCCCGGCCGGGCGCCGTTCGTGTACCAACATTGTAACGCATACAATTTTTCCAAACGTGTTCAATCAATTCTGTTCGTCTTTTAAAACAAGACAAACCTCCTCGCGTTACCGCTCTTCGCTTTTCGCTTTCGGCACGAACGCGGGGGCGTCCGCTTTGGGAACCTTCGGGGTGAACGCGGGCGCGGCGATTGAAAGAGCTCGAAACACTTCGAAGGACTTCGCGGTCAATTCGCGGTCGATCTCCTTTTTCATCCCGGCCGGAACGAAAGGCGCCGCCCTCGCTGCGGTCGCCGGCGTGAACGCGGGCGAAGCCGCGACGAGCGGTTTCTTTTCCTTGTCCGTGCCATTCGCGGAATCGTCAAGCTGTTTACCCCACCCTTTCGCGGTCGCGGTCGCGGTCGCGGTCGGCTTGCTTTGCGCAGTAGCCGTTGAGGCGTTGACCACGCCAACGCCATGTGTCTTCGTCCCGTTCGCAATCGGCAAAGGCGGGTCCAAAAGCTTCTTGGCTTTACCCTTGCCACCCTTGCTTTCCCCTGAACTCTGTTTTGTGACACCGCTCGCCGCGTTGTTGATCCCCGCCGAATCACCAATCCCGATTCCGCCTCCGCCTCGCCCGCCCCCCGCCGCCGAGGCGAAGGAAAACGGCGTTGAAGGGGTGGGTTTCGCGACCGTACCGGCGGCGGGTGAATCGCTCGGGACTGAAACTTTCGGGGTGGCAACCGTCTGTGAGTTAGTACTCAAGGACCCTGCGCTCCGCTCCGCCGAAGTTTTCGTGGCGGTCTCGGTGATTGCCACAACACCCTCACCCGCGCCGACCACGCCTTCCGTGGCCCAGTCTCGCAAAACAACCGCGCACTTTTCTTGCAAACTTTTCTGCGCCGACGCCATCGCGACGAAACAAGCGACGAACTTTTCCCGTCGCGTCGTGTCCGCGCCTCGCAAAAAGGAAACCAGAAACGGAAACGCCGAGGTGGACGCGCCTCGGAAGGAGGGCGAGCAAATCGCGCTCGCGATTGTCGCGTCGTCCACGCCGTCTAAAGTGGTTTCGCTCGACGAATCCGCGTCGTCCGTGGCGAACGTCACCGCAGCGGCAACGCGCACGAAAACATCGTCGACCGCGCCCAACACCGACACCGCAAGCGCGGCGTCCCCGTCCCGCGCCGCGCACATCGACGCCAGGGCGCACGCTTGCAACGCCGGGGCGGTACCAGCAGGAAGTCCGTGCGTCTCCGCGTGCGCGGCGACGGCGAGCACGATTCGGCGCCACACCGCGAGCGCCGCGCCCGGCGCGGAGCCGGGCGCGGCGGCGGCGCACGCCGCAAGCGCGCTCGCCCGCGCCGCCGCGGTTTCCCCGCCCGGACATGTCACTCGCATCGCGTCCAGCACCTCCCGCGCCTCTCGCGCGCAACCGCCAGCAGATGCGCACCGCAATACGCGCTCGAACGAACTCGGGTCTTCGTGGAAAGGCACCGAAGATCCTGTGGTCGTCGGCGGCTCAGGTACCGCAACACCAGGTACCGCGACGCTCACATCATCCGCATCATCATCCTCAAAAGTAGTGTTCCCACCGTTCCGTCCCCCGTTGCGTCCCCGCTCCGCGTGTAGCACGCCCGCGCACCGCGCCGCGGCGAAAACCTCCATCCCCCGTTGGAACAGCCCGCTTCGCTCGCACGCGGATAACAACGTGACGTACGCGCGCGGCGGCAAGTCGCACCGAATCCCGCCCGCGCTCGCGGTGAGGTTGGCTATCAAAGCCGCGTGCGTTGCGCTCGTCGCCGCTGCTTCCGCAATCCCAGCCGCGTCCTTGGTATGACTCGTCGCGCCCGCCGCGGCGGCGATGCGCGCGGCCATGGTCATGACCGGGGGCGGTGCGTTTTTCACGTGTAGCGCGGCGGCCGCTAGTGTAACCGCCGCCGCATCCGCCGCGACCGCGACCGCTCGCGCTTTCGCGGTTTGTTTCAAATCGCAAGTAGCGCCGATCACGTCAACCGCGTGTCTCCACGCGTTTGCCTTTTCAAACGCCGCCAGCGCGTTCGTGACGAGCGCGACGTGGGAGGAGGACCCACATGAGGAGGACTGGTCCTTCACATCACCACCACCCGCGCGTCCGCCTTGTCTGCCGTTGGCCCCCGTTTCCTTTTCCCGCCGCCCCCCGTCCTCGCTCCGGTCGGCGGTGGTTTTCTTCCCAACGAACTCCTTGTAAATCGCGTTCGCGTCCTCGGCGAACCCGCCACCAGCGCACGCCACAAGCGCCGCCGCTGCGGTTGTGATGTCCGGTTCCACCCGGTCCCGGGTCATGTTTCGAAACACATCCAGGGCTTTTTTGAACTCACCAAGACCAGCCGTCGCACCGATCACCGCGGCGAAGGTCACCTTGTCCGGCCGCACGCCCTCGTTGCGCATCGCAGCGAACACCCGCATCGTGTCTCCGTGCCGCCCCGCGCGTTCACACGCACCCAACAGCGAGTTGTACGTAATCACGTTACACTCGGTGTGTTCGCTTTTGGGGTTTTTCATCTGGTCGAAAATCTCCAGCGCCTTGTCCACGCGCTTTCCTTTTTCGCACGCGCTGATCACGGCGCCGTATGTGATGGCGTCCGGTGCCACGCCCGCGTCGACGCACTCCTCGAACATCTCCAGGGCTTTGTCCAGCCGCTTGCCTTTGGCGCACGCGGATATCAGCGCCGAGTACGTGAAGATGTTGGCCTCTACGCCGTTTTGTTTCATCTCGGTGAAAACGTCAATCGCCCTTTCCCACTGCCGGGATTTACCAAGCGCGTTGATAAGCGCGCTGCACGTGATCGTGTTCGCGGGAACCCCCCTTTGTTTCATCGCGTCGTAAAGCTCGCACGCCTTTTCCCACGCCCCCGCTCGGCCGCACGACTTTATTAAAGTTGTAAAAGCGGGCGCGCCTGGCCGGAAAACGCTGTGCTTCAGAATTAGCGCGACGTCGCCCACACCCGGCTTGGCGTTTTGCACCGCTTGCGATAAATAAAGAAAGTGTCAGTCTTGTATGGGCAAACAGTGTCGGGATTTGGGAAAGGTCCAATACGTACCTTGCGAAAGGGAATCCAAATCCTTCGTGGGTTCGCCCGGCTGGTACGTCGCGTGTTTTCCCGAGTCTCTTTGCCTGTCACCCCCCCCCCCCCGGGTGGTTCGGTCCTGGCCCTCGCGTCCGCCACCGCCCCGGTTCGAATCCCGTCTCGGACCCGGACCGCCAACACCGGGTAAGGCTTGTTTGTTTTTCGGAAAGTCGTCGCTCTCGGCGCCGACTCGGTGGAGGGACCCAACCCCGCCGCGGCGCGACGCGTCGCCTCGGTGCTCTGAATCGGGTTCAAACCTTGTGCTTTTGTCATCGCGAGCACCCCTCGAGTTAGCACCCGAGGAGCCGGTGTCGTCGCCCGCGTAGAGCCCAGCAGCAGGCTTGCGCCGAGACGCGTTGTGAGTCGCGCCGGCTGCGGAGGGACCTGGAGGGAAGCGCGGAACAAATGTTTGGGAGGAAAGAAAAGGAACAACATCAAAAAGACGAGGAATCGAGTGGGACACGTGGAGGTGGAGTGGTCAGCGTTTGCGTGTCAGCCTTTGTGTCGTGGACGCGGGGCACAGTTTGGTGGCCCGGAACTTGTCGCGGTGGGTTTGCCAGTGGTGAAGTTCCGTAAAAACGCGTGGCGTGTACGGCACGCGACATCGGCAGGACGGCCCCGATCGATCAAACGCGTTTCAGCGATTTTGCGGCTCAGTGGCGGCGGTGGTAAACTTTTCTGACGCGCGCGCGCCGGGTGTTGACGTACCTGCGTTTCTGCCCCGTTCCTTACCACCAGCGCCGAGCCCTCGTCCGGAACCCAAAGTCTCCTTGCCGTCCTTTTTCTTCTCCACCGTGGTCCATCCCTCGTCCACCATGGCGCCTGGCGTGGCCGAGTGGGACGCGATGCGATACGGGAAGAGGTTTTTAGGAGACGAATTCCGAGTGCGTCGGGCGCTGCAGGCTCGGCTCTCAACGCGCTGCGTCTCCGGAAACGGGTAACAACGAGCGCGCCGGCTGGAACGCGAGGTGTCGGGTCGTCACAAGCGCGCGCACCCAAGCGGTGGCACGTAGCGAGTGACAACGACGACGGGTGAACTGAATTTTGTCGGCCGACTCCGCCGCTTTTTAGCTGTTTTCTTTATTGGCGAGGCTTGTTCGCAAGGGTAAACAAGCACAAGGGGATGTTGTAAAAGCAAACGACGATTTTCTGTTTTTCTCGGAAGAGACCTCCGATTCGTCACGTGAATTGACATTCGTGAAAAATGAAGCCTCGCGTCGTGCGATGGGGCACTCCAGGTCGCGCGTTGTCGCACCTCCGCGGAGGTTGAGGACGATGCCCACGACCCCCAAGTCGCGCGTTGAGACGTACGAAAGCCCGGCGCCGAGGTGCGTCCGCGATACCGCCCGCGTGGGAACCCTCATCCTTGAGTAATCGTGAAATGCGATGAGATCTTCCGCGTTCGTCCCCCCCGCGGCGCGGTCGCGCGTTTCTTGGTGGAAACGAGGGGAGCCGCGTTTGTGCAGACCTGGTGCATGCGCACGCACCAGCGCGCACACACACCACTTGATGAAAAACCGCTGACCTTCAAAATCCAACCACCCCCCACCGACAACACCGCAGCGACGGCAAGTCCGCAAGGGGATTACAGACGATTCTCACCGCGGGGTTTTCCCTGCTCAAGAGTTTCGGAAAGGCCGCCGCCCCGGAATCCAAGCGCAAGCGACCCCTCGCTGCTGATTCGCCCGGGGACCCGGACACCGATTCCGCGTCGAAAAGAGCTCGACAGAAAGGCAGTGGCACGAAACAAGCGCCGAACAACGCGGGCGGCAACGCGTCTTTCATCACGTCGTCGGTACGGAAAACAAAAGGGAAGACACCCGGCGGCGGCGGCGACAAAAATAAAGCAGCCGACTCCGGCGACGCGGCCAAGAACCTGCAAAGCAGGTTTGCAAGCGTGGATGAGGAGGAGACTCGAGGCGGTGATAAGCTTCAGGGAGGGAAAAAGAAAGACAAAAACATCGCCGCACGCGATGGCGTGAAGAGCAAAAGCATTTTTTCGCCCGTGTTTTCGTTTTTCCGCGGGGGACCGACGGTTTCGTCCGAAGCCAACGACAAGATCACAAGCGCCGCGCGGTCGCAGCCGAAAGGAAAACAACCGGCGCGACCCGCTGCGCGACCGAAACCGAAACCGACGACGCAAACTACGCGAACCCGACCCGAGCCGTCGAGGCCATCAGCACCGCCCCCGCGCGCGCGCGGACGCTCGAGCGTTCCGAAAACAGAAAGGGCTTCTTCTAGGGTCCCTCCGGCGACAACCGGCGGAGAGGAGGAAAACGAGTCCTCGTCCGACGACGACGACGTCCCGGTGGCGAGGCTGGTGTCGCCGGCAAGGAGGGGATCTGGCGCGGGCGCTGCCGCTTCGGCGCGTCCGGCGCTCGTGCCAATCGCCGCGGCGGAGAGCTTGGAGAGCGACGAAGCCGAGGAGACTGAATCCGACGACGCGGTGTTAGCGGCGTCGTCGAAGCTTGAGCGTTCTGTGAACACAAAAGTCAACAGCTTGAGTAAAACCCACCCGGTTGCTGTGCAAAAAACGAGCCACAAAAACTCGACCAACCCCAACCTCGCGCCAGACGGCACCGTCATCCAGAACGGGTTCGGCAAAGCCGACCTGACTTTGGACGACGAGTACGAGTACTACGACGAGATGGACGAAGAGAGCTACGACGAGGAGTACGACCCGTGGATTTTCATCGGCGGTTTGCCGCCCCTGAAAACGTGCGTGCCCAAAAACCGCCCCAAGCTGTTACCCCCGCAAACCGCGGTGCATCTAAAAAAGAACACCCTGGTGCTGGATTTGGACGAAACCCTGGTGCATTCGGATTTGGAGCAAACCACGGGCGCGAGCTGTGACTTTTCCTTCCCCGTGCACTTCAACAACCAGAAACACATCGTGAACGTCCGCCGAAGACCCTACCTCAGGGAGTTCATGGAGTTCGCGGCGAGGCACTTCGAAGTTGTGGTTTTCACGGCGAGCCAACGGGTATACGCGGAGAGGCTACTGGACACGTTGGACCCGGATAACGTGTTAATCAAACACCGCTTGTACCGCGAAGCGTGCGTGCTGGTGGATGGGAACTACATGAAGGACCTCAGCGTGATCGGGCGGGATTTGAAAAACACGGTCATCGTGGATAACTCCCCGCAGGCGTTTGGGTTCCAGTGCGACAACGGCGTGCCGATTGAATCGTGGTTCGACGACGACAACGACCGGCAGCTTTTGAAGCTGATTCCGCTTTTGGGAAAACTCGCGAGCGCGGCCGACGTGAGGCCGGTGCTCGCCGCGAAGTTCAACCTGCACGAGCGCATCAGAGTCGCGGAGGAGCGCGCCGCGGCGGGCGCGAGGAGGTAGTCCGCGGTCGCGGGACGGGAGCGCGGGCAAAAACGCGACTAGATAGCGGGCAATGACTCATCACAATGCGGATAGCGGGCAATTATTTGTTGCAACGCGTCGTGCTTATAAAACTGAAAGAACGTGTCTATCCTCAAACCTCACGCCTCGCTCGCTCCACGTTAACATCACGCCTTGATCTTCTGCATCAAAATCTCCCCCATCTTGACGCACCCGATCTGTGTGCACCCTTCGGACATGATGTCCCCCGTTCGGTACCCGTCGTCCAAAAGGTCGCTCACCGCTTTCTCTATTTTCGTCGCGGCTTCCTCCTCGCCGAACTGGTACCGCAACATCATCGCCGCGCTCAAAACTTGCGCCAGCGGGTTGGCTTTGTCCGTGCCCGCGATGTCGGGCGCGCTGATTGTAAAAAATAAATGTCAGTGTTGTATGGGCAATCAGTCGGCGGAATGTGGAAATGGGAAATACTTACCTGCCGTGCACGGGTTCGTACAACCCCGGGCCGCTCGTGCCGACCGCAGCGCTCGGTAACATCCCAATAGACCCGGTCAACATGGACGCCGCGTCTGAAATGATATCGCCGAAGATGTTACCCGTAACGATCGTGTCGAACTGCGTGGGCGCCCGTATTATCTGCATCGCGCAGTTATCCACGTACATGTGCGACAGCTCCACGTCCGGGAACTCTTCCTGGTGAACGCGGCACACGACTTCTTTCCAAAGCTGGCTCACCTCTAACACGTTGCTCTTTTCCACCGAGCACAGCCGGTTTTTCCGTTTCCGCGCGGTTTCGAAACCCACGCGCGCGATCCTTTCGATTTCAGGCACCGAGTAGATCATGGTGTTGAACCCGGTTTTGTGGCCGTGTTCGTCCACGCCGAAGCCTTTGGGTTTGCCGAAATAGATGCCGCCGATCAGCTCGCGGACGACCATGATATCCGTGCCTTCCACGATTTCGCGTTTCAACGAAGACGCGTCGATGAGTTGGGGCAGGATGTTGGCAGGCCGGAGGTTGGCGAAAACCCCGAGGCCGGCTCTTAAGCCCAGTAAGCCCTGTTCCGGTCGCTGGTCCGCGGGGAGGTTGTCCCACTTGTACCCGCCGATCGCGGCGAGGAGCACCGCATCCGAGGCTTTGCACATCGCCAGGGTCTCCGCGGGAAGAGGCACACCAACCGCGTCGATCGCGGCCCCGCCCACCAGCGCTTCCGTAAACTCGAAGCAGATGTCGAACTGGCCCCCGACTTCAGTAAGAACCGTCTGCGCCACCTTCATGATCTCGGGGCCGATGCCGTCGCCGGGAAGCAGGGTGATTTTGTAGTTTTTCGCCGCCGCCGACACCTGGACGGCCCTTTGCGCGCGGCAGCTTGGGGAACGACGCGTCGTGTTCTTGGACGCGACTCTTCGGAACGACGTGCCGGCGGAAACAGGAAGGCGGTGGGAAACAGCGGACATGGCGGCCATCGTGAGGGCGAGTTTTCGGCGAGGTGCGCGCGCGATTGACGATCGGGTTGGTGCAGCATTATCCAAAGTGGACGAGACGGATATTTTTGGAAAAGCTGTTGCCGACGCCTGCAGCACTCGTGTTCTACAAAAAGGCAACGACTCGCCCGCCGAAACCCGGTGGGACGGTACTACGGCGGGCAAGCCGGTGCGGCACGACGGTCAGAGAGGTCTTCATGCCGTCCCTGACACAGACGGCGGCTGGGAAGGGACGGGGTAGGAACACACCGACGGTACGATCCACACACCGCGACCCCCCGGAATCCTGAAAGTTCAATTGTGTTTCGTGCCGCGAGGGCAAAAACCAACCCATCCGGAGATGTGCCGCGATGCTCGTTTCCGTGGCTAACCCCCCACCCCTTTACGACCCCCAGACAAACGCCACTCCCTCCACCAATGACCGGCGCGTGGCGAAGGCTGACTTGTTACGGCGTGAGATGAGCTGGAGCAGCGACGACGCGTTGACCCCGGCGCCGCGGACGTACGCGTGTGGGCGCGATTTCTACTACGACGACGAAAGCGATGTCGAGACGCCGGTGGCCCGACACGTACCGCCAGGCAGCAGCGCGCGAGTGGCACGACAAAATGGACGCACGGGAAGGGATGCGGGCCTTACAGGAAGTCAAGCTCAAAGGGATGTGGGAGTTGATGGAAACGGAAATCGGGTTCGCGCGCGGGGGAACGGTGACGCGACGACCAGCGCCGCTGCGGACGGTAGTGACCTGTCCGCGGGTGCGCTGCTGTGCGCGCAAGGCGACAAAGCGTGCCTTGGTTTTGAGGTTCCGAAATCGAAGCAACTCGCGTTCGAGGCGTATTTACGTGCCGCGGAAGAGTACCTCTACGTCCCCGCGTTTGCGCGAATCGGGAGTTGTTACTTGGACGAGGGATCGGGGGCGGGTTCCCCGAGCGTCGCGACCGCGATGGAGTGGTTCGCCAAAGGCGCTGAATTTGGTGATACACAGTGCTACGTACGTCTAGGCGAGCTGTACGAGAAAAGAGGGGATATGCATGATGCGTACGCTTGGTTTTCCAAAGCGCTGAGCGCTGAGGAAAACAAAAAAGAATACGAAAATAGTAACAACGGTACCTCCAAACGCGACGCGCAGGTTCGCTTGGCGCGGTTCGCGGAGTTCGGGTGGGCAGGCGTGGCGGTTGATTTGGTACAAGCGCGGGATACGTACGAAAAATGCGCCAACCAAGGCTGCGCGTTGGCGCAGCGAAGTTTCGCGATGCTACTGTTGAAGGGCGCCGAGTCTGAGAATGGCGATGGCGACTCGGGCGCCAAAAACGACGCCGCCCCGGTGTCGGGTCCGGTGTCACAGGCAAACAGTCTGAACCTCGCGACCGGTTACCTGAAACTCGCCGTCGCGCAAGGCGACGCGGAAGCCATGAACCAGCTCGGCATGCTTTACGAAGACGGGCTGGTGTTTGACGAAGACGACACAAACGGTGTTGATGTGTCGTCGTGGGGCGATTCCGACACAACTCCGACACAACATGCCCTGCACCCAAAACCGGAACCTCCAACCTCTCTGGGCACGGCGCGCCGTTTGTACGCCAGAGCGGCGAAGCTGGGACACGAACGCGCGATGAACAACCTGGGCTTCGCGTGTGCCGCCGCTGGGGATGCTGAAGAGGCGGCGGTTTGTTTCAAGAAAGGTACGTATTGGGCCTTTCCCAAATCCAGGCACACCGTGTGCCCATACAAGACGTTAACCACGTTTCGTGTAACAATCACAGCCGCCCTGGACGGGGACGTCGACGCCATGTTCAACCTGGGCAATTTTCACGAAACCGGGGTGGGGGTTGAGGTTGATTTGAAGGAAGCGAAACGGTTGTACGCGCGGGCGGCGGCGGGGGGGCACGAGGACGCGCGGGACGCGGTTACGCGGCTGGCGAGCGACGAGAAGGATGGGCTGGCGAGCGAGCTTCCGAAGGATGGCCGTGTGATGATTGTTGATGGATCTGGAAGTTCGTCTCCGAATGGAAACGACGGGGTCTCCGCGGATTCCGGCCACCGACGGCGGCTCCGCGAAAAGGAAACCGAAATCGCGCGACTGGCGCTTGATTTGCAAACGTCGCGCAACGAAACCGCCGCGCTCGATGAACTTGTTTCGGATTTGAAACGTGAGGTTGGGTCTTTGCAAAAATTCGCCGAGGCTGGGAAGCAAGAAACGCCGCGAGCGTCGCAGGGTGGGTTTACCGGGACTTTCTCGTCCCTGGGGGGGAACTCGGCACCTCCAAACGAACCTGGGTCTTCTGACGCAAACACGGCCGGTTCTCAACGTGACCCCCCTACCGGACCCCTCCGTGACCCCTCCGTGCTGGTCAGCCTGCGCCCCGAGTTCACCAGGAGCACGTCCCTGATGAGTAACAAATCAGGGCACTCAAACTACAGCGCGTACAGCGGTTTGTCGGGGGTGAGCGCGGCGGAGGATTTTGGCGTCGGCGGTTCGATCCCCGGGAAGAAAAGCCTAAGACCCGACTTTCAGTCCAGGGGCAACTCCGAATGCTCCTCCCCGTCCCGAGGGCCGCTTTCCAAGCGGTCCAGAGGGTCACTCGCATCGGAAGCGAGCCGAATACAAGCCAAGAGAAGGGACGCCGCCCAGACCAAACGCGGGCGCGGTGCTTCGATTTTCGGCATGTTTTCCTCCGCGTCGCGCAAAAGCGGGTCGGGCGGTGCGTCCTTTGACTCGACTGAAACGGACAAAACCCTCGCCAAGGCGCACGCGAGGGAGATGCACGCCCTGAAACTCGAGATGCAGGACATGGGGTTCAAAGCCGAGGTGCACGAAGAGATGGCGGAGGCGTTGTCCACGCTCCTGAAAAGCACGTACGCGCGAAATCTGCAGCTGGAGACCCTGTTGAAATCCGTGGGCCTGGACGCGGACGACCCGGCGGTCGGGAAGGACTTGCACCCCATCCGCGTGGATACCGTCGCGGGCATAGCCCTCGGGGACGCGGGGGTGTTTCGGTCGATGCCCCCCGGTGACGACGCTAGGTTTGGGAAAGGGAACGATGAGTCACGAGTCTCGGACGGACTGGCGCTCGCGGAGGGGGGGTAGCTTTCGCGACTTTTGCGATTTTACTCGACGTTACTAAAAAAGAGCCCCGGGGGCCCTTCGCCAACCGCGGCTCTTTCGGCGTCGGCGAAGCACACCGAGGATCAGGGAAAGGTGACGTAGTCGCGAAAAGAACATAAACATACAATACAGCAATCATCACCTCCGTCACGCTTCATTCATACGACCGAGACGGTCATGGCGAGTACAACGGCGAGCCAACTTGCGTGCGCCGTCGCGGACGACGCGGCGCCGGAAGACGGAGAACACTCGTCGACGCTTACGCCGGTTTTCAGAAAGTCGTCCCTCGTGACGTCAATCGGTGTCGCGATTTGCGTCGCCACATCCGCATTACTTTCCAAAATCGCAAGCACCGATGTTTCCGTGGCGCTCGCTGCCCATGCATCGAACTCCGTGTAAAAAGCACCAACCGAGCCGTGGCCGGTGAAGTTCGCGAACGCGGCGCGCCAGCCGCGGCCGTCGGGGGTGGTCGACGCCGAACCGGTCGCGGCGTCGGAGTAGTCGTACCCGCCGTAAGGCACGACCGCGTTCCAGAACCCAACCCCCAACGTGGCACTTTGCCAGAACTGCGCACTCGTTTTGCCAGACTTGTTAATAGCCCATGCAATCGCAACCGCGCCGACGTCGTAGTACAAATGCCCGGCTGCGGTGCCTTCCGCTTGTAACACGGCGTCGGAATCGCCCGTTCCGCAAAAGTCGCCGCAACACCGGTCCTCAGCTTTGCGTAACCCGTTCGTTTTGCCGTAACTGCTCGCGTAGTAGCTCAGAAAGTTGGGAATGACACCGCCGCGGCCGCCTTTTGTCAGGAAACACACACTGTAGGTTGACGGGTTCACTGACAGTAGGCTCGCCAAAAGACACTCTGCTTGTACAGCCCCGCCCTCCATCAGCCACTTCGGCGTCGCGTCTCCGCTCTTGCCCTGCACCGCGTGCACCATCTCATGCACCGCGCGTTCGGAAACGTCTGCGTCACTGTCAGTGCTACTCGGCAGGTAGAACAACGCGTGACTTGTCGTGACTACCTGTCCGCATTGACACGTCGTACCCCCCGCGCCGCGGTAAAACTGCCCGCCCCCGGTCTGGGCTTGTGCTCGGTCTTTCTCGAACGAACAGTGCGGTTTCTGTTGCGCGCACATCGTGGACCGCATTGCTTCGTACGAAGAATCATCGCCGTTGGGCTGGAACACGTACGCGTTGCACCCGCTCACGCCTCCCATGAAGTTCACAACGAGCGTGTGGCCCGCGTGCACCGCGTCTACCAAGGAATCACTGACACCCGTGCTTTTGTACACCGTGGGTGATTCGGTCGTGGCGTTCACCGTGGTGTACGGCGCGGGGCCGTTACAGTCGCGCGGGTTCGCGGGGCACGTCGCATCGCCCACCACGCGTGTGGGGGCGAGGAGGAGAAAGAGGAGGGGAAGCAGGGTGTGTTTCAGGCGCATGTTTCGTGGGGCGGGGCGAAATGAAGAATAACGCATGTGTGCTGGCTCATCAAAAAAAAAGTACTTTCTTTTTGGCGCGAGAGTGCTCCATTGAGATCCACAACCGGTCGCACGCACATCAGGGGTCACCTTTGCGATGTCTCCCGACGCGGCGCAAATCGGTGATACCCGCGCGAGCGGTGGTGCCGTCACCGATACACACGTCTCCGTCGCGGCGGCGGCAGGGGCGAGAGTCGCGTGTGCGGAAGCTCGCGTCGCGACTGCAGAGGCGGAGAGTGCGAAATGGCGAGGGTATGCCAAGGCGTGGGTCCGGCTGTGTTCGGAACAAGCGCGCGACGCGCTGAAGACACGGATGATATGCGAGATGTCAGGCGAGGCGCTCAGCGAGGCGATCCCGGGTCTTCCCAACCACGTCATCGTGGAGCATTTGCTCAGATCTGACAACGCGGATTTTGCGGATCCCGCAACCGTAGCTCGGCTCAACACGGTGAGCCCCGCGTTTCGCGAGGCGGTGACTGCGTCGGGACTCCGGCAAAAGGAGTTACGGGATTGGGAAGCAAGGAAACTCTTGTGTTTAAGCGCGTTGCGGCGCATAAAACGGCGAGGAAAGCTGGGACGTGACAAATACCGATGCGAGGTAGCGGCGGGGCTCGGAGCGCTGGATGAGTTGAAGGCGTTGCGCCAGAACGACACGCCGTGGAACTGGCGCACGTGCGAGGCGGCGGCTCGTTATGGGCGACTCGAGGTGCTGCAGTGGGCACGCCAGAACGAATGTCCGTGGAGTAAAGATACGTGCGTGTCAGCGGCAAAGGGCGGGCACCTCAAGGTGCTGAAGTGGGCGCACGAGAACGGCTGCAAGTGGAATACAGAGACGTGCGTGGAGGCGGCAGCGCGTGGAGACCTCGAAATGCTGCAGTGGGCGCACGAGAAGGGCTGCAAGTAGAAGGCGGACACGTGCCTGGCTGCGGCGAAGAGCGGGCACTTCGAGATGCTGCAGTGGGCGCGCGCGAATGGCTGTCCGTGGGGCGCGAACACGTGCTCCTGGGCGGCGAAGGGCGGGCACCTCGAGATTCTGCGGTGGGCGCGCGCGAACGGCTGTCCGTGGATCGGGGGGACGAGCGTGGCTGCGGCGAATGGCGGACACCTCGAGGTGCTGCGATGGGCGCATGCGAACGGTTGCCCGATGAACTCGTTCACGTGCTGGTACGCGGCACGGAAGGGACACCTCGATGTGCTGCAGTGGGCGCGCGCGAACGGCTGCCCTTGGTACGAAAATATGTGCAAAGAGGCGGTGAGAGGCGGGCACCTCGAGGTCGTGAAGTGGTTGCGCGCGAACGGCTGCCCGGAGTAGGCTGCGCCGCGTACAACGTTTGCGAATCCGTGGCCACATCAAGCCGCCGCGTTGGAGTTTGAAGAGCCGAGCTTGTCAATGTATGAAGAGCCGAGGTTGTCAATGTTTAAAGAACACTGACAAGGGTGCGCGTTTTGACAATGCTCGAGTACATATTTATTGAAAAATCGCCGAAATCCGAAAAGGCAAAAAAATGATGTTTCAGAATCATGGGAATCTCAACTAGTCAACTTGGCGATGAAAAAGCGAATTCAACACTGATTTGCTTGGCTTTTTTTTTGCATGGCTGTGTACAAGGCGACGTCCGCTATGCAACGAGCCCATTTTCAGGTCAATCGGTGATCAGGCGACTCCGTGGGGACGCCCAAGGTGAGCAACGGCGATGTCATCTTGTAAACTTCTGTTTTGGGGAAAAGTGTGAAGATTCCCCAAAATTTTGACCTGAGACGTCTTAAATTTGAACTGGAGCTGTCGTTTTTTTTTTCCAAACCACGAAACGCGCGAGAAATTCTCGATACCACTTGTGCACCCGCGTGTAAAAGGTGCGTTCTGGCATCATTCACCTCCAGACCGGCGCACGCGGCGCCCTGGTCGCGGCAGAGCACCGCACCGAATAACCGCGGATTTCGAACGATATGGCTACGGTACGTGTTGAGGAAACACCCCGCGAACGCGATACCCGAAATTCTCCTCGCGTACCCGCCGCACTGCCCTTTCCGCGTCTCGCGTTTCCAATGTACGCCATCGCGAAAAGCTCTCGCGTCGCCGCGTCTCGAGATTGAATCTCGGTACACCTGGCGCCGGCGTCCGTTCGCCCTGTCCCTGACCCCCCCCCTCTCTCCTCACCTGCCAGCTCGAAACCTCGCTCCCCCACGACCTGCGGTGGATCGCCACGCTTTGCAACGCGACGTACTTCACGCCGTGCGGTAGGCACGAACACGTCCTGGGGAAGGAGCCGGAAAAAGGCGAGCTCACGAACTTCTTTTCTCGGGAAACCGGGGAAACCCTGTGTCCGACGTGCGTCGGCGGACGCGATGTGGTGCAGGTACGACACGAATCCGTTGTGTGTGGACCACCAAGTGTGTAGCCACACGACTTCCGGAGGTTTCCCGGAACGCAAATACGCACGCAAACCCTCGACTTCGCCGCTGTCGCGGGAGCGCCGCGTCCCGATGGACGTGTTTTCTTTTTTTTTCCACCAAGCGCTTCGTTTTCCGTTTTTCGCAAGTGTTTGCCGAGGCGTTGTTTCGTGAAGCACTTTCTTTTCGGTGGTGCCATCGGAAGGGCTTTCGGGGCCGCGCCGGTATCCACGCAATGCGTCCCGTTCGAGACGAGTTGTCTGGTGGGACGGTTTCGAGAGATGCCCAACACTACCCCCGAATGTAACGTGGCCCGTCGCCGCGTCACAAACCCGAAACAACGACGCAAACACGCGCGGGACACGCGGACCCTCGGCGACTCCCAAACCGCATTGTGGCCCCGTGGGCGTCGTTGTGTAAAGATTGGCGACCACCGGATTTCGGTCGATTCGTTGGACGGGTGTCAATTTTTTTTGGCCATTAGCAGTACCTCGCGCTGACCACCAACCTCCCGCCCCATCCCTATCTCCTCACATCACACCCCCCCCCAGATCCGCCGCTCGTCCTACCACAACGTGGTCCGAGTTCGGGACATTTGCCGCTTGTTCGACGCGAGGTTCATTCAAACCTACGTCATCAACGGCGCGCGCGTGGTTTTTTTAAACGAGAGGCCGCACCCGCGAGGCAGCGGTAATAAAAAAACGCACGCCGCCAACGGTTTCGCCGAGGTTCCTTCCAACTTGAAACAGAACGGCGAACGGTCAACCTCCCCGCGTTCGCAGTGTACGTTTTGTCACCGCACACTGCAAAGCGACACTTCGTTGTTCTGTTCGATTTACTGCAAAGGCCGGGCGGCTGGCACGGATTTGGCGCCCAACGAAACGGCGGCGGTTGCGCTTGAACGCGAGGAGACGCGCGGCGGTTCGTCGGCGGGGGGTAAAACGGCGGGCGGAAAGAAACAAAAAGAACCCCCCCCCAGTGTTTCAAAATACTCACCGAACGGGGGCGGGACGCCGGTTACGCCCGCGAACGGGGGGGGGGGCGACGGGAGGGCGTTTTCGCGGTTGCAAAGCGGATCAGTCGGCGCGGCGAAGTCGGCGCAAGTCGCCGCGTTGGGGTGGCGGAAAGTGTTTGGGACGGTGTCGCCTTTGGACGGTGGCGAGGAAACTGGTGATTGGCATGACACGGACGCGGACACGGAGTCGTACCACCCTGCGGGAGGGACGGGTGTGAAACGCGGTCGCGGGGAGCCGGTGCCGTCCTCGCCTCTGGGGTTCCCTGAGTTAGAGGATGGCGATGCAACCTACGACCCGCACGTCAAGACGAAAAAGGAAAAGAAGTTTACAAAAGCGACTCCGGTTCCGAAACCCGTTCCTGTCGCGGTGGCGGTTTCCAACTCGCGGCGGAAGAATCGACCGAAAAAGGCACCGGACAATTGATACCGCACGTGGCTTGTTTAGGGTTTGGGGTTGGGGGGTTGGGGGTGCGGAGGGACGAGATGCGTGACGGACCTGTTGGGTCCACGTTGTATACATAACGGAAATCGTGAGACGCGGGACAAGACGCAAACGGCAGTCGCAAATAAAAATGATTTAAAGGTTATTCCCCAAACGAAACCACCCTTCTCGCGCGTTTCGTTTGTTTTTGCCGTCGTCTCGGCGCCCCGGTTTCCTCCCCCTCTTCATCCCCTCCCAGCGCGCGCAAACCTCCCCGTCCATCGGCGCCCCCGTTCCCCTCCAAATTTCTTAACGATTTAGTAGCCTCCAGCCGGGTTTGGAAATCGCACCCGTCCCGCACCGCGTCGTAGTCAATGGGCGGTTTCCCTTCCGGCCCCGCGGGTAACACCGTGAGCACGATCTGGTTCATCCAGTTCAGTTTGAAGTTCACGTCATCGCAACCGGTGCCGGTGATTATGGTGGGGGTTGACTCAGAAGAGTGCGACAGGTAGTTGCCAACTGTGTTTTGGTCGAGCACGTGAATCGCGGCTTCCATGCGGCCGGCGTTTGGCAAAATCTGGGTGACCAAAAAACCCTTTTCGGAATCCTCGCCGCGGTACGCCGCCTGACGGTGGGAAAGAAAAGGGTCAGTCGCGAGTATGGGTGTACTGTATGGGCAAACAGTACACGTGTGATGTATGTAGTATACTTCCTTTAATGACGGCCGTGTACTCAAAGAGGGGCAGCAAACAGTGTCAGTATTGGGAAAGCCCCTGCACGTACCTCCGCTCTTTGCCACACGTCAAGCAGCTTCTTCGCCTCGTCCGACGGCTTGGCGAACAGAACCTTGGTGTTCACCCTGGACACCGCGGCGTGGCCGAACCCGAAATCGGACGACGCGACGATGTCGGCGTCCAGGAGCATGTCGTGGAAAAGCTGCAGCGGGTTTTTCGTGAACACCACGTCGGGTTCCAGAAAAACAGTAGTGTAGTCGGCGTTTACCAAACCGTAAAGCGCGTGCATGCGTCTCCAGCTTAGCAGTTTCTTCAACTCGCCTAAATCCGCGTCTTCCGCGTCGGACACCAGGGTTTGCAAATCGACATCCACGAACACGTCAATGTTCGGTGCGTTTTTGTGGATAAACTTTTTCGTGTCCTCGTCCGCGACCATTATCGTCCAAAACGGCACAAGCGTCGGGGCGTTGACCTGCATGCTCTGTAACATCCCGTGCGCGAACGGCCAGTACGCCTGGTTGCAGAAGGAGATCATCCGGAACCGGGTGGTCGTGGTGACCCCGTCCACGTGTCGCACCAACCCGGGAACCCCGCCCTCCGCGTTGCGCAAACCGCGCGACGAGTTCGGCGACGAGTTCGTTCTCGACGCAACGGAAGATCCATCCCGAGAAGATCCATCCCGTTGCGCGAATCCTTCCCGAGCACCAGACAGCGTACTGCCACTTCCCTTACCTCCCGCTTTCCTTGGAAACGCGCCTAATTTGGGTTCGCCGCGCGGTTGTTCGAAAAAATCGCCCAGCAGCCAGTCTTCGTGTGACTCCGCGCGGGAACTCACCGCCGGAGATCTTCCTCGGCCGAGCGCGGCCATTTTCGTAAACGCGACGTCCCTGACCCCGTCGTGGGTCGCCGCGACGCCGGCGATTGCGAAAAGCGCGAACACCACACCGGCGGTGAAGCCTATCAACCGACTTCGCGACGTATGGGAGACGGACGTGAGGGGGGCGACATCGTCGGTACCCGTGACGCGCGAGCGTCGAGAGGGACCGACATTAACATTTTCGTGGGTTCCGCCGAGAAGCGAGATGGTTTCCACAGCGTGCGGTCCCGTTTGCACCGCGTTCCGGGTGGGAACGCGTGTCCACATCGTCGGCGTCTCACGGGACACGGCGACGGCGACGGTCGCGAAGCGCGCGGCGTACGCGCGTGTCACATTGGCGGGAAGGCGATCGACAAAGGGTTGTTTCGCTTCGAAGGGTGTTGAAACTGCATGGTAAAAAACGGGGTGGAGCAGTGGAGCGAAAATTCTTGGAAAAAGGGCGCGCACATCGCTTCGCACACCCGCGGGCGAGAGCACACGCCCGCGGACGTCGCGGGCAGGTCCTTCCCGTCTCGCGATGTCTCGCCGCGTTCCCCGCCTCGTGGACCTCGCGCTCCTGGTCGCGGTTCTCCTCGCGCCGGCTGAGCGACGGCGCGTCGGGGTTGGCGACCGAGGCATCCGTCAGGCCAGTGAATCAACGACACGGTTTCAGCCCTCGGCGTCCCTTTCTTTCGTAGCCCATGCCGCGCACGTCGATGCGGGCGCCGGTAACGCGGGCGGGTTCGGGGGCGACCTGGGGGACGAACCTGAGCTGGGCGAAACAAGAACCATAGGCCCGGACCCCAACACCGCGATTCCCGCGGTTATCACGCAGTTCAAGGACCAGCAAGGCGTCGTCGCGGTCGGGATGGTGGAGGAGCTGTTGCGGGAGTTGAACAGCGCGTTTTGCGACGCCTCTCGCGTCGGCGGACGGGCGTACGCGTGTTTGGAGTTCGAGAACGCGCGCGAACGGCTGTGGATGACGTTCGCGAACGAGTACGTGTGTGGAGGCCTTGATGCCGTTATTTGGGCAACACCACCACGGGCGGTGATGCACCTGTCGGTGCAGGAACAGTTTGAGTTTCTTCTTGCGGCGTGCGACACGCGGTGGGTCGGGGATCTCGTCGCGGTGGTCAGGGAAGCCACGGTTTTGTTCCTAGCGCAGTCCACCCTGAACAGGGTGGATATCAAAGCCACCGTGGTTGAAAACGACCGCAAAGCGCAGAGGAGTGACACCTTGCCGACTGACAATCTGTATGAACTGCACCCTGGTTTTTACGAGGACCTGGCGCCCGCTTCGACGGGCGTGCGCGAACCCGCCGTCGCGACGTGGAAAGTGGAACCCGACTTGGACGGGTACGGCCTTGGGTTTTTCCCAAATCCAAACACTGTTTACGGACCCTGGACGACGTCCACTAGTCGTTAAAAGGAAGTGCACTACATACATCACAAGTGCACTGTTTGCCCATACAGTTCACCCATACTCAAGACTGACCTTTTTCTTTTACAAAAACAGCCACACCCCGTACGCGGCGGGGGGCGTACCGCGAGACGCCGCTTTGAACGCGCGAGCGGGAACGCTACTCGCGAAAGCAGGCCCGACGGAACAGTACCCGCTTCTTTTCAACCAAGTGCTTGATGCTACAGAAACGGGGAAGGCTCTTTACGGCGAGGCGTACCGTGCCCACCCGTCAAAGTTCGCGAGGTGGAACGAAAACGCGTTTTGCGCCGGCGCGTTTGACGCGAGCGGAAACGCCGACCCCGACTTCGCGAACTTCGACGCGTGCTTCCCCCGGGTCGTTCCGCAGATCGGTCTGACGCACGACTTGTTCGGCAAGCGGCTGCTTACGAACCAGGGGCAGCCCCTGCCAACTGGGTACGACGACCCGAACGACATGGGCGTCGGCGAGGCGGTCACGGGGTGACTAGGGAGCGGGATGGATAGATGACGTACGCGTAGTTTTTAGGAATAGTGAGTCTTTCACAACTCTGGACAAGATTCATTAGATAAAGCTGATTACGTTTAGAATCAATCAAAGATCAAAGTCATCCCTCGTGCCTGCTCGTTTCGCGTAGGTTCTCAAAGAACGTTTTGTTCGTGATGACCCCGCCGATTCGGTCGGGAAACTGCACGTCGTGACCTTTCCTATCCACCAACTCTGCGTTTTTCGAAACCGCGTCGTGAAGCGCGTCGTCCGTTTCGGCGCCGAACGAACACCCTTCAGAGATAAAAAAGATAGTGTCAGTCTCGTATGGGAAATCAGTCGGCGGAAAGTGGTAAATGGGAAATACGTACCTCTTGTTTCCAGAAAACGAACACTAGGTAACACCGCCGGTTTCTTTTTCTTGGAGCTCTCTTGCGAGTTTATTTTCACAAGCATGGGTCTTTGTTTGTTGTGTTTCGAGGAGGGCTCGTCCACGTGGCCTCCGTTCAGTGACTCCTCCTCCTCCTCCGGTGCTGCCAAAAAAGCAGCCCGAAACGCCCCGCCCGCTTCGGGCCCGAAATCGTCGTTGCCCGCGAAATGCAGCGAAACCAAAACGGAGTTCTCGCACTTGATCATCCGCGCGGCGGCGCGCGCGCTTCTCGGACCGAGCCCGCACCCGGAAAGATTCAGGGACTCAACTCGAGACGTGCGGTTCACGGAGGCGTGGCGAAGAGCGGTACAGATGGACTCACCGCCTTCGTCGCCGATTTCCGCGTTCAAGCGAAGGCACACTTGTTGCAGGCTCGTGTTTTTCTTCAACGCAAACGCCAGCGCGAACGCGCCGCCACTCGCGACGCGGTTATCGCCCAAATCAAGAACCCGCAAAATGCTCTTGCCGTCCAACAGCTTGGCAACGGCCCGAACACCGCGGCACCCGATGTGGTTGTGCGAAAGGTCCAGTTTCGTGACAGAGACGTTTTCGCCGAGGCCTCTTGCTACGATTCGAACCTTTTTGCAGTCCAGGAAATTGTTTGGCAACGCCAGGGTTAACAGCGAATCGGCGCTTCCCAAACAGTTTGACAACGACTCGCAATCGTTTTGCGACATGCCGAACTTGGACCGGTGGTACCCGTCCGCGCCTAACCCGTTCGGGGCACCGTAGGTGATGGTGAGGCTGGTCAGCCTTCCTGCCAACGGTCTGAACAGCGTGGGTTCGAACCGCAACGCGGGGTTTTTTTCGTCACTCGCGAGGTTCGCGAACCGCACGTTGCGAATCCAACGTCTGCCGAAAAGGGCTTTCTGGTCGAGCCGTGTCTGTTTTTCGTGATCGGTCGCGTCGCAACTCCCGCTCGCGGCGACCACGGCTTCTTCGAAATCTTTTTCGAAGTACATCTGTTTCCAGCTCCTGCCGTGCGCGACCGCGGTGGACCCTGGCTTGGTCACAAAAGTCGGCCACCGACACGACGCGCGGCGCCACCAATATGCCTCGTCCTCGATCCAGGTCCCCGCGATTTCCAAACTCAGCCGGGTGTCCAGCAGATTGACAATTCGTCTTCGCAGGGAATCGGGCAACCTCCCTTTAAGCAAGCACCGCTGGTCTTTTGCGAAACCCCTGGCCACGCTTTCGAGGCACAGCTCAAGCAGGGGGGTGACGTACGGGAACCCTGACCTCTCTGGTGGGTGTTCCGAGGGGGACAAAGCCAGGGCTACTTTCGCGGACAAAACATTACCAACCGCACCGGGCTGGTTGTCGTACCCGCGCGACCTTGGAGGTGGTGTTTTGGCGAGCGGGTCGTCGTTTTTTTGAACGCCCAACGCGCCGATACCGGACGTCACAGTGGCGAGTTGAGATTTGTTGCCGTGTACAGACCCGGGAGTTGGGGTGGAGGCGACCACCATCAAGACGTCACCACTATCAGGCACCTTTCGGGGTCAGAATAATCGGGGCGTCTCGAATGCGGAGCGTGCCCGAATCGGGATCACAAAGCGGTGACGAACGCTGACCTGCTGTTTACCGTAGTGCTCCGAAGGACTCGAAACACCCTTACCGCGGTTTCGCGACCGCGCCGTGTACGATGAAACAAATTCGAGCGGACACCCTTTCTCCGGTGGTCGCGCGACGCGGTGTGCGACGTTGTTCAATGCCAAGCCGAAAGACTGCTTGTTTACCGACTTTGTTGGAGACGACGAAAAACTAAATTGGATCCAAAAGTACCACGGTAAAACAAAGGACAACGACGCGCACACGCCAACTTCTCCGCGATGTCTTCCAACGCGACGCTCGTTGTTGAAACTCGCACGTGAGAGAAAGCGCGAAAAGCGCGAACGCGATGCTAACGCGGGCGAGGCCATCACCGACCTTCCCAACCACCTCGTCGTCGAGCACATCCTCAAATCTGAGTATTTCGACGATCCCGCCGACCTCGCACGGCTCCCAGCGGTGAGCCGTGGGATGCGCGACGCGGTGACGGCGACGGGGCTGCGGTTTGAGGAGCTTGATGAGAAGCGTGCCGTGGACCTCGGATGTTTAAGCGCGGTGCAGCGCCTGCAGCGGGGAGGTCGCCTGTCGCGTCAAGAATAACTTTGTCAGGCAGCGGCGAGGAGCGGACATCTCGAGGAACTGAAGGTGTTGTGCGAGAACGGCTGCCCATGGGACGAGTTGACTTGCTCGTATGCGACATACCAAGGAAATCTCAAGGTTCTACAGTTGGCGCGCGCGAACGGCTGCCCGTGGAATTAGCAGACGTGCATGTTCGCAGCGAAGGGTGGTCACCTCGAGATGCTGCAGTGGCCGCGCGCGAACAGCTGCCCGTGGTCCGCAAATACATGCTTGGGGGCGGCGAGGGGTGGGCGTCTCGAGGTGCTGCAGTGGTTGCGTGCGAACGGCTGCCCGAGGAACGAGAAGTCGATGTTTTTCACCGCTCATAACGGTCACGAGGCGATTGTGCGGGCGCTGATCGAGGCGGGCGCAGACGTCAACAAGGCAATGGATGACGGCGCGACGCCCCTGTGCATTGCCGCTCAATTTGACAACGAGACGATTGTGCGGGTGCTGATCGTTTTGGCGCGGACGTCAGCAAGGCGATGGATAACGGCGTGACGCCGCTGTCCATCGCCGCTTGTTTCGGCCACAAGACCGTGGTGCTGGTGCTGATCGAGGCGGGCGCGGACGTCAGCAAGGTGATGGATAACGGCGGGACGCCGCTGTCCGTGGCCACGCATAGTGGCCACGCGGCGATCGTTCAAATTCTCAGCGGTGCCGGCGCGGTGTGACGTCAGAAACGCCGGCGTGTATATATAGCTTCTAACCCGCCGGAAGGGATCTCCGTTCTTTCGCAGTGGTATTACAAATCGTGTTTTTGCCACTCGCCCAAATTCTACAGTCAGTCTAGTTCTATTTCTACCTCGTTCACCCCAGCCCCCCCCCCGGCGTAAACGCGCGTTCCACGTGCGCCACCGCTGTTTCGAGTTCGGTTTCCGTTTTCCGGCGCGTGAAAAACACGGAACAATCGAGAGAAACGCACTCGATCGCGGGTATGGAACGTTGTGCTTGCCGCGTCGGGGTACTCGCGTCGCATCCGGAGGTACCCAACGCCGTCCCGCACCCCGAGAAGCCGACGCTCAAACTCGCGTCCCCCCCGCCACCCCCCCCGCACCCCAGACACACCTTGTGGAGCTTCTGTTTTTGCGTCTCAAGCGCCACGGCGCGCCAGGCCAAGGTCGCGGCTGCGTACGCGGCATCCGCACCACAGGAAAGGCACACGATTCGTCCGACGCTGGTCAAACCAAAACATACGGCGCAGTGCGCGCTGTGAAAAATGTTGTCGATGGTGTTGGGACCGCTGGTGTTATTTTTTCGCAAAGCGCGGAGGTTCGTGTTGTTCCCCATCCCAAGTCGTTTGCAGACATCAACTCGGTTCCCACCCAGCGACGACGCGTTCGGTTCCCTGAGCCACGCAAAAACGTCTCCCCCGACTAAACCGAACACGCGCTGCATCGCCGGCGCCAAGATTTTGTCGCAGTAGTACTTTGCGTTCACCCTGTAGGTGCCTTGTGAGTTCACAACGATTGACGGGTGAATCACCGCATCCACCACCCGCGAGCCGGGCGCACCTGACACGACTAAATACGGAACTCTCTCCCCGAACTTGGGTTCCAAACCCGGATCTTTACTCATCAACGACTCCGCCACGATCACGGCGGGCGGTTTCGTGGATCCGGGTTTCGTGGAGTACGTGCCCAAACGCGTTTCCTTGGCGAACACCAAATCTTGAAGCGGCAAGCGCCCTGACCTTAGCTTCGCGACGTTGCGCTGGACGTACCGCTTCACCAGGCTTAAATCTTTGGTGTGGAACAACAACTGGAGGGCTGTTTTCTGCATCTTCACAAGCAGGGGACACGAATCCCTGCGCACGTGTTCGATGCCTTTCGCGTCGAAGTGCGGTTTGGTCTGGGAAGGGGTTTCGTAGGCGTGCCCGACGTACCGCTTTTTCGCAACCAAAATGCACGGGTGGTAAATCTTCTCAAGTTTCAGGGTCACGGGGTCGGGGTTATCCGCGGTGACCACGCGTGCTATACACGCGGCTGCTTCGAAAGCCTGCGCGCGTGTGTACCCGGGAAACTCCACGAAAAGGCTATCGGTGTCTCCGTAAACAACCCTCGCGCCGTCCCACCGTTTGTCGCCGGCGTGCACCGTGCGAATCGCCCGTTCCAGCGTTTCCCGACCGCACTGCACGATCGCGTCGGCGAGCTCCGCCATGGGCATCCGCCCCGAGAAACCAGCCGCGGTGTACCCGTACGTAACGTTCGCGATCAACTTCAAACCCGTTTGTTTCGCAGTCAACGCGCGTCGTCGCGGTTTGCTGCCAGGGTCCCCCGAAAGGGCGCACCGCTTCAACACGGATTTCACCATCACCCGCGTGTCCAAAATTTCAGTCAAAAGCCGGGGCAAAATACCTTGCCTGATTTTTGGCTTGGCAAACATCACGCCGTTGGGGGTGACAGTCACGGAGGTAGGGGTAGTGGTATCAGTAGGCTTACCTCCGTCCATCCCTACCAGCGCCGGTAGTAACCCCGCGGGGAGAGCTAAATCAAAACACCCCAGTTTCCGCGGCGGTCCCCCGCCGAGCCCGGCGATTTGGTTCGGGGTTTTGTGAGACGTGTTACCATCGCGCACCTCCAAATTCCTCAAGTCCCGTTCATCCGGAACCTTCCCAAGACACGTGCTGTAGCAAAGGTTGTACGCGCACACCACACTCGGGTAAAGCGACGCGAAGTCCAACACCGCGACCGGGTTCGTGTACATCTTGGTTTCGGGTTCCTGGCCCGATTAAAAAGAAGTAACGTGTCAGTCTCGTACGGGCAATCGCAGAGGCGGAACGTGGTGATTGGTAAAGACGTACCATCACCAGGGGTATGCACTCCATCCCGGGTTGCGCCTCGGCTTGTTCGTTCGACGGCGACGGCGCCAAGAAATTGTCCCGGTGCGCCAGCCGCAGCATCATGGACTCCACCCGGTACTGCGATCCGCGAAAAAGCACGGATTGAAAATCAATGCCGAAAATCTTAGCCTGTTCGTTCGTACGAGCCACCACGTCCAGGTGTTCGCACATGCGCATCACGAAGGTTGCTTTCTGCGTGACGTGGGTAACCGCTCGCCACTGTTGGTGCGTGCTTAGGAGTGTCTCGCCAAGACCTGACGATTCACAACTCAGGGAATCGCAGCGTCCGCCCCGTCCCCAGCGCGAGACGGTTCCGGGTGTGAATTTGGCGACGCGTTTTTTCAAAACGTGCGACGCGCACGCTTCGAACCTGTGCGTGTGAACGAAAAGTGTCAGTCATGTATATCGAGATGTATGTACAAACAGTCACCAGCTTCGGTAAAACGCTGTGTTGACGGATTTGGGAAAACCCCAACACGCACGTGTAGCTCTGCAACTTCAGTTCGCCGCGTAGCACGCGCCACAGGTTCAACACTATGCGGCCCGTCACGTAAATCCCCGACGCGTGGAGTCGGCCGTACTCGTCGTCCTGGCGTTCGTTCGCGCCGGGGAGGTTTTCCGCGCGCGACATGTCGCGGACTAAATCGACCCCCAAAACCGTCCCCCGTGTGATCAAGAACCCCAGGGATTCGGCTTGGATTTCGAATCCAAGCAACACGTCGGGATCCAGGGCTTTCACCGTGTTTGCGAACCCAATAAGCAAAGACGGTTCGTCCGCGAAGACGTGCGTCTCCACATTCGCGTTGGGGACGCCGATTTCGGTGCCGAAAACCCACGGGGAAGGGTCGATTTCCTGGAAAACGGGAGTCGAGTTCGAACTCTGCGTCTGCGTCTGGGAGGGGGATACCACGGATGTGACGGGAGGACCTTTTTCGGTACCGGCAACATCGCAACGGTCACTCGCTCGCAACGCCAACGCGATTTCGCGTCGCGTCGCGCCGTTATCCGAGCTGTACGACACGCCTATCGCTAACACTCGGTCGTGTTGTGGGTCAGGGCTCAACTCACTCCTGGTGTCGCCGATGATCTCGACGCACAAAACGCCCATGGGCGGGACGGGCGCGCCCGCCACAGGGTCGCCTTTGTTCTTGTCACCCCCGGATTTTTCTTTTTTTTCAGAAACAAACCCCACGTCGCTGGAACCGGGCGTCGAGGCGTCCAAATTCGTAGGCGCGGTCATCTGCAACGCACCTGACCTGCGGTGCCTGTGAAAGCGCCGGGCGTACGACTTTGAAGCTCCGGGGCCAAAACTCTTGTCCGAAACGCTGGGCGAATTTGGAGTTTCGCGAGTTTCGCGAGTTGCTGCGATTTCGTCGTTTCCCGCCGCGCACCCGTTATAACGCAAAAGCTCCGAATAATCCCCACCGATTTCTTCGTACTTCGGAGAGCAAGGCCTCGGTAAAGGGTCGTCATCATCGATGGTATCCCCCAACCCGATTTGCGCGGGACCGGATTGGCCTCTGCCAGAGCTCACGCCGCCGCCGCCGGTTTCGAGGTCGATCAACTCAAGACTATCAAGCCACGCGTCCATAAACTGCGCAGCGGCGCTTTCGTGTTGTGTGCCTGGGACGCCACCAAACGAAGGCATGAGGGAGACGTGCGACGGGGGATGGTACGGCGATGGGGGAGGGACAGTTACACCCTCTTTTGCCGTCGTTTTTGGCGTGTGTAAACTCCCAGAGGGGGTCAAAAACCCCGGCGCGCCGTGAGTGATTTCCAACTCGTCGCCGACAACCCCCAATCGCCGCACACGCCACCGCTCTAACGTTTTGTTAGACGGGGGCGGTCGCAGCGGGCGTAGCGCGTACCTCACGCGAACGGCGGTGCGGTCGGGTAACGTGCCATTCGTTACCCGAAACGCGTTTCGCAGGTTTCCGCCGTCGCGTGAATTTCCGGCATAGAAAAAACCCGCACAACCCGCCGACGTCGTCGTCGGGACCGGCATCGGGACTCCCGCGACGAGTACCGGCCTGGAAGGGACGTCGTGTGGGTTTCCGTAAAACACAGGCTGGTGTATGACGTCAGGCAGGTCGTGGTCACGAAGTGTGGAGACTAACCGCGCGCGTGTAGGCGGGGTTTGGGTACGCCGAAGCGCGTATCGCGCGAAAGATTCGGTTTCGTCAACCGAATTCGATGGAGGAAGCGCCGCGACGTCCAAACTCTCCATGTCGCCAAGTTCCGTCTCGAGTTCCGTTTCAGGTTCCGTTTGCGCAAAGTAACTCTTTTGTTCCCATGTCCGCTCCTCGGGTTGCACACCGACGCCAGCTTCCTTGCCGAAGCGTGAAACTTGTGAGTTTCGTCTGCCAAACTCGGCGTTGAACTTCGTCTCTTTCCTCGTTTTCCCGAGAGCCTTGTGGCAGTCTTTACACAGCAACCTTTTGTTCACCAAATACTTCACCTCCTCGGCGTGAAACTGCTTGTTGCATTCAACGCAAGTTCGCCCGCGCGAGTCAACGGGCGGTTGGGTTGGCGGTACGTCATCACCACTTTGCGTATCGGGAGTTCGTTTGAGACGTTTCCCTTCTGGGACGAAATCGCTCGGGGTCAGCGATTGCGAAACGCCGCGCGAAGCGCTCGCCCGCCGTTTGCGCCGCGCAATCGCCGCTTCGGCGTGAACCGCCGCTTCCAGCGCCAAGCACCGCTTGTGCGCGTACCCGGTGACAAGACTGCGCTGGCGAGGTTCGAGTGAACAGTCTGTTTGACATATCCAGCAGATCTTTGAATCCGGGGGGGGCGTACCTAGTTGCTCGTCCGAAATCTCCGCGGGGTGCTCCTCAGAACTCTCCGCGGGAATCGTTTCTTGTTGGCAACCGACCGGGTTTTCCGAGGCGTCGTCGTCGTCGTCCTCATCCGCGGTTCCCATGACGTCCTCGATGTCCCCCCATTCCCGTTGCGTCGCGACGGCGAACGCGTCGAAATCGCCGTCGTCCATGGCGTCGTCGTGTGCACCTTTCACAACAGGAGCCTCGTCCACGTAGTCGTCGTCCTCGAAATCCCGGAGAAAGAGATTGCGCTCAACCTCGTTTCTCGCACGCGCCGCGTACGCGACGGCGGAGATGGAGGCGGCGCGCATATCTTCCCCTATCGTCTCCCCGTTTCCGTCAACCCCGTGTGCGAGGTTCATGAGCAGGCCAAACAAATCACTATCATGGGTGCACTGAGGAGACGCCGCGACCGCGGCTTGCGATAAAACAACCGTATCGCGGTCCACCGAAAGTTGTTCAAAGTCGTCGTCGCTTTGATTTCCGTCGGCGAACGTATTTTGAGAGCGCAAAGTCTGGCGCAACAACGCCGAGGAATCAGGCGCCAAGCGATTCGAGACCCGCCGCGAGGGCTGGCTAGGCTGTGATAATGGTTGTGTGCCGTCGTGTTCATCACGCTGCGATGCCGTCGCCAGTGATGCGCGATTCGCGGGAACCGCGGTGGCGAACAAATCTAAATCGGTCCGCGCGTTGGTCACGTCCGCGTCGCGCGCGGCGCCCGCCTCGGCGTCGTTTCCGTTACGTTCGCGCCAACCGTCCACCAAACAGGCCAAACCTCTTCCTGTGTTGTCACCGCCGTGTTTGGTTTGGCTTTCGTAACCGAACACACTCCGCAGATCGAACAGAGGCACGCCCAGGGCGTTCAGTTCCGCACACGCGGCGAGTTCCACTCTTCTTTGTAGCTTTTGAAGGTTGGCGTCTTTCGCGATTGACGTTTCCGAAAACGCGTCCCGCGCCACCGGAACCGGCGCCGGCACCACTGGCTGGCCCTCCGCGAACGCCCGCCGCGCCTCGTCCTGCCACACGGATCGCAGGGAAGGCACTAGCCGCACCACAGCACCTGCGGTTGCGTCGTTATCAGTACCGTCATTACCGTCATTACCCACGTCCAAGTCCAAACTCAAACTCGTCCAGTTCTTGATGTCCGAGGAAACGACGTCGAGTTCCAGCTCGCAGTTCGCGGTTCGCGCCGGGGGCGCGCCGCGCGTCTCGCCAAACGCAAGCGACACAAACGTCCAGTCGTTTGGCACGGTGTGCGCGGTCCACACTTTTTGGTGGACACCATTGTTCGATTTATCAGGCGTCTGTAACACAAGCCCCTCGTGCGACGCACCAGACGCGTTGTTCCCACCCGACCCGTTCGGTGCGCATCCGCCATGGTCAAATACAAACAACCCGCCTCCTCGGCGTACCGGATCGACGTCTTCGTACTCAAGCTGCACGGGCTCGCGTTTGGCCTTGTTTCCTCGAAATTCGGTGCCCGTTTCCCCGTCACCGCCCGTCAAGCCGACCTCCCCCCCAATGTCCAGCCGCGTAACGCGTCGGAACTGCCTGCGCACCGCGACCCGGTGCGTGTGTACCAACCCCCACCGCGGAAGCGGGTCCCTGAACACGACGGAAGCGCACGACACCAACCCGCCGCCGTGCAGGTTGTGGTCCATCATGGTTTGTAAAATGTACGGCACGTGCGCTTCGTGCGGCTGCCAAATCCGGCCGTGAATACCGCCTGAAAGCAAACACGCGCGCAAACGTGAGATGTGGGACGGGTCGTACACCGAGATCTTGACGAACAACGTGTCGCTTGCGTGGAAGCCGTACATGGACCTCGCGGTGACCAGGGATATGGCGTGCACCACGCGGCGGCGTTTTTGGCGATACTTTTGGTGAAAAGAAGTTGAAGCTCCCGCTGGGCCGGGACCAGCCTGCGCGAACGGACGCCTGGTGTTGCTGCCGGGGTGGTTCGGTGGGTTATTTTTTTTTGCATTTGGGTTCATCTGGGTGTTGCGATTGCGTGTATCGCTCGCAAACAACGCGCCCCCGACCCCCGCACCGGGTGGGGGGTGCGTCGCGTCCGCCTCACCGGCGGCGACGGTTGCGTAATCGAGCGCCGCTGCGATTGTTACACGAAAATTGTCAGGCATGTATATCGCGATGTATTGGACGATGTATGGACAACAGCCAGGGTAATCTGTCTGAACAGTCACCAGCTGAGAGATAAAACAGTCGGAAGGATTTGGAAAAGACCAAACACGTACCGTCCAGCGCGTCGGCGAGTTTTCGCAAAAAAGTCGTCGCCCCCTCCTGATTGTAAAAAAATAAATGTCATTCTCTTATGGGCAACCAGTCGGCGGAATGTGGTGATTGGGAAATACTTACCGCATCCTTTGGTAAGTCGTCGTCGTAAGGCACGTACAGGTACGGGAACACGTCGTGGATGTGGAGACAGGCTTTTTGACCTCCGGGGGTTTCGCCGAAAACGCGGACGATCGGGACCTGCGTGTTGGGAACGGCGGGACGGTCAGTTTCGTCGCGCGCATTTCGCGTCCGCGGTGCTTTGTGGGATTTTTGAGGACTCAGATTGGGGTGCCAACAATGCAAAGACTCGCCTGGTCCACGGTGGTGCCTAGGAACGCGGATTCCGTGTCGTCCAAACCAGGAATCGGTTTGGACATGTAGTAGTCGATGGTGTTGAGGCGGATTTCGAAAACCTCGCGGTCCGGCCGCGGGGGTGGGTCCCCGGGTGAAGGTGAAGCCTCGGTCGCCATCGCACTACGACACGCAAAAAGCCGCTTCAAAGGGTGCCTGTTCCTGAGGCTGTTCGGTACGTTTAGTATCGTCTATATTACGGAGCGCGATTCGTCGCGATACGCTTGGTCAACAGTCGCGCGGGCGCGACATCGCGCGTGGATTCGCGTAGGTAACGACGACGCGCGTCGTGCTTTGCCATCGTGGTAAATCGAATCTGGGCAAAATTTCCGGCTTCATTTTGCGGCAAGTTTCATTTCGAAGATGGTTTTTTTTTCCGACCGCGTGTACTCCGGCGCGTCCATCGGCCATGCATCAGAGTCTTCAAAAAATGCAAAATGCACTTCATGTCACGAGCTCCGGACGAGTAGAGCGGTAGTACTACGACCCGTGTAGAGCGGTAGTTAAAGACACGTGTGTGTTTTCGATTCGTATCGTCTGTGTCTTTTTCTTACAAGCGTTTGCGAAGTCAGCGTCAGTTCCCGACGCGCCGTCGCACGCGTCGTCCCGACCCAGCCG
>Ga0302126_10000116_pt1 | contig 55926 bp, 34 predicted proteins | sample CB4_20m_MG_FD_203108 | JGI IMG/M metagenome (GOLD analysis project Ga0302126, IMG submission 203108) | Marine microbial communities from Western Arctic Ocean, Canada - CB4_20m | ecosystem: Environmental > Aquatic > Marine > Oceanic | place: Canada: Western Arctic Ocean | collected 2017-09-24 | reverse complement strand
CAAGTCGAAGCCGCAATCGTGTTTTTGCGAAAAGGCGCTACTGTGACTGATCAAAGCGCAGAGTCGAAATACGACGCTCTATCGAAATATGCCAGAGATTTAACGGACGAAGCAAAGAGGGGGAAATTGGACCCAGTCATTGGCAGAGACGACGAAATTCGTCGAGCTATTCAAATCCTATCGAGAAGATCGAAAAATAATCCAGTGTTGATTGGCGAACCAGGGGTTGGGAAAACGGCAATTGCTGAAGGATTGGCGCAACGAATCGTTAACGGCGACGTACCAACTTCTCTACAAGACGTTGCAATTATGTCTTTGGATATGGGTTTACTAATCGCCGGCGCCAAGTTTCGCGGGGAGTTTGAAGACAGATTGAAAGCGGTCATGAAAGAAGTCGTCGATTCTATGGGTAAAATTATTTTGTTCATCGATGAAATTCATACCGTCGTTGGTGCCGGAGGCAATGGAGGTGGTGGTGGAATGGACGCTGGTAATTTATTGAAGCCAATGTTGGGAAGAGGCGAACTTCGTTGCGTTGGTGCGACAACTTTGGACGAGTTTCGACAGCATATTGAAAAAGATCCAGCGTTGGAAAGACGGTTCCAACAAATTTTAGTCGAAGAACCTTCAGTAGAAGATACGGTTTCAATTTTAAGAGGATTACGCGAAAGGTACGAATTACATCACGGAGTTTCAATTTCTGATGCCGCCTTAGTTGAGGCCGCTAATTTATCTGACCGATATATCGCGGATAGGTTTCTTCCAGATAAAGCTATCGATTTAATCGACGAAGCGGCGGCGAAATTAAAGATGGAAATCACATCTAAACCAACTGCTTTAGACGCCTTGGACAGACAGATAATTAAATTTCAAATGGAAATCTTGTCACTTTCGAGAGACGGTTCGGCAATGACTACGTCGGCGGCGGACAAGAAATCTACAGAGCTGAAATTGAAGCGAATGAAGAAAGAAATTGATAATTTAAAAGTTGAACAAAAAGATTTACAAAATCGCTGGCAAGAAGAACAGGACAAGTTGAATCAAGTGCAATCTTTGAAAGAGGAAATTGAACGCGTCGGCGTTGCAATTGCAAGCGCAGAGCGATCGTACGATTTAAATAAAGCTGCGGAATTAAAATATGGCACTTTAATGGAATTACAAAGATCTCTTTCAGAGGCGGAGGAAATTTTGTTATCGGACAAAGGAAATAAGAATAAGCTATTATCGGACGAAGTCACCGAGAACGATATTGCCGAAATCGTCGCGAAATGGACTGGGATCCCCGTTGCAAAGCTTCAGCAAGGCGAACGCGAAAAACTTTTAGACCTCGACCGCGAACTGCATAAAAGAGTCGTCGGTCAAGACGAAGCCGTGAAAAAAGTCTCCGAAGCCATTCAAAGATCGAGAGCTGGTTTAAGCGATCCGAACAAACCAATCGCATCGTTTGCTTTCTTAGGGCCGACTGGTGTTGGTAAAACTGAGCTCGCAAAAACGCTCGCAAACTTCTTATTCAACACCGAAGATGCGATGATTCGAATCGATATGTCTGAGTACATGGAAAAACACGCTGTTTCGAGATTAATTGGTGCACCTCCAGGTTACGTTGGATTTGAAGAAGGTGGGCAACTCACAGAAGCTGTCAGAAGACGTCCGTATTCAGTCATTTTGTTTGATGAGATGGAAAAAGCGCATGCGGATGTTTTCAACGTCTTGCTTCAAATTTTAGACGACGGTCGCGTTACGGATTCTCAAGGTCGAATGGTAAGTTTTAAGAACACGATTTTAATCATGACTTCGAATATTGGCTCACAATTCGTCCTCGATGGTTTACTCAACCTTAAAGGCGAGGAGACTGAACAAGAAGCAAAAAAATCAGTACGTGAAAGAAGATCCAAAGTCATGGAAGCCGTTCGCGGTCATTTTCGTCCAGAATTCATCAACAGAGTCGATGAATGGATTGTGTTCGATCCATTACTTCGTTCTCAAGTCGAATCGATTGTGCTTCAGCAAATCGAACGCGTTCGAATGAGATTGAAAGATAGACGAATCGCTGTCGAAATAGAAGAATCTGCCTTACAGGCTTTGTGCGTAATCGGTTATCAACCAGCGTTTGGTGCTCGCCCGATTAAACGAGCGGTACAGCAATATCTCGAAACGACTATTGCTAAAGCTATTTTAAGAGGTGATATCGCCGAAGAAGACGTCGCCGTAATATCCGCTAAACGAATCGAGGACGACGAATATACTGCGGTCGAAGGCGGACATCAATTTGAATTTGAAGTCAAGAGAAAGGCGAGAGGAAATAATAGCAACGCTTCGTCAAAAAAAACCGTTCAATCTTCAATCGACGAAGAGATTACCGTCGAAGCGCGCTGATTAAAATTTCCTAGTGTACATTTACTACCGTAACGAGATGTATTTGACAAGTTTTATATTCTCTCTCTCTCTCTATCTCTCTCTCTATCTAAATTCCAATCGCTTTTCGCGACTATCTTTTACTCTATTTCTATAAGTCGGTGGCGTCTAATCTATCCTCTGCTATCAAATCTACTCGATTCCAATGCATCGGACCATAACCACACTCGGTCTTTCAACTGTTGTTCGTTACATTGTTCGATCTCATCTATTTTCCTTCCCTTGCAAAATATCGACACCGTCGGCGTCCAACGCACGTCCTTTGCGGATGTTGGCAGTAAGTCGACATCGGTGAAGACGAAATCTATCCCCTCTCCTCCGTGTTTAAAAGTATTCATGTTCATCGTCGTCGTCGTCGTCCTATGATGATTATATTTCTCGGCTAAATCGAACATTATTGGTGATAACTTATGACAATGTTTACACCATTCGGCACCGAAGTTCACTATTAATAACCTGTTCGTTCGTTTCGTTCGTTCGATCGTTCTTTGGAACAGTTCTTCGCCTTTTATGACCTTGACGTTAGTTGTATTAGTCATAGTATTATTCATAGTATTATCCATAGTATTTTTATCTTCATCTATCATCCTTATTCAATAATATATTAACTCACGTTTCATGATAAATATGATGGGCATAAGTCATTATTTTTATCACTCATTAATTAATTAATTAATTAATTAATTAAAAGCACACACACACACACACTACACACACACACACACACTTACACACTTCAGACAGACAGACAGACATCGATCGATCGATCGATCGATCGAGGAGATACGTAATCGAACGAGTTTAAAGAGCCCGGAGTCATATTTATATTCATCGAGATAAAGAGAGAGAAAAACAATAGGAACAAACACTGAGAACGACGACTTCTGCTGCCGCGCATGCTCTGCTCGTTCTATTGAAGGAAACTGATTCGATCGAGAAGGAGTGCGTGCGTGTGAAGATTTTGAGTAGTAGTAGTATTAATAATAGTAGGAACATAACGACACAGGCAGCAGTTTTGCGTGCTCGCAACAAACAACAGTACCCGGGGACGGTCTCCTCAGTTCTCGCAACATCGGCAACGGTATTAAACATGTCCTCATCGTCACAAATGCAAACTCCAACGACGACGACGACGAATACTTCGATTAATAGTTTAGTACAAATGAATAACCAAAAATATTTCGCCTCGAAATGGTTTACGTTGATCTTATCGCAATTAGTCATGGTCTCATCGGGGGCGTTATATTGCTTCCCTTTGTATTCACAAACGTTGAAAGAACGATTGAATTTAACGCAGGAACAATTGACTTTGATCGGAACGTGCGGGAACTTTGGAGCGTTCTTCTCCGTTCTAGGAGGTATGTATTTCGATAAATACGGTTCGAAGAGTGCGTTGTTCTTAGGAGGTTTATGTAAATTAACTGGGTTTGGGATGACCGCGTTGATATTGAGAGGGATCGTTTTCCCACAAACTGTGTTCTTTTGTTGTGTTGCCGCGTATATCATGGGCACTGGATGTTCTGCAAGTTTAACAGCATCGTTAGGGGCGAATTACGCGAATTTTCCCGATAAAACGCAACATGGAAGATTAGTTGGAATAATCATGGCTTTTTTCGGTTTATCGAGTGGAGTGTTTAGCATAGTATACGACGTGTTCTTCATGAACGACAGTTATACGACGCAGAGTGATTTAGGGAAGAATAGCGTCGCATTCGTTCAATTTCTCACCGTGTTCACTGGCGGAGTAGATATTTTGTGTTCATTAGTGGTTGGAATCCCAAAAGGTTTAGCATTACCAGAGAACTTTGTTTTGGACGAAACATCGAGCTCGTCTGCATCGTCTGCATCGTTGATGGATAATAATAGAAATGTTGGACTTGCTGAAGATATGAAGCGCGCGTTTATAACTGGAAGTTTATCTCCCGACGATCGTTTACGGTGGAGTTTAACAATCACGGCGATTGGTGCCGTGCACGTCGCGCTATCGGGTTATCTCGCGCACCAATTTGGTTCACAAGCGACGTCTCCATTCGCTTTATTTATTTTTATATGCATTGCTTACGCGTTATTTCGAGTGACGACGTTGGGAACAAAAACGTTGTTACACAATAAAAGCGAGTTAATCGCCGCGAGCTCAGTTTCGAGCGAGCAACAGCATAATAATAATAATAAAGATACGGCAGAAATGAGAGAGATGCACATGGGTTCAGACAACGATATTGAAAATCAAAGTCAACAACAAAAGAAAAAAACAGACTTGTCACCAATGGAGGTTTTGCAGGAGATGAACTTTTATTTACTGTTTGTAGCACTCATGTTTTCGCTCGGATCTGGTGTGACGGTGATAAATAATTTAACACAAATCGCTAAATCGTTTGGCGATAATTTACCGAGTTCAATGCCATTGACACTTTTAAAGATGTTTGCGTGCACGAATACGCTCGGACGCTTACATGCCGGGTATTGGAGCGATAAACTTTCGAGAAAACCGATTGGAAAAGAATCCAACACTGCTCGGAAATCACGCAATTCATCATCCTCGAACTTTTTTTCGAATTTATTTAGCTTTGATACGAGTGCGCGAATTGGTCGCGTTCGCTTTACATCGTTTTTAATCATAGGTGCACTTTTTGGCATGATTGCGTGTTGGTTAGCTTCTGAAGAAATGCCGAGCAGTATATTAGCTCTCATGTTAACGACTGGATGCGCTATAACTGGTTGGTTTTATGGCGCCTTGTTCTGGTCTATGCCTACGGTGACGATTGATGTTTTTGGCTCGAAGCATTTTGGCGCCAATCGTGGCCTCGTCGGTTTAGCTCCCGCGGTTGGAGGATACCTCATGAGCACAAAAATAGCAGGGGCAGTGTACCAATATTCTGCAGTGTATGACGAGGGATGGAAATGTACGGCTGGACGTGTATGTTACGCTAACGCGTTTTTCATAAACACAATCCTAGTTTTAATCGGTTATGTGAGCGTAATACTTTTAGCGAAGAGACGAGGTGAATAGAAAAAACATGTAGTATAAGTACTATTGGTACTATTAATCCCAGCCGCATAATTTCGGTCGAATCACTCGTTCAAACACTCCATAAGCTTCGTCCGTCGACTCCGGTAGTACGGTTGATATATCGCCCTTAACTCTAAAGGTGATGAGAAATGAGTTTGTTACGATTGCGTTGACAGTTTTTGGATTTACGACTATCGCTTCGACTTGTAAAACGACTTCTCTTTCTACTTCGGCCTCGTTCCGTTTCTCGTCAATCTTTTTCTCTAATTCTAAGTCCTTGAACTCGCCTTCTTCTCCTACATGAATGATCTTTGCCCTAAAACGTAACAGATCGCCAACTTCTACTGGAGCTCGAAAATCGACATCCGACATTTTTACGAAAATAGGAAACGACCCAGAAAACGTATACGCGTTTGCCAAAGCTAACTCAAATCCTCTTCTTAACAAAAATCCACCGAAAATCCTTCCACTTAAATTCACTTGTTGCGGTTGAGCGACGAACAAGTTCTCATGGACGGTTTGCGAAGTCAAAACGGTTTTCGATAATTTTTCGTGCAAAACCGCTCTCGCTGGCATCTCCCTAGCTACACGTGACATCTCCCGCACTTTCTTCACCCACTTCTGTCGAAACTCTTTCACTTCCTCGCGCATGGGCATTTTATCCATCTTCCTGTTCTTCTTCAAAGTACTTTGTGCTTTGACTTCTTCGAAATCTTCTTTCTGTTTCTCGGTCAAATTCTCTAAGTCCAAAGTGTTCACCGGCGTCGCTTTCCCTGTAACGTTCGATCTCGCGGCGAACGTGAAATCTGCTCGCATTAAGACTTTCCCTTGTTCGTTCTTCAAATCGCATCTGACGACAATACTCGACGTCCCGACAAAGGCAACTGCTCCGTGCAAGAAAGTCTTTTGATGTAAACTTAAAGTATCGAACTGCCTAATGTTATCCGCCGAAGCAGTCACTGCATTCGGCGGTCTCGTATTTAAGTTCTCGTCGTCTATATGCGTGAACACGACGTTCCCGGCTAACGAATCCATATCCTCCAATATCCTTCCTATTCTAGCAGTGTTCCATGGTGTTGCGTAATCGCGCGCGAGTTGTAAATCGTTCTCGAAATCGTATAAAACGACGTGTTCTTTGATCTTCTTCTTTTTGATTTCTGTTTGTTCCGGCGCGTGCGGTTTATCCACGTTCATTTGTTCCAATCTGTCGTTCCATAGCCTTTTCGTTATCGCCGTGCGTTGATGTGATATGTACCCCATCTGTCGTCTCATCAGTTGAAGATTATTGTTTCTGTTATCACAGGTCCGATTGGCAAAAGGAGCAGTTGAGCGAGCGTTGCAATCGAGTACTAAGTTAACCACTACTCTTTTATTACTATTAGTCACAGTTCTTCTCATAATGATACGTTTAAGAATATATATATATATATATATATATACTACTATAGTACTACTTTTATTACGTATAACTTATTAAAATACTTATGCTCAAAGTGTAACTTATACTGCTCGATATGCTCGATGAGAACGTGCTAATAAAAATGAGGTAAAGGTAAACGACGAGAGGCACAATACCTCAATAAGACAATAAGTGAATAAGACAATGTACGCGAGAGGAAAGAAGAACGAAAACTGAAGAAACTTGAAGAAAATGAATAATAATCAAATAGTAGTAATAATAATAACAATATCGTCGATTATGACGACAAAATCGCGTTAATTATTTCATCGGTTAAACATCTCCAACCGACGATAGCGCCTTGGGAAGAAATCATCTCTAAAGCGTATTCTTTAAACCTTGGGAAGTAAGAAGCGGTAGCGTCGTCCAAAACGATGCATTCGAAACCGCGATCGTTGGCCTCGCGCATGGACGTATTCACGCAAACCTCTGTCGTTACTCCAGTGAAAATTAACTGTTCGATTCCATGTCTTTTTAATTGATATTCTAAATCTGTTGCGAAGAAAGCGCCTTTACCTGGTTTATGAATTATTAATTCGCCTTTGATAGGTTTAACGGAAGGTTCGATATCGTTCCCTGATTCGCCCCTGATTAGAATTCTACCCATTTTTTCGTCTACGATTTCGCCAATTTTCGAACATCTTTTTAGTTTCGCTTTAGGACAATCGGACATATCGGGTGCGTGCGATTCTAAAGTATGTACGATTGCTATTTTCGCGTCGCGACACGCTTTTAAAATCCTCGAAGCGTTCGGTAAAGCTTCTTTTGTCAACTCGGAACAATCGTTCCCTAGGGAAGCGCCAAAACCATTTGGCGAAGTGAAATCTAACTGCCAATCGATCATGATCAAAGCCGTCTTTGATTTCTTGAACTCAAACGGAAACGGTATAGCGTTTTTAATCACTATAGTTGTATCTTCTTCTTTTTCTTTTTCTTCTTCTTCTTTATCATCGCTATCGTTCTTAGCGCATAAAGGCGCGTCGAATCGTAATTGATCTAATAGCTTGCACACATTCGCACACGTCGCGGTTGCCCCGAACACGCCGTTTTGCATATGAACCATTTTAATCGCTGCTAAATGATTCCCTAAATCAGTCGCTCCGGTGCCGTCCTCTAATAATAAACATTCGTATCCCATATCGTTCGCCTCTCTCATCGTCGTATGAACGCAGACATCGGTGGTTATTCCTCCGAATATGATTCTCTTAATATCGTTCGTTCGTAAGATTAGATCCAAATCCGTACCTAAGAACGACCCTTTCCCAGGTTTATCGATCACGCATTCGCCTTTAATAGGGGACAATTCTTCGATTATTTCCCATCCAAAATTATTCCTCGTTAAGATCTTCGATTGAGATCTTTCGCCGCTCTCAGTTAAAGGGCCTTCCGTACCGATCTCTGCGTTTATCCCTTTAGATCTGAACCGTTTATTCTTCGGTAAATCTAACAATTCTTCGCGATGTCCTTCGCGCGTATGTACGACCATTAACCCGCACCCTCGCGCACTTTTCAGGACCATTCGTAAGTTCTCGATCGGTCGTTGCACTAAACTTATGTCGTATCCCATTCTATGCACGTATCCTCCTTCCTTACAGAAATCGTTCTGCATATCGATTATTACTAAACACGTGTTCGATCCATTTATTCGTCCTCCTCCTCCTCCTTGTCTAGTATTAGTGACATTATTCGATCGAGCAGAGGCGGACGATAAATCGACCGTGGCATCGAATGGCCATGGATATGGCAAGGAGTCCTCGACGTGGTTCATCAACGCAAAGTTGCTGCGTTCATGATGGCTTCCCATTAACCAATCACGCTCTGTATTTATTATAATTATATGTAAAAATATGTTGTTTATAAATTGTCTTTAAGTTGTCTTATTAAAGTTGTCTGTGCCTATATATGCACGTGCATATAACTACTAACACTTGCACTAGAGAAGCGGTAGAGAACTTTTGCTGTCCTAGTGAGCTAGTCCGTCGCTCGCGATTTTTGTGCGTATATCTATTACGTTCTTTTTGATGAAATACTGTGTCTTTTTTATTGTCGTGATGTGCGTCAATTAATGACAGAATAATAAAGGGCACAGCACATCAGCAGCAGAGCAGCAAAAATGAAAAATCAAAAAAACGGACAGCATCAGTTAAGCAGCAGCGTACTGTCAACTGTACCGGGTTTTTTATCACACCGCCTCGGCAGTGCCGTGAGTGTTTGTGAATACGAGCACGAGCTGATGATGATGATGATGACGATGAGAGAGAGTTTCAGTGCTTATTAAGAGATTAAGAAGAGAGCGCATAGCGCGTCTGTGAGATCATCAATCGGCCGAGTACGGAAAGAGCGTTTTGTTTGACCTTTCGAGATTACTCAAACAGTCAAAAAGAAGGGCAAAGGGCGGAAACTTTTTTAACGGTTTTCTTCCTCTTTACTGAATAATAATCTACGGATTGAAAATAAACCGATGATAATAATAACAGAATAAGAAGAGGAAGAATAAAATATGGAATTTGGTACCGTTAGTAGTAGTACTACTGGCGATGTAGCGCACGAGCACTGCAAGAGAGCGTTATTGGACGATATCTCGATCGAAGAACGATTGTTTACGACAGGATTGGGCATAAAACAAAAAACGATAGTCACAAAAACGACGACGACGAATGAACAAGAAAATGAACAAGAAAATAATGGCATACCTATTATTGATATGAGTGCGTTAACAGAGCAGGAGTTCTCAGAACGACTGTTAAAGGCGTGCGAAGAAGTCGGTTTTTTCACGATAATTAATAATCCTTTTGTTTGCGAACAAATGATCGAACGACAGTTCGAGCTCTCGAAGAAGTTCTTCGAACGAACGATTGACGCGAAGGAACGATACTCTCCTTTCGCTGCAGAGAAGAATTCTGGGTACGAATGGAAATCACAAGTGAGACCATCGACGAGATTGAAAGATGAGAAAGAATCGTTCCAAATCACCGCGAAACCTTCGGCGATGGAGAACAGATGGCCTATTGATATGAGCGAGAACTTCGAGGACGAGACGAAGGCGTTCATGGCGAACTCTTTGTTATTAGCAAAGGCGATATTGAACGCGATTACTCCGAAAGCAGCGCCTTGGTTGGAAGACAAAAACGAAATAGCAAACGCACATACTATGTGGACGAACGAATCGCAATGTACGTTACGATTGATTCATTACCCACCGTTTGAGACGAAGGAAGAGGCCGACGAGGCGGCTTCGAAAGGATTTATGCGCGCTGGAGCGCACACTGATTGGTGCAACGTCACTTTACTGTATCAAATACCGACGTTTGGAAACGGTGGTTTAGAGTGCGCAAGTAATCCAAGAAAAAACGGGTTCGTTGACACTGAATGGACCGCCGTTGATAATACTATAAAGGGCGCTGTAACCGTGAACATTGGAGATATGTTAAGTCGGTGGACGAACGGTCGATTGTTGAGCAATTTACATCGCGTTCGAATGCCTGTTGGCGAAGAGGCTTTAAAAGGACGATATTCTATGGCATTTTTTGCTCAAGCAGATGAATCAGCAATCATTAGAGCTCCAAATCAAGAAGATTTAACCGCTAAAGATTACATTCTTGGCAGGATCCGTAGCAATTATAATAAATGAATGAATGATTGACTATTTTTTCGTTTTTGTGTGTATACCCAGTATTTACTTATGTCGTCATCAATGTAATCATCAAGTCGCCTTTTTACTGCTACTACTATTACTTAACAATCGTATTCAAAGCCGCGCAGGCATTTTCTAGAGAAGCGACTTCGCCAAAATATAAACCGACGCTTTTATGATGATTTTTCTTTGCAATTTGTGGTCCATTAATTAACTCCACGGCTTTCTCGTGCCATCCATCTCCAAACGCTCCGCAACAATCTTCCACGAGACACACTCTGAAAAATCTATCCACGGCTTGCACTGCGGTTGCAAAAACGCACACGTTTGTTAAAATGCCGCACAATAAAATCCTCTCCACACCTCGTTCGCGTAATTTCATCTCCAAATCAGTCGAAGCGAACGCCCCAAAAGTCCATTTATCGACAATGATCTCGCCCTCGATTGGCATACATTCTTTCACGAAATTATACGTCTTGTCCACGCCATCGATTGGCGAATTCTTCGTCACGACGTCTATACCGTTCAACAAATCTCTTCTCACTTGAGCTCCGTATCTATGCGAGCGCGAATGTGCAACGGTCATCCCACACTCTCGAGCTTTCCCTAAAAGCTCTTCCACGTTCTTTATTGTCTTCTCCAATCTCAAAAGAGTCTCTTCAGAATAGAATTTACCTAATCTGCCCTCTTTTGATAAAAAGTCCTCTTGCATATCGATAATGACCAAAGCGGTTTTATTCCTATTCACTGGAAACGAGCGCTTAATTAATTCATTACTATCGTCACCATTGGTACTATTATCGTAAGGCTTTCTCGAGCAATCGATTTGGCAGTGATCGTCACCTGTTTCCGTTAAATCTTCCTCGGCGAACTTCACGGCTCGCTCGCAAATATCGTCAACCATAGTCGAGCTCTTATTCTTCCTCTCTCTTTGTCGTCCTCGTTTCAATAAAGCGATCATTTCGTTGCATCGATATCCACAAGTGAACATCACGCAGCTTTTGATGACGGTTCCCACTACGTTCTTCAAATCCATCGTCGTCGCGTCTGTAATTTCTTTCCTCTTTGCTCTTTTCTGTTTTCTCTTTTCTCCGTTCGCGCGGCTCGTTCTGTCTACGTCAAAATATGTATCCTCTGCAAAGAAATGAGCCTCTTCTTCTTCTTCTTCTTCTTCTTCTTTCGTTCGTTCTGATAGTACTTTTATCTCTTTTTATTGACGACGATGACGATATAAATAATAATAAACGCGAAAGAATTTTGTGCCGCTGATGAATATGCGATTTTAAGAAGAAGAATTCCGTACTTTTACAAAAGTAGGGCAAAGAGCCAAAGACAAAAGACACCGTACTACTACTACTACTCCAGCACACACAATAATATTATTTATTTATTATTAAATATTTATTGACTACGACTACTATGAATAAAAATGGTGACAGAAGAAATCAGAGATGGTTCTTATTGCTATTATCAGTCATCGAATGCGTCATCTGTACCGGCGTCGTGTAAGTATTTTTATATTATTATTATTATATTACTATCGCATTTTTTCATTATATTATTATTATTATTATTATTATTACACGCGTATTATTATTATTATTTATTATCATTGTTTATTATTATATATATATATACAGATTTGGTTTATCGGCCTTGACCATAGCTCTAAAAAGAGACGGAGTCTATCGAGAAGTCTGTGCAAGAGTTGATACTGCCAACGACGACGATGTCGTAACAAAATACGAATACGAGGAAGATTGTAACGAGCAAAAGTTGAAGTTCAACGCGATGTATACAGCCGGCACTGCATCAGTCCCTACGTCGATGATGTTCTGGGGTTATTTTATTGATAGAAAGGGCGTGCAAATAACGAGATTTTTAGCGTTAACATTATTCATAATCGGGTCGATCTTATTCGCCGAAGCGGATTCGAAAGAGTTTGATACGTACGTCATCGCTTGCGTGTTCTTAAACGCGGGAGGGGCTGGGTTTTTCCTTTCACATTTCGCGTTTTGCGATCATTTCAGGCAGACGAAGTATTTCGGTTTAGCGCACTCATTAATCAATTGCGCGTTCGATTCGTCTACGGCGACATTTTTTATGTTTGAAGAAATACACAGAGTAGGGGCGACCATTAAGGAGTTATTTTATGGTTTAGCGTGCGTGGCGTTTATGTTTATGATGTCGACGAATACATACGTGTGGGGAGAATACTTAGAAGCTCCAAAACAAGCCGAACAAGAAGAGACTTGTTTAGAGAAACAACTCGAGGGAGAAATGAGAGAAGAAGAAGAAGAAGAGAGCGCAAATAATTTGGAAAACGAAAACGGTAACACTTCGTTACAACATAAAGGGAAAGATCTTACTTCGATGATATTTACGGAACAGATTAAAACGCCATTTTTTTGGACCGTTGCAGTATGGTCCCTAGGTTCGATCTTTCGAACGATGTTCGTTCTCGGATCGATATTTGAACAACTTCAATTCAACGGAAATGGGCGAACGATTGAAGACGCGAACAAGCTCGTGAGACTGTTCAACGCGTTGATTTTAGTATCCACTTTGCTAACTCCCTTTTTCGGGTATTTTGTCGATAAATTAGGTTTAGCTTCAGCTTTCGTGCTCGTCAACGCTCTCGGGGTTGTTGCGTATATTTTCATATTATGGAATCACGAAGATAGAAACGTTACACTCGCGATTGCGTTTTTATGCTTTGGTTGTTTTCGCGCTTGGAACTACTCGTGTTTGACTATATACGTACAAGGCGTGTTTGGTAACCGAACTTTTGGTAAACTCTACGGAATAGGAATTGGAGTTTTTGCTGTAATTTCGGGCGGAATGCAATATCCATCGATGCATTTAGTTTTAAGCGAAGATTATGGAAACGGATCTTTTTTTGTTGTCGACTGTCTATTAATATGTATCGGATTAGCTTTGTTCATGTTTCCGATATGGATTAAACGGAACGGCGTCGTTGGCGCACATTGATTGACGCGTAGCTTATTCTTATAGGACTTTTAGGTTGTGTATCATACATACAATAATATAAAAATAGAATAGGTTGCTGCTTATTTTCCGAGCTTTGTATCGAATAACGTCCTATCTTGCGGAAATTCATACTCTTTGCGTTCGAATTCGTTTATACTTGTTTCGCCTTCAATTGGTAAACCAAGCGCGGTGCGATATTCTTTCTCAGCTCTTCTCGTTACATCGTGCGATTCAGGTTTTAAAACCTTTCCATCTTCGTGAATATAATTCTGCGCGTCTGCTAATATTTTCCGTAACAATTTCACGTCGCAGCCGACGATTTCGCCATTTCTTATGACGCGTTTTCCGTTGACCCAGCATTCTGCTAACGTGTTTCCGCAACTCGCTCCTTGCGCTCTGGAGCCTCTGGCTAATAAACCTAACGGATCCGTTTTCGGTAACAAAGCGAGACTGGTTAAATCCCACAAGCATATATCTGCGAGATAGCCTTCTCGGATTGCACCGCCTTTTTGCCCTAAATTCACGCTATTATAACCATTTTCACACCCTAATTTCAAATACGTTTCCCTCGGCGACGGCCAATCCTTATAATCGGGCGTTTCTACGCATGGTAAAAAGTTTGCTATTTTAACAACTTCCAACATATCTTGCCCATCACTTGAACAAGAACCATCGGCGCCAAGGCATACTTTAACGCCGTTATTTTTATAGCGTCGTAAAGGAGCTACGCCTGATCCGAGTCTTAAGTTTGATAACGGATTATGAACGATCGTCGCGTTTGCTTTGGAGACGATTTCACATTCCTCATCCGTGAGCCAAACGCCATGCGCGAGCGATGTACCTGGGCATTGTAAAAAACCAGTCTTTTCTAACAATTTAACCGATGAACCGCCATGTTCTTCTAAGAATTGTTTCGATTGTAAAGCTTGCGCGCGAGTTTCCAGTAAATGAATATGGCCACATAAATTATACTTTCTTCTCAACTCTGCTGCGCCTTCGAGCATGCCATAACTTGCGGAAAAACACGTCACTGGTCCAATTGCGATGTTCACCCCGTTTTCCGGGTCGTGGAATTTTTTCACGGCGTCTTCCCATAATTTCAACATCGAAGCCCTGCCCTCTAAGGAATATTCCGATTTCTTCGTACGAAAGCAACCGTTTTTATCTAAGCCGCCACAACAACCACACCCTTGACATTTCATTTGCCTCAAATCGCCATCTCTAGCAAGTGGGACGTAGTTATGATACATCGTTGCATCGTCGTTCAACATAGGCGCAATGAAACATCTAATCCCTAACGCTTTATAAGCCGTCACCGCGGCTTCGACGTCCTCGAGATTTCTACATAAAAGGTGGTCCATGATCACAGTAGAGCCGGATAAGAGGGTTTCAATACCACACAGTAAAGCAGATATCGCAATCATCGCAGAAGGCGTTTCCATCCACGATCGTTCCTTGAACCACCCACGTTCGCCCCTAGGTTCGTTCAAGATCAATTGGAAGATCCACATCTCTAAAGGTAAAGGTGGTATAGCCCCTCGAAGCCAGTGCTCGACTGAGTGCGTGTGACCGTTCACTAACCCAGGCGTGATCATGCGGTCAGTGCAATCAATTTCCAGTACTTTTGCATGAGTATCAACAGTATCGGCGGCTAATTGATCGCGTTCTCGCTCTTTCAATAAATCGAACGTTTGCGCGTCCACAATCTGCTCAATTAATCCATCGCGAATAAACACATCTTTCCGCTCATAGGAACAATCGATTTCGGAAGAAGGCACTAAACAGTTCCTCAATAGGACGGATTCTTTAATCAATCGATCTTCACTTTCGATGTTAATCACTGCATCGACTGCTGATTGATTTATTGACCGATATTCCTTCGTTTCGTTCATTCCCTTCTCGTGTTTAAGTAATAGAGGCGCGTTTTTCTTCCCTTTTTATTTATTAGGTATCGCGTCGTTTTTCAATCCGCCAAACGACGTCGTCCTTTGAACGAAAAGGTCAAAACAGTAAATCATAAGGTCGTCATCACGAAATAATAAAAAAAAAGTGATGCGGTCACTCTCTCTTCAAAGCATCGGCACAGTATGTAGTGGATTTTTCTGCGGAAACTATATGGCACAGTCATGATTACTAAATACTAAAGACGACGGCACGATGTAATACCAATAGCAGCAGAACATAATATACGTAAATAAATTGATATATAAAAACATGGAGAGTAGAATTAAGAAACATACACACACACACACACGCATGCGAGCGCTAATAAACTTGCGCACGCAATCTTATAGCAAGACGCGATCGATCACATGATAGTCTTCGTCACTCCTCGTTTTAAATCGTCTTTACCAATAAAATCCGAAGTATCAGTGATCGTTTGCAATAAATCATCGAGTTCTTCGTAATCAGGTAAAGCAGTTTCGCAAATTTTCCCTTTGCGAAAGACTATGCGCGTATGTTGCGAACGCGAGAATAGCTCGGAGAACCTTCGAGAACTCGGGAACAAGATGAAATCGGCGCGATAGCCTTTGGCAATTAAGCCTATCTTTTTCTCATGAAGAAACATCGCTTTTCGAGCGTTTTCGTTTAATAGTTTGAACCAATAGCCTTCATTTGGAGCTGTGTTCAAATGCGCTAACTCGATTGCAGATTTCAAAGTGTTTAATCCGTCGTAATCTGAGTATGGATGCCACCAATCGCGAACGTTATCGCTTCCGGCGCAACAATTAATCCCAACCGAATCGAGTTCTTGAATTGGTGCTATCCCTCGCCAAAGCGGTGTTCGCGGCGTATCTCGGTCTATGCCCACTCCAACGTGATCGGTCGTGCCGCGTCTGTCCTGTAAACCTAAGTTTGTTAAAGGGTTCACAATGACGGTTATTTTTGCGTTTGTGTTTTCATTGATTCGTTTTATTAACGAAATAACTTTTTCGTAAACATCTTTCGGTTGAAGCGCGAGCGAACACGCGTGCGATAACGATATGTGCTTAACGTTATCGAACGTCGTTTGCGTTCTTTTATTCGGGTCTTTGTTTAAAAACGCTTCCAACAACGGGACGATTGCGCAACAACTCGGGTCGTTCGTTTCGTCGATGTGAATATCCACGTTTAACGAATATTTATTCGCATAGGAGAACAAATTTTCAAAATGACCTCTCGTTTGCTTTAATTCTTCTTCTCCGCCGCGGCCGACGACTCCACAATACGCGCCTAGAAGAATACTATTCTCTTTACAGTTATATTTCGCAGCCGCTTCGACGAACTCTTCCGCGATTTCTTTCATAGACCATAGGGGTAAGTATAAATTACAAACGCCTTGTAAGAAAATTTCTCCATATTCTTCGCTCCCTTTTAATTTATTTCGCTTACGAGCGAATACTTCAAACACTAAATCTCTCAAAACCTTATTCTCTACGTTATTTGTGCCGTCCAAATGCGTCCTTAAAGCGACTGATCCATAGTGTATTGCGGATTGTATAGCGAAATCGAACCTTCTCTCTAAATCGGTCTCGTTATTGATTGTTGCCGAATCTGTTTTGATTCTCTTGTTCCCGACGACGTCGATCCAACGCGGTTGATCCGCCATTTCGACCGCTAAAGCGTCCGGTACAGAACCCGACGGATTCCTCGCCCTAGCGACGCAATGCGTTTTGATCAAATGCGTATGCGCATCGATGAACAAAGGACACAAAACGCAGTTTTTACAATCAATCACTCGAACTCCTCTGTCGACTTTAATATCGAACAATTCAGTGATCCTGTTCCCTAAAATGACCGCATCGATTTTCCCTTCGTTAATAACAATCATCTTAACGAACACTAAGCCTTCCTCTGTTTGCTCCGGTTTATCTTCCCCTTCTCCTTCTGGAAAATGTTCCTGTTGTTCCTGTTGTTCTTGGTGCAACGAAGAAAATGGAACCGAGCAATTCACTAATATCATCGTATCCTTATTGTTCTCGTTTCTATTATTCGTAGTAGTAGTAGTAGTAGTATCGGTGTTAGTAGTATTCGATTTTGATGATTGGTGTTGCCCTGCAAAGTTGTTATATTGTTCGATCATTTTCTCCCTTCTCGTTGACATTTTATTAGTATCAGTATTGGTATCGGTATTGGTATCAGTAATTAGTAATCAGTATTAGTATTAGTATCAGTATTAGTATTAGTAATCAGTATTAGTATTCGTAATCAGTATGTATTAAATACAGATGACGACCCCGACCCTGATGCGTCTAAAAGTACTTTTTTGGTTCTCCGCGTTTGTAATGAGAAAATTTACATATTTATCATCACGACACGTTTCGTTATCATTCGTTGTAGGGGTGGGGAATTCTAATTCCGGAATTTTGGGTTTTTTTTGGGCCAATTCCGGATTTTCCAATTAAGTGCGGCGCGGAGCGCCGCGAAATTTTTAGGGTTTGGCGCGAGCGTAGCGAGCGCGAAAATTTTTACGTATAAAAGAGAAAAAAGCTAAAATTAGTAGGCCAAAAACCTAAACCCTAATTCCGGAATTGCAATTCCGGAATTATGGAGTTTTTTGACATAATTCCGGAATTGCGACACCCCTAATTCGTTGTTTGTTTTTACTTTTTTTTAGGGGGATGCCCTTAAAAACTGAAAAACTCTTTTTCCGTAAATTATTCCGCCCTTTCACAAGGAACATATTTTTTGAAAATTCCCTTTTTTCTTCGAAAATTGTGTGTCTTTTGAAACAAACTCCTCTCGTCCCTCGTCTCTTCTTCAAAATCGCGTCACATATTCAACCGCACATCTTTCGTTTGTCACTCGCTCTGTCTGAACATCCAAAGAAATAAAATGAGTGAATATAAAGTTCTCGAGAAGAAGAAGTCCGTCATCTCGGCCGGTGTATCGACTTCACCGGTGTCCTGGGAAGATTACAAGTCGCGCTTGAAGATCTTCGGATGGCAAAACGGTACGTTTTTTTATATCGATTTCCAGTGCGAGTTCGAATTCGACAATTACGTAGTAACACTGTTACGGCGAGCGAGTACGCGCGAGCTGACCTAAGAAATCATTTCTACACTCACAGGGACGTCCTATAAATGGAACACGAAAGTTGAGTTCTTCACCGGCCCCGGTGAAATCGAAGCCTTTGGCGAGCTCTTCTTCGATAACTTGGCCACGATGTTAGGCGTAACTGGTTCTGCTATTGGCCATATCGGCTACGGTTTAATCGCGGCTCCGTGGCGTAATTGGGGTCCCCCAGGTTACGCTCTCGCCGTCGCGCAGCAATGGGAAAAGATCTATTTTGGTACGTTTCATTCGTTCGTTCGTTCGTTCTTTTCATGAGCACGTATCGCGCGCGCGCGACTTGGCCCTTGGATAGATATTTACTTCTTCTTTTCCGCTAATCCGCGAAAGGACACTTGTGATTTTTTCTTTTTTTAACTGTAACACCTTAAACTCTGAACTTGCCTGTTGTTTCCCCCCAAAACAAAGAACGAACTTAATAAACTAACGATCAACATTTTAACAAAAAACATGTCGTAACTTTGTATATGTTATCATGAAAATAATATAAAATAAACAACAGAATGGAACATCCCAGCTTGCGGTTTGTGTCTCTTGTTCGGGAACATCTACTACGCTTGGCTCGCGACTCGTTTGGCGACGAAAGAAAATCGTACAGACGTCACGGCTCAACCGTACGGCATGAACACGACTGTGATTTATATCATGTTGTATGCGATTACTCTCCCGGCTTTGGCAAAAGGTCACGATGATTTTGCCCCGTATTACTGTATGGGCGATGAAGGCGGTTGCTCAGCTGACGTTATTCAAGCCGCTGCGAAGAAAGCCGCCATTTATGGCTGGGAAGTCTCAGTCACGGCTAATTTCATCGTCGGCATGTTCGAATGCGCTGGATTTTTCTTGGGCGATTTAGTCCGTTGGTTATTCCCGAAAGCTGCCGTTTTCATTCCTTTGTTCGGTGTCGGTTTCATGTGGCTCGCGTACGCTTATGTTATCGATATTATGCAAGAACCGATGATGTGCTTTTTGCCATTTATGATTGTTCTTACTGGATTTTTCGGTAACGTTCGCTATCCAATTTACAAAAGCATCACGTTCCCGATCGCTCTCTTAGCCATTCTCACATCTACTGCATTCGGTTGGATGGGCGCCTGCGAGCATTCTACTGATTTAATCGAATATGGTTTCGACGGTGTTACTACTTCCGTCGCAGCACAATATAACGGTAAAGATCCCGCTACTGGATTGGGACGCAAAACATGCGTTGGTACTGACAAACACGCAGCAAAAGCTGCGTTTGATCAATACGCTTTCAAGGGTGACATTTTCGGCGGCTTTGGAAGAGGCTTGAAAGGTTTCTCGCATCCTACGGTTAAGTCACTCGTTGCGCAAAGTTTACTTTACGGCGCGATTGGATTTCTTGGAACTATGGCTGATGTTGAGTCTGCTGAATTAGCGGGTGATTCATATCCAATGGCTGAATGCTTGATTGCGGACGGCGTTGGTACGATGGTTGGCGCCCTTGCTGGCGGAATCTATGGTACGACTATGTACATCGGTCACCCAATCCATAAAGCTCTCGGTGCTAAAATTGGTTATTCACTTTTGAATGGATTCGTTTATATCATCTTATTGTCTACCGGTTTATTTGCTTCTATTTATCAAGTGATCCCATTGTGTGCAAATGGTGCCATCTTGATCTTTGTCGGTTTGTTGCTCGGTCGCCAAGCGTTTGAGAACACTCCGCCGAGACATTACCCGTGCTTATTGTTAGGTATCATGCCGTTCATTGCAAACAAAGCCTCTTTGGAATCTCAAGGTAATCACTCTTACCATATGGGAACTCAAATGATGTCAGCTGCTGGTGGAACAATGGTTGGTATCTTTCTTACCTGCATCGCGTGCTTTGCAATCGATCGACAGTTTAAGAAGTGCGTTATAGTTTGCTTCTTCATGTCCTTTCTTTCCTTATTTGGATTTTTCGCGAGTCATAACGATCTCATTGACCCAACCACTGGTGTCCGTGGTCCAAGACACGAGATTCTCGGTGTCTTTGACGCAAGCGATGATAAAAACCAAGGCTGGAGATGGGCTGTTGGATGGGCCATGGCCGCAGTCTATTTTGCCGCTCACATTCCGTTTCAAAAGAAGGGAGGTCACATCAAGATGCCGATCGTGAGCGATAGCGAAGATCCATACGATAGCGACACTGACTTGAACTAAACAAATGAAACAAAGTTCTGAAAGAGTCATTTCGTGGCAAAGAAAAGAAGAAGACATACATTATACGAGCGTAAACCAACTTTTGTACATAATCAAAAAGTTTACGCGACGCGTGGCATTTTTTATATACGCGAGTAAGCGAGCAATTTGACGCTAAAAAAAAAGAATAAGTAAATCATGCTTATATTTGTAATCATTTAAACTAAATTCTAAACGTTGTGTCTTAATCGTTATCGTTTATTGCGTACGCCCTTGAAAAATTATTTCTAATCATCTTCGTCATCATTTTACTTTTTTTGTTTCTGTCTTCGCAACAGTCGCAGTCGAGGTGCTTATTCTCTTCGTGACTCGTCTTCTGAAATACATAGCGACGAGCTTCGATAATAGAGCTATTTTCAATATCGATAAAGCGCCAGTTTTCTCCATGTTTTCATAATACCCTTTAATGAACTCCTTCGGGTCTTTTACGACGTGTTTTAGGATTTCATATAATGGTTCGACCACGGCGTTCTCTATTTTCTCAGTAATAGTTCGTCCATTCGCTAAATATATGTTCACCGCGAGTGCGATCATGAAGTATCTGTATATTATTTTCGGTATTTTAATAGCCATTTGTTTTGTTTATCTATTATTACGTGGATGATGTACGTATAATTAATTAATTTAATTGTTTTTGTGCGGAATATTGTTTTTGGTCGTAATTGCACCCATCAAAAGCAATCTTGAAAGGGCAAACGAACATCAGAGCATAACAGCGAACGAGAGCGAAAATAAAATAATAATAATAATAATAATAATAATAATAATAATACACAAAATTAGATGTATGTGTGCGTACACTTTACGACAAATACCCACCATCATAGCTGTCATTAAGTTTTGTATACTCAATAGCGCGATTGGCCGAAGCGCGATCGATTATCCTAGGTGTTTCCTTCGAGCGGCAGCCGTATACCGATTCGTCTAAAAAGAACATCTTTTGCTTTAATTCGTTCAATTTCTCTTCATTGATATCACGTTTTAGTTGTGAATATCTAATGTTTTCGTCCCTCGTCGTTTGTGATTGTTCGTCGCCGAATGCGCACGCTGAGCATTCAGCGAACGTGGTTACTTTAGCGCCTTGTTCGTTCACGTACCCGTACGTTGCTTCGACTGCAAATTTTCCAGGAACGCCGTAAGCGATTACCGTGAGCATGCTCCCATATCGTTCATTATTATTTAATTCATTTGATTTATAATCAAACCCGAATGCGGCAACTCTCACACTTTCGCTCGTCTCTTTAGCGAACAAATCGATCTTCGCGCAATCTGGAGCGATACCTAAAAAGCGCGGCTCGTTACAAAGCGCTTCGCAAAGAGCCGTTTCGGTCACTGCAAACACGTGATACACGTTCGCGTCGTTATAATCATTTGTGAGAACTAGTGCAGGATTCATTGGCGGTCGTCTACTACTACTACTACTATCAGTATCATCATCATCACGACCAACGTACTCCCTACACCCCTCCCTCGTCTTCACGTCGAAGAACATCTTAACGCCTCTGATTAGTGCGTATCCAACGAAAACTGCCAGACCGTCCTCGGCATCTAAGTTCTTCCTCAAAGCGAACCCGTCCTGTAAGGTCCCACTGACTGCAACTAACCGTCTATTCGTCCTAATAGTTCGTTCTTTCTCTTTTTCTTCATCTTCTTCTTCTACTTCGTTGTTACTGAATCTTTTCCCCCGCCCTAGGAAGAAGCCTACTGAAACGAGCAAAACAGATTTCAATAAACGGTGCAGAACTGCGTTCTTGATAGCGGTGATCATCGCCGAAAAATATAGTAATTATGTCTCTATTATAGTATACTATATAGTATTATTATTGTTATTATTATTGTTATTGTTATTATGACTTCATTGAAGCCTCGGTGCTCTTTTTCTTCTTCTTCTGATAAATATGATGATGATGTTCGTTTTTTTGTAGCAACGAGAGTAAAATAGGAAAACAGAGAAAACTCAAAAAATACAAACAAGACGCTCGAGACTACAAATAAACGAATAATAAATAAATAAATAAAAATGATCAACAGAAGAACTACATCGACTGGAGCGCATTCACTACCGGGAGAGGCAGATCAATTAAACGAGAGCATGGTCAGCAGATCGTTACAATCAGTCGATGTCTTCAAAAGGAACGAAGCGTTCGAGACGTTCGAGAACGAGGGCACGGCAAAGGGAGGTGTATTGAGCCTCTTGTTCCTCTGGGTCGTTTTCGGTCTATTCACGATACAGACGCGAAAACTGTTTCAGACCAGGATTGAGACCGAGATGATCGTGGATCATGCGCTGGATTTGACCATGGTCGTCAATTTCGAGGTTTCGTTTCCTTCGATTAATTGCGAACATTTATCCGTCGATTTAGTGGACGGTAAGACATATGTTTACCATCAAATATTTATTTATTTATTTATTTATTTATTTGTTTATTTTTTTCTCTCTCTCTCGTGTGTTCTTTATTGTATTCTTACTTATTTTTTATATTTAGCCGTCGGTCACAGAGCGTTTAATTTATCGGGAGAGAGTATTTATAAGCACTCTATGTCCGATGATGTACCGTACTTAGCCATTGAACATGCTACGATGGGCGTTGGTTCGAAACAGCATTATCACTCAATTCAGCCGAGGCAGTTACATCCGTACTGGGAAGAGGAAGAAGACGGAGCGCTAGGAGACGAGTTCGATTATTTAATGGAAGACGATGATGCCAATAAGAAGAAGAAGAAAGAAAAGGAAGATAATAATGGTGACACTGACGACGACGAAGATAACGATGACGTTGAACATAGAAGAGACGAGTATGGATATAGGCGCTTTGCGTTATTATTGAACGGTGAAAATTTCAGCCGAAACGTAAACGCGCACTCGGTGTTACTCGTAAACTTTCACGCACCTTGGTGTAACCATTGTGCTCGCCTTGCCCCCCACTTTGAGCGTGCAGCGCAACTCGTTCAGAAAGCTTTAGCGAGAACTATGAATTCGAGACTCTCCGCGGCGTTTGCCTCGGTCGATTGTACTGCAGAAGAAAATTTGGAATTATGCAAGGACGAAAAGGTTATGGCGTTTCCAACGATTCGCGTGTACAGAGGAACTATGAGCGATGCTCTTTCGTTGAACAAAAGCAAAACATCATCGTCATCGTCATCATCGTCTGAAATTACCACTAACGCTAACGATATTAGGCACTTCGAAGTGTATCACGGACAAAGGTCGGCTGAAAATTTGGCAGAGTTTGCTCTTTCTTTATTGAGGACGCTCAGAGAGGCCGATTCGCGCGTTGATGATGACGAAAATAAGCCTTTAATGACCGAAAAGCCACATCGTTTAGGGTACGATTTTGATCGCGATGGGAAGCACGAGTCTTCAGTAAGGTCATCTGGTTGTACCGTTGAAGGCCGATTAAGGTTGGCGAAAGTTCCAGGTTCGATTTATTTCTCCGCGCGTTCGCACGGTCAAACTATCGATCTCGATCAAATTAACTCCACGCACATCATCAAACATTTTTCGTTCGGTGATTACGTTCCTAGCACTTCGAAAAAGCGAACTTACGTGCCAAAGAAGTTCAGAAAAGCTTGGACGTTTGCCGCAAAAGACGGCGGTGGAAAATTTGCCTCGAACGATCGATACGAAAATGACGAAAACGTATTTTCTTCTAAGCAGAAAAATACGATTCACGAGCATCACATGCAAGTCGTCACTAGATCGTACGTTCCAATACAAAAACAAAATCGTGCAAAAAAAATAAACGATGATGGATCAGCGTCGTTAACCGTTCACGAGTACACGTTTGTTTCGAATAAGTTTAAGATCGCTTCGATGTCGGCGAAGCACGAGAGCTATTATTTTGATAACGCCGAAGACCACGACTTTTCTGGCAAAGGAGCCACGCATGCCATCGCAAAAAGAGGCGCGTACGTGAAATTCGCATATAATCTATCACCGATTGCGATTTCCCACGTCGAATCAGCACAAGAGTGGCAAGAATGGCTATTGAATAGCGTCACAATCCTCGGCGGCGTCGTAGCCTTTACGTACGCGTTTGAGTCCGTTCTACACAATTCGCTCAGACGCGTTAAGAAATTCTACCGCAAAAGAAACGTTTTAAAACACACTTGATTGATTAATTTAAAGTAGAGCCTATTATTTCATTATTAATTAAATTGTATGGACGGTTTCGCGGGTTCTAAAGGTCCATCTTTCACTGTTTTCAGAACGTTCACGAATTCATCGGCGACTTTTTGAGTATTCGCGCATAAAACGCGTCTCGCGTTCAAGTGCATTTCCTCACCACTTGGATCAATAACAACACCACCGGCTTCTCTTACGATCACCGTCGCCGCACAATTATCCCACGGACCTCCAAAGCCTATTTCAAAATACCCGTCCAAGCGCCCGGCTGCAACGGCGCACATGTTCATCGCGCACGACCCAGTACACCTGACCGATCTCGAATTCTGAACTAAACATCTCAGGCGTCCCATTATTGCATCGATTGTCTCCTCATCTCTCCCTACACCGATCTCCGTAGCAATTAACGCTTGAGATAATTTTGCGCACTTTGAAACGTTTATCTTTGTTCTCCCCTGTTCGCGAAAGTAGATTAAATCGTCTGCGTCTGCGTCATCTCCTTTCGTATTATTTTCATCATCATCATCTTCTTCTTCATTGACTACGGTCATCTCAATCAATTCGCTTCCTCTCCCTTTCACGCCAACGAACATCTCTCGCGTGATTGGATTAAACACGCATCCGACGTACGGTTCACCGTAAAAGCATACACCGACTGAGACGCAGGAATTCGGATACCTATGCACGAAGTTCGTCGTCCCATCGACGGGGTCGACGAACCAACAGAACTTGATCTTCTCATCGAACGTAGGTATCGCGCCCTCGTTCTTCGCGCACTCTTCTTCACCGACTATTACGCTTGCTTTGCCAAATCTAGCGAATTGCCGCTCTATTACTCGCTTGATGATCAGCTCGCATTTGATATCGGTCTCGGTGACCAAGTCCTTATCGTTCGATTTCTTCTCTCGCACGAAGAATGAATCAGAATCGATTTCAGAAGAAACAAAGGCGGCATTATCATCACTAACATGAGCAGTAGTAGTCATATTTCCTGAACGCCACCACGCTTTGCAGATCTCTCTTCCGGCCAATAAACTAGCCTTCTTCGCCGTTTCCACGACTTCCAGAAGTTCCAATTCGTCCATTATCATCGTTATTTTCTCGCGAGACTCTTTTTTTTATTACTCTCTCAATCTCTTATTACTTTCTCTCTCTTATTACTCTCACTCTCTTACTCTTTCGATCGATCACTACTTTAGCACGGGATTACTATTATTATTATTACTATTATTATTATTATTATTATATTAAACAAAAACAACACACCCTAAATCACAACACCCTAAATCACAACACCCTAAATAAATCAGAGCACTGTCCTAGAGCATCAGTCTCTTCTTCTCCTTCTCCTTCTTTCACTCTTCTTCTTCGTAAATAAACACATTAAACAATAATAGCAGAAAGAGAATACGTAATAATACTCTCTATTAATAAGTAGAAGAGTACGGGACGCATTATTCAATCAGATTTCTAGTCGAGACGCTAATCGTAGAGGATCATGTTAAACGAAGAAGAAGAAGAATTGGAAGAAGAAGAACGAAGAGAAGAAAACGCAATGATGGTCGAGATCGAAATCAAGAGCGATCAATATCAAGAAACGAATAACAGTACTTCTGATAATGAGAAGAAGAAGAACAGGTTTAAGATGCTCGCGAAGACCGAGACCGTGAGAGATTTGAAACTTAAGTGCATCGATGAACTACTATTGATCAACAGCGGTCTAAGCAGTGACGCAGAAGATGGAGATGAAAAGACAGTCGAGAAGAAGACCCCAACGCTCGAGAAGAAGAAGAAGAAGAAGAAGAAGACAAAAGTAGAGCAAGTTATTCTGATATATCAAGGCAAAGTCCTCAATGATGATAGTTTAGTACTCGATAAGGCTTTGATGTTGGAGAATAAGAGGAAGTTGTTATTGGAAAACGATAGCTCCGACGACGACGACGGTCGTAACGAAACGAACAAAACGAAGAAACTAAACGATACGTCGGTTACGGTCGTACACATGATCGTGAAACAATCAGAGAAAGAGTTGGAGAAAGAACGGAAAGAACGCGAGAGGAAAAGAAAAGAGGAGAAGGAAATAAATTTTGCAATGACCAGTGCTGTTCAAGCTGGCGCTGCCGCTACTAACGCGTCAGTAACGCCTACGTCAAGTTTATCCGCAGCTACTGCTCCTACGAATCAAATTTATAATAATCAACAACAACAACAACAACAACAAATTTCCGTCACTGGCGTTGTTCCAATACATCCAATGGTTTTGAACGCATATAACGCGGCTTATGAAGCGGCGTATAGGAGTCTGCGACCAAATGCAGACGTAGTTCCGAGATCGCCCGGATTAGTTTTGCTCGCGAATAATTTTGAAAACTCACTCCAAGCTTCGGCGACGGGAAGAATTGGAATGACGACGATGAATCCTCATCCGTTAACTATGACGAACAGGGCGGGAGTAATGGGAACTGATATGAATAACAGTGCAAACGCAAATAATCATCATAATAATAATAATAATAATAATAATAATAATAATAATAATAATAATAATAATAATAATAATAATGCGAACAACAACCAGAACAACAACAATCAGAACATCATCAATCCATTGAACGATCCAAACGTGAACATAGATCCAAACGTACCGTACCAACGCATCGTTAGAAGGGGCGAAAACGGAGAAGAAATCGTAGAAGTCATTCGAGTCATTCAATTTAGAATTGATATAAAGCTCATGTTGAAACTGATCATGATCACCGCGTTCGCTTGTCAAGACGCTACTAAGAAGAAGATGGCAATGTACATCACGGCAGCCGTTCTTGGCTATTTGTATCAAACTGGGATTTTAGAATCTATTTGGGACGCCTTATTTGGCGCGTATCAGGACGTAATAGCCGAAGAAGAAGCCGCTTTGGCCGCAAGAGCCGGTGCCGCAGGCGCACAAGCACAGGCGCAAGCAGCGCAACAAAACAACGTAAGACGACCTACTGGTGTTCAAAGACAACGCGTGCGCAGACCTCCTAACGTCGCCGGCTATACGAACATGCCCGACTCTTATTTCGGCGAGATTAAAATATTCTTCTACTCGATCATCGCTTCTCTGTTTCCTGCTTGGCGCGTCCCTAATTTGCGTCAAACTTTACCAGCAGCCGATGGTAATCATCAAAATCAAGATTAGTATAGTATATATCATGCATAGCAAACTGTAAAATCATTCATTCATTTTAACTCGCGACCATCAGGAGTTATATACATTTTTTCGGAAATTCGTTGCAGTACTCGTTTTTCACTTTTTCTTTCTTTCTTTCTTTCAATTCAACAAACTTTTCTCCATTACTCTCAAAATTAAAGGAGCACGAACGAACAAGAACTGAATCATTCGAGTGAGAATAATAATAATTAATTCGCAGATTATACGATAAACGATGTTGTTCGGATCGAATAAACGATTACTGCTCTCATTGATCAAAAACAACTCTCAACTTTTAAATCTTCTTCCTTTGACTCGTCTGACTACTACGCGAACGACTTCTACTTTTGCTTTCGATGAGAATAAAATCGAAAACGAACAAAGAGAAGAAGAAGAAAATGGGGAACATCAAAAGTGTTCAAAATCACGATCATCTGCGCAATCGAAAACTAAGACGAGCAAAATAGAGGTCGGTCGAAAGCTCATTATAAACTGTTTATCAAAAACCGATGAAATTGCTTCGACTGCTGTTAAAGAAAGTCACGAGGATGATGATAGTAATAGTAATGATAATATTAATAAAGGACACGCGGTGATGAGAACGAAGATTCTCATACTTAACAATCCGGACAATGCGTTGGAAACTTGCTCGATGAGAACGACGACGACGACGACGACTTCGAGTAGTAATTGGGGAAAAGATTTGTATGACATGGAAACTTTGATAGATGGGAACGTTATGATCTCAAGACGACGACGACGGAATAGAGATAATGATAATAATAATAGCGAATTAGAAGAAGAGGAAGAGGTCGTACTCGAGTGCCGGATCCCGCCGAGGTTTGTGTCCCTGGACGTAGTCGTCGGGAACGATTATAAAGCGGAGGTTATAGTAGATGCGAGCGTAGCAGAGGCTTCGGTTGATGTGCGAGTAGTTAATGAACCAATGAGAAGTAGGACGGACTATAGCAATAATAATGATAAAACAAACGTGAGGTTCTTAAAGAGCGTTAAGGGCGCTTTTTTGACCGTAGAGACTTTAGGCGGGGACGTTTTTTGTGATACCGTTCAAGCGAATGTGATAATAAACACGAATGGGGGAAACTTCGTGGCGAAGAAAATAGTATCGAACGAAATACGAATTTCAACTGGCTCCGGTAAAATCGATATCGATTCCGTTTTCGTACACGATTCGGTTTTCGAAACCAATGGGGGCGAAATTACGGCGAGAAAAAATTTCAGAGCGAGCGGGAGAACAGAACTGATCTCAAAAGGGGGGAACGTTTCGCTCGAAAACATTGAGTGCGGAGATGAAGACGCTACGTTACTAATCGACGCGAGAAGAGAAACCGAAAACGAAAACGAAAACGACGACATTAAAAACGATACTAGTAGTAGTAGAAGAAAAGGCGATATTTCGTTACACTTTGCGCCTTTAGTGACGAAAATTAACGCGTACACAAACTCGGGCGGGTCGATCAAGTGCAAAATCCCGCGAGATTTCCCTGCAACCGTCATACGAAGAGAAATAAACAGAGAAGACGAAATAATCGTTCCAGAAAATACGGCGTCAAAAGAAGAAGAACTTTCGACGACGAACGAAACGAGAAAGAAAAATTCGTTCTCGTCCTTAGGCGGTGCGAGAATAGTACACGATAGGCAAGATCAAATCGCTCGTAAGCTCTTGAGTGAATTAGAGAGATCGAACGAAGTCGTTCTCTCTTCAAATAATGGTTCTATTTCGTTATCAGAAACGTCTTGGCTCGATCAAGTTTTGTTCTCTGGCAGGTAACTTTCGTTACGAAACTTTTTTGATACAAATAAAGTATACTTTTTTTTTGACATCAGTTTATCCATCCTCACAGCACTTCAGAGCTTGCAACATCGGAGTAAAGAGTTTCACTTCAATAACATGTTCGTTCGTAGCAAATCGAGATTGGCTCTGCAATGCGCCTCTTCTTCTGCTGCTAAATCTGCTGCTGCGAGAGCGTTATATTCTTCCGTTCCTAACGTCATGGTACGCAGGGCTCATCTTTTCGCATATCCTATCTTAAGTATTTTAAACACGACGTATCGTGAACATTCGATTGATTGATTGAATTTACTCGTGGTGTGATTTCGTTCAAAATAGAGTACTTATGCCCGAGTGTTTGTTCCTTTTGCGCCAGCGTGTTCATTTTCGCGTGATTTGTAGTTTTTTCGTGATTACTAATAATATATATTTATATATTATATATTCTTCTTCTTATACTAATAATAATCGAAAACAAGACTGCGGCGGTGATTCGGGAGACTGGACCGTCTTCGGTGATGAAAATCGAGAGAGATTACCCGACACCGAAGTTAAACCCTGGCTCCGTTCTAGTGAAGAATAAGTTCTCAGGCATTAATTTCATTGATACGTATCACAGATCAGGGTTATATAAACGAGAATTACCGTTCATTGGAGGACAGGAGGGAGGCGGGTTCGTCGCGGCCGTGACGCCCGAGGCCGAACAACAAGGCGTGAAAGTCGGAGATAGAGTTGCATATTCTTCAGTGTTTCAGACGTACGCGGAATATACAGCAGTACCGGCGAATAAAGTAGTCACCGTGCCAGAGGAAATACCGTTAGATGTTGCAGTGTCCTGTGGCGTGCAAGGTATGACCGCGCATTATTTAACGCACTCGGCGCACGCGCAATTGGTCAAACCAGGAGAATGGATGTTAATTCATGGAGCTGGTTCTGGCACGTGTCAATGGGCAGCACAAATGGCGAAATTGAGAGGATATAAAGTCATCGGCACGTGTTCTAAATCAAAAGTTGACATTGCAAAAGCGACCGGAGTCGACGAATTAATCGTTTACGACGAAGCTCCGGGGACTTCGTACGAGGACTATTCGTCCGTGGACTTGGTACCGAAAATTATGGAAATCACTAACGGACAAGGCGTTAAATGTGTCATCGATGGTATTGGATTAGCGACTTGGGAAACTTCAATCGAAGTCTTGGCCACTAAAGGTATATTCGTTTCGTTCGGTAACGCCTCTGGCGCCGTCCCGGCGTTCCCGCCCTTAAAGCTGATTAACAAATCCGCGTTCTTAACGAGACCGAAGTTGAACGATTACACGCAAACGAGAGAAGAACTCATGTGGAGAGCGAACGATATTTTTAGTTGGATTAAATCTGGCGCATTAAAAGTCGCCGTCGATAGATGTTTCCCTTTGGAACAAGCGAAAGACGGTCACGACTACCTCGAAGCCGGGAAGTCTCGCGGCAAGGTCTTATACGAGATCCAATAATATAACACGTATATATATATAATATATATAAACGACGAGAACAAAACCGAGCGAGCGAGAGAGAGAGAGAGACAGAAACAGAAACAGTCAAGTCATCTTATAAACATATTCTAGAAGTTACACGCACAACCTATACACGAAAGAACTATACGCGTGTATGTACAAACAAACACGCTGGCACTTTATGCTTCGTTAACGTGAACATCGTCAGTTCGCTTCGCTCTGTCGCTTTCCTTCTCGTTCTATTGATACAATACCTCTCTCACGACTCTCACATCTCTCTCGCTAAAACCTTACTCTTCGATGGTCCCTAATTCCCTCACTTGCGCTAAGTCGCTTTCGAACTGTCTTTCGAGCTTATCTTCGAGCTCGAGGCCATCGATCGTTTTATCGAGCTCTTCCTCGCGATCGAGAGCTCGTTTCCTGGCCAGTAAGACGTCTTTCTTATTCTGAATCCTGGTCTCAGTGAACTTCGATAATCTGTCCAGTTCTTTCATTAACTCGTCCTTGTTTTCGAACTCGCGTTGAGCATTCGTTCGCGTACTAATGAACAGGAACAGAACGGAAACGATGAAGAAGAGGCTGTTTCTTATGGATGAGAACGAGCGCGGTTTCGTTGAAGCGCGGTCGATCATGTTGTCGAGTGAGAGGAAAAAGAGCCAAGCGCGATAAGTATCGATGTGATGTACTGTTTATTTGAAGCAGTCCAATCAGTCATAAGGGTGGAATGAAGTTTTAGTGATGGAAGTATGCATACAAGTAGTGTGTGTATATATATTTTCGTTATCGAAGAAGCTCTACAACGCGACGACGACAAAGCAGAAGAAGAAGAAGTTGTACTGCCCTTCGTACTCGCTCGCTCTAAATTCTTAATAAATAATCATTATTAATTGGTATCCCCCCACCTCACGTTCCACCTACTCGCTAAATAGTGAGCGCCAATCGGGCCCCTGCTGCCGTACGGGTATAACTCCGGTTGCAAGTTCTCGCCCTCGATCGTTTCCAACAAAGGCGTGAACAATTTCCACGCAGCCTCTAACTCATCGTTTCTTATGAACAAACGCTTATCACCATGGATGACGTCTAAGATTAAACGTTCGTACGCATCGGGTAACTCGCCAACGGAATATTTCGATTTATAGGTTAAATCTAAAATTGAACGGTCCATTTTGTGTCCTAGACCGGGTACTTTGTTATTGATTTTCAAGTAAATGGCTTCGTCGGGCTGGATTCTTATGACGAGTTCGTTGCACTGCGCGTTTTGGGCATCACCGGCGATGCCTCCACTACCACGGACGATTGGTTTTGATTTCTTATCCGCATAAATGTTCCCTGGCGCGTGACGGAATTGAATGCGAATTTCGCATCCGCGCTTATGTAAAGCCTTACCGGCTTTCATTAAAAATGGAACGCCGTCCCATCTCGCGTTATCAATGAAAAGTGCAATAGCGGCAAAAGTTGGACAATTCGACCCAGGAGGTACGGTTTCATCGTCCAAATATGCCGGATATACGTTCGATCCACTTGTTTTCCCTTTATATTGCCCTAAAACGACGTTATCGATGTCGATATCGCGAATGGAACGAATAACTTTGACTTTTTCATCGCGAATATCCTCTGCGTTTAACGAAGCAGGTTCTTCCATTGCGAACAAGGCCATTATTTGCAACAAGTGGTTTTGCATAATATCGCGAATGATTCCGTAATTATCAAAATACCCCCCTCTCCCTTCGGTGCCAAAGTTTTCCGAAAAGTTAATTTGCACGTTTCTGATATAGTTTCTATTCCATAAAGGTTGAAACATGATGTTTGAAAATCTCAAAACGGTTAAATTTTCAATCAATTCTTTACCGAGGTAATGATCTATGCGGTACGTTTGTTCTTCGCTCAACTCTGCGGCTAAAGCTTTCGTTAACTCCCTCGAACTTTCCAAATCTCTCCCAAACGGCTTCTCGACGATCACGCGCGTTTCGCCAGTTTTCGATTGTACAAATCTTGCGGACATTTGCGCGACTGGAACGAAAATCGAGGGCGGAATTGATAAATAGAACACGCGCATCGCCTTCTTCCCTTGTTCGACCTTCAACATCTCTTGATCGAGTTTCTTAAAATCTTCGCCGTCGTCGTAGTTCCCGTGCACGTATTCGCATCTGTTCAAGAACTCGTCGATGAACGCGTCGCAATTATGGTTCTTCGAGTTATCCAACCGACATCCGAGACTTTGCCTTATTCGTTCTCGAAACTCTTCTGAAGTCATTTTCGATCTTGCATATCCAAACACGGTGAAACTTTTAGGCAATCTCCCTTCGTAATATAGAGCTAATAAGCTCGGGTATATCTTCTTCTTCGCCAAATCTCCAGAAGCGCCAAAGACACAAAACGTCATATGATCGTGTTCGGCGCTCGACGGCCATTGCGTGACACCCGCCGTTAACGGATCAGAAAATAGTTGTTGTTGTTGTTGAGATTTATTGCCAGTAGCAGCAGTAGTCACTCTGTGCGATCCCCTCGTACCGTTATTTATACTATTTCTGTTGTTATTGATGTTCTTTTTCTTAGTATTAGTTCCCTCAAAATCCAGCGAAGGGTGATTTATATCACTCGTGGCCTGAAAAGCGCTCCTCGTTGATTGTGTGAAGCGCTTATCAAAACTCGTACTACTAGTCTTCCTCAAACTCACTCGATCATCTAACGCTAACATACCACTTCTCCTACCCGATCTGCTCCCTTCTTCGCCTCGCATAGTGACTATAAAATCGATCTTTGACGAACTCTGGCCTGCTTTGCTCATCCCGCTCTTGCGCGCTCGCCTCTTTAAAATATCTTTCATCGAAATCGTTTCCGAATTGGAAGAAAAGTTTTTGGAACACGAATTCGTTCTTCGCGCGATCGAAGTTCGATCAGCGTTCGCACTGCGCGCGAAAGTCACGGTCGTTTGTCTTTGTTGTTGTCCTCGCGTGATGATCATCGTCTCAGTTTTAAGCGATCGTAGATCTGACCTTATGTATGCGCCCGTGCCGTTTATTATAATGACGAGATTTCGATGATGCGAGATATTTTTATTATTACTCTTTTTCTTGCGTCTTGTCTGACCATCAGCACAGTCCGTTTTTCACTGCTATCAAACATTTCAGTATGGGCAAATAAGTTTGACTTTCTCGTTTACTGCTCTGCAGTGTGCTCAGTGATGCCGTATGGGATCGATCAGATCCTATCGTCGTCGCGTTTATTCACGTTTGAGAGCATCGGTGATTAGTTTTAAACTTAAGCTCGATCGTATACTACAATACACTTATTATTATTCAACAGTGATCTGATGAGCGCTTTGTTTCTTTCTTTCTCATCTGCTGAAGTTCTCCTTTTCAGCATAAAACAAAAATACTCATTGTAAAAGTCTAACGCTTCATAAATAGAGTAAAGAACGACACCCGATCACGCGCAAAGGAAACAATAAACAAACATGTCACTGAACAACAGTACTGCGTTGAAAGCAGTGAACCAAGTCAACGCAGAACAAAGAGAACGCGCGATGAGTAAAGAAGCGGATACTGCTTCACTCGTCTTATGCCAGGAGAAAAATACCACGGCAACAACAGAGCGAGCACAGCAGGAAGGAGTTGAGAATAAGAAACAGAAGACTGCTGATTTAGTCTCAGTCGCCATGGAGACTGATGAGCGGAAAGAATCCGATTTAGATTACGCCTGCGCTGCGAAGGATTGCAACGCAGTGCAAAAGAAGGCTGCTAATAAACCAGAGACGAAGAACATCATCAGCGTAGAAGAAAAAGATTTTTCAAAACTATCAGTCAAGCTGTCAAAGGCATTGAAAGAAAAGTGTAAGGAAAAAGGACTGCTACTAAAAGGGAAGAAAGAAGATCTGATCGAACGCTTAAAGAATCCATTGGAACATTTACAGAACTGTTTAGGGAAGAGAGGGACAACGACCGATCAAGTCGATGCGGCGCTTCGATTTTTGGGGATTAAGGCTCCGACGAAAACTGCGAAGTGCGCGCGCGAAGCGATTAGGAACGGTTCGTTGAAAATCTCCGACGGTGGTCTCGATAAGACTATTTTTACTGGCACGTGCGAAGATGGGTGCGGGAAAACATTAACGTGCACGTTACGCGATCTATTATATCAGAAAGATTGGGGTGGAGATGACTACGATAATGGTGCGCAAGGCGGAGCGCTTCAATGCGACGGCGATTGCGAGTACGGGTACTACGTAACGAACGCTTGTTATGGGTTTGTGATTATTATGATATTATTCTTTTTACTGATTGTTATTATTATTATTATAGGCAAATGAGGCAAGACTCTGGGAAGCAACATAATCATTGCAGGGAATGTAAAGGTTTCGGGATATGTACGAACGATTGTCGCGATCTACATTGCAACAAATGCGGCGAACATTATTTTGCCGGGACAGGTCAAAGATTTTCATGCCCATGCGAGGAAAGGCGCGGAGGACGACGAGGCGACGATGGATGCAATCAGATGTAATAATTTTTTTTACACACACACGCAACGAACTGAATCGCCCTCATGATGTACAAACAGTCAAGAGAAAATAAGATACGAAGATACGATACTCACACATACAGACATATAACAACGCGATAGGAATAAGTTTTATATAAATATTTTGAAATATTAAAATTAAAACGCATTTGAAAATTCTTCAGATTAAAATCACAATAATGTCTTTCTTCAACGTCGAACCGTGCCCAATGGACCCAATAGAAGCAGGGGAGATCTATCGTTACGAACAATATAAAGAATTCGCGTTTAGGGCGAAGAAGTTGAAGATCTATGATTTACCAGAAATACAAAGAGAACTTAAATCAATGCGCGATTTGACTTTGGAGTTGACCGATATTGCTTTTAAAGAAACGACGACGAATAATAATAATAATAATAATAACAATAATAACAATAATAATAACGATGATGATGATAATAAAGATAATATCAATAAAAAGGGGCATTCGAAAGATATTAAATCATCGTCGAACGAATGGTGGAAAGATGGCGAGTATGATGAGAAAAAAGCTGATCGAGCGAACGATCTTGGGGCGATTTGTTTAAAAAACGCTCGAAAATATCAAAATAAGGATGACGACGAAAAGACAAACGTTGAACGCGAACAAGAAAACATAGCAGTGTTAACAAAGAAAGATCGAGAATACGAACTAGCGTTTGAAGCGTATACAGAAGCTATTAGATTAGAGCCAAAGAAGGCCGTTTATTTCGCAAACAGAGCGTTTTGCGCTCTGAAACTAGAACGCTATAAAATATGCGCGGAAGACTGCGAATACGCTTTGAAAATCGATCCGAAATACGAAAAAGCTTTGTTGAGAGGTGCGAAAGCTCATTTGAAATTAAATAACGATCTAAAAGCGCTCGAGATGTACGAATTTTTTTTACGTAACGTCAACGAGACGAATAAAGAAGCTCTGAAAGGACGAGAAGAAGCGAAGGAAAAAACGAAGAAGTCCATCGAACGCGAAAATAAAATAAGAGCGAAAACGCGCATAGGCGATCGACAGCCAATTTTTGATGAAGAAATGTTTCATAATAAAAACCAAGAAAAGAACGCGGAAAGTTTAATCAACAGCGAAGAAATGCTGCGACATTTGAGTTTTAACTCTTCATCATTAGCTTCGTCGCAAGCTATTACGACAACGTTTGAAAATACAAACGCTCGATTCGAGTATATCGAAAATTTGATCAAATGTCAACGCGTACTATTTGCTTTAGAAGAGTGCGAGGGGAATAGACTTCCGAAAGACTCTGTCGATCGTTTATATTTATTGGCAGAATGCAAATGGAGATTGAACGATTTAACAGGCGCTTTAGCGTGTTTGGAAGTAAGCAGCACGGCACATGAATGCGACGAAGAGCATTTGGAACATTCCGAAAAATGTCGGACGCTCGCGAGCGAATTGAAAGAGCTCGAAAAAGTTTCAAAGTCCATTGAATACTTATTCAATCAAGAAGAGTTTCAATTATGCGTCGAGAAGTGCGATTATATCTTAGAACAAACGTCGTTTGGTCGACAACCGACGAGGTTTCGCGCTAACGTCCTCGTCGTTCGAGCTACGTCTCTGGTAGAAATTTTAAAATATTCTACAGACGAAGCCGACGACGTCGATGAGTATTCATCGAGTTCATCAGAATCTGATTCATCGTCCTGCGATGATCAACAAAAGAAAACATCACGAAAGCGTTCTTCTACTGCGTTTAATAATAAAACTAATAATTCATCGAATGAGAAAAAAGAAGCAGAAGAAGAAGAAGCTAAATCTCGTTTGGCCAAAAGCGCTTTGAAGAGCGCTCGAGAAGCCTTAGTTTTACAAAGCAATAACTGCGAAGCACAGATCGTTTGTCACGACATTTACCTCTTAGGAAACAAGCACATGAAAGCGTTCGAATGCATACGTATTGCGCAAATGCTCTGTCCAAAAGATGCACAAATTGCGCTTAAAGTACAAAGATTAGCAAGGCTCGTTCAAAGTTCGCAGTCAACTCATAAACGAACGGGCTTGGGCAAAGACTTTACTTCCGCTACTAATAACAACAAAAACAACAACGTCGACTTGAACGATTACGATTCAGACATAAATGAAACACCAAAGCTCTATAAGCTCTTGGAAATTCGCCAAACCGCGCGTGCGAAGCAAATCGCGAAAGCCTATAAAGTTCAAGCCATGAAATGGCACCCCGATAAACATACGAGAGATAACGAACGAGAGAAAGCGGAGGCGGAAGCGAGGTTCAAGCAAATCGCGTTCGCGTTCTCTGTCCTGAACAATCGCCTGAAACGATCAGAGTACGACGATGATAACTCTCGTTTTGATGATTTGATCTAATACTTACGGTCATCCTCGCGTTAGTTTTCGTTTTTGATTTTGTTATTATTATTCGACGTTCTTCTCACAGCAATTTGCGATAATGTATTTTTTAAGAGCTCGCATCAGGATCCATCACAGCTTAGATTGCTCCTTCACAAAAACACGCACCACGCTTATTAAACACGTCTATAAAGTCATAGACATATAAACATAAACAAACAATATCCGAGAGAAGATAATCAAACTCATACATAGTAGTATATATATATATATTAAATAATACTTGTAATAGATTAAGAAGAAGAAAAAGAGAGAGATGTTTCAGAGACAACGAGAACATGGAGAAGAAGGAGAAGAAGAGGAACAAGCGTCGCGGTCGTCGCCGTCGAAAAAGAACAGAAACAAATCGACAAAATTGAGAAGTAATAATAAGGATAAGCGCGTGAGAAGAAGGCTTATTATTTTTTTCTTATTCTTGATCGTATTCTTTGCATGCTATTGTTTTATTATTAATATCAATAATAATAATAATAATAATACTTCTGTTATAAGAAATGAACAAAAGTTAGGACGAGAGGATGGAGTAGTAGGAAACTCGAGAAACGAGGAAAGTGCTACGAATAATAATAAGGAAGAAGAGGGTGAGGAAGACTTATCGTCATCCTCGTCGAGATCGGTAGGAGAAGATGGAGATTTTAACGAGAACGATGACGGGACATTGTCATCGACATCCGCTTTCACGAGTAATATAGGTATTGGGAACGCTAGGAAAGGAAGAAGAAGACGCTCTAATAATAATAATAATAATAATAATAATAATAATAATAAGAGATTAGGAGCTAGTAGTAATGGTGGTAGTATCAATAGTAACGGTATAGTAGAAAATAGCGGTAGAGGTAGTGAGAGTACAGCAGATGATGATAATGATACTGATGAAGATACGAATAGTAAGAAAGATGAACAATTTCTGACATTTTTACCGACAGCGGATCACAGAGCAGGGCAAGAGCAGAAAGAAGCCATGGATTTGGAAAAATTGAAACAATCGTTCGATATAGTTTTACCTCAGTTATGGATCCCGAAAACTGAAGAGTGGAAAAAAGCAAACGTGAAACGAGTCGTGGTCACGAAAACTATGAATTCGAACAAGTATCATCCGAGCGGGAAGAATAATCCAGAAGTGCTTCCACAGGAGGATTTACGCGAGAGACAGTTTAAATCATGCGCTGTCGTTGGAAACGGAGGAAGTTTATTAAACGCGAATTATGGAGACGCAATTGATGCGCACGAAGCCGTTTTTCGTTTCAACGATGGGCCGACTATCGGTTTCGAGAATAAAGTTGGATCAAAAACAACTTTTCGCGTGATTAATAACGCTTGGACGCGAACGTGGTTACGCAGGAAACCGAGAGGGGCGACTGAAGAAGCGTTACTCTTGTTCGGCGCCGGCGCCGCGAAATCAATGGATGCGTTATATAAGAAATGGGGCAGCGATGAGAAGATTTATTTCATGGCCCCCGAATTCGCCGGCGCCGCTCGAGGACAGTACAAAAAAGCGTATTTAGCCTTTGCTGATTTGAAGGCTGTTTCCGTGAAGGGAAGAAATTCGCCCCCTACCGGTGTCGAAGGTTTATATTTCGCCTTACTAACATGCGAACGAGTTAACCTATACGGTTTCGGAATCGTCCCGGACGTACTCACTCCTTATCATTACCACGATAAGGTCAAAGCCGTCGAGGCCGCGCATTCGTTCGGTTTCCAGGCCGTATTCCTACGCATGCTCGAGCACGCTGATCATATGACCATTTGCTCGGGCAAGAAAGCTGAAGATCATCACTCTTGCGCTATGAATAGTTCTCTCTCGCTCTCGCTCTCCCATAATTGAAGTGAAGCGAGTGCGTACGTTGTTCGACTATAGAGTTCTCTCGTCTGTCTTTAGAAAAAGAGTGTTATTAATACGACCATACTGACTCTCTTTCCAATTATATTATACATACACTGTAATAAGATATATTATCAATATAAATGTTAGAATATGCTATCAACACAAAAACTGAGGAGAAACAAATGCATTTCTTTCTCTTTTTACGTTTTTAGCCTTTTTTGGATCACCACGTACGAGCGGTTCAAAATTTCCCAATTCATTGTTTTCGAGCTCTTTTGACTCTGCAAACTCTGTGCTCGCTAATAAATAATCAAAGGTAATCATGCACACACACACACTTTCTCTCTAAATTGCTCTCTCTTGTTTTAGTTTTTAACTGAACATCTTTTTTCGTGACGAGTTCGTTCGTACGAATGCGAATTTAGAGTTCCTCGTGTTTTCCTGATTACGATGACGCCGCCTCTGTGATAACATAGTTATTAGGGAGATCTCTTTTTTTCTCGGAAATCTTAACACACGAATATATATATACTCTCTGAATTCGAGAACTGTTTTAAGAAGTGAACGTATCTATCGTAACAACGACAACAAAAGTGTGATTACGTTATTATCTTTATTATAGACTATTACGAGATCTTCTGACATCAGTTTCTTCGTTTTAGTTTTATATAATTCAGTCGAAGAGATTGAATCGAATCGAATTCGAGAGAGATCAAATTTTTGATCGATTGCGAGTTTGAGGGCAAAAAAAGCGACAGAGCGAGTCGTCGATAGAGGGAGAAGGAGAAAGCATGGTCGCACAAAAGAAAGAACAAGAACCTGATCAGGAAAAGATGGACCTTTCGATCGAGGAAGAGGATGATGCGGGGGAGGATTTTTACCCTTCATGGGCGAGACCGGCGCGAAAAGGCGAGATCGTTCTCTCGAGGGCGTTAGTACAGAAATGTCCGAAAGGGTACGCGTTTGTGAAATCGAGCGAATTCGAACATTTCAAAGATACGTGGCAAGAGGTTAAGAAGAATAAGGGAGGTCAAAATAATAATCAGCAACAACAACAAGGAATAGTAGGAGGTGGAGGGTGGAGTAATATACTCGAACGTCATAAAGTCGCGACGCCGTATTCTGGCCCAGGCGCTTCTGCTGGTGCCAGTAATAGGACAACGCAAGCATCGCCTCCGAAAGAAAAAGCCGTGGATCCTATCGCGTTGGCGAAAGTTGAGTCCATATTAGCCAGGCCAGTATTGGAAGTCCCTTTTGCCGGTGGTGATAAGACCGATGAAGAGTGCACGGAGGAAGAATTAGCGGAGAGGAAAAAACAACGAAAACAAATAAAAAAAAGAGAAAAAGAGTTAGCGAAACAACAATTGATTAAGAAACTCGAAGAGATTCAGAATGCTAAGAAACGAGTGGATGAAATTGAAATGCAAAAGAAAGAAACTATGGAGAAGAAACAACAAACGTTAAGAGCCGGTGGGTTATCAAAATCATTCGGATTTGGGCAATACGATAATTTGTTCAACGATATGTTACCTGGCTTTGAGAACGCTGGAGCGGTTAAGAGACCGGATCCGTATACGAACAGAGCTTTTAAGCCAAACTTGTCTTTGGGCGCCGATCGAACGCATAGAAGAATGCGCGATGGTCGCATCATCACCAATCGTCGCATGTTAAGAGAAGCGCAAATAGAAGACGAGCGACATAAGCGCAATAATCAGCTCTTGAAGACGTGCAGGGACGTTTTGAACGCTGTGAAGAGAAACAAGTTTCACTGGATTTTCGCGCAACCAGTTGACGCGGTAAAACTTGGAATCCCAGACTACTACGACGTCGTTAAAAATCCAATGGATCTCGGTAAAGTGAAGGAGAAGATGGACCAGAAGAAATACTCTACGCCTACAGATTTTGCGGAAGATATGCGTTTGGTTTTTGATAACTGCGCTTTATACAACGGAACGACAACGGATGCTGGCCAAATGGGCGAAACAGTTCGAGGCGAATTCGAAAACGCGTGGGTGAAATACGATGTCGAAAAAAAAATGTCTGATGAAGATGAAATTCGCACGAAAGAAGACGTTGAAATTGCAAACACTCCTGAGGATCCAATCAGAGCCGAGGAGCTTGCGATGGAAGAGCAAGCAAAAGAGCTCGCCGAAATGAAACGCCAACTTGCAGAATTGAAGAGACAGAAAGGTGGGGGCGGATATTCCGCACCGGCACCGGATAGGTACAGAGACAATGGTGGCGTTGATGACTTTTTCGACGACGAATTCGATGCCGGTTTGTACGATGACGATCAAGAAGATTTCCGAAAGGTGGTAAAAAAACAGAAAGTGCCCGGAAGACCAAGAGGTCGACCAGTTGGCAGTGTGAGCGTTCATAAACGTGAAAGATCGACTCCGCAAAGTAAAGTCACGAAAGATCGTTCTTATATCGAATTGGAACAAGAGCCTCTACCGACGAGAGATATGACTTTTGATGAGAAGCACGCTTTGACGATGTCTTTGCAAGAACTTCCAGAATCCAAACAAGAGATGGTCATCACGATTGTTCAAGAAGGGCAAGCAGCTATGGGTAAAGCAGAAGGCGATGAGATTGAAATTAACATCGAAGAACTTGATTCAAATACACTTTGGAGACTTCAAAGGTATTGCGATTCGCAGTTGAAGCCGAAGAAACAAAAAAAATCGGTGTCAGCTACAGATTTAGTCAAGGAAGCCAAAGCGAGAGAAGCGGCTGCGATGCGAGAGCTCGAAGCGTGCGAAGCGAATTTAAAAAAGAATCCGAAGAAAAAAGCTGGCGCTATGAACATGGCGCTCATGAGCGGCGACGACTTACAAGCTATGAATCCGGCAAAATCGGACTCGTCCGATTCGGATTCGGATTCAGATTCGGACTCGTCTTCTTCCGAAGGTGGAGATTCGAACCCGAAGGATGGTAATAACAAAGCCACTGGTTCTGGTGGTGGTAACGACGATGGTACATCGAACGTTCGTCCAGTTTCTCGAATCGAACAATCAACGAATCAACTTTTACCGCCATCTGTGGATGAGTTGGGAATCAAACGCGACCAAAAGCAGCCCGTAACGACTGTGCAAAATCCAGAAGGATGGTCTGACTTGAACAAATCATCAGATGCCACCGCGGCTGTTACTGCGCCAGCAGCAACAAATGGCGCTTCTACGATAGAAGCCGTTGATGCCGTTCCGGATGATTTGTGGTCTGATTTTGAAGCCGCTGCTACGCAAAAGAAAGATAACGAAGCTAATCGAAACGCTGAAATCGAAAAGCGCGAGAAAGAGCTCGCCGAAGCTGAGGCAAAAATGAAAGAAGAGCAAGCGCGAAAAGAGAAAGAAGAAGAAGAAAAAATTCAAAAACAAAAAGAAGAAGAAGAAGCGAAAGCGAGAGGCGAAGAAGAAGAAAGAGAGCGAGCGAGAGCGGCGGCGAGAGCGGAGTTGCAAGCCGAGACTAAGCAAACGATCAACATCGAAGAACAAAGAGAAGCGATGAAAGAGTTTGGCGGCGAAGGTATGGTTTCGGGAATGGACAAGCACGCGGCGCAAATTAAAGAAGCACTCGGCGGCAACAACGGTTCGCAATAAATTATAAAAAAAGTAGCAAATCACAGCAACAACAACAACAACAATTTTTGAAACAAACGAGCAAAATCAAATGAACATTACAATCAAATGAATGAATATTACACGGTATAATCAAATTAAAAAGAATACACGCAATAAGAGTCTCTCCACATGTTACTTTTACAACATCAAATAAAAATTCTCAACTACTAACTCAAAATCTCTCCTCCTCTCTTTTTCTCTCTCTCTATATATATATCTCCCTCGCGTGTGTCTTTTTACTCTTTCTCTTGCTCTCTCTTATTCCTCATTCATGATACATTGTTTGCTAAAGCAACATATCATCAATTTTCTATTAATAATAATTGTACGTCGTAGAGAATCTTTTTAAAGCGCAGAGGTTAAGTAAATCGCGAGCGCGCCGGATCCAATAATACCAGCGAGCGTGGCTGCCCAGTACACCAAGTTACCTTCATACTTATCACCGTCAGTCTTGAACTCTCCCGGGTCGTAGATTGGGGAGTACTCATCGACGTTCGCTTTACCGTTACGGACACCTAACTTGTAGACGTATCCAGCCTTGCCGCTGCGAGTTTTCGGCGCAGAACCGGCTTCGGTGGAGCCTTTGTAGCCGACGCCAACTTGACCGCCTTTGGCCTTAGTTCCCTGTTAATTAATGCCAATGATTTTCCAATGGGAGTTACATATTTATATGGGTAAGTAAACTAAAAACGTCCACGCGGCGAGCTCGAGCGCTACTGCGAAAGAGCGAGAGAATATCCTCTCCAAGAGAGGGAGGGAGATGGGGATCTCCTACAAAATCCAAAATTCGAGGGAAAAAAAATATAATATTATTTCGGATCGGATGAACTGAAATCGTATGCGCGGAACCGCGCTCGTCTAATACACACGAACAAACAAACGCGAACGGATTCGAGTGAACAATTAGTTCATTGCATCAAATTTATTTCTCGTGACGCGTTAAGGAATTCGCGTCATCTTTCGCGCGTGCGATGTATGCATAAAAATTTCGAGCGCGTTCAGCCTACTCAGCTCTCCCTGTCTCGCATTCTTTCGAAAGTAGTTTTTGCTCAGATTTAGGCGTAAAATGGAGATATGATTACCTTCTTCGGGCCGGACGTGTTCCCGGCGTTCGCGAAAACGGCGAACTTCACTGGTTCTTTTTGAACTCGCTGTTGTGCTCGCGCGATTTTTTGGTTCCCGCAGAGGAACTGCGATTGAGTCGTTAAAGCGGACATATCGATCTCGTGTTGATAGTTTTATTGGATATATTCGCAAAAGCGGTGTGATTATAGCGTCCCTATACTAGAGTGCTGCTGATGTGCTTGGATTTCTTAGTTTTTACAGGCAGCAAAAGATCAAAAGTGCTCCTGCTGTCTAAAAAAATGAAAATATCCCCCTATAATAATAATAATAATATTAATTCTCTGCTTTCGCCTTTTATAGCCTTTTTCTTACCCTTCTAAACCCTAAACCCTAAAAGAAAAGAAAAGAAAAAAGTTTCGCAGTACAAAGTACGAGGTCCACAAAACAACGCGCGACATCAATCAGTACTGATAAAATAAACGATCGATCGATGATGAACGTGCGAAAAAAGAATACGATTTTAATGAAGAAATCGATAGGACTAGTAGCGATGATGATTTTATACTCGATTGTGATTAATTTTCTCGCGATCCATACAAACGCTCGTGCTACTGCTACGCAAGATTTTGACGACTACGAAGAAGACGAGGATGAGAAATCTCGGACGGAGAAGATTTTCCGTATAGACTTGAACGAGTTATATGACCGAGATAAATCGAAAGTTTACGCGTTCGAATCTTCGGATGAATTCAAACGCATGGTTTTAGAGACGAGGGATGTATGGGTCGTTCAGTTCATTGCACCGGGCTGTGAACCGTGTAAACAAATGGCGCCAGAGTTCGAAAGAGCTTCGAAGTCTTTGTTAGAGCCAGATATGGGCGTTCGATTTGGCGCGATCGATATAGCCGGGAACGAAGATTTAGGACGATTAATGCAAATATCGAGAGTACCGGCTATTGTTGGGTTCGGTGGGAAAAAGACGTGGAATCCGTATAGGAAGATTGCGCAAAAGTTACCGAACGAATACAGAGGGGACGCTTTGACCGCGCGCGCGTTGAGAGAATTCGCGGTGAAGAATTTACCCGAAGATGAAGTTTTAAGAGTCGATAGTGTTCAGGAATTGGAGAAACTACTATTGATCGATAACGGTGATGATACATTATTACCTCCTCCTACGTTAGTATATGTGACGGATAAATCGGAAACGCCTTTTATGCTGAAAGCCTTAGCGTGGCGCCATAAGAAACGAATAAGAGTTATAGAGTTGACTTTTGATTCGTCCACGGATGATTTAAACAAAACTCCAGTTTTACCTGGATTAAAAGCGCACGAAGACGAAGAAGATGCAATTAAATTAGCTTTGTATAAAGATCAAGATTTATCAAAACCAATTTTGTTCGACGGCGAGAACATGAACAAGAATGAAATCTTTGCGTTTGCGGAGAAGCATTTAGGACCGGAAATTCCATCATTAGAGGTTGAAGTTCTTCGGAATATTAGGGATGATAGTAGTAGCAAAAATAGTGAAAAAGAAGAAGAAAATACGAGTAGTGAAGAAGATTTCGCTCTATTCGTTGAAACGAAACCGAAGAATTTTGATACAGATATTATTGCAAGAAAAGAGGCGTTTGTTGTCATGTTCACGAAACGAACGGATGAGTGTGGCGAGAAAGTAAACGAAGCCATCGAGTCTTTCGCAAAGCTTCAGTTTCAAGCTGAACTTCGCGAAATTGTCGTAAACAGAGATGGAAACGACATCGTCAAAGCGGTCAAAATTGCCGACTCGCAAACATTGTCTAAATTTCCAAACAAAGACGAGTGCTTTTCGTTAATGTATTACCCTTACGGTGAAAACAAGGAAGACGAAGAGGCGTTTCCGTTTGAAATTTCTGAGAAAAATCCGATCAACGACGCGAATTTGAAATCGTGGATGTACGAAAACACACCAGATACTGTTTTAAGAATTACCGCTGCCGCTGGTAATATGGACCAATATTTGAGCACGAATCCGTTCACCCCAAAATGCGTGCTATTTTCAAACAAACCCGATACGCCCGGGTTATATAAAACGTTAGCTAATAATTTTAAGGACGATTTTCATTTTGGTTTCTTCCAAGCCGAGGATAAAGACGATGAAACGTTGAAAAAGTTCAACATTCAGAAACTACCATCGATGCAGTTGTTATTTATAAATCCAGCGGTAACGCCCGAACAAGAAGCTTCTGGGAACGTTCAAATGAACTCTGCGCCGTTTCCTGGTCCAATGAATTACATTTATCTCAGGCAATGGTTACTCGAAGCGAAACGGCAAATCAAGAAAAAGGATGAGGATAAAGCACCGTCGAAGGTCAACAAACCTCCAATCGTTAGTACTCAAGAAGAATTTCAAAAAGAATGCGCGTCAAAAGGTGGATTATGCGCTATCGCGTTTATTCCTAGTGCTAAATCTAGTTCGCAGTCGATGTTTGAAGATCGAGTTGAAAGAACGCATGAATCAGCGAGACTTACGAGCCAACGGCCGTTCTCGTGGTTAATCATCGATCCGATTGAGCAAAAAACGTTCGCGAAAGCTTTCGATGTTTTACCTCACAATTCACCAACTGTTACGGTTTTACAGCCACGCAAAAACCGATACGCGACTATGAGTGGATCGTTTGACCCTCGCGAATTAGCCAAGCATTGCGAATTAGTTTTGAACGGCAAGACGAGAACGTTTATGATTCAAGACGTGCCGAAAATCATCGACGGCGGTGAAACAGACGATACTGATTACGAGCCAGAAGAACCAATCGAGGAAGAGTTTGATTTGACAGATATCATGGGCGAAGAAACTGAAGATGCAACGTTAGGCTTGACGCGCGCTGAAATCGCCGAACTCGAGAGGAAAAAAGAAGCCGAAGCCATCGAAGCCGATCGAGTTTTACAATCCGCGTTGAAACAATTGAAAAAAGAAGGTAAAATGAAGGACGATGATTTTAAGAAGAAGAAGAAGAAGAAGAAGAACAAAAAGAACAAAAAGAAGAAAGAAGAACTTTAATATATAATAAACTATCGTGAACTACTAAGCATTCGGAAGAAGACGAACATTCTTACGAGAATGATATAATTGCAGTATTACCGGAAAGTTTACGTGAGATGACATTGATCGAATGATCTTAGTACATATTTACTACTTTTAAGTACCATACGAATATTACTACGGTCGTCATATTCCTCTAACCGAGCTCGCTTTCTGTAATCCTCGCATGACGATGAGTTTCTAATGAAGAATAGGAATAGTGTTATTATTAATGTTTTTGTTGTTGATGATGATGATGCAAATTTCATTGCGTCATGTGTATTGTTGTATATAAATATATTGTGTTTATTAAAAAGAATATCCATCATTATTAGATGATGATGAGAAGCATAAAAAATATATTATGCTCCAGTGCGTTCGACGCCGTCTTCGGCCAAAGGATTAACAGTGGCTTGATAACCACACGTCCAATCGGCTCCAGGATAAAACACTTCCCACCACCCGGCTGCATATTTATTATACGGCGCGGTCCATTTCGCTTTATCCACTGGCGGAAACGCATCTGAAGCGATCAACGCGTTTGATTTTAACAAATCGTTACCGTTGCCTTCGACTGATCCTTTATATACTCGGTCCATTCTTAACTTAATAAACGTGTTCCAAACTTCATCCGTTGTAACGACTGCAACGCATGGTTGCCTAATCTTCTTCTTCACGTCTGGCATTGTATCCAAAAACGTTGGATTTGGGACGATCCAAAAGTCTTGCGCTTTCTCCGTCTCGCGATAGAAGCGTCTGCGTTCGCGTAAGATTTCCGGAAAGTGTTCGTTGTTTTCGTCGTTTAACATAAAGTCTGCGTTTGCGATGCAAAAGAAGTATTTGCGTTTCTTGTTTTTGTTTGTTTATTGTTTCAGCATTCGTACGAAAGAAGGATCGATTCGATTCGTGTCAGTCGGTCATATATTATGTGGATAAAAAGATATGTGGATAAAAAGATATCTTTCGTTCCAACAGATTGTTGATATACAATTACAAACGAACGAACGAACGAACGAACGAACGAAAACAAAAAAAAGAAATCGCGATAGGAACAAAATCGCGTACCTCGTTCATATCAATAGTCTTCTGCATAGTACTACTACTTTCACTCGATGCAGAACATCTCCGTAAATCGGTTTTCGATCTAAAGCTGCTCTCTGACGATGATTTCTTACTATTATTAGTTTTGTTCGTCCGTGTCCGTACTATTACCCTATTCATGTTCCGATCGTTACGACAAAAATCGTTCACTGCTACTCGTTTCGTGCTCGTCATCATGTTCTCTTTTCTTTTATTGATGCGCGCGTTTATTTATAACGTCCAAATCTTCAAAAGCTGCTTGTGCTTGTGCGTGCTTGGGTGTACTTTTTAGACATATCAAAGCGTTTAGGGTTTTGGAAAGGCATAAGGCAAAAACAGCGTGGTGCTCAGAGGTCACTAAGTCTCCCTATACTCTTGTAATAGCGATTGATATAGTACTGAGAGAGAGAGAGAGAGAGAGAGAGAGAAAGGCATCACTGGTGCGCGCGCAAGTGTTAAATAACAATAAAATAATAATAATATCATCGATCGACATGGGCGCACATGCGGCAGATCTCTTGAGCAGGAGCGAATTCCTATTGAAGAAGTATGAAAACCATTTATCAGAAACGACAGACTTCGAAGGAGGAGGACCCAGTACTACTTCTAATAATAGACAAAAGAAGAAGAATAATAGTAATCATAGAACGAAGAGTGCTATGATGATCAGTACTGGTGGTGATTTAACGCAACAATCATCATCGTTCGATACTTTCTATGGTATTTTAGAGCAAAAATTGGACGACATTGAAGACATTTCTGAACGGGCAAAGGAGGAACAGAACAGGGCGCAAATAGCCGCTATGCACGCAGAGGTGAGAAGGGGGAAGAACACTTTGAGAGGGGAGATTCCGAAATTACGCAAGTTAATGAATAAACATAATAATAATAATAATAATAATGATAATAGTAGTAACAATAATCAGAATCAATCGACGCCAGAGAAAATGTACGAACACGAAGAACGCGAACAAATGATCGAGCACTTAGAACAACGAATAGAGAACGTGCCAGACGGGGTTTCGAGATCTATACCAAGAACGCCATCGAAAAAGATGATGCATCATCACCAACATAAGCGATCGTTATCGAGAGATATCGAAATGGGTTCTTTCGGTGGCTTAGGAGTAGCGGGCGGCGAAACCGACGTACCGAAAACTTTACGCGAAAAACATATGATCGAAGGCATGGAACATACTGAGGAATCGAAACAGTTTAGGGAGGAATTCGAACAACGTAAAAAAACACAAGATAAAGATTTAGACGAAATTAGTAGAGGTTTACAAACTCTAAAACGTTTAGGGACTGATATGGACGAGGAAATGCTTCGACAACGACCGCAAATTGAGAACTTAGATTTGCGCATGGATTTAGCGGCGGAGGAAATAAAAACCGCGAATCAACGCTTGAAAGATACGGTTGAAAAAGCGAGATCGTCCAGGCACTTTTGCATCGATGCGACACTGATTTGTGTCTTGTTAGCAATCGGTATGTGGTTATATAACATGCTTAAATAGTACGTATTCTATGTAGTATACTACGGCGCATGAATATTCTGATAATACTTTAAAAACACAAACTACTATCCTTTCTTATTTTGATTATGTTTAAACGCTGGATGTACTCTGACGACGAACATTGCAGCAATCACTAACAACGCACAATTCTTTCCATCGATTACATCGACGAACACGTATAACATTAATCCACTGACTAAGATCAATAAATAACAAACACCTAAAGCGGTGATTCCAAAGCTCTTACTGTTAGTGCTGCCGCCGTTCATTGCTTGGAAAAACCCTCCGTGCTTCTTATATGACTCGTATTGATTCTTTCGTTCTTTCTGTAACGCCAGGATGACTTCGTTATCGCCATTACTATTCGTGATTGTTGACATTAACTTAATTAATCATTGGAACAAGAGAGCGAAGTTACTATTGAGAGCGAAGTTTTTTGTGAGCAAGCGTTCGCTGCAGAAATCAATAAACTAATAAAATTCAAAATTTCCTCAAAATGGGACCAATAAATAAAAATAAATCATACGTCCTCGATGATGACGACGACGATTCATCATCAGAGGATGATGACAGAGCGTTGAATATCAGGTCTCCAATGAAGAAAATTGAGACCGTGATTATAGAAAACGGTAGAGATGGTTTAATCTCTGGTGAGAAGAAAATTAATGATGTTGAAGATGTTGTTGAAGATGAAGGCGAGAAGAGGAAGACCATTACAGATGCTGATAACGACGACGATGATGATGATGATAGTAATAAGGAACAAGGAGCACACGAAAAGAAGAGTAACAAAGTAGATTCAGAGAGCAGCGATAGTGAACCGGATTGGATGAAGGAGTATAAAAGTCCCGTAAAAACTACTACTACTAAAGCTCACGGTGATGATGTTGCCGTTGTCGAGGAAGAAGAAGAAAATTTTGCAAAGAGAAAGAAAATAATCGACGACGATAACGATAAAGATTCACCACCGTCGTCATCAGATGATGGATGGTCGGACGATGAGAAGGACGTGAAACCGTTAGCGGTGAGGCTTTCGGAAAAGAAACAGAAAGAAGTGATGATGATCGACGACGACGATAGTACGGACTCGGATGTGGAGATGGAAGACGCAAAAGAGAAACAAACAAATAAGAAAGAAGGGCAAACTACTACAACAACTACTACTAATATAACGCCGACGAAGAAGAGGAAAGAACCACCTAATAGTGGTGGTAATAATAATAACGCGTTTACTGTAGGTGCGAATATTCCAAAATCAAAAGTACCGTTGTTCGTGAACCACGCGCAAATTCAAAAGACGAAAAAATCTCTGGTCTTGTTCGAATGTAAAGGCTCTGGCGAAGCAGTAGATTTATCAGGCGATGTCGGCGTCGTCGGTCGTTTATTAGTCGAGCGCGAGGAACAACCTTCCATCGCTGGTACGAGTAAACATCAGCAACAACAACAACAATCAAACGTAAAAGTCGATTTAAAAGGCATAATGTACCTCGCGAGAACGAACCTGCTATCCTCCTCCGTGGCTATAATCAACGTAGGCGTAGATAACGCGAAAATCGAAACAATATTCGACGATTACGTTCAACTCCGCGAAGACCCTTCCGCCGAAAACGTCGCTTGCGTCGGTAATATAACGAACGATAACTATATTCCCCTCGAACCAGGAGACGAAGGCTTCGAAGAACACGTCGAGGAGAAGAGGAAAGAAACGAAGGCCACGAAAGCTGCCGCGAAGAAGAAACCTGCGAAGAAGAAACCTGCGAAGAGGAAGCCTGCTAAAAAAAAGAAGTAAGTCATCATCATCATCATCATCATCATCGTCGTCATTGTCCATAGCGCTTATAATCGCACATATATTTAGCACGCAATATACAACTCGCTCAACGCCTTCTGGCTTTATAACTCGACTCATATCTTTCTTCATGAATGAAATAGAAGTACAGACTGACAGAGTAGAGAACTTTAACTTTTTCTATGACGCTCAAAAACCTATTATTATCCATCATTAAAACCATGAATAGCACTGCTACTATTACTAATAATAACAACAATAACAATAAATATAGACTAAAAACGTTCTCAGACTCATCTGTATCGAACAATTACGAACTCACTAGACATAAAACTGGCGCCATCTTACTCCTCGGTCTCGGGAAGTGCCAGGACAAAATCGTATTAAGCACGCGCTCGAAACAGGAAGATGTGAGAGAAGAACTCGCGGAAGACTTCGTGGCAGATTTACGGGACGAAACTGCACAACATTTCATAGATCAGTTGATCAGTAAGAATTGTTTTAGGAAAGTGTACGAGCGGTTTCCGTTTTGTTTGTTGAGACCGTTAGCGTGCGATGACTTTCAAAGAGTACTGATGGAGAGGAAAGATGTCGTGATGAGTAAAGTCGAGTCGATGCCGGAACGAGAGAGCTCGGGGACGAATAGGTTTATTATGAGTAACACTAGTAATAATAATAATAATAATAATAATAATAGAGGAGCGTATTATGGAGGGCAAGATTTAACGGATGACATGAGTATGCTCGATCAAATAATGAACGCTAGCGTTAGTAACGGTAATAGTCAACAACAACAACAACAACAACAACAACGGAGTAATAATAATAATAATGGTACTTCTTCGTTGTTATTTTCAAACGAACTCGACGTAGGTGATAAGCTAAGTTCTTTGTTTCAACCGAAGCAATTGATACAAGAATTCAAATTAGAGGATTTAGGTATCGAAGAGTCGGCTCCGATTACAGAGTCTGCAATGAAACCAAAGAAGAAGACGCCTGCGATTATTCTAAACGTTGAGAAGGAAAATATAAAAAGGGAAACAAAAATAGCGAAAGCAAAAATAGAAGAAATCAAAAAAGCAACGGAGTTAAAGTTAAAAGAGCGCGAAAAGCAGTTGAAATTAAAAGCAGAGCGAGAAAGGAGGGAAAAGAAGCAAACGAAATCACTCGTCCAGAATTTATCCTTGGATGGTAAAAATAACAGCGTTAAACAGAAAGAGATTGAGATGTTGACAAAGAATATCATGGTTGGACAAGCTAATTCAACGCAGCAGGTTCAACAATTGAAGGTTTTGAGTGGGATTGGGATTAAAGAAGATCCTCAAAAACTACCAAATAAAGCGCTGCCGCCGGTGTTAACACCTCCGCCAAAAAGTCTCCGTGAAAAACCAGTACCGCCACCTACAATGCTAACGGAAAAGCCACGAATAACAACTGGCGAACCAGCTGTTTTAGTGGTAAAGAAAAAGAAGACATCGTGCTTGATAGAGTTTGAGAAGGCACCTCTTAATCGAAAAGTTTGGGGGGTAAATAGCGAAATGGGAGTACCTATGACGTGGACAGATGTCAAGCAGTTTGGGTTTCGTGTTTTAGAGAGCTTGGAGCCTCTTATGGAGGAACCTGACGAATCACACTTGATAAAACTTCATTGGAAATCGAGAGAACTTTTAAAGGCCTTTGCTAAGGAATGGAAGGAAAACGTGGATGACTCCTCCACATTTGCTCAAAGTATTGAAAGCGAAATAATGCAGACGAACGCCCTTTCGTTGCTGGTGAACCATTCCAAAGTGGTTAATTGGATTATGGAGAAAATACATATGCTGAAAGACCAATCATTTGCTGATCATGTTTACTTTCAGTGGCCGATCACTAGAATGATGAGGCAGTTATTCGACTTAATCAGACATCGTTGCAAAAATACACAGTCATTGAGCCATTTTGCAGAGTACGTTGATTTTTTAAGAGGCGAGCTCACCCAGTTGGATAATGATTTGTTAACGAAGGATTTCAAATCAACGGATTCCAATTCAACATCATTGACGGATAATGTAGTTCTAGAAGAAGTAAAGAAAGAAGAGGCAATTGAAAAAGAACACGAATATGACGAAAAGAGAGACGTAGAAAAGTTGAGAAGAGAAATAAGGAGTGTCATCCGTGGTATAGATGATTCGTTTGATTTAATTTTAGAAGATGCGGTGAGCGGTAAAGATGATGCGTACGCTAACGCCAAAAAGTTTCTTGCAGAACTACAAGGAGTGTCTCTCGGTTTGGCGAGAATAGCGTAACAGCTGTATAGCAGCAGTACTAGTAGTAGTTTAGAAAGCTACGCTTTTGAGAAAAAAAATATCTCTTTCTCCGTTCTCTCTCTCTCTCTCTCTCTTTTTATTATTCTAACGCAGCTTTAATAGCGTCTCGCTGTTTCTCAGTAAGCTTTGAAGGAAAAGTTATCGTGTTCACTCGTACAATCGCGTCTCCTCGAAGTGATGGATCTTTTTGATTCGGCATACCTCGCTGCGATATGCGATACGTTTTCCCTGGCTTTGAAACATTTTTCGTTTCAAAAACGAGCGGCTTGCCATCGACCCCTTCAACAGTACATCTGAAACCACATAACGCTCGCGATACCGGTAACTCTACGTCGAATTCTAAATCGTCCGTATTTTCAACTGGCCTAAAATATGCGTGCGGCTTTTGATTGACGACGATTTTCAAATCACCGCTCGTGCCATCTCGCCTTGGAGATCCCTTATCGGCCCACGTTAATCTCGTGCCGTGTTTCCAGCCCGGCTTAATAGTAACTTCCATCGATTGGTTTCCGGCAATTGCTGGTAAGTGGACATCTTTTTTGCAACCGCTATAAAGTTCTTCTAAAGTACAAGGTAAATGAAATTCAAGGTCGCCTTCTTGCTGTTGTTGATGTTGTTCTTGTTCCTGTTCATGTTGTCTCGTACGTTTATTGATATTTGCATGGCCGCCGAGGCCGACGCCTTCAAAATCGCGAACATCAAAATTACCAAAGTTCTGTTGGAATCTCCGCATAGCTTCTTCGACGTTGAAGCTACCGAAATTTTTTCGAGCTACTCGTTCTTGTCTCGCTCTTCTTTGTTCTTCCGCGAACATCTGTTGCTGCTTGTAACCGCTCTGCCCTGGGAATTTTCCGTTAGGACTAGAAGGCGTCGTAGGGCTTGTTCTTCCGCACGACCACGCACCTTCATTCTGTTGTTGCGGTGGCTGAAATCCCGCTTCTAATCCTTTCTCGCCATACTTATCGTAAATACTTCTCAAGTTCTGATCTTTCAAAGTCTCGTAAGCCTTCGTGGCCAATACGAACTTCTCGGCTGCGCCAGTTTTAGGTCTATCCGGATGATACTTCATCGCCGCCTGCTTATACGCTTTCTTTAAAGATTCCTCCGTTAGATCTTTCGCATTTGGCGAGAGTTCTAGGATCTCGTAAAATCGTTTGTTATCTATATTCATCGTTCGGAACCCTGTTATCGTCGTCGTCGTAGTAGTCGTCGTAGCGAAGAAGATATTGTTAAGCGTGCTGTATATCGGAATCGAAGAAAACGATGAAAAAAAATAAAAGAAAAAAATATAGGACATAACAACAACAACAACAACAACAACAACGACGACGACGGCGGCGACGACGACGCCTCTGTATCAAACGCTTCTTTAACGCGCTCATCACAGGCTC
>Ga0302126_10000114_pt1 | contig 56054 bp, 48 predicted proteins | sample CB4_20m_MG_FD_203108 | JGI IMG/M metagenome (GOLD analysis project Ga0302126, IMG submission 203108) | Marine microbial communities from Western Arctic Ocean, Canada - CB4_20m | ecosystem: Environmental > Aquatic > Marine > Oceanic | place: Canada: Western Arctic Ocean | collected 2017-09-24 | reverse complement strand
TGGCCACAACTGTTTTGGGGATAGATGCTATTTCAGCATCTGTTTGATCTTACTCGGATAAAAATGGCGGTGAGAGAGTACCTCATCGCCTACTATCGGCTCCATTAGCCTTGTCAGCTAACGTGTTCTCTAGTCTCCCAAGAAGCCAGTTCACAGTCAAGGGCCTTGCTTTGTCTACTGTATTGTTCAACTGCTTTAAAGGCTTCAAAGTCTTGGCAGTCTTCAGAGACTTTATAGCCCCCGCAGGTGACCATGGGGGGTACCCGTACTATATAGGTGTGGTCGGAGGTTTTGAGGCTGTTTAGGTTTGGAAACTAGATAGCTTCTCACCGCAGGTACTATGGATACAATTGGACTAATAGCGTATTATTTTCTAACAGTTGTGTTGGGGGTCGATAATTTGATGCGTATTATCTTTGCTGTCTTGTTCTTAGCTGGTTGCACTGCTTCAGCCCCGACTTATTTGCCATCAGCCGCTACTAGTGCCGAGCTAGCTGCCGCACAAATGTTAAGTAAAAGTGTTGAGCTACCAATAGTTCCGAAGCGTTCTCAGGCCGATATGCTAAAAATGTATGAGGAGGCCCAGCGTTCTATTTATCCAGCCGCTCTATCAATCTGTAGAAAAATCGGAGAGATTGACAAGCAGAGGTGCCTGTGGAGCTTTGAGTTAAAAAAAGATGAAGCTATAAATGCCTATGCATCCGGCGATAATGAGATTACTTTTTATACTGGTTTGATAGATAACTGGGTAGGTTATCAGGAAGAACTTACTTTTGTACTTGCTCATGAGATGGCACATCATATAGCTAACCATATTGAGGAAGGTACCAACAGAATCAATACTGGAGTTCTAATTGGTGGGCTTATAGGCGCTGTCCTTGCACAAAGAACAGAAGATGAGGAAGAGCAGCTTGAGATGCTAGGTGATGGAGTTAGTTATGGAAGTCAAATCGCAAATCTAGTCTATAGTGTTGAGTCGGAACAAGAAGCGGATTTAATTGCATTAGAGATTCTTAAACTCTCTGACGTCAATATAGATCGCGCTAGAAACGTTATCGTTAGAATGGTAAGAGAAAGTGAAGGTTCTCTCAGAAGCTCTTTCATCGACACACATCCAACGGGTATTGAGCGATTAGTAGCATTTGACCAGGCCGCCGCCAAACCTAAAGTGTATTCTCTTGGCATAAAAGCAGGTGATGCTGGTAAATTGCCTAAAGATGGATATGTAGAGGCGTCTTTTGATAAGGCAGTTGGCTCTTACTGTGTTTACGTTGCTGGCGGTAAAAAGTTTCCAGTGCCTCTAATAAATGGGTGCCCGCCCTTTAAGTACTTCAAAAAAAACTAGGCACCCATCCTAACTAAAGTAACTTAGTCACATAATTTCTGATCATTTGCAGCTGATGAAATAACACTAGACCGCACGTTGCACACTTGACTTATCAGAGGATCGTCACTCGCTAGCAATGGCGATACCCCGGTGGCTTGGTAAACAAAACCTTGTTCAAGCGCTCTTCCGAATGCTGCTCCCCAGCCATTTGCAAACCAATAGTTATTATCGGCTGGTTTAGAGCCTAAAGCTCCTCCAGAGGAATAATAAAACCCACCATTTCTAAAGACCATGTCAGCCCCAAAGGCATAGCCCAATGTTTTCATTTTAGGGTTATATAGATATCCCGCTGTAGGCTCTCCATTTTCAAAGTGACCACTGAAATAGAGAGTTGAGCTACCAGTTTTAATTGATAATGATCCCGGCCCACTTTGGACGCCATTTAGGAAGTAGCCGTAGTAAAACTCTCCAGAGGTAGTAGTTAATTCTCCTAGGCCCTGTGGTTTTCCGCCATCATTAGTTGCTCCGATATATATCCGGCCATCTGTATACTCGATAATAGTATCGATCCAGTCACCATTTGCCTTTGCGTTCGCCCTATTTGCAGATGCTAACATTTTTTGTGCATCAATCTCATAACACGCTTTCTGTACGCTAATAAAAGAAGTACCGGGGAAAGGACAGCGAGCTAATGTCGGTTGTTCGGTATTAAGCCGATGAGCAAGATTATAGTAGGTTCGCGCTCCTTCATAATAACCTTTTGCCTCTGCAACAACTCCCATTCCATAATATGCTTCGTCGGTGGCGCGATTACTTTTGACAAGCGCATTCATAGCATCATCGTAGCGCCGTTCGATTATTGCTTGTTCAACTGAACTGTTGAAGATCGGAAAGCCTCCCTCGCTAAACCTGTAGGTGCCATCTGCAAAGTTTTTTTCGGAAAACGGCACTACAGAAGACAGTCCTTCAATAGCGGAAATATCTACTGTCGTTGCACACCCTTGTAATCCAAGTCCCGCAAACAAGACAATTATTAATCTCTTCTGTTTTAAAAATACTATAAAACGATTCATTATTGGCTCCTCCCTACAGTTTAGTTATTCAGCTTTTTATATTATGTTAGTCTAATCTAGGACAAATCAACAAATTTATATTACACATATTTTACTCAGGCTAGGCGACTATTTACAGCTAGGAATTTAGAATGACATGAAGGCCTTTCTCCAAATCTTCATAGCCTCAATAGCAATCGGGGCTATCTCAGTCTCCTTTGCAAACACCTACGACCGCAAAGAATTCAACTATCGTAGCTACAAACCCAACACCTCCATAGGCTTTTACACCAACCAAACCTGCGACTTCATCAACATCGACCACATTGTCAGTCTCAAGGACGCATACGAGAGCGGAGCGGCCTCTTGGGGCGCAAGTAATAAGAAAGCCTTCGCTAACGACAGGTCTAATCATGTGCCTTCATGCGGGCGTGTGAACAGTTCTAAAGGCTCTGAAGGCCCTAGTGATTTCTTGCGCAGAAGTAATGATGGAAGAGGCTTGGAGTATGAGATTGTTAGGTTCTGTGAGTACGTGCAAAGGTATTATGCGGTGAAGGTTAAGTATAGGTTGTCTTTTAAAAGTAACAAAGCAAAGCTATTTAAAAGGTGTGGCATTAACCTATGAAAAACCTCTTCCTAATCCTCATGTACTCAGTATTATTTGCAATCCAGTTCTATAGCTTCGCGTTTATGGGGTTATTCTTCTGTGGACTGTTACCGTTCTTTGACATGCCCTACACATACCAGAAGGAATTGTTAAGCGAATATGGCTACTACATTGCATTTCTGGGTGCAGTGTATGGAGGGCGGCTTGGTTGGCTACTTAGGTACTAGTTAAGTACAGTTTGTCTTTTAAAGGTAATGAGATGCATCCATTTGAAGGCTGTGGAATCAACTCGCTCTAGCCCTGATTTGACTGGATGGGGTATTTGGTTATGATTAGGTAACCGAAAGGAGATCAGGCTAATGAGCAAGCATGACGAGAAAGATGACGCCGTATACCCTTGTGGCTGTATTAAAGCAAAGGCCTTGGACATAGGACACTATTGTTCCAAAATTCCAGAGGATTTTAAAGTGGCTTTAGGGTTCGCTACTGACTGCTTTGATGTTTGTGATTTGGAAGAACATATGTCTAGGACTTTGCATTAGATATGAGAAAATCTCAAAGTGAGTATTAAAAGCCAAGATAAAATCATCGCACAGTGTAGTTCATGGAAAGAGTTCGTGGCTTTTCAAGATATTCAATTGGACACAACTGACAAAGGAGACTTATTTGAACGACTTGTTCAACTCTTTCTTCTTACTGCTCCTCAATATAAATCTAAACTATCAAACGTCTGGTGGCCTAAGTTTGAGAAACTACCAAAGGGCGTCGCTGAACATCTAAACCTCTCTTTTCCAGAGAATGGGATTGATTTAATTGCCAAGACAATTGATGGCGAGTACTGGCCTGTTCAGGCGAAATATGAATCGGATACTACTGGAGCAAAGCAGAAAAGAAATCTGACTAGCTTTAGCACTGCGGCCTTTAACTATGGTGAGAATATGCGCCTTGGTTTAGTGGCGCATACGAAAGCCAAGCCTATTAGAAAACGCAAACTATTGGAGAGCGAAAAGAAAGGAAACAAGATAATAGAGTTAGGGTTATCTTACTGGCTAGATTTGGATGGGGACGACTGGTCTGCTATTAAACAGCAAGCGTCAGGGAAAACATATAGACCCGATCCACGAAAGCAAAGGGAACATCAAAAGGAAGCAATCAAGAAGGCAAAAAGGCATTTCATTGCCAGTAAACAGGATCGTGGGCGACTAATCATGCCCTGTGCATCAGGAAAGAGTCTCACTGCTTATTGGGTTGCTAAAGAATTAAGAGCCAAAAGCGTAATAGTTGCTGTTCCTAGCCTCTCACTTGTAAAACAAACAGTTAAAGATTGGACGCAGGAGTATATTGCTGACAAATCTGAGCCAGACTGGATATGTATCTGTAGTGATAAAGCCACAGGCAAACTAGATGATGAAAATGATGATTTTGTTAAAGATATATATGATCTTGGTCTTCCAGTTACAACTAATCGGGATACTATTTCAGCATTTCTAAAAAAAGAATCTAAGTCTCCGAAAATCATATTCACGACTTATATGAGTAGTCCTATCCTGGCAGAGGCAGCTAAGAATGCTGACGTCACCATAGATTTTTGTATATTTGATGAGGCACATAAAACTGCGGGAAGAAAAGATAAGAGAAGTACCGCATTGCTTAATCAAGAAAATATTAATATCAAAAAACGACTCTTCATGACCGCTACAGAGAGAATTCTGAGTGGGAGTGGCAAAAATGAGAAAGTCTATTCTATGAACGATAAGAGTGTGTATGGAGAGAGATTTCATACGCTAACTTTTAAAAAAGCAATCGACCAAAAGATAATTTGCGATTATAAAATTATCACAATGGCAGTTTCCAGGCCTGAAATAGATGAGTTAATAGATGAGCATAAATATGTAATCAATGAAGATGGTGGCAAAGAACTTTTAGATGCCGCAAGTTTAGCTGCCGGGATTGCGCTGGATAAAACCATTAAAATCTATGGCGCAAAACATGCGATCTCATTTCATCGATCCATTGATTCAGCCAAGCATTTTAATAATCAACAAGCACTACTATCGGGATTGGACGTCGTTGGTTCAGATGTTGAATACAGTCATATCAGTAGCAAGCTTTCTACGGGTGAGCGATCTCAGGTAATGAAAGATTTTGTTACTGCTGAGAAGGCTGTGATGACGAATGCTAAATGTCTAACAGAAGGTGTGGATATTCCAGCAATTGATTGTGTTTTATTTGCATCCCCTAAACAGAGCATTGTTGATATTGTGCAAGCCGCTGGTAGAGCGATGAGACCTGATCATGACAATGGCAAAGAATTTGGTTACATACTCATACCTATAGTTATCCCAGATAATATGGAATTTGAAGACTTTGCCAGTACAACCGAATTTAAAGTTGTTGCCAAACAACTAGCGGCTCTATCTAGCCAAGATGAAAGAATTGCCGAATATTTTAGGCTCATTGATAAAGGAGAGAAACCTACGGGTAATCCTCTAGAAATTATTGGTGATGTACCTGTCGGAATGAATATTAATTTCAATGATTTTGCATCCGCTGTTGAAACAAAGTTATGGAGGAAGATAGGTAAGGTTAATTGGCGTCCCTTTGAGGAAGCTAAAGATTTTGTTAGAACTCTAGGTTTGGAAAAAGTTCAGGCCTGGAGGACTTATTCCAGCAGCGGAGCAAAGCCACCAGATATACCTGGCCACCCAAATGACGTTTATGAAGAATGGGTGTCATTCAACGATTGGTTAGGTAATGACAACATAAACACTTTGGAGAAAAGTAAGAGTTGGCGTCCATTTGAAGAGGCTCGAGATTGGGCAAGAGAGTTAGGTCTTAAAAGTCAGAAGGAGTGGCAAAAATTCGTTTTTGGTAATACAAATCTTCCCAATGATATCCCAAAATCTCCTGATGTTGTTTATGGAAGAGGTCGACAATCTAAGTGGCAGGGTTATCCAGACTTTCTTGGATATGACCCTGTAGGAGCAAACACTAAGAAGTTTAGAAAATTTGAAGACGCTCGATTATTTGCTAGGGCGTTGAAGTTACCAAAACGTCGAGCTTGGGAAGCGTGGGTAAAAAAAGGATTGAAGCCAAATGATATTCCCGCCAAACCAGATAATACATACAAGAACATTGGCTGGATAGATTTTGATGATTGGCTAGGTACAGGTAAAACAACTATTGCTAATCAAAACAAAAAACACATCTATCTTTCTTTCAAGGATTCCAGGGATTGGGCTATAAAACAGGGTATTACTAGTTCAAGTAACTGGCTTAAATTAACTAAAGACCCAAGTTTCCCAGCTAATATACCAACAGACCCGCGCGTCTATTATAAAAATGACGGGTTCATATCAATGCCTCATTTTCTTGGTTATGAGGTATGGAACGGGCCGAAAATTTTTAGGAGTTTTGCTGAAGCCCGCTCATTTGCCCAAAAATTAAATTTTGCTATAAAAGCTGATTGGGACAACTGGAAAAAAGAGGGGGGGAGGCCTAATGATATTCCTGCCAAACCTAATGTCGTCTATAAGGATAAAGGTTGGAATGGTTGGACAGACTTCTTGCAAGGTGACAAGTGAAGAATCTTAAAGCATCAGTAAAGGCTGTGTCTAAAGATGCTACTAAACTTGGTATTAAGGTTGGTATGACAGGTGCTGAGGCTATGGAGTTGTTGAGATAAAAATAAAAACCTTCATCCAAACTTTCACAGGTTCAATAGTCTCTGGACTTTGAAATGGTGGTTGTTTTGGAGGGTATTTAGAGTGCATAAAACAGAGTATTCTAATTAGGTACAGGTAATGTAAGAGGGTCTAGTTCTGTATTCATATTGTTATTTCTTCTATTACTTATGCACCTTGTTTATCCATTCCTTATGTCTTTTATTTCTTTTCTTAAAGCCTTCTGTAATTTCATATGAAGGTACATTGTCATAGTTATAATCTAAAGCCTTAGCTCTATCTTGATTCTTAAGGGCTTGTACTTGGTCACTACCTACTCCTTCTTGTTTTATATTAATCTTAAAGCCTTTTAGCTCCTCTGTTACCACCTTATTCATAACCTTTCTTAATTCACCTGTGTGTTGGTTCTGAGTTATGTATGAATCATGAATACTTAATATAGGTATGTTCTTATTAGTGAAGTGTTTTATTACTTTAGCTGTAATCCTTCCATCCATATGCATTAGCTCTACGCCTTTATCAGAGCCTAAAGCTTCTTGTATATCAGGATGTTTCTTTTTAAAAGCGTCAAGAAGTAGCTCCAAAGTTTTGTGGTTGAGTTTCTTTTGTCTTGAGTCTTTGGGCTGTTCATTTACAAAAGACTGATAGGCTTTTTTTATAGTTTTAGCGTTGATGGACATAAGTACTAACTCTTTAACTATCTCTCTTTGTTCTTCGGCTGTGAAGTCCAATAACAGATGTTCTACCTTATAGTGATCTTCTAATGGCGGTTGTATTCCTTTTAATCCATACAATAAGTTTATATGAAGTCCTGAGTAGTCCTGTTCTACAGTTGACCGATCATTGATATAGATTTGCTTACGTAAGTCTGAGTTGATGTTTTGCCACCAACCGCCATGAAACCTACCTCCTAGATTCCAATTAGCTCTGTAAAATACTCTCCTTACAAACTTATTATCCTGAGTTAGCCTGACTCTTCTTATTTTTGTTTGTTGTGCCTTTTTGTCCCAATAAGGTTGTTCTACTAAAGGCTCCTCCAGTGCGGGTATATCAACATGACACCTCCATAGTAGAGCGTTATAGTCATGCAGTTCTTGTCTCATCTCAGGTATAGATTCAAAGTCAGTATCTAAGTACTCAACCTCAATTCTTTTCTTTTTATCCTCAATAAACTCATGCTTGCTAAGAACAATGACTTCTTTATTTGGGTACTCTTGTGTCATATCAAACAAAGATAAGTCTGCTTGTTCAAAAACAGTAGCTAACAATGCTGAAGCTCTTATGCGTGTTGTTTTCCCTGACTGTTCTGACCCTGTCTTCTTATCTATTAACCCTACCGCATGAGCATGGTTAATAATGTCTATTATCTTGGGAGATATGAACAAAGAGTTATATCTACTGTTAGTTTTAAAGGCGCTTTTAGACATGCCTACGCCTATGGATAACTCAGGATCATCTAGCCATGCAACATAGAGGTCTAATAAGAGGATTTTGAATTGCTTCTTGGGTTCTGATTTAGCCTTATTGCCTTTGCCGCCTATTAAGAACTTTTCTTTAAAGTATTGGTTCCAGACAGTGTCACGTAGCTTTGTAGCTTCAGGGTGATCAGACCAACGATGGACGTCTAATGGCCGTGAATGGTGTCTGTTTATGTCGCTGTTGTTAGTCATGTAAATATCATCCTTGATGGTTGTTATAGTAATCTCTAAGGATTGCGAATTGCAGAGTACTTGGCTCGTAAGCAACTGATTTAACAAGCTTAATTATAACACTATATCTCTTAATCCCCACGCTACAAATAGGTTGTCAAATGGAGTGTCTGGATAACGTATTGGTTGTTGCATATACTAGATCTTCGCATCCTATAACAAGATCACTACTAAATATTAAGAAGAGATTTCATGAGTCTTATAGATATAACATTCAACGTCTTCTCTGATACTCCAAAGGGCAAAGACCCTGATTCATATAGTCCAACCCTAAGACATTACCATCAAATTCTTTGGAGTAAGCCACTACCTTGTGGCCTTCCATTCACTTTAGACCTAGATACTCCAAGACTATTGCACCACAAATCCGAATTAGGAGAGTTCTTTTTGTCGAGTGATCAGATCGGAAATACTTATAGTTATGTGAAGAAGATGTTACATATCGTTGAACAGATTCCAATGGGTGAAATGGACTATTTTGAATCTCTACGCGCCACGATTGCAGGACATGCATTTTTCCCGGCAAGAAGAATTGATGGCAAGATGACTATTAACGGCGCACGTGGTGTTAGCCATAAAATACAGGACAGATTTGATCTTACATTGGAATGTATTAGGCGTTTTTATCTAGGAGAAGAAAGCCCATTGACCGATGTATTGCAAAGAAACGGCCAGTTTTTTCAGTTGTTTGATGATTTTAATGGTTATGTAGACTTTTTTCTTTATCAAGACTTAGTTGAAAGCGATTACTCATCAGTTAAATTTTGGCTCCCTTTTGTAAGCTTCTGTAATCCTGCGCTCCCGCAGACGATCGACCAATATCTTTCATATAAAACGAAGGTAATAGATTTCTTGAATGCAAGAAACCAAAGAATTGATGCCTTCGCAAACGGTTAACGAGCGAAGCCTTAAAGCTATCTAGTTTCCAAACCTAAACAGCCTCAAAACCTCCGAACACACCTATATAGTGCGGATACCCCCTATGGTCACCTGCGGGGGCTATAAAGTCTCTGAAGACTGCCAAGACTTTGAAGCCTTTAAAGCAGTTGAACAATACAGTAGACAAAGCAAGGCCCTTGACTGTGAACTGGCTTCTTGGGAGACTAGTAAACACGTTAGCTGACAAGGCTAATGGAGCCGATAGTAGGCGATGAGGTACTCTCTCACCGCCATATTTTATCTTTAAAAGCTCTACAGCCCTTGTTAGCTCTCGTTTCTTACGAGACTGATGAGGAGCAGTACTAAATCTCTAGGATTCAACAAGCTCGTAACTACATATCTGCAACTACGAGCGAGTTGAAACAACATAAACCAAAGTTTATTCGTCTTTATCCATGCATTTGTCATTGTAGAGAATACTTAGATGCGAGATTCTATTATCTAGAGAGCTTTGATTTTTCCCTGCTCGTGATTCGTTAACGAAAATTCCCGGCCAAAATAATAGAGCCAGACCTACATTCTTTCCTGTAAAACCTGAATCGTCTTTTGCGTCTTCAAACTTAACACCAAGATCGGCTAATTCGTATTTTAATGCAGAACAACTCATAGTATAATCAGATGGCTGAACCGCTCTAACGGCAGTATTTGATACACAAGCACTCAAAAAGACAGAAATTACGGCTACAGTTATTAGCTTTTTCATATAACGTACTCCTTATGCTTTATTTTAGAAACTCTAATGTAAACTATTTAGTTGATATTTTGAATAAATACTTAACCAACAGTTCCAGATCATACCCATCTCCATAACCCTGACCAACGGACTTCAAAGCCCAACCCCCCGCCTGATCTATCATGTCTGTTGGTGCTTCAACGGCTCTTAGCCTGTCTCTAAAGCTATGTCGCAAGCCATGAACAACATCGTTTGATCCTCCAACAGTCTTAATCCATTTGTTGATTGCGGCTGATGCGCTGTTTGAATTACAACGCTCAGGGTTTGTGTATCTAGGAAAGCAATACAAGCCTGTAGAATACTGTTTAAGACGCTTTGCGGCCCATAACGACATACCAACTAGCGGTATTTTACGTTCGCTAGAAGCTGTTTTAAGGCGCCTATGAGGGTGTGGTTTTAAATTAATATAAGGTATGTCTTCTTCAAGCTTTAAGTCACCAATCATTAACCCTGCGGCTTCAGATAAACGCATACCTGAATCAAAGATAATCGCTACTAACCACCTAATATCATCATCTAAAGACAGGCATTCAGCTTTAATCTTAGCCATGTTGGATGGAGTAACTGCATGACGTTTCTTGGCATCAGTATTAGATGGGAGATAAACCTTAGCGAATGCATTCTGACACTCTAAACCATGCTCTAAAGTTACAAAGTTAATCACAGCTTTGATCCCTGAGAACACTCGTTGCAATGAGCTATTACTTAAACCTTTCTTGATTAACCATTCGCGCAAGATCGTGGCATCTTTAGATGTGTATTGGTCTATTGATCTATTGCCAAGGCATTCAATGAGATAGCCGATATAACGTTGTGCGGTTGTGAAGAAAAGCTTCTGTCGACCTATGCCAATGACTTTGAAATAGACCTCTAAAGCCTCTTCAATAGTAGGCAGTTCGGAATCGTTGACTGCACCATCAGTGATAAGTAGGTGAGCGGCAGGAACATCTAGAGTCTTCAGCCTCAAACCTAACCAATAATCATCTAGTTTGGATGCAAAGACTTTGGATGCAGTTTTAGCTCTAGTTAAAGAGTTGGTTCTTAGTGATTGGATAATGCGTGGTTTTGTATAGAAACATCTAAGATCAGTCGGGACTGACCTAGAAAAGTAAAAGCTATTGCCTTTAATAAATGTATATTTCGGGTATCTAAAATGTCTACTCATATGTCTACTGCTCCTCATCAGTCTCGTAAGAAACGAGAGCTAACAAGGGCTGTAGAGCTTTTAAAGATAAAATATGGCGGTGAGAGAGGGATTCGAACCCTCGAAACGCTATTAACGCTTACACACTTTCCAGGCGTGCTCCTTCAGCCACTCGGACACCTCACCGTAAACTATTGCAACTCATCCCTACGTTGTCGCCAAACAGTAATACTGCCAAGCCAAAAATTTCAGGCTAAACCACCTCTAAAACTGGCTTGTAGAGCTGATTTGAGCGCCGGCAACTGTACACAAATAGACCTCTGAAAGCAATTAAGCAATCATCTCAATTCAATCTATTGGGCAGCATAATATTTCGAGCGCCAGACTATGCAAATGGCCATAGAAAATACTAAAAGTCCACCTTCAAAAACTGAGCCTTTATGTAGACTACTGACTTTTTCGATCGCCTCTTTTTCAATGGCGAGTGCATTACCGCAAGCCGGATTCCATCCTTTTATTATTACCTCTTTGTCTGTGTTGTTGATTTACCTTGGTGTCAGCTATTAACTTGAAAAAAGGCAAGCGAGCGGCCCAGAACAATATTATCTATAGGTGTGTAGATACTATCGTCTTGGCAGGTACTGTTGCTTTTGTTCACTTTGCCCCTCTCCCCTCCAGCATGATCTGTACCGCGTATTTAGTCGCGTTGCTAGGTTACTCGTCAGCCTATCGCTATATCTACATTTTGATCTTTTTAGCGGGTAGTGGACTTGGGCATCTGTTGCTGCCGCTCACAACTAATCTATCTGACATCAATATCTTAATTATTTTTTTACTGGTCGCGCTCTACTTTGCCGTCAGTATTCAGCAAAGTCATATTAAAAACGTTCAGCTATCGAACCAATAAGATGCCGCCAACAAAGAAAAATCAGAGCTTACTCGCCGGACATTTAATCTCTCAAAGTATCTTTCACCGACTATTAGGCGAGCCATGCTATCTGGCAAACGCACTACCCTCGAGTCGCAGGATAAAAATGTCACTATTTTTTCTCGGACTTAAGCGGTTTCACGCAACTGGCTGAGCGACTAGAGGCTGATGATTCAGCTCTATTTTTGAATATTTACCTAACTGAGATGAGCGAGATAGCAACGCGCTTTGGTGGCACCATAGACAAAATTATTGGTGACTCTATTATGGTATTTTTTGGCGATCCTCAGAGCCGCGGTATTAAGAACGATGCCCTAAGTTGCGTATCGATGGCGCTTGCCATGAGAAAAGCAATGACCAAACTTAAGAACCGCTGGCAGGCGGTAGGTATAGAAAACCCATCATCTATTCGGATGAGAATCAATAGCGGCTTATGTAAGGTCGGTCACTTTGGTACTGAACACCACCTAACTTACACTTTACTGGGACGATCCGTTAATCTTGCTAGCCGTCTTGAGTCCGCTGCCGACAACGACGAAATATTAATATCGCTTAGCACTTACAGCCTTGTCAAAGACATCGTGAACTGCGTACCAAAGGGCCAACTAGCGATAAAAGGCTTTAGTCAGCCCATCATCGCCTACAGTGCCGTCGATTTATCAACCAGGCATGGTAATCAAACACCTAAACCTGATTATTCATAGTCTGCAATCGCGGGGCAAGAACACATAAGATTGCGATCGCCATAAACATGGTCCAGGCGCGCAACGGGTGGCCAATATTTATTATCTCTTAGAGAAGCCACTGGGTAGGCAGCTTGATGCCTAGTGTAGGCGTGGACCCACTCATCAGCACTAACCATAGCGGCAGTGTGCGGAGCGGAAACTAGCGGGTTATCCGCCAAGGTCCAACGGCCATTCTTAACTTGATCGACCTCTGCCTTAATGGCAATCATTGCGTCACAGAACCGATCTATCTCGGCTTTTGATTCACTTTCAGTGGGTTCGATCATGAGTGTTCCCGCCACTGGAAAAGACATGGTTGGTGCATGGAAACCATAGTCAATCAGTCGCTTTGCAATATCATCAACACTAATACCGACTTCATCTTTTATGACTCGAACATCCAAAATGCATTCATGAGCAATACGTCCATGACTACCCGTGTAAAGAATCTGGTAATGGGCTTCTAAGCGTTGAGCAATATAGTTGGCGTTCAATATAGCTACTTCGGTAGCCTGCTTAAGTCCATGCCGACCCATCATGCGGATATACATCCAGGTGATGGGCAGAATGCTCGCGCTGCCATAGGGGGCTGCCGATACTTGAGCGCCACGACGCTCACCTTGCTCTGATTCTATGGGTAAGAAAGGCTCTAGATGCTTTCCAACACCGATGGGGCCAACACCTGGTCCACCGCCACCATGAGGAATACAAAATGTTTTATGCAAATTAAGGTGAGAGACATCACCACCAAACTTGCCTGGCTGGCAAACACCGACCATTGCATTGAGATTGGCGCCATCAATATAAACTTGGCCACCATGCTCATGAACTATGTCGCATATTTCAGTAATCCTTTCTTCAAAAACACCATGCGTTGACGGGTAAGTCACCATAATCGCCGCAAGATTTTTACTGTGCTGCTCAGCTTTGGCGAGTAAATCGTCTACATCAACGTTGCCTTGATCGTCGCACTTGACCACAACAACACTCATTCCGCACATTTGCGCCGATGCTGGATTAGTGCCATGGGCAGAACTTGGAATAAGACAGACTTGCCGATGACTATCGCCGCGGCTTTCATGGTAACCACGAATGGCCAGTAACCCTGCATATTCACCCTGAGAGCCAGCATTAGGTTGCAATGACATAGCGTCATAGCCTGTAGATGCACATAGCATTTCTTCTAGCTGCGCCATCATCATGGTATAGCCTTTGGTCTGAGAATCCGGCGCAAACGGATGCATATTAGAAAATTCAGGCCATGTGATGGGTAACATTTCGGCGGTCGCATTCAATTTCATCGTGCATGAACCCAACGGAATCATAGCCCGATCCAGCGCAATGTCTTTGTCTGAAAGTTTACGGAGATATCTCAACATTTCAGTTTCTGAATGGTAACGGCTAAACGTCGGATGACTCAAAAAGTCGGTCGTTCGAACCAGTTCACCCGGCGTATTATCATTGACCTGTTCAGACAGTACCCGTACATCCAAGCCTGTTTCTCCGACCAAAAGCTCCCAAAGGTCGGCAACATCTTGAGCGGTAGTAGTCTCATCTAAAGAGACACCCAAGGTATTTGTGTCAATCAAGCGCAAGTTAATCTCACGTACCTCAGCCGCCTTTCGAATAGCCGCCGTACGATCACCAGTATTTAGGGTCAAGGTATCAAACCAACACGTATTTTTAGGTGTAAGCCCTTTTTGACTCAGACCTTCCGCCAGAACCGAGGTGAGCATGTGAATTCGCTGAGCAATACGCTGTAAGCCTTTGGGTCCGTGATAGACCGCATACATGCCGGCGATAACAGCTAATAAAACCTGAGCTGTACATATGTTGGAGGTCGCTTTCTCACGACGAATATGTTGCTCCCGCGTTTGCAGAGCCAAACGATAGGCTGGTGCGCCTGTGGCATCTTGGGATACACCGACTAAACGGCCGGGAAGATTGCGCTTAAATGACTCTCTGGTTGCCATATAACCAGCATGAGGGCCGCCAAAGCCCAAGGGAACGCCAAACCGTTGACTAGATCCAATTGCAACGTCTGCGCCCAAAGAACCAGGTGATTCGAGCATGACTAGGCTAAGAATATCGGCAGCCATAACCGCTAATCCGCGTTGTGCCTGAACTTTCTCAATCACTAATCGGTGATCGCGTACTTCACCACTGGCACCGGGGTACTGCAGTAATATCCCAAAAGCCTCACCAGAGAAATCATCGGGATTCCCAACGTCAATCTGAATACCTAAGGGTTCAGCTCGTGTTTGAATAACCTCGATAGTCTGAGGCAAGCAATCACTGTCGACAAAAAAGCGCATCGACTTAGATTTTGACATTCTCTGGCAAAGCGACATTGCTTCGGCGGCTGCGGTGCCCTCATCAAGCATGGATGCGTTGGAGATTTCCATTCCCGTCAGATCTGTGATCATGGTTTGAAAATTAATTAATGCCTCTAACCGACCCTGAGAAATTTCTGGTTGATAGGGTGTATAAGCTGTATACCAAGCAGGATTTTCGAGAATATTACGTTGAATGACATTAGGTGTAATAGTCCCGTAATACCCCTGCCCAATAAAGCTACGGAAAACCTTGTTGTGACTGGCAATCTGCTTTAACTCAGACAATGCTTCTGCTTCGGTACATCCATCATCAATGGCCAGACTCTCTCCCATGGCAATAGCCTCTGGGACTACTTGCTTGGTTAATTGCTCGAGAGTTTGGCACCCTAAGGCATCAAGCATAGCACTTTGGTCTGCCGCATTTGGCCCAATGTGGCGGGCTGTAAATTCAGCCGCATTTTCTAGATCAGCAAGAGTTCGCCGCTTTTTCAACATTCCATTATCTCCAGTCATTAGACTTTGTTATTCGCCATCTTGAATAAATTGTTGGTACTGCTCAGCATCCATAAAATTAGATATTTCCACATCTTCACTGGGCGTTAACTGGAATATCCAGCCTTCAGTTTCCGGAGCGCTATTGAGAAGATCTGGTTGATCAACCAAGGCTTCATTAACTGCCACTACTACGCCATCAATGGGCACCGCTATCTCACCAGCTGCTTTAACCGATTCAATAACTGCCGCTTCGTCACCGGCTATTAACTCGCCACCTACTTCTGGCAACTCAATAAAAACCACGTCGCCCAGCTGCTCCTGAGCAAACTGTGTGACACCGATAGTGACTAAATTACCTTCAATTTTTAACCACTCATGATCTTTGGTGTATACAACTTGGTCCATTTTGTACTCCTTATAATGAGCGGTTAACCGCGATAATATCGTTGAGGAACTAGAGGCATTTTTGCCACGGTAATAGGTCGGGCTTTTCCCCTAACCATTGCCGTTAGTTGCGTACCCACTGCTGAGTGCTCTGTCGAGACATAGCCCATGGCTACCGGTGCTTGAAGTGTTGGACCAAACCCGCCGCTGGTAATAACACCCAAGACATTGCCCTGACTGTCGGTAATTTCAGCACCCTCTCTCACCGGTGCCCGCCCTTCCACTAAAAAGCCCACTCTTTTTTTACTGACACCATTATTCAAGTGACCCAAAATAGTATCGGCACCCAAAAAGCCGCCTGAGTTTTCACAACCACTTCGTCGCGACTTACTGATGCTCCAACTAATTGCGGCTTCAACAGGCGAAGTATTTTTATCCATATCATGACCGTAGAGGCACAGGCCCGCTTCAAGACGCAAAGAGTCGCGAGCACCCAAACCAATCCATTGACAGTAGTCGTAGTCCAGCAACCTGTCCGCTAGGGCCACTGCATGGTCATCTGATACTGAAATCTCAAAGCCATCCTCTCCGGTATATCCAGAACGTGTTACATAGCATTCGATATCGCCGATTTCAGTGTGACAACCCTGCATGAAGGTTAGGGTCTCTGTTTGAGGGGCTAGCTCGGCCATGATTTCTACCGCTCTTAAACCCTGCAGTGCAATCAGGCTCTGGTGTTCTAGATAGTTGATTTCAGAATCAGGCAGGTGGGTTTTTAAGTGCGCAATATCCTGTTCTTTACACCCGGCGTTGACTACCAGAAAAAAAGTATCTTCAGCCCATCGTGTAATAATAAGATCGTCTAGAATACCGCCATCTGCTGAGGTGAAGGTGGCATAGCTCTGCTGATTAATGGCCAAAGCGCCCAGATCCACAGGCATTAACCTTTCCAGTTCTGCAACTACATTTTCACCTCTAACCAGTACCTGTCCCATATGAGATACATCAAAGAGCCCAGCATTGTCACGTGTATGAAGATGCTCTTGCATAATGCCTGAGGGGTACTGGACAGGCATAAGATACCCTGCAAAAGGGACCATCTTGCCCCCCGCCGAAACATGGCGGTCATAGAACATAGTTTTTCTGTTATCGGCACTCTCGGACATAGGCGTTATTTACCCTGTAAAGCTGAAGTGTGTTCTGAATTGCACAATGATAAAGCCCTAAGCGCAATATGTTAAATTAATAGCTATAATGTTATTATTTAAAATATTAATACTTATAAAGGGATAAATTAGTGAAAAACTTATCCATGGACTTACTGCGGGCTTTTGTTTCAGTAGCCCAGTTTGGTAGCTTTACCAAAGCAGGCGAGTTAATTGGGCGATCCCAGCCCGCAGTGACGTTAAAAATAAAACGACTTGAACAATTAGTCGATGAAACCTTATTTACGCGCACGGGTAAAAGCCTAGAACTATCCGAAGCTGGTGAGTCTCTGTATGACTATGCCAATCAAATCCTAGCTCTAAATGACCTAGCCGTTAGCCAATTTTCAAAAAGTGCGGTGGCGGGTAAGGTTCGCCTTGGTATTCCCAGCGAGTTTGCGACCACACTACTGCCTAAAATTGTTAGCCGTTTTGCGAAAGCCTACCCCAACGTAACTCTGGAAGTTAACTGTGAACTAAGTAAACACCTGCTCACCAAGGCAGGCAAAGCAAAGCATGACCTTATATTAGCGCTAGGGGATGAGTCCTCGGACAAAAACTCTGACTTCATCAAAAACGATGATCTTGTGTGGGTGGCTAGCAACGCCAAAAATCCGCTCAAAGTAGAAGTAATGCCACTGATTGTGGCAGCTGAAGGCTGTATTTATCGTCAACGCGCAATCCAGCGTCTAGATCGCTCTGAACTGCCATGGCAAATCGTCTACACCAATCCTGATCTAACCGGTATTCAATATGCCATTCAAGAGGGCTTAGGCGTGACTGTTTTGGCGAAGAGTACAGTGCCCGATAACTTGCAAGTCATCGGGCAGTCGCCAAGATTTCCTGACTTAGGTAAGGTTGGTATTAATTTAATCTGCGACACCACAAAGCGGGGCGATCAAGCCATTAAACTGCTTATTGAGTTTCTTAAAACCAGTTTGGCTTAACATCAAACCTAATCAATGAGCGTTTATTGGCGCACGTGGCGAAGGGCGGGAGGTGTTGCTCTTGAGGTACTTCTGAACGGATTGATATCTAACCCGCCTCTGCGCATGTAACGCGCATAAACACTCAGTTCTGAGGGATTACAGCGCAGCATAATGTCATTAAAGATTTGTTCGACACACTGCTCATGAAAGTCTTGATGCTGGCGATAAGAGACGATGTATTTGAGCAAGCCGTCCGCATCAACTTTAGGCCCAGAATAAGTAATATACACTGAGGCCCAATCGGGTTGATCGGTCACCGGGCAATTAGTTTTTAGCAAATGAGAATAAAGCGTTTCTGTCACATGATGTTCTATATTGGCGACTAACAGGTTACTGTCTGGGTGATAGCTGTCGATAATGACCGGACGCTGATCAAGGCATGTGCCTTGAGGTTCTGAAATAGCACAAAACCCTGCATATTCAGCAAGCTCATATAAAACGACGTCTACCGGCGCACCACAGGCGGCAGACAAATCTTTCGTCAACAACTCAAAAACTGCTTGTTTAGCGTCAAAAGAGGTCTGAATAATAGAGTTTAGATAGAGTTTAAAAGACTTGGATTCAATAATGGAATCACTAGTACAGGGAAAGCTAAACTCACCGATTGCCACCTGTGGTAACCCCGCATTATTCAGCCAGGAAACCTCAAAAGCGGTCCAGACATCACAGCCTACAAAGGGTAAATCACCGTTCTGTGACTGCTGACGGGCTTTACAGCGCGCTATGGGCTGCAACAGCGTGGCATCGTACTGATCGCTATAAGAAGTCTCTTTACCCAGCTCTGTCTCAGAATAATCAACCATTAACTACGCAACCTTGAACCGTTCTCTAGCAAGCGCAACGCGCTGAAGAACAGCACCATGGAAAACAATCCCACCATACCAAATGACCAAAAAATATTGATATCGGTAATCCCGGCTATTCCATATCGAAAAGCATTCACCATGTACAAGACCGGGTTTATCATTGAAAGATTACGCCAAAAGTCACTTAGCAGGTCTATAGAATAAAATACGCCACCAAGATAGGTCAGTGGGGTCAAAACAAAGGTTGGAATGATCGAGATGTCGTCGAAACTAGCGGCAAAAATTGCATTAATCAGTCCGGCTAACGAGAACATCAATGATGTCATCAAAACAATAGCAATAGTGATGGGTAAGCTATGGATACTAAAGTCAGCAAAATACAATGAGAGCACGGTTACAATCGCCCCAACACCCAGACCACGGCACATGCCCCCGGCAACATAGCCCAGTAAAATAATCCAATTAGGGGTTGGTGAAACGAGTAGCTCTTCAATATTACGCTGGAATTTGGAGCCAAAAAAGGACGACACCACGTTGGAGTAAGAGTTAGTAATCACCGACATCATAATCAGTCCGGGCGCCACAAATTGGATATACGGCAAGCCCGACATCGTGCCAATACGCGCCCCGATTAGCTGTCCAAAAATAACAAAATACAAAATAATCGTAATGACTGGCGGTAATAATGTCTGCGGCCAAATGCGCATAAAACGGCGGAGTTCACGACGTAAAATAGTATCGAAGGCTACCCATTTTTGATAATTATTCATCGTTCTGCCCTACAGTTTTAGCACTCAAATTCTTCTCTACCATATCAAAAAACAACTCTTCCAAACGGTTGCTCTTGTTACGCATGCTAATTACATCAATATTCTGATCGCTTAATGCAACAAATACCTCGTTAATCGACTGAGTTTTCAGCACTTCAATCTCAATACTATGACTATCCACAAGTGTTACCGGATAATCAGTGATTACCGGACAACTTGATAACTCTTGGCGAGTGTCAAATATAAACGTTTCCCGGTTTAGCTGTTTAAGTAATGCCTTAATACTGGTGTTTTTAACGATCGTGCCATGATCAATAATGGCAATATTCCGGCACAGACTTTCAGCTTCTTCTAAGTAATGAGTAGTCAGAATAATCGTGGTGCCCTGCTGATTAATCTCTTTAAGAAACTCCCACATTGAACGGCGCAACTCAATATCCACGCCTGCGGTTGGCTCATCCAACACCAGTAACCTTGGCTCATGAATGAGTGCTCGCGCAATCATCAGTCTTCGTTTCATGCCACCAGAAAGATTGCGTGATAGATCATTTCGACGCTCCCACAAACCCAGCTGTTTTAAATACTTTTCTGCGCGTTCCAACGCCACTTTTGCCACAATGCCAAAATAACCCGCTTGAGCCACTAAAATATCAATGGGCTTTTCAAACTGATTAAAATTAAACTCCTGCGGCACTACCCCAACATACTGTTTTGCCGTAGAAAAATCTTCATCAATATCATGGCCAAAGATGGTCACTGAGCCGGAGGTTTTCCGCACCAATGAACAAATAATGCCGATGGTGGTAGATTTTCCCGCACCATTAGGACCCAACAAGGCAAAGAAATCACCTTGAGCGACGTCCAAGTCAATGCCCTTTAAGGCCTGAAATGAGTCATCATAGACTTTGGTTAGATTTTTTATTGAAAGTGCCGGCTGTTTCTTACTGTTCAAGTGCTTCATCCAAATTTGGTGGTGAGGTAACCGTTTAGTTAGCGTCACCATTGTATAACGCAATCCTAAATAAGTACGTTTTTAGGTGGCATTTAGACTAGTTAGTGCGGCCTCTTGGAGGCATAATAAGACTTTAAAGAAACTCAAAAACGAACGTTCTATGCCGCGCAAAACAATCCGCCGTTTTTTACCCGATGTTAAAGGACTACTGGAACGTCCCTCACTGCGATGGCTTCGATCATTGCCGCAAGATCCAAACCTACTACATCTTAATCGACACTCTGTTTCATTGGCCGTTTTTGTGGGTATTTTCTGCGCTTTTATTCCATTACCTATACAAAGCCTGCTTGTTATTGCCCTGTGCTTTTGGATCGGTGCCAATCTTCCTTTGGCCATGCTCATTATTTGGATGAGTAATCCAATAACCATACCGCCCATGTTCTTTCTCACCTATAAATTGGGGAGCCTTATACTGGGCACCGAATTAGGCGACTTTTCGGTTACTCTCACCTGGGAATGGTTTTCTCAACTCGGCTTGGAAATCTTATTGCCGCTGTTTGTCGGCAGCCTGCTATGTGGCACCGTGCTCGCATCAATAGGTTACTTCTTTGTATTATTTTTGTGGCGCTGGAGGGTTGTTAGAAATTGGGAGCAACGGAAAGATGACCGTCAGGGTATCGTACACAAATAGCGGGTAATACCTTAAAAGTCACATTATCTGTTTACCGTTAATTTGGTGATCACCAAGGGATTGGTAAAAAACACCAAGATAACCATAAAGCGAGCTACTCATAGCGTAGTTCGTCGGCAGGAACAGTGCGACTAGCACGCAGTGCCGGGTATATAGTGGCCACAATATTGAGCATCAAAGCGACGCCAGCGATCATAGACACATCGGTCCAACGCATATCAACGGGAATGTAGTCAATCGGATATACCTCGGTATCGAGAAAAGGCGCACCCAGTGCCGCTTCAAACCAACTAACAAGATTGGGAACAAAGTAACAGCCAAGTACCCCAAGCAGAACACCTAATGCAATTCCTACAACACCTATCATGCTGCCCTGCACCAGAAAGACCCCGACAATGTCGCCACGTGATAACCCTAGAGTCTGCAGTACTGCGATATCTTTGCGCTTATTCATAACTGACATCATTAACATTGAAATAACGTTAAACGCGGCGATGGCAACAATTAAGAAGATCAGCAGTACCACCATGTTGCGTGACAGCTGAATGGCCTGGTAGAGATTTCCGTGGGTTTGGAACCAATCCCTAAACCCGTAACCAAACGGCAGTTGGTTGATAATTTCAAAGCCAATATTGCGCGCATTAAACTGATCATTGACCTGCAGGCGAAACCCCTGTGCGCGATTGGGGATTCCGGCAATCTCTGCCACCTGAGGCAGCGAGGCAATGACTAGCGACTGGTCAAGCTCAGTATGAGTGGCAAAAATGCCCTCAACAATAAAAGAATACACGGTAGTGGAACGGCCATTTTCAGCAGGAAAAATCATTGAAACACGCTGATTAGTCTTAGCATTTAGCGCGTCCGCAATAACCTCTGATATCAAAACACGACCCTGAGCCGGAATAGCCAAGTTGTACCGCGTTAAAACCGAGGCCAAACCAGCCGGCATCGCGGTGGCGGACAACCCCAATAACTGCACTGGGCGCGCGTTTTGTCGATGACTCATGAGACCTTCTGCATCGGCATAGGGAACCGCATTGGTCACACTGTCCATCTGCATAATGTTGTCTCGCTCAGACTGCCAGTCCTCGATCCCAGATTGGTGTATTAGCTGCACATGTGGAACCACTGACAGAATATTATCGCGCAATTCGCGATCAAAGCCATTCATGACCGACAGTACAATAATTAACAGGGCAACACCCAAGACTAAACCGGCAATGGCCAACAATGAGATAAACGATACCAGTAGCGCAGAGCGTTGACCGACAAAAAAGTAGCGTAAGCCAATAAAAACTGACGCTGGCTTAAACAACGGCTGGTTCCAACCCGACTAGCTGACCTTCAGTTAAAGTCAGCGTTCGATCCATTTGAGCGGCGATGGCCGGATCATGGGTCACTAGAATAAAAGAGATACCCAACGACTGATTGAGCTCAATGAGTAAGTCGAGTATTGCGCTGGCAGTATGCGGGTCTAAATTGCCCGTCGGTTCATCCATTAACACCACAGACGGTTCAGTGACTAAAGCTCTTGCCACGGCAACACGTTGACGCTCTCCGCCAGACAGCTCAGCAGGTTGATGATGCAACCGATCACCCAGCCCGACGCGCTCAAGTAGTTTTGTGGCTCTTTGGGTTGCCTCTTTCACCGTGCATTTACCAATGAGCAGTGGCATAGCAACATTTTCAAGTGCGGAAAACTCACCCAAAAGATGATGAAATTGATAAACGAACCCAACATGCTGATTACGCCAAACCGCGCGTTTAGAGGCGTCAAGATTATGCCACGACTGCCCAGCTACAATGACTTCACCGGTATCCGCATCATCTAATCCGCCAAGCAAGTTCAGCAAGGTAGTTTTACCGGACCCTGACACACCAACGATGGCAATTTTCTCACCCGCCTCAATACTCAGATTAACCCCTGACAGCACTGACAGCGTGACATCGCCTTGACGATAATGTCGGCTCAGATCAATGGCCTGCATAATAGGCTTATTGGTCATATCGTAGCGCCTCCGCGGGCAGTATTTGGCCAGCTCGCCATGCTGGGTAAAGAGTCGCTAAAAAACTAACTAATATTGCACTGCCAATGACTGTCGCCACATCAGCAACTACTATTTTAGACGGTAGTGCGCTAATTAAATAGATACTAGGGTCGAAGAAATAAATTCCCAGAGCCCCCTCAATCATTGCCACAATGTCACCAATAAAATACGCCACTGTACAGCCAATAAGCGTACCACTCAAAATCCCCATCAGGCCTACTGATAACCCTTGGATTATGAAGATTTTAGTCACCAGACTTGAGGTGGCACCCATGGTACGTATAACTGCTATATCTCGACGTTTGTCCGCTACCATCAGCACCAAACTAGCAATAATATTAAAAGCCGCCACGGCTATAATGACCGAAAGTAGTAAGCTTACGACTACTTTTTCCATGTGCATGGCTTGGAACAAAGCACCCATGGCTGAGGTCCATGATCGCCACTTCATTTCTGGAAATAATGGGCTTGCCTGTCTGGCTATCCACTGGTCTGCCGCGAAGGCATCATTGAGTTGAACCTGAAAGCCCTGGTAGTTACTACCCAGTCTTAACAGTTTGCGCGCATCTTGATGATGAATAAAGATCACTGAGCCATCAACCTGCGCGCCTACTTCGAAAACCCCAGCTACAGTGACGCGCTTAATTCTTGGGAAAATACCCACAGGTGTAACACTCACCTTTGGTAGTGTTATCTGTAACTTGTCACCCACAAACAGGTTCATCCTGCGAGCAGTTTGACTACCAATAATAACACTGAAATCTCCTGCGACGAGCTGTCCTATCTGTCCGGCAATCATGCTGTCAGCCAACAATTTTGCTGTGGACCATTCAGGGTCTATTCCCTGCAGATTCACACCCACCTGCTCGCCATCTTTAGAGAGCATGACAAAACCTTGGACCATAGGAACAAAATCACGCACGGCCGCATCATTGGTGATTTTCTCTGCGATAACCGCTAGACGATCGGGACTGAAGCCTTGATGGCTAGTCACTGTCACATGGGGAACAACTTTGAGAAGGCGGCTTTTAATTTCTCGATCAAAGCCATTCATTACTGAGAGTACTATGATCAAGGCAGCCACACCTAGTGCCATGGCACCCAGAGAAAAAGCCGATATGAAAGACACGAACCCTTCCCTGCGTTTGCTGCGGGTATAACGATAACCAATAAACAGTGGAAGGTTTTTAAACATACACAGATTAAACCTGAAAGCCTCAGTACAAACAACAAGTAGCAGGTTCAAGAACCCTCTATTTCACCGACCTTGGCACTCAAGAACTACTGGACTATTTAGCGTTGCTTCTCTTCAAAATGCCGATGTTCTCGACTGATACGATTCATGCCGTTCATTGAGGCAATTCTGTAGGCTTCAGCCATGGTGGGATAGTTAAACGTAGTACTTAAAAAGTACTTGATGGTGTTCGCTTCGCCCTTTTGATTCATAATGGCTTGGCCAATATGAATAATCTCTGCCGCCTCAGCGCCAAAGCAGTGAATACCAAGAATTTCCAGGGTATCTTGATGGAACAGGATCTTTAAAATACCAACTTCTTCACCGGATATTTGAGCCCGAGCGGTGTCTTTAAAATAGGCGCGGCCTATCTCGTAAGGTATTTTTTGTTCGGTCAGTTCACTTTCATTTTTACCGACAAAGCTAATTTCAGGGATAGTCCAAATTCCCGTAGCCACGTCCTTAACGCGATACTGGTCTGCCATATTGCACATATGCGAAGCCGCAGCCCTACCCTGGTCATAGGCAGCACCAGCCAGTGAAGGCCAGCCAATAACATCGCCAACCGCGTAAATATTAGCAACAGCGGTTTGGTAGTCTTCATTGACGGCTAACTGGCCGCGCTCATCGGCCTCAATACCAATGTTACTCAACCCCAGAGACTTAGTGTTGCCACTGCGACCGTTGCACCACAGCAATGCCTCAGCATGAATACGTTTGCCCGATTTAAGCTCTAGAGTGACACCCGTTTCGTGAGTGGTTAGACGCTCATATTCTTCATTGTGGCGAACCATTACATTCAAATCGCGCAGGTGATAACTCAAGGCATCAGAAATTTCATCATCGAGGAAGTTCATTAACCACTCACGAGTGTTGATCAGATCGACGCGTGAATCTAACCCTGAAAATATAGAGGCATATTCACAGCCAATAACACCCGCACCGTAGATAATAATATTTCGCGGTGAGCTATCGAGCTTTAAAATGCTGTCGCTATCAAAAACACAAGAATGGGTAAAATCGATATCTTCTGGCCGATAAGGACTAGAGCCCGTGGCAATTAAAAAGAACTTACTAGCAATGGAAATAATTTTTCCATCTTGCCCAGCCACGGAGATTTCGTTTTCATTGATAAAGCTAGCATGGCCATTATGGATCTGAACACGATTGCGAGCATAGCCTTTGGTGCGCCCCTCTACCTGCTTGGTAATCACATCATCTGCCGCTTTCATCATTTCTGGAAACGAAAACCAACGAGGCTCACCAATGGACCGAAAAAGAGGCATATTGTTGTACTGCATCATACGCCGCACAGAATGCCTAAGTGCCTTGGAGGGAATAGTCCCCAAATGCGTGCAATTGCCACCGGGCATTAGCTTCTCATCCACTACAGCAACACGCAACCCTTGCTTAACTGCATTAATTGCAGCCCCCTCCCCCGCAGGACCACTCCCAATAACCACTAGATCATACGAAAAATCAGCCATCACTAAAAACTCTTGTGTTCAAATTTCATTGCATTATAAGTCTGCGCCTGGATATCACTCTGCTCATCGCACTTATTAGGATCATCACCGCAAATATCACAGGTATAATTGTCTTCGCCCAGAGCCGCACCGACACCGCCACAGGAACCCGCAATAGGCTTGCGACCCATTAACACCCCTACAGCCATGCCTGTGACTAAAAGTCCAAAAATAATTATTGAAAGTATGATTTCTGCCATCTCTTTAGCTCTCTACTGATGCAGTTTGTTCAGTGATCTCAACCAAATAGGGCTCAAACATTTCGCTATAGAATGCTGTGTACTCATTACCGTCTCTTGCCAGCATGTACACAGCCAACCCCAATCGATTAGCCAGGTCGAGGCCCTCTTTATTACCCAATACCAGCAATGCGGTTGCCCATGCATCCGCTTCAGCGCAGGTGTCTGCCAGTACTGTCACTGAGGCTAAAGTATGAATGATCGGCTTGCCATCACGCGGATCAATAATATGCGAATAACGAATGCCGTCACGTTCAAAGTAGTTTCGATAGTCTCCAGAGGTCGCTACTGCACCACTTGTCAACGCCAGCACTGTCTCAACTTGGCCTATCAGCAACGGGGACTCTATGGCCAATCGCCATGGCTTACCCTGTGGATTAAGCCCACTAACGCGGGTTTCTCCGCCGACCTCAATGAGGTAGTCAGGGAGTGCATTCATTTCGAGCAAATCAGCCACTAGATCTACGGCATAACCCTTGGCCACCGCCGACAAATCTATGACGACTGGCCGTGTTTTGATAATACTCTGATCGCTACTGTCAATGATGACCGAGTCAAAGCCTACCGTAGCTAGCGCATTAGCAATCTGCTTTTCACTAGGAATTTGATCTTCAGTGAGACTGGGACCAAAACCCCAAAGATCGACCAGGGGTCCAACTGAGGGATCTAAGGCACCATCACTGTTCAACCAAACTGACTGCGCAATGGTTAGCACCTCAAAAAATTCTAAGGAGACAGTCATTGACTGATTCACAGTCAATTGATTAAACCGATTGATCTCAGAGTTAGGCTTGTAGGTCGACATAGAATGATCGACACGATCTAACTCTGCCTCAATTAATACCGCAAGATTATCCGGCGCCGGTTGATCAGCCACCACAGTAATGTGATAAGTGGTGCCCATTTTGGTACCGGATATTTTGACAATTTCAGGACCACGATCGCAACCACTGAGCAGTAGTGCCGACAACAAAACTAACCCACAACCCCGCCATAGAGAGACTTTAAGAAGCCTCTCTAAGACGTTATCTTGGATTAATTTAACCGCCAAAATCATCAAGGAATATATTGTCCTTCTCAACGCCCAAGTCACTGAGCATTTTAACTACCGCTGCATTCATCATTGGCGGCCCACACATGTAGAACTCGCAATCTTCTGGAGCCTCATGGTCTTTAAGGTACTGTTCAAACAACACATTGTGAATAAATCCGGTGTACCCTTCCCAATTATCTTCAGGTTGCGGATCGGATAGCGCCAAGTGCCAGTCAAAATTGGTATTCTCTGCAGCCAGCATGTCGTAATCATCATCGTAAAAACATTCGCGAAGTGATCGTGCGCCGTACCAAAAGCTAATTTTTCTATCAGACTTAATGCGTTTTAATTGATCGAACAGATGAGACCGCATGGGTGCCATACCCGCTCCACCCCCTATAAATACCATTTCATTCGCGGTTTCTTTGGCAAAAAACTCACCAAAGGGTCCATAAACTGAAATCGTATCACCCGCCTTTAAACTAAATACATAAGAGGACATCTGCCCGGGGATAATACCGGTAGAACGCGGTGGTGGTGTCGCGATTCTAATATTGAATTTGACCAAACCCTTTTCGTCAGGATAGTTAGCCATTGAGTAAGCGCGTATGACAGACTCTTTAACAATAGATTCGTGTTCAAAGAATTTGAAATGTTCCCAATCGCCTCTATATTCCGGCTCGATATCAAAGTCAGCATACTTAATGTGGTGGGGAGGACATTCGAGCTGAACATAACCGCCCGCTCGGAATGCTACGTCTTCACCCTCGGGTAACTTGAGTGTCAATTCTTTAATAAACGTCGCCACATTGGGGTTGGATTTGACCACACACTCCCAGCGTTTCACGCCGAATACTTCTTCCGGAACCTGCACTTTCATGTCCTGCTTGACGGGTGTCTGACACGATAATCGCCATCCCTCAGCAGCTTCCCGGCGCGTAAAATGGCCTTCTTCTGTAGGTAGCATTGAGCCACCGCCATCGTTAATGACACACTTACATTGTGCGCAACTTCCACCACCACCACAGGCAGAGGGGAGGAATAACCCAGCCGCTGATAGTGTTTGTAGTAATTTGTCACCGGCTGGAACAGTAATGGTCTTTTCACCATTAATCTCAATATTCACATTGCCTGATGAAACCAGTTTGCTACGTGCAACCAAAATAAAGGCAACCAACGCGAGAATCACGGTGGTGAACATAGCTACGCCAAGAATAATTTCAAATTGAGCATTCATACTCAGTTATTTCTCCATGATCAAAGATCGATACCACCGAAGGACATAAAACCTAGGGAAACTAATCCCACGGTAATGAATACGATTCCCAAGCCCTGTAGGCCTTCTGGGATATCACTATATTTTAACTTTTCGCGAATACCTGCGATAACTGCAATTGCAACGGCCCACGAGGTACCTGAGCCAAAGCCGAAAACGACGCTTTCCACGAAATTATAACCTCGCTCTTGCATTAGCAGAGAGCCACCCAAGATCGCACAATTCACGGTAATTAAGGGTAGAAACACGCCCAGCGCGTTGTAGAGCGCAGGGACATACTTGTCCAAGACCATTTCAAGGATCTGCACAATCGCCGCGATAACACCAATGAAACACAAAAATACTAGAAAGCTCAAATTGACATCTGGCAGCCCAGCCCAGGCCAGCGCGCCGTCTGCGAGTAGATAGTTGAACAATAAGTTGTTCACGGGCACTGTAATTGTCTGCACTACTATGACCGCTATACCTAGGCCGATCGCTGCGTCAATCTTCTTGGACAAGGCAATAAATGTACACATACCTAAGAACATACTTAGTGCGATATTATCGATAAAGATTGATCGAACCAGCAGGCTAAGATAATACTCCATTACGCCACCTCACTCGGTTGACTGTTCTTGGTTATCTTAAAGTCGGCTTTTTCTACCTGCCCTTTCTTCCAGCTACGCAATGCCCATATTAATAGGCCTATCAAGAAGAAGGCGCTAGGCGGTGCGAGCATCATGCCATTGGCCACATACCAACCTCCGTTGGTCACTAAAGGAAGTATTTCGTAACCCCAGAGCGTACCGGCACCGAATAATTCACGCACAAAGGCGACTAGCATCAAAATGGCGCTGTAACCGAGGCCATTGCCAATACCATCAAAAAAGCTAGGAATAGGTGGGTTTTTCATAGCAAAGGCTTCAGCGCGACCCATTACAATACAGTTGGTGATAATAAGTCCGACAAACACTGACAGCTGCTTGCTGATGTCGTAAGCCACTGCCTTGAGCACCTGATCCACCACAATAACCAAAGATGCGATGATGATCATCTGCACAATGATTCGAATACTTCCTGGGATGTAGTTACGAATTGAAGAAACAAAAAAGTTCGAGAATGCCGTGACTACTGTCAGTGCGACGCACATAACAAAAGACACCTTCATGCTTGAGGTTACAGCAAGCGCCGAACAAATACCTAGTATCTGCAGGGCTATGGGGTTGTTAGTCACTACCGGCTCTAACAATGTATCTTTAAGATTTGCCATGTTAAGCCTCTCCTGATTTCAAGTGACCTATGAGTGGCTGAAAACCCTGTTCACCCAACCAATACTGCACAAGATTGTTAACGCCGCGAGTTGTGAGTGTCGCACCCGCCAAACCATCAACCTGATAATTGCCCTCAGGCAATGTCATGTCTGCTCTGCCTTTTAAAACACTAATGGCCATTTGGCCTGAGCTATAGGCTTGCTTACCAACCCAACTGGCCTTCCATCTAGGATTGTCTACTTCGCCACCAAGACCTGGAGTCTCGTTATGCTCATAAAATCCAATACCTGCGACCGTCTCTAAATCTGACTCAAGAGCCAGAAAACCATACAAGGTGGACCATAGCCCATAGCCTTTTATTGGTAGTATTATTTTTTCGATGCCCTGCTGTCCTTCAACAATATAAACCGTGGCATAGTTTTCGCGCCGTTTAATTTTGGCCGGGTCATCATTGGGAGATAAGGCTATAGACATTGCCGGATCTTTAGCCGACTTTCGTTGATCAAAAGTACTTGGATCAATCTCATCGGTGAAGCGACCTGTTCCAAGATCGACGACACGGGTGCTGATCTGGGCGAACTGAGTCTCGACATCAATATCCGCCTTTAGCAGTCCGGCTGACGCCAGGATATTGGTTTTCAAGTCTAGGAGTTTATTAGCTTCCTGAGTTGGTCGTAACATAACCGCCGCGCTGGATACGACAACGGCACAGACAACGCAAAGTACAAGTGCGACGCCTAGGGTTTTTTGAACTGATTCATTAGCCACGAGCCATTCTCCTTTTGATATTCGCATTCACCACAAAGTGGTCAATCAATGGAGCAAACAAATTAGCAAACAAGATTGCCAGCATCATCCCTTCAGGGAAGGCAGGGTTCACCACTCGAATTAAAATAACCATTACACCAATCAACATTCCGTACCAAAATTTTCCGTTGTTGGTCATAGCCGCGGATACCGGATCGGTAGCCATAAATATCGCGCCAAACGCAAACCCGCCAATTACCCAGTGCCAGTAGAATGGCAAGGCAAACATAGGGTTAGTCGAATCAATAGTGTTAAATAAGGACGCTAAGAGCGCAGAACCAACCAATACACCGGTAATGATTCTCCATGAGGCAATTTTAGTCAGTAGTAACAATGAACCACCCATGAGTATGGCAAGCGTCGACGTCTCACCAATCGAACCATGAATAGTACCAATAAATGATTGCATCCACGTGGCGCCTTGCTCCATAACTGCAACGCCTTCAGTAGCCGCGACTGACAGCATAGTGGCACCTGTATAACCATCAACGGCTGTCCAAACGGTATCTCCACTCATATAGGCCGGATAGGCGAAGTACAAAAATGCACGTCCCGTTAATGCCGGGTTAAGGAAGTTCTTTCCGGTACCGCCAAATACTTCTTTTCCGATGACAATGCCAAAGCTGATACCAAAAGCAACCATCCAAAGTGGTAAGTCAGGGGGGCAGCATAGTGCGAAAAGAATTGTTGTAACAAAGGCGCCTTCGTTAACTTCATGACCCCGGACACTAGCAAACAAAACCTCCCAAAAAATACCAACAATGAACGTCGTTGCGTAAATCGGTAAGAAGTAAGCGGCACCGTGGATGATATTATCCCAAATGCTAGTGGCATCGTAGCCGGCCAACAGGCCAATAAAAATACCACGAAGCCCCTCTTGAGAGGCCATACCCATTTCAGCCATTATTGTATTGGCTTGAAAGCCGACATTCCACATACCGAAAAACATTGCAGGAAAAGTGGCAGCCCAAACAGTAATCATCACACGCTTTAGATCAATATTGTCACGCACGTGCGAACTATTCTTGGTAATGTCCGCGGGCTTGAACATTGCTGTATCTACCGCTTCATACAAGGCATAGAATTTTTCCCATTTACCACCTTCGTGGAAATGTGGCTCATATTTGTCAAATAGCTTACGCAACACCGTCTTAACCCTCCTTCTCTATTGTGGTCAGATTGTCGCGCAGTATGCGACCGTATTCATGCTTACCCACGCAAACGTAGGTGAAGAGGCCCATATCGTCCTCATCAAGCTCAAGACAACCAAGATTTTGAGCCATTTGAGTATCACTCACGATTAATGATCGTAGCAATTGGATGGGTAAAATATCCAACGCAGTGACTCTCTCGTAGCCACCCACTGGAACCATTGCACGCTCACTACCGTTAGTACTTGTTGTCATGTTGAACAGCTTTTTTGTCAACGATGAGACAAAGGTAGGTAGCGCAGAATGCTTATCAAAACCAAGACGAAGATAATGAAGTGGTTGTCGCTCACGGCCCTCTTGAATGACTGAGAGCTGATCGTGGTAACGCCCTAAAAAGGCGAATACCGACGCGGCCTTGCGCCCAGAAAGTACAGAGCCTGAAATTACTCGATTCTCGTCATTGGCAAGCTCACCAATGACCAGTTGATTGACGTTTGCGCCAAGTCGCGTTGACAGTAACCTTGGTTGAGTCACTTGCGGCCCTGCAAGAGAGATCACTCTGCGCGTATCGATACTACCTGTTGTGAATAGATACCCAATAGCAATAACATCCTGGTAGCCGATAGACCATACTGTTTTAGTGGCGCTGACAGGATCAACTAAGTGAATGTGCGTCCCCGCCAAACCTGCGGGGTGCGGGCCGCTAAAATTGATCTCACGTACGCCTTCAATCTCGTTACCCGGAATTGATACATTGGGTGCGGCACAGACATTCACTGGCCCGTCGGTTAAACGTGTTAAGACTTTTAATCCATGAGCAAAATCTTCTGCTCTCTCTGCTATCACCACCGTAGGGTCAGTCGCCAGAGGGTTAGTATCCATTGCTGTTACAAAAATAGACGCCGCAATTGAGTCTGCGCTGGGAACTTTCGAAAATGGCCGGGTTCTCAATGCGACCCACTGCCCAGAGTTTACCAAGTTATCAATCGCTACATTACGCTCAAGAGTCAGCAGCATGTCTGCAGCAAAAATCGGAAAAGTCTCGGCGTTATCGCCATCAATATCGATCACTAAGGACTGAAAAACTCTACGCTCACCACGGTTAATAGCAACAACCTTGCCTGAAGCCGGAGCAGTAAATTTTGCAGATTCATTTTTTTTGTCGGTGAAAAGCAGCTGTCCCAGCTTAACCATCTCGCCTTCTCTGACCGCCATGGTTGGTTTCATTCCATGATAGTCTGAGCCGATTAAGGCTACTTGGCTGATCGCTGGACCTTCATGAATTACCTGCTCTGGAACACCTGATATAGGAAGATCCAACCCGCGACGAACTTTAATCATAGAGTTTACCAATTTTCATACTGCGTGAAGGTTATTAAGCACAATCAAAAAAGCTGCCGATATCGAATGACGCCTTAGGTTTTCAACCGCTGTTTCGCTCAAGCCTGACGAGTCAAACGCCGGCTTGCTAGTTTTTTTAGAGCAAGATTTTAATGCGCGAGATTATAAGGGTCTAGCGACGCCGATGCCAGCAGTTAAAGCATCAAAACGTTCAAACTGCCAAGAAAAGTAGGGTTTTTCTCCCAGCGGTAGGTATCTTGATGTAAAGCATAAATCTCGACCAAAAAAAAACCCAAACTAATAGGCTTTTCTACGGTGCTATTTCATATTCAGACTATGACTTTTTGGGATAGCTCGGCCAAACGACGCCGGCAAATTTTTCAAGACATCGCACTACCTGACAGCTATACCCGAATTCATTATCATACCAGCAATAAAGTACACAGCTATTGCCGTCAACAATTGTCGCTTGTGCATCCAGCACGCAGGCTTGCCTAGACCCAACGAAATCGGTTGACACCGCTTCGCTAGATGCAGTGAACCCAATTTGTTGTTGCATGCTAGAGTGCAACGCTTTCTGACGCAAAAACTCATTGAGCTCTTCAACCGAAGTATCCCTGCCCAACTGAAGATTTAGTATTGCCATAGACACATTAGGCGTTGGAACTCGTATCGCGTTGCCTGTTAACTTACCTTTCAATTCCGGAATCACCTTGGATACCGCTTTGGCTGCCCCGGTTGATGTCAGCACCATATTCAACGCAGCACTACGGCCACGGCGACCACCTTTATGGTAGTTGTCGATCAAGTTTTGATCGTTAGTATAGGCATGCACTGTTTCCACGTGACCGCTATTGATACCAAATTCATCAAGCAGGCATTTAAGAACAGGAACAATTGCGTTGGTCGTGCAGGATGCAGCAGAAATAATCTTACGATTTTCAGTAATCTGATCGTGATTGACACCATACACAATGTTGGGAATATCATCCCCAGCGGGAGCTGTCAGCAACACCTTGGATGCTCCAGGCCTCAGGTGGCCACTTAAGCCCTCAGTGTCCTTCCAAACTCCAGTGTTATCAACAATCAGTGCATTTGAAATACCGTATCGAGTGTAATTCACCTCGGCAGGAGAATTAGCATAGATAATTTTGACAGGGTTACCGTTTATCACCAACGTGTCCTGATCTTCCAAAACTCTAACGGTTCCTTTAAAGGGGCCATGCACTGAGTCTGTTCGTAACAATGCTGCCCGCTTCTCTAAATCGTGATTCACTTTACCTTTTCGAATCACAATGGCGCGTAAACGCAACACGTCTCCACTACCCGCCTTATCAACCAAGATGCGAGCAATTAGCCTGCCTATGCGACCAAAACCATAAAGCACTATGTCCTGAGGTTCTGGTAGAGGTTTAATCTCTGACCCTATAATATCGCTGAGCTCATCGGTTAAAAACGCTTCTAGAGACTGACCACCGCCATTACCACTTTGAAACTTAACGACCATCTTACCCAAGTCAATATGCGCTGGCCCAAGTTGCAGCTTGGTAATGCCTTCTAGCATAGGGAACGTATCAAACTCTGAAATTTCATTGTGCTCCACCTGACGCACAAACCGATGTTCTTGCATGATATCGGTGACCGATTTGTTGACCATACTGTTTCCATACATGTAGGTCGATATATTACTTTGGCGGTAAAGTTTACCGATTAACGGTATCATCCCTTCAGCCAGGGCTTCTCGATCTTTCCAGTCTTTGAAAAAATCATCGGGCAAAGGTCTTTGCTGGTCATCCATGGTTCAGTTCCTTAAAATCATCGAATATTTTCCGATTATCCTGCAACCAATGGATACAGGCAACTAATCCCACCGTAAATAACGCCAATAAAGAATATTTATTACACTAATAGACGCTGAACAGTAGAATGTGTTGCGCCTTTACAGGATCAAAAGAGACCTTATTAAACCTTATGACCATTTTTCATCAAGATCCTGCATTAAAACCGGGAAACAAACTGCGCTGGTCTGGACTAGACTCAGCGGGCAAATCGCTTGCCGTCGCTGAAGCGGCTCTTAAACACCAAGGACTGACGGTATTTGTTACTGAATCAGCCCAACAAGCTGCTATACAAAGCCGTGCGATAAAGTTTTTTGCTAACGAAAAAGATTTACCGGTGCTCGTTTTCCCAGATTGGGAGACATTGCCTTACGACATGTTCTCACCACATCAAGACATTGTCTCATCAAGACTGCAAACCCTTGCCAAATTGCCCACGACCGACCAGGGTATTTTAATCGTTCCAATGACAACCTTGATGCATCGTACTGCACCCATTGATTTTGTCTCATCAAGGACGTTTACCTATGCAATTGGTGATCAACTGGATCGAACAAAGCTTCAGAACCAATTGAGTCGAGCCGGATATAAAAGAGTCGAAACAGTTTTTGAACACGGTGAGTTTGCTTTTCGCGGGTCAATTATTGACATTTTCCCCATGGGAGTTAAAACACCGTTTCGAATGGATCTTATGGATGATGACATTGAGTCTCTGCGCTTATTTGATGCTGAATCTCAGCGCACTTTAGAAAACATCAATCAAATAGAGCTGCTCCCCGCACGCGAATTCCCAATGGATAAGCAGGCCACCAATCAATTCTTAAATAATTGGCATGAAATCTTTGACCATGATCCCTCTAAGTGTCCGGTTTATCGAGATATCAAAGACGGTATTACACCGCAGGGCATAGAGTACTACTTGAGCTTATTTTTTGAGGAAACTGCGACTCTCTTTGACTACTTACCTAGCAATTTACTGCTGTTTACCGACGAGGGCATCGATGTCGCTGCAGAGCAGTTTTGGGCTGACATCAATTATCGCTACGATGAATATAGCGTTGATCCCGAGCGACCCATTCTAAAACCGAGTGAGTTATTTTTACCGGTAGCGCAAGTTTTTCAAGAAATTAAAAAGTTACCCCGAACTATTTTAGAAAACCATGACGCCACGTCGGTAGCGACCATACCCAAACGGACTATTCGTGCCGTTCCGGACGTGTCTGTCAACGCAAAGCAAGCCAATCCAATGATAAAATTGGAGTCATTTTTACTGGATAGCGCTAGTGACAGCGAACCCCTCCGCGTCTTATTTTGCGCTGAATCATCCGGGCGGCGCGAGGTATTAACTGATCTGTTAAAAACAATTAAGGTCAACCCAAAAGAAGTCAGCGGTTGGCAAGAGTTTTTAAATTCGAAAGACACTCACTGCATAACTACTTACGCGCTTGACCAGGGACTGAGTGCCCCTAGTGCGAATATTTGTTTAATCACTGAAGGTGAACTTTTTGGTCAGCAAGTCATGCAGCGTAGACGGCGATCGAAAGCCTCGGAGTCGCCTGACTATGTGTTTAAGAGCCTTGCAGAATTAAAGATCAATGCCCCTGTGGTGCACATTGAGCATGGCGTTGGCCGCTATCAGGGTTTGATTACTTTAGCTGTGGACAAAACAATGCAAGAGTTCTTAATGCTCAGCTATGCCAATGATGCCAAGCTTTATGTTCCAGTCTCATCACTGCATTTTATCAGTCGATTTGGTGGCGGCGATCAAGTCTCTGCTCCACTCAATCATTTAGGCAGTGATCGTTGGGAAAAAGCTAAACAAAAAGCCGCCAAGCAAGTGCGTGATACCGCGGTTGAATTGCTCGACATCTATTCTAGACGAGCCTCTAGACAGGGTTTTGCATGTCAGGCCAATGAACAAGATTACCTCTCGTTTAGCGCTGACTTTGCTTTTGAAGAAACCCCTGATCAACAGGAGGCTATTGATGCTGTGCGGCGCGACCTACTGAGCCCACAACCGATGGATAGACTAGTCTGCGGTGATGTAGGCTTTGGTAAAACTGAAGTGGCCATGAGGGCTGCCTTTACCGCTGTCAGTAGCGGCAAGCAAGTGGTCATCTTGGTACCTACTACCCTACTCGCTCATCAACATTTAGAAAATTTTAGAGATCGTTTTTCGAATTGGCCGGTGACAGTGGGTGAATTATCTCGATTCAAGACCGGTAAGGAACAAGATCAAGTCATTGCGGATGCCGAAGCTGGGAAAGTAGATATTCTTATCAGTACTCATAAGTTGCTTCATACCAAGATTGACTTCAAAGACCTTGGTCTTATGATCATTGACGAAGAACATCGCTTTGGCGTTAGGCAAAAAGAGAAGATTAAATCTTTGCGTAGTCAGGTTGATATTTTAACCATGACGGCAACACCAATACCCCGCACACTAAACATGTCAATGCACAGTATTCGAGATCTATCTATTATTGCAACGCCCCCTGCCAAGCGCCTGTCAGTAAAAACCTTTGTACGCACACTGGAGTCTAGGCTAATTAGGGAAGCTATTCTTCGTGAAATTTTGCGTGGTGGTCAGGTATACTTTTTACATAATGATGTCAAAAGTATACAAAGAGTTGCTGATGAAATTGCCACCCTTGTGCCCGAAGCGAGAGTTAATATCGCACACGGACAGATGCGCGAGCGAAAGCTTGAGCAGGTGATGTCAGATTTTTACCATCAACGTTTTAATGTTCTGGTTTGTACGACTATTATCGAAACTGGTATTGATATACCAAGTGCTAACACTATTCTCATTGACCGTGCAGACAAATTTGGGTTGGCTCAATTGCATCAACTTCGTGGTCGTGTCGGCCGCTCGCATCATCAGGCCTACGCTTATCTGATGCTACCCCAAGACAAAAAAATTACTGCCGATGCAACTAAAAGGTTGCATGCCATATCTGCTGCAGATCAGCTCGGCTCTGGATTTACTCTGGCGACAAATGATATGGAAATACGAGGCGCAGGAGAGCTTTTAGGGGAAGAACAAAGTGGTCACATACAAGCGATCGGCTTTACACTGTACCTAGAGATGCTTGAGCGAGCCGTTGCCGCTGTTCGAAACGGCACCGAGCTCGACTTTGATGCTGCTCTGGATCAGGGGATTGAAGTCAACATGCATCTTCCAGCACTTATTCCTGATGATTATTTACCTGATGTCAATATGCGCCTGACGCTGTATAAACGATTAGCAGATTGTAAAACGCCGTTAGATCTACATGAACTCCAGGTAGAAATGATTGATAGATTTGGTCTGCTGCCAGAGCCGGCTAAAGTTCTATTCCAACTTGCTGAACTCAAACAAATTGGTGAGAAACTGGGCCTAAAGAAAATAGAGGCAGGACCCAATGGTGGTCGACTACAATTTACACCAAAAACTCAAGTCGAACCGATCACCATTATTAAAATGGTCCAGAAAGAACCAGACACTTTCCGCTTGCAAAGCAACGACCAACTGAGTTTCACTATGCCTATGGATGACGCCAAGCAACGGTTCGAATCGGTCAACAATATTCTCCTCAGACTGTTGCCAATAACATAACTTGTGTCATCAATGAGTCTTAAGACTCTCACCCTTAACCGGACTGACAATGATTTACGATGAACATGGACAACACACAGTAAAACGTCAGCTAACAACACTCGGCTTTTTGGCATTGTTGTTGGCTTCCGGCACTGTATCATCTCAAGAAATTGATGATGAAATGCTCATCGTACCCCCTAAAAATTGGTATCAGGTGGAGGTTATTCTTTTTACCCATGATGTCCCTGATTCTGGGGAGTTGGCACCAAAAGATTATGGGTTAAATTTTCCTGATAACTTGTTGAGGCTAATTGATGTCAAAGCACTTGCAGAGCAAGAAGCATTAGCGATTGAAGGCGCTCTAATGCCTGATCCTGATGACTTACCACTGGAAGACTCCTTCCCATTTATCGGTATTATTCCCACTATTAAAATGCAAGACCCCGCTATTGGCCCAGTAATTTTTGACCGTGAAATGGTATCCAGCTTTGGTAATTCTGGGGCTTCGCTAGACGTTACGGCTCCTCCACTAGAGCCTTATATACCCGAGTATGAGAAGCCTTTTGAGCTATTAGAGAATAGCGTGCGCGACCTTAATGATAGTGCCCGAGTATTGGAACGAAGACAGTACAATGTCATCTTTCACGAAGCATGGCGGTTTGTTGCTGAAGAGAATAGTCAAGACCCGTGGCTATTGATAAGTAGCGGTAAAAAGGTTGATGACCGCGCTGAGGTTGAAGGTAGCCTTAGATTTTACAAAGCTCGGTTTTTACATTTCGAAACAAATCTTTGGCGCCTTAAATTCGCTAACCAAGCGTCTTTTCAAAGTGAAAATCTTATAGACCTGCCCGATGCGCCGACCGCCATCGCGGTAGGGGAGCCCAATTCATCATGGCGAATTGTCTTAGCGAATGGAAATGGCGACCAACAAGTACTCGACGAAGATACCACGTTAAAACTGGATGATCTTAATTCAAATCCGGTCAACGGTGTGGTAGTTGCTGATGCATTAAATATCGCTCCTGCATCGGCATACGACGATATGGCCGACGCTAACTTTGCTTCTCCGACACAGCTCACTCAGGCTGATAATCCAACACGAGATATTGTTGGTCTTAGCTATGTGTTAGAAAAATTTGACGCCAACCTTGAGGATCTGCAGGAGAAACAGACCGATTCTAAACAGTATACTGTTACTGCGGTATGGCCAATAAACCAGTCCAAACGTATTGAAGAAGAGAAAGTCTACTACCTCGATCATCCAGAACTGGGTATTATGCTGACGATTAAGCGCTATGAACCTCAGCCAATCAATCCGCAACCAACTGATGGCGACGATTCCACCTCATCGCTTACTGAGCCACCATAACTCGCCCAAAACCTTAGTGCGATTTACTTTGATCGACAAAAATTAACTGCTCAGTATCAAACCCTAAGGCTGACGCACTTTTCACAAAATGCTCAATAAGTTCATCGCTAACCTTGGGAGTGCGCGCAAGTAGCCATAGGTAATCGGTATTCATGCCTGAAACAAAGGCGTATTGATAGTCGAGACTGTCTAATTCAAAAATAATATATGACCCATAAAAAGGCCCAAAAAATGAAACCTTGAGATGGCCTACGTCTGATGAATCAACAAAGTAAGCTTTTCCCGCAGCCTCACCCCATTTCTGCGAGTCTTCTTTGAATCCTTTATTTAAAACCTTAACTCCACCGTCATCGCGCATTGAGTAGGTGGCAGTGACTGAACTCATACCGCGTTCAAATGAATGATCCAAACGCGCTATCTCATACCATGAGCCAAGATATTCAGGCAACTGAAAGGTTTTTACCGGATAGACGCCCTCCGGCGAACCTGTGCAGCCAAAGAGGCTGAGACTTGCCAACAGAACAATAAAAAAGTACCTGTTCATGAATTATTGACCTTTTAGCTGCAGCGCCTCCGGTAGCGTTTCCATATGAATCGTCGATGTTGGAAAGGCAATTTCGGCACCATTAGCCTCAATCACGGCAGCCACTTTTAATAACACGTCTTGTTTAATCTTATGAAATTCCACCCAGCGGGTAGTTTTTGTAAACGTATAGATAAAAAAGTCCAAAGAACTTGCCGAGAACTGATTGAAGTTGACGATCATGGTTTGTTCGCTATCGATATCTTCATGCTGCAATAGCATCTCCGTGACCTGATCAATAATAGTCGTCATCTCCGCCAAATCTGAGTAGCGGACGCCAATCGTTTCATAAATGCGGCGATTGGTCATACGCGAAGGGTTTTCAACCGAGATGTTCGCGAATACCGCATTGGGTATATATAGAGGCCGCTTATCAAACGTGCGAATTCGTGTCAGCCTCCAGCCTACATCTTCTACCGTACCCTCAATCTCTTTATCAGGAGACCGCACCCAATCTCCCACCGAAAACGGACGATCCAGGTAAATCATCAAACCACCAAAAAAATTCGCCAGCAGATCTTTTGCCGCAAAACCAACAGCAATACCACCAATACCACCAAACGCTAGTAATCCTGAAATACTATACCCAAACAACTGCATAGCAATAAGTAGTGCAGTAATAATGACCGAGGCACGTAAAAGCTTCGCCACGGCTTTGACTGTTGTAGGGTCGACGGGGTCAGAAATGAACTCGGGGCTGATTAAGTTGTGTTCAGCGCGCTTAATAAAGTTGTTTAAAAACATAGCACCGAGAACAATAAATGCCAAACGATTTACAGGATCAATCAAAGCTTGTAACGGAGAATTCATTTTCTCAGCAGCAACAGCGGCCGCGAAATTGACGCCCAGTATCCACACCAACCACACCAATGGTTTTCTGGAGGCCTCCACTAAGGCATCGTCCCAGACCGTTTTGGTTTGACTGGCACGTTTCTCAAGATGATCAATAATACGGTTCAGAATATAGCCGAGGCTCAGCACCACTAGTACGATTAAAAATAACTGGACGATCCACACAAACTCAGCACCCGCAAGATCCACTAACCAATTTTGAACATTATTCATCAATCCATCCCAGCTCTTTTGCATTATTTTTATATATTACCCGACCACTATCGTAAATCAACTAAGCCATGCTTGCGAGTTTCTCTAATACTGATTTTCGGCGAGTTGACTGCTCAATTTCAAGCCAGTTTACCTGTTGGGCAGATCTCATGGCGCCTATTAGTGTCGACTGAGACATCTTTTGCTCCTCCATATACGCCAATACCTGAGTTGCACCCTGACGAGAATTGCACACCAACACCATATCGCACCCTGCGGCTAGTGCGTCTCTCGCCTTTTCGACATAGCCTCCGGCAACATCGGCGCCCTTCATGCTTAGGTCATCACTAAAAATAACCCCGGTAAACCCCAACTGTTGTCGTAATACCTGCTTTAACCAAAAAGACGAGAAACCAACAGACTGCGCATCAATCGCTGGAAATGTAATATGCGCTGGCATAATCCCATCTAAGGTCTTCGCTAGCGATTTAAATGGCTTTAAATCGTGTTCTTCAAGCTGCTGCCAATTCCGTTGATCTATCGGCGCCTCAAGATGACTGTCGGCAACAATACCGCCATGACCCGGAAAATGCTTACCTGTACTCGCCATCCCAGCATCATGCATGCCGGCAATAAATGCCTTAGCCGCCGTTATCACGGCATTCGGCTGATTAGAGAAAGCACGATTACCGATAATAGAACTAGTATCACGGTCAACATCTAAAACAGGAGCGAAGCTTATATCCACCCCACAAGCTAGTACTTCAGAGGCCATCAGCCAGCCTAGCTCACGACTCAGAGAAATCCCCTCGTCAAAATTACTCTCAACCAAATCACCGACTATCTGCATCGCTGGTATCTTAGTAAAACCAACCCTAAATCGCTGAACACGCCCACCCTCTTGGTCTACCGCTATCAAAAGGCTATTTGAACAGCACCTTATCTCGGCCACCAACATACAAACCTGTGAGCGACTTTGAATATTGCGAGCAAATAATATAACGCCGCCAACCTGAGGGTTCGCCAGCAGCTCTCGATCCTCGGAGGTAAGAGAAAAGCCTTCAACGTCCACCATTAGGCGACCATATAAACTGTTGACACCATTTCTCAAGAATAAACTCTCCTAGGTCCATCATCACTAACAAGTTTCGGGATCAATTCGTCGCTCTGAAAGTTACGTCTTTAGTATCCAATGGGTTATGGTACCGCGAAGCCTTAGCTCATCCTATAAAAAATAACGTCTATTTTTCAGACAGAAACAAATGCCATCCAAACTCAATCAGCGAGATGCTTTTAAGGCTAGATCTGACAGAGCTTGCCTATTGACCAATACTGTATATAATCACAGTTAAACGACGGTGGAGATACCCTATGGAAAGACTCACAGCGAGACAGCAACAGATATTTGATTTGATTCGAGATAATCTTGATGAAACAGGCTATCCGCCGACCAGAGCAGAGATTGCGCAAAAACTTGGGTTCAAATCACCAAATGCTGCTGAAGATCATCTGCGAGCTCTAGCGCGCAAAGGTGTCATCGAGATGATACCTGGAGCCTCACGGGGCATCCGTATAGTCGACCAGTATTTAGGCATTCCAATTATAGGACGAGTGGCCGCTGGTGAACCTATTTTAGCCGAGCAGAATATTGAGGATTATCAAGAGGTCCCATCGAGCACCTTCCATCCCAGCGCTGATTACTTTTTGCGGGTACAGGGCCAAAGTATGGTGAACGTCGGCATTATGGATGGTGACTTACTGGCCGTACATCAGCAACCAACCGCTGATAATCAGCAAATTATTGTCGCTAGAGTGGATGGTGAAGTCACCGTAAAACGACTTAAAAGAACTAAAAGTAGGCATGAGATTCACCTGCTGCCCGAAAACAGAGACTACTCACCAATCTTAGTTGACTTAAGGGCTCAAGACTTTGCTATTGAGGGATTGGCCGTTGGAGTAGTACGAGTCTCTATGTAAACCGACTTAATGGAGCGTCTGGCGCTTGCTTTCGTGCTCCGGCCCGGCAGGCGCTCTATCATCATTGATCTCAAATACGGTCTGAATACCGGCATCCATCATACTTTTCGCGACGTCGACATGCTTACCATCAAGATAGGCAAAGACAGAAGGCGAAAAGCTAATACGAACCAGTGGCTCATCCGAGCCAGACCGCTGCAAAGCAATTTCGCCATCATCTAGCACAACAAGTTCATACTCGGTAAAAGCCATATCTGTTTTCCTGTAATATTTCAGTAATGCAGTACTTTTCGGCCAGACTGCAAGACGCACGAAAATTATCCTCTCAAACACTTCTTTTTCGGCGTACTAAACTCTATTTCGCGCCCTTTTCTTCTGCAACCCATTTGCCGCGATTGTAAAATGCACTCCAACCGGTTGGTTTTCCATCATTTTCACTACGCACATATTGCTCTTTGGTTTTTCTGCTGTAGCGAATAACTGTCTCGTTACCCTCAGGATCTGATACCGGTGCCTTCAATAAAAACTGATATTTTGTATCTATTTGGCTTTTAAAGGGCAATAGCTCATTGACCGTTGGCGCACGAGTTTCTCTGTGTCGCGGAAATTGACTAGCAGCTAAAAATATTCCAGACGCCCCATCCCGCAGAACATAGTAATCTTCGACCTTAACACAACGTAAATCAGGCATAGCAATAGGATCGACCTTTGGTGGAGCGGCCTCGCCATTACGAAGTAATTTTCGGGTGTTTTTACACGGTTCTCCAGGACTAGTTTCCCCAGTACAGCCAAAGTACTTTCCAAACCGTCCCGTTTTTAACTGCATCTCACTATGACACTTATCACAGTCAATGATCGGCCCTTCATACCCCTTGATGACATACTGGCCAGTTTCAATCTCATGACCGATACAATCAGGGTTATTACCGCACACATGAAGCTTCCGAGTTTCATCAAGCAGATAGCTGTCCATCGATGTGTTACAAAGACTGCAACGGTGTTTATTTAACAGCGACTTTGATTCGGCTTCATCATCTTCATCGATATTGACTGCCTCATCGCCTTCTGTGAGGTTAATCGTTTGTTTACATCGCTCCTTTGGAGGAAGTGCATACCCTGAACATCCCAAAAAAACACCTGTACCAGCGGTTCTTATCATCATGGGGCGTTCACACAAAACACACGCAATATCTGTTTGCGAGGGCGTATTTGGTCGCATTCCCTGATCAGGCTCTTTAGCTGACTGAACTTGACCACTAAAATCCTTATAAAAATCATTGAGCAGGCTTTTCCAGTCAAGGGAACCCGCCGCAACTTCATCCAGGCGCTCTTCCATAGTTGCAGTGAAGCTATAATCCATGAGGTCGGTAAAACTCTCAGATAACCGATCAGTAACAATATCACCAATTTTTTCAGCAAAAATACGGCGATTTTCTATCTTCACATAACCACGATCTTGAATCGTGGAAATGATCGACGCATAGGTAGACGGTCGTCCTATACCTCTTTTCTCTAATTCTTTCACCAACGCGGCTTCCGAGAAACGGGCTACCGGCTTAGTGAAATGCTGTTGCGGTATTAGCGTCAACATCGCCATTAAATCGTCTTTTTGAAGATCAGGTAACTCAATATCATCATCACCTTTTCGATTAAGTGGCATTATTGCCAAATAGCCATCAAAGCGAGTCACTCTTCCCTTAGCCGTTAATTCATAGTCACCGGCGGCAACAGTAACGGTCGTTGATGTAAATTCTGCATTCGTCATCTGGCAAGCGATAAATTGTTGCCAAATTAATTGGTAAAGCTTGCGAGCATCGGCCTCCATGTCACTAAGGCTACCGGGCGCAATATCGACATTAGAGGGCCGAATAGCTTCGTGAGCGTCCTGTGCACCGGACTTACTACTATAAACAATGGCGGTATCTGGAAGATATTTTTCACCGTGACGTAACTGAATATATTCTCGGCATGTTGCTACTGCGTCCGCACTCAAGTTAGTAGAGTCGGTACGCATGTAGGTGATATAACCCCCTTCGTACAATCGCTGTGCCATCATCATCGTTTTCTTAACACCAAAACCAAGCCGTGTACTTGCGGCCTGTTGCAGCGTCGAAGTGATAAAAGGTGCGGAGGGCTTAGATTTGGTGGGTTTGTCTTCACGCTTTAGAACCGAATATTCAGCGGCTCTGAGGGAGGCCAACGCAATATCAGCTTGCTCTTTGTTAACTGGCCTAAATGCAGAGCCCTGATGCCGCTTCACATCAAAGCGAATTTTAACGTTGTCCTGTTCGCTCTCATTCTTGTTTTCAAGGTCAGCCTGAACCGTCCAATATTCCTCAGGAATAAATGCACGGATTTGTCGTTCACGCTCGACAATCATTTTAAGCGCCACCGACTGCACTCTGCCCGCAGATAAACCTCTGCCAACTTTCTCCCAAAGGAGCGGCGATACCATAAACCCTACTACACGATCAAGAAAACGTCTTGCTTGCTGAGCATCAACCCGATGAGTATTTAGCTTACCGGGCGCTTCAAAAGCACTGCGTATGGCCTTTTTGGTGATCTCATTAAAGACAACCCGCTTATAACGACTGTCATCACCACCAATGACCTGAGTGAGATGCCATGCAATAGCCTCTCCCTCTCTATCCATATCCGTCGCGAGATAGACAGTGTCAGCATTTTTAGCCAGTTTTTTTAGCTCTGCTACCACCTTCTCTTTACCCGGCAGTGTCGCGTATTCAGCTTTCCAGTTATTCTCTGGGTCAATGCCCATACTATTTACTAACTGAGATTTAGCTTTTTTCTCGCGATGAATAACCTTTTGCTCTGGTGACATTTTACGCGTCAACGCGGCCTGCTTAGCACGCTCTTTAGGATCGCTAGGCGTTCTATTAGCCCCGGTTGGCAAATCTCTAATATGGCCAACCGACGATTTAACAATGAAATCGTCTCCCAAATAACGATTGATCGTTTTGGCCTTGGCTGGAGACTCTACTATGACTAGCGATTTTCCCATGAGGGTTAGTTTTCCTTATTATGGCATCTATTTTTGACGGAGATACTCAATACTGCCTTTATTTACGATCAAATGACCCATTAGCTCGCATATATACTTGCTAGGTGCCCCTGCGGTCAACAATTATTTTCAATGTGATGCTTTAATCGCAGTAAATTTTTCGAAATTTGCTCAAGATTCTCTTCATCGCCTCGCTCATCCCAAATTACCCCGACACTACTCTTTTGCATCATTGCCGCAGTCACTCCATCTGGCATATCCTGCAGTGCATTGCCAAGAATCACAGACCAGCTGTCATCGGCTTGGTGCTTAAACCATTGCCATCCTTCCCAGTCAGAGGACCAACCACGCTGACTAAAACGATGTATAACCCATTCAGTGGAGGGAGTTTTATGCTGACAGCGCATTTTATAGCAAACGCAGCTCAGAGCATCCTCTCCTTCACGGGCCTCGGGCCTTCGATGTAATGCGACTTGAAGATTAAAAGTCGCAGCAACGCTGCGTAAATGGCTAATACGTCTTTGGCGCGGCGACTGCTTAAACCACATCAATGGCGAGAGAACCACCGCGACGGCAAAAATAATTACCAACCAAGTCATCCACCGCTACTCTTTATAATAAATAAAATTTGCGTTCAAAACGCTAAATGTAGAATACTACTAGCAAACGTCCGTAGAGGTACACCACTATGTCACCGTACAGTCACATTTTAGTTGGGCTAGACTTATCATCAGAGTCTCAACAAGTCGTAAATCGAGTGAAGTTTCTATTTGCCGATTCCACGACTAAAATATCTATTTGCCATGTTCTAGAACCTCTAGCTTTCACTTACGGCGGCGACATTCCGGTAGACCTATCTGATGTGCAAACTCAACTAAAAGATCAGGCCGTTGAACGTCTTGCAATATATGGTGCACAACTTAATATTGACCGCATCGACCAGCATGTGATTCTTGGTCATCCAGCTCAAGAGATGCATACCATGGCAACCAACGAGAATATCGGCCTTATTGTGGTTGGCAGTCATGGCAGACATGGTTTGTCACTTATTTTTGGCTCTACCAGTAATTCCGTGTTGCATGGCGCGAGCTGCGATGTTCTAGCTGTGCGTATTATTGAATAGTATCGGTCAATAAGTCCTCTATGGTTAGATGATTGCAGGGCGAAATGCTTTAGAATAACAGCTGATACTTAACGGGCCCTCTGCCATGCTAACCGATATTGGCGTCAATCTATCCAACTCCAGATTTGCGGGTGATATCGAACCTGTTTTGGTTCGTGCTCAAGAGTCAAATGTAACAAAAATAATTCTCACGGGGACTTCCATCAACGAGACTGAGGTGGTTATAGAGCTCTGTGAGACCTATAAAACCCAATTCCCTAGTATGCTGTATGCTACTGCAGGTATTCACCCACATGAGGCGAAAAGTTTCAATACTGACGCCATTACTGCACTTGAAGACCTTGCCAAGCATCCTTCCGTAGTTGCTATTGGTGAAACTGGACTTGATTTTAATCGCAATCTTTCACCACACAAGATTCAAGAAAAAGTATTTGAGTCTCAAATAGAATTAGCAATAACGTGTGCGCTACCCCTTTTCTTGCATGAAAGAGATGCCTCAAAACGTCAACTAGAGATTTTAAGGTCATATCAGAATCATTTACCTAAAGCGGTGAGTCACTGCTTTACCGGAGATAAAAAAACTCTCTTTAGTTATCTAGATCTCGATCTATACATAGGTATCACTGGATGGATATGCGACGAGCGTAGAGGTCATGATTTACAAAATATCGTCAAAAATATTCCACTGAACCGGCTAATGGTGGAAACAGATGCACCTTATTTATTACCAAGAAACATGCCGCAAATGACCAAAAGTCGACGCAATGAGCCAGCCAATCTAAGCTACGTAATCGAAGGTATCGCCGCTCATCGCGCAGAGTCCGCGACTACCATTGCAGAAAATTCAAGCGCTACGGCAGTGGCCTTCTTTGATTTAACGTAGCTAATCTAATCAACAACAATGTCCCCCAGCTTGAGGACACCATTACTTTTTATCTGTGCCCTAAGTCCGCCTTTACCCACTAGTTCAGGCAAAATACTTGTTGCCAAGCGGCGCTGCAAGCTTGCACAGGGCTCACAAAGTCGAACGCCGAACATCTTGATCCCGTTAACCGTAAAGTCTTTACCCTCAAGATCATTAAGCCGTACGCCCTTTGTTATTAGATTACGTCGAAAGTCACTCTCATGAAATTTATTGCCTGTCTCCCGATTAAAAGCCTCGATAACTTCAGATTCTATCAACGTAATTTCGAAATCTGGCTGTCCTCTATAACTTGATCTATTCTTGCCGGTCCTGGAGAAGTAACGATCTCCCTCAATACCTTTTCCCGCTTTAATAGAAACACTACTGTGGCCAGACATTGGACCTCCAGCTACGGTGGCAACATAGATACCAGAGATCATTTTGTCTGTCATATTTTTTCCCTACTTCTCGTCAATGTAACGGTGATTGACTGTTTTGTCCGTGAGACATAAAGTATCAAAATTGATATCGACAGACTATTTATTTTTTCACAAAAAAAGCTCGTAATGTTACCTATAACGGAAAATATTGACTGCATTATAAAGGAATAACCTATGTCACAATCCGAAAACCCAGTAGCAATCATCACGGGCGGCAGCAGAGGCGTAGGTAAAGCCTCTGCACTGCTTTTAGCGTCCAAAGGATGGAATGTGACAATAACATGCACAAACTCCGTTAAAGACGCTAAATCGGTTGTAGAGCAGTGCGAAGCGTTTGGCGTTGAGGCCTTATCGGTGATTGCTGATGTATCAAGTAATGAGGCATGTCTTGATACGGTCGAGCAGTCTATTCTGAAATGGGGTCGTATCGACTGCTTAATCAATAATGCTGGAACCACCAAGTTTGCGTTTAATCATGGCGATTTAGATGCCTTAGATGCTGAAGACTTTTTACACATCTACAAGGTCAATGTGGTGGGCCCGTTTCAAATGGTCAAAGCGTGCCGGCAATATTTGACGCAGAGCCCTAATCCGTGCGTAGTCAATGTTTCTTCTATTGCTGGCATAAAGGGTACTGGTAGCAGTATCGCTTATGCGTCCTCAAAAGGTGCACTCAATACCATGACCAAATCAATGGCGCGAAACCTTGGACCAATAAGAGTCAATGCCGTCTGCCCGGGCTTTATTCAGGGAGAATGGTTACGTAAGGGGCTTGGCTCTGAAACCTATGATCGGACACTGACTAACATCGAAAATACTACACCACTAGGCTTAGCAGTTACAGCCGGTCAAGTCGCCGAGTGTATTTACAATCTTATGGCCCTATCGACCGTCGTAACAGGTGAAACGATACTGTTAGACGGCGGATATCATCTTACGGTTTAGTCACCTCTATTTAAGATGACGGATCGCAGTTGATTAAGGACTTTTCAGGTGCATTGGGAACTACTCGCACATCATTAAAGGTGATCACGAAGGGCTCTTTACTCACCAACACTAGAGGAGAGGTCACCTTATTAAGATCTACCCCTACCTTACTAAAACACTCCAAACTTATACCAACAGTAGACCACTGGCCTTCAGGGATCGAGCTAAAAAAGTCAGTCATCCCAATCGAACCAGAACAAGGCCAGCCACAATCCATTCGTTGTGTAATCGTGCCTACTGGATGCTTATCGACCTTAAAGGTCATCATCAAAGCCCCATTATTAACGGCTAACTGACTCAAATCAGACGGTGCTTGTGCCTGCCAATAAAATTGACTCTCATGGCCACCTGTCCAACTCAGCATGCGCGAATCTTCCTGCACGATCCCATCAACAGTGGTGACCGTAAGCGCACCATAGGGAGTTGCGGTACTTTGACCTGACACTACCTTATGCCAGTCACTAGAATCACCAACATACGCAGTCCACGGATCGCGATTACTACCGCTGAAAATAATATTAGCCTCAACTTGAGACTGACTTGAAGAAGTTTCATTCAGCAATTCAGTAAGGATTGGTACCTCTTTATAGCTAAGGCCCTGGCCCAAGTTGAGTAACAGGTCATCGACCGCAAGATCAGCATCTAACGTATTAACTTCTTTGTTAGGCCAGTCAAAAGAAAGACGGCCGGTAAAGTCATGGCGTATTTTATTATCGACGCCAGCCACTAGAACATCAGCAACACCTGCGCCTTCGGAACCTGGCAGCCAGGCCACCACGAAAGCATCTGAGCTATTGATCTCGGCATTCATCCAAAGCGGACGACCTGTCAAAAAGATACTCACTACCGGTATATTTTGACTTTTAAGCGATTGAATAAGCTCCAAATCTTTGGTGTGCCCATCCCTATAAGTTAATAAATGAATGTCGCCCTGCCCTTCGGCGTAGGGTTCTTCACCGAAGACCACCACAGCAACATCGGGTTTCTTTGTCCATTGACCGTCGCTATTTAACTCCGTAGAACCACCGTTGCCAGTGATTGCTTCATGCAAACCATCATAAATGCTACTGGCCCCTGGGAAATCGCTATTTTTGTTTTCAGTCCCCTGCCAAGTGATTGTCCAACCGCCATTTTGCTTACCAATATTATCCGCACCATCACCTGCAATAAGAACATGCTGATTACCTTTTAGAGGGAGGATATTGTTGGTATTTTTCAATAGGACTAGAGATTTTCTGACAGCTTCTCTGGCCACGTCTCTATGCGCTTGAGCACCCATCAACGCCGAATTTCCGGCTACCTCACGCAACGAAGGCAGACCCTTCTCAAACAGCCCCGCTCTCAACTTAACCCGCAAAATACGAGTCACTGCATCGTCTATCCTTGACATGGGAATGTCACCCGATTTCACCTTAGAAATTGTATCCTTTAAAAATACTTTCCAATCTTGGGGCGCCATCACCATATCGATACCGGCATTGATTGCCTGATAACAACTTTTATTGGTACATCCTTCGATCTGACCAATACCATTCCAATCACTTACCACAAATCCATCAAACCCCATTTGATCTTTCAATACATCAGTCAGCAGAAATTTATGCCCATGAAGTTTTAACCCATTCCAGCTATTAAAAGACGCCATAACGGTCTGAACATCAGCCTCTATTGACGCATAATATCCGGCTCCATGCTCTTTTAAGAGTTCATCTAGGGCCATTATAGTATTACCTTGGTCAATGCCTCTATAGGTAGCGCCATCGCCAATAAAATGTTTCGCAGTTGCAATCACACGCTGTTGATTGGTACGTAATTCACCCGGTTCCCCCTGCAGCCCTTTGACAATTTCCCCGGCGTACGCCTTGATAATTGGCATTTCGCTGCTGTAGCCCTCATAACTCCGTCCCCAACGATTATCTTTAACGACTGCAACAGTTGGTGCGAAAACCCAATCAATGCCCGTTACCGCCACCTCACGAGCCGTTATTTCACCGATTCGTTTCATCAAATCTGCGTCATTGGCTGCGCCCAACCCAATGTTGTGCGGGAACAACGTGGCACCAATAACATTGTTATGCCCATGCACCGCATCAGTACCCCAAACCACCGGGATACCTGCGCCGCCCTGAGACTTATCTAAAGACGCCAAATAATACTCATCAGACAGATCTAACCAATCTCTCATCGTCGAGTTTTTTTGATCGTTAGGAAAAGAACCACCGCCATTTAAGATAGAGCCAAGGTGGTATTTTGTAAGATCTGCAGGTGTGACCGTCTTAATTTCACCTTGCACCATCTGACCGACCTTTTGTTCTAAGGTCATGTTCTTTAAAATGTTGGTCACGCGGGCTTCTACATCCTGATTGACTCCCGCCTCGGCCCAGACAAGCTGCGACGCACAAAACCCTACGATCACCAGTAACAGAGCCGAGTAATTTTTATACCGAGTAGTGATTGTACTTCCTGCTAACAACTGGTTTGAGAGTGGCATCAAAGTCATTCCTTTGTTCATAAATTGCATCTAATATCGACTCACATTTGAATCGGGGTACTGAGATTTGGTTCGCTGCTCACACACCTCTGAACTCCAAAAACTGTGTGCCAATCTCAAAAATAATGTATAGGACCATGATTCCATGCATTAATGCCTTCGGGAAGACTTCATGCGACAGCACGTTTATACAGTGCGACAAAGGGGAATTACAGATACTTGATGCAGAGATAGCTAGTAGAAGGCGCGGATGCGAATGATGATGATTAAACAAGTTAATCAGGATAGGGGCGTTTACCTAAACAAATTTCGAATCGATTCTCGATAGTTTCGACTCACCTTGAGGGTTTCACCAGTTGACAACTCCAACAGACTACCGCCCTTCGGTAAAGGAGTGATACTGGCAACTCGCTGAACATTAACGATGGTGGATCTGTGTATGCGAACGAACAACTTGTCATCCAGCTTTTCCATTAATTCGCCAAGAGTGATCCTTATAATATGTGTTTCCCCCAAAGCATGGACACACATATAATCTCCCGCAGCGTCTACCCAGTCAATATCATTAAAGGGGATAACTTTCACGACGCCGGAATCACGAACTAGGAGTTTGTCTTTTATACTTTCCGAGGCTGGCTCCCCAGCTGGCGTAACCGCCGCAACTCTATCCGCGATGGCACCAATGGCACCTATCAAAGGCGCTTTATGGCTTTCATCCTGATGACCTTGCGACCTATCAACCGCTCGCTTCACTGCACGTGCAACGCGCTCGGGATCAAGAGGCTTGAGAATATAATCCACTGCATGCAGATCGAAAGCATCCAGCGCGTATTGATCAAACGCAGTTACGAAAATCACCATTGGCATCACGTCTGACTGTAGGGCTTTTATTAGCTCGAAACCGTTCATACCCGGCATTTGGATATCTAAAAACATCAGATCTGGATTTATTTGTGAGGCTGCAAGCACAGCTTCCCTACCATTACGAAAGTCAGCAACTACCTCAATATCACTAAAATCAGCTAAAACAGAACGTAAATATTTCAGCGCCAGTGGCTCGTCATCGACAATAATAGTCTTCAGTTTAGACATTTCAAATAGTCCTTTTTAATATTGTTCCTTGCCAGTAACCAAGCCTTCAAAGATCGACTCTTTCTTTTTTAGCGGCAAACTCATGAACACTTTAGTACCACTAGGAGTCTTGCGCTCTATCTTAAAAGTATAACTGTCTCCATAAAAGCCATGCAACCGATCGATAGTATTCCTGAGACCTATACCAGAGCTCCCAAAGTCATAATGATATGGCGACATCCCAGGGCCAGTATCGTGTAGCTCAATAACGACAGAATTATCAAAAAACGTTGCCTTTACCGTTATCGTACCACCCTCTTCAACAGGTGCAATTGCATACTTGATCGCATTCTCGGCAAGTGGCTGTAAAATAAGGCTGGGTATTCTGACGATCTCCGCTTTGGGATCAATATCAAAATCGACTCTTAACCGATCACCAAACCGCGTTCTCTCAATATCGAGATAGAGCTTAAGCGCCTCCATCTCTTCCTTTAATGTTACACGACGAACTGGGTCATTATCCAAAGAGTACCTTAGAAAGTTACTTAACTGAACAATCATGGAGTTAGCTTTAGTGCCCTCTTTATCACGGACTAAAGAGGAAATAGCGTTAAGAGTATTGAATAAAAAATGAGGATTTAGCTGGTATCGCAGCATTTTTAGCTGAGCTTCATGGGCGAACGTTTCAGCTTTAGAACGTTTAAGCTGTTGCTCTTTGTTATCAGCCGCAAAACTCAGAAGGGTTGCATGCTCTGATTGAAGTAATTGGTAATACTTTATGCCGTGGTAAAAAGCTGTCCACGATACAAAAATGAGGATTGATCCGAACAGCCATCCACCGAAATCTGGCCACAAGCCTTGCTCCCCGGTCATGAGCATAAACGTCCAAATTCTGAGGAGAGCCCATAGACCTGAACAGATAAATAGACCCAGAAAGATCAAACTAAATCGACGCCAGAACGGGACATCCCAAACAGCGTGAGCCAAGGACCGGAGCGGCCAAGACACAACAATGCCTAGGGCAGATTGAACCAATGTGTGGGCCACATAACTAAGCTCAGTTTGCTGATCATACCAAACGGTAAGACTGAAGAAACTAATCAGCGAGAGACCGAACCAGCCGACTAACTGCAGCACCCAAAACTGTGCGTCGGTGTTCCTGTAAAATTTTGCCGCTAAGGGATGGAAGTTAGTTTCAGGCATTTTAATAAACGCTCTTTGCCGTGAGTGAATCTATCAATTTATAACGTTTCATATATCCATGATACTACAGGATGTTAGATGCATCTGATACTTCAATGCGGTGATCGTTTACTGTTAAACTTCGCACTTTTTGGATAATGACACAATGAATAAACGAGCACTAGACTCTGAGGCTAAAACTAAACCGCATATCATAGAGCATCTTGGCATTTCAGCACTGCGCTCAACCCACCCAGAAGTGCGTAAGTTAAAACGTCAGCAGTCTGGCCACAGCGCCCACGGCAACAAGATCTGGCGTTCAAGCTTTGTACTAATGGACTACCTGACAACATACCCACCGACAGCCTCAAGCAAAATACTCGATGTAGGATGTGGCTGGGGTTTGACAGGAATCTTTCTTGCCAAACAGTATAACGCCGATGTCACCGCTATCGATATTGATCCGAGTGTTGAGCCCTTTTTACAACTGCAGGCCAGTGTCAATAAATGTGATATTGCCTTTCAAGCTCGAAGTTTTGAAACCCTCACCCAAGCCGACTTGTGGACCTACGATTCTATCATCGCGGCCGACATCTGTTTCTGGGATGAAATGGTGCAACCACTTATTGATTTTATTCACTTAGCGACAGAAAGCGGTATCAAAAACATCACTATTGCAGACCCAGGAAGACCACCTTTTTGGGAGCTTTCTGAATACTGCACCCAATCTTTAGATGCAGAGATAGTGACAAGACGAATTTACCAACCTTGGAAAACTGAAAAGTTCATTCTGTCGATAAACAATCAATAAAAAAGCCAAGCATAGCTTGGCTTTTTTTGTCTATACTTACTAAATCAGATCCTCACTCCTGCTACACCTGAAGCAAGGCACAACCCAATAAGCCCCTCCCCTAAATCACCGCATTAGGCTTTAGTGAACTTAAACTGCCAAGTATTAGCGCCGTTATACTGAATCTGAACAGTCATGTTGTTACCATCAGCTGATAACTCAGTAATATTATAGGTAATCGTCGACACAGCATTAGCAGTATCTGAAATTTCA